>Ga0209770_10000581_pt1 | contig 19728 bp, 9 predicted proteins | sample LauGreSu1BDMLBDD_2_FD_187572 | JGI IMG/M metagenome (GOLD analysis project Ga0209770, IMG submission 187572) | Freshwater lake microbial communities from Lake Michigan, USA - Su13.BD.MLB.DD (SPAdes) (version 2) | ecosystem: Environmental > Aquatic > Freshwater > Lake | place: Lake Michigan, USA...
AGCGATTAAAAGTTTGGAAAAAAATGATGAGTTTGTTAAAGACAAATCATTAAATTTCTGTAGACAACAAAACCTTAAAAAAGAATTAAAGGTAATTCAAACGATTATTGATAATGGTGAATTTGAATCTTATAATAAGATTGAAGAAAAGATTCAAAAGGCGTTACAGGTTGGTATTATAAATGACACCGTAGTTGATGTATTCCACAATATCGATGATGCACTTGAGAAAGATTACAGATTACCAATTAGAACAGGTATTGTCGGTTTGGACAATGTTTTAAAAGGTGGTTTAGGTAGAGGTGAATTAGGAGTTATATTAGCACCAACTGGTACAGGTAAGACTACCTTAATAACCAAATTTGCCAATACTGCGTATAATGATGGATTTAATGTTCTTCAAATATTTTTCGAAGATAATGAAGGTCAAATTAAAAGAAAACATTATACAATTTGGTCAGGAGTTGCTCCCGATGAACAACCTGAGTTTAAAGAAGAAGTTTTATCAGCCGTTAGGGAACAACAAGAAAGATCCACGGGTTCATTAAAACTATCAAAGTTACCAAGTGATAATATTACTATTTCTGAAATTAAATCTAAGATTAGAAAAATGATTTCAGAAGGTTTTAAACCGGACTTGGTACTAATTGACTATGTTGATTGTATTTCACCTGAAAGAAGTGTAAATGGTGAAGAATGGAAAGGAGAAGGTTCAATCATGAGAAGTTTAGAGGCGATGACATCAGAATTTGATATTGCCATTTGGACTGCAACACAGGGTAATAGAGAATCAATTTCATCTGAGGTTGTAACTGGTGACCAAATGGGTGGTTCAATTAAGAAAGCACAAATTGCACATATTATTCTTTCAATTGGTAAAACACTTGAACAAAAAGAAAACAATTTAGCGACACTAACCTTATTGAAATCTCGTGTTGGTAAAGATGGTATAATTTGGCAAAATTGTAAATTTGATAATCAATTCTTAGTTATTGATACGGAATCACAAAATACCTTATTAGGTCACGAACATCAACAAGAAGAAAAGAGAGCGAATAGAGCTGCGGAAGTATTTAAAAAATCACAAGAAAGAAAAACAAGAGTATAAATTATATTGATATGAGTAAATTATTTACAGAAAGAATTCCGTTTAAACCATTTGAATATCCTGAATATTATAATGAAGGTTGGTTAAAACAAATGCAGGCGTTTTGGTTACATACTGAAATACCAATGCAGGGTGACGTTAAAGATTGGAACGAAAATTTGAATGAATCGGAAAAACATTTAGTGGGTAATATTCTTTTAGGATTTGCCCAAACTGAATGTGCTGTTAGTGATTACTGGACTGGTATGGTTACTAAGTGGTTTCCTAAACATGAAATCAGACAAATGGCAATGGCGTTTGGGTCTCAGGAAACTATCCACTCAGTTGCATATTCATATCTAAATGAAACATTGGGTTTAGAGGATTTTGAAGGTTTCTTACATGACGAAACAATGAAAGAACGTTTTGAATTACTTACTAATACTACTGCAGATTGGACACCTGAAGATTTAAAGAACAATCATAAAGCGAGAATTGAAGTAGGTAGAAGTTTAGCGATATTTTCCGCTTTCGCAGAAGGTGTTGCGTTATATTCTTCATTCGCAGTTCTTTATAGTTTTCAAATGAGAAACCTACTCAAGGGTATTGGACAACAAATGAAATGGAGCGTAAGAGATGAGTCCCTACATTCTAAAATGGGTTGTCAATTATTCCGTCATATGTGTGCGGAATATCCTGAATTGTTAGAGGAGTCAAAAGAAGATATTTTCAGGGCTGCCGAAATGATTAGAGATTTAGAACACAAATTCATTGATAAGATTTTTGAAATGGGTGACCTTGAAAACTTAAAAGCATCAGACCTTAAGGAGTTCATATCTAAAAGAGTTAACGAAAAATTAGCTGAACTTGGGTATGAAGGAAATTTCAAATTCAATGAAAAGAAGGCATCCGAATTAGATTGGTTTTACCATTTAACTGGAGGTGTAACCCACACAGACTTTTTCGCAATCAGACCAACTGATTATAGTAAGGCGGGAGAAGGTGAGAATTGGGATGATTTATTTTAATTAAAAAAATTTTATAGTAATATGAAGAACTACGGAGAAGAACTCGGTTGGGAGTTGGATGTCGACTTTCCAAACTGGGGGAACACAGAAATTTATGTAAAAACAATATCTAAAGGATATCTATTACCTGGCGAAAAACCAAAAGATGCCTATTGGAGAGTTGCAACAACTGTTGCAAAGAGATTAGGTAAACCACATATGGCTACTAAGTTCTTTGATTACATTTGGAAAGGTTGGTTATGTTTGGCTACACCAGTATTATCAAACACAGGAACAGATAGAGGATTACCAATTTCTTGTTTTGGTATTGATGTTGGTGACAGTATTTTTGAAATCGGTAACAAAAATTTAGAATTGATGTTACTTGCAAAACATGGTGGAGGTGTTGGTATCGGTATTAATATGATTAGACCAGCAGGTGCGAAAATCACAAACAACGGAACATCTGATGGTGTAATTCCATTTATTAAAATTTACGACTCAACCATTCTAGCAACAAATCAAGGTTCGGTAAGAAGGGGTGCAGCATCTGTTAATATTAAGATTGATCATAAAGATTTTGAAGACTTTTTAGAAATTAGAGAACCAAAAGGTGATGTTAATAGGCAGTCATTAAATCTACATCAGTGTGTAGTGGTTAGTGATAAGTTTATGAAAAAGTTAGAAGAGGGTGACTCTGATGCACGTAGAAAATGGGGTAAACTTCTTCAAAAGAGAAAAGCAACAGGTGAACCATATATTATGTACAAGGGTAATGTTAATAAACAAAATCCTGAAATGTATAAAAAGAATGGATTGAAAGTTCACATGACAAATATCTGTTCTGAAATTGTTTTACACACAGACGAATCACATTCATTTGTATGTTGTTTATCTTCTCTAAATGTTGCAAAATATGATGAGTGGAAAGATACAGACTTAGTTTACACATCAACTATTTTCTTAGATGGGGTATTAGAAGAATTTATTCAAAGAGCAAAAAATTTAAGAGGATTTGATAACGCAGTACGTTCCGCTGAAAAAGGTCGAGCACTTGGTTTAGGTGTGTTAGGTTGGCATACATATCTACAACAAAAGGGTGTACCATTTGAAGGTCTAACAGCTCAATTTGAAACTCGTAAGATTTTCTCTCAAATTAAAATTGAATCTGAAAGAGCAAGTAGAGATTTAGCGAAAGAATTAGGTGAACCATTATGGTGTAAAGAAAGTGGTTTTAGAAATACACACTTAAGAGCAGTTGCACCAACAGTATCAAATTCTAAATTGAGTGGTAATGTAAGTAGTGGTATCGAACCTTGGGCGGCTAACGTATTCACTGAACAAACATCTAAAGGTACATTCATTCGTAAAAATCCTGAATTAGAAAGAGTACTACGTAAATTAGGTAAAAATACTAAAGAAGTTTGGGATCAAATTTTATCTGACGGTGGTTCAGTACAAGGATTAGATTTCTTAGACGAGTGGTGTTTCTTGGATAGTAAGGTTATTGGATGTGAAGAGGTTAAAGAAGAAGATAAGTATAAAACATCGAGTGTTAAGGAGGTATTCAAAACATTTAAAGAAATTAATCAATTAGATTTAGTTAGACAAGCGGGAGTTAGACAACAGTATATCGACCAAGCGGTTTCATTAAATTTAGCGTTTCCCGCAATTGCTGACCCTAAGTGGATTAATCAAGTTCATATGGAGGCGTGGAAACAAGGTGTTAAAACTTTATATTACATGAGAACTGAATCGGTACTTAGAGGTGATATTGCGGCACAAGCAATGAATCCTGATTGTGTATCATGTGATGGATAAAATGAAATTTTATTCAAAATACAATATTAAAACCCAACTCCGGTTGGGTTTTTTATTTATTACCATTTTATAATACTTTATATTTATTGGTATGGCAGTAACCTACGGTATAGACTATCCATTTAGAGACAGTAGTAAGGGTGATTTTTTGAAAATGACAGAAACACCTGAGAGAGAAGTTAGATCGAATCTTATTCACCTTTTGTTGACAAAAAGGGGAACTAGATATTATTTACCTGACTTTGGAACAAGAATTTACGAATACATTTTTGATCAAAATGATGTAGTTACATTTAATTTAATTGAAGAAGAAATTAGAGATTCGGTTAGAAAATTCATTCCAAATTTAGATATTAATTCAATTAGAATTGATTCGGCTGAAAATGAAACTGAAGAAGAGAGAACGTTTACACAAGATGAGGATGAAAGATTATTTAGAGTTTCTGATGCATCAAGTAAACCATATACAGCAAAAGTAAGAATAGATTACACAGTCAATAACGGAGCATTTTCATCTTCGGACTTTATAATTATCAATATATAATATGTCAAAGAAAATATCATACGCAACAAGAGATTTTGCAGGATTAAGAGAGGAGTTAGTTAATTTAACTAAACAGTATTATCCTGATTTAGTAAAAAACACAAATGACGCATCCATTTTTTCTGTACTATTGGATTTAAATGCTGCTGTTACTGATAACCTACATTTTCATATTGATAGAGTTTGGCAAGAAACAATTTTAGATTTTGCACAACAAAGACAATCTTTATTTCACATAGCAAAAACATATGGATTAAGAATACCAGGTAATAGACCCTCAGTTGCATTATGTGATTTTTCAATTAACGTACCTGTGAGTGGTGATAAAGAAAAAACCGAATATCTTGGTTTGTTAAGAGCGGGAGCGCAGATTTCAGGAGGGGGTCAAATTTTTGAAACAATTGAAGATGTCGATTTTTCCAATCCATTTAATAGTAAAGGTGAACCAAACAGGTTAAAAATTCCGAATTTTGATGGTAATAATAGACTAATATCATATACAATTACTAAAAGAGAGGCGGTTGTAAATGGAGTTACAAGAGTTTTCAGGAAAGTAATTACAGATGCTGACCAAAAACCATTTACGAAAATTTATTTACCAGAACAAAATGTATTGGGTATAACCTCTGTGATTCATAAAGACGGTACAACCTTTGGAGCAAACCCAACTCTTTCTGAATTCAGTTCACCAAGTAATAAATGGTATGAAGTAAAGGCGTTAATGCAGGATAAAGTTTTTATACCCGATTCAACAAAAGTTTCTGATAGAGAAAATTTTAAACCTGGAACATATATAAGTGTTAATAATAAGTTTATAACTGAATATACCCCTGAAGGATATTTTTATTTAACATTTGGTTCCGGAACGGTAAATCCGTTAGATAATTTAGACAATTATGTAACTGGTGATTTAAAAGTTAATTTAGCCACATACTTAAATAATTTATCACTTGGAGCAATACCTAAATCAAACACGACCTTATTCATAAAATATAGAGTTGGTGGAGGTAGAGACAGTAATTTAGGTATTAATGTTATAACAAATATTGATAATGTTGATTTTGTGGTTAATGGACCTGTATCAACAGTTAATACACAGGTAATTCAATCATTAAGAGTAACTAATGTAACACCAGCAATCGGTGGTGCTGACCAACCTACAATAGAAGAAATTAGAAACATGGTTTCATATAATTTCGCGGCACAAAATAGGGCAGTAACACTAAATGATTATAAATCATTAATTGAGAATATGCCATCAACATTTGGAGCACCTGCAAAGGTTAATGTTATGGAAGAAGACAATAAAGTTAAGATAAAACTTATCTCTTTTGATGAAAGAGGTAATTTAACTAATGTCGTATCTAATACACTTAAAAATAATATCATAGATTATCTTTCAGAATATAGAATGATAAATGATTATTTAGAAATTGAAAGTGGTGAAGTTATCGATTTAAGTGTTCAGGTTGATATTTTAGGAGATAAAAATGAAACTGAAACTGAAATTGTTAGAACTGTAATTGAAAAAGTAATTGAATATTTCTCAATAGACAAAAGAAAAATGGGTGACCCATTATTTGTTGGTGAGTTGTTCAAAGAAATTGGTACAGTTGCTGGTGTTGTAAGTGTTGTTGATATTAGAGTATACGGTAAAGTTGGTGGAGAATATTCAACCAATGAAGTATCGGTGGGTTATGTTGATCCTTTAACAAAAGAAATATCACAATCAGACATGACTATTTTTATGAAATCTAATCAAATTCCACAAATTAGATTCCCTAATAAAGATATTAAAATAAGGGTAAAACCTTTGGTTTCGACTACATTCTAATTTCAAATTTTCTTATATTAAAAATAGAAAATCTTATTGTTTCTATTTATTATAAGAATGATACAAAGACATAGAATATCTACAAATATTGGTAAAGATCAAGTAATCAAAGTTGAATTAAAACAAGATTATGATTTACTTGAAATATTATCTTTAAGATTTACACAAAAAGAAATCTACACATCATTGTGTGCCGATTATGGTGTTGTTTGTGGTAGAATTTCAGTAAACAATGGATTAGGGGTCCCAAACGCTAAAGTATCTATTTTTATACCACTTACCGAAGAGGATGAAAACGACCCGATAATTTCAAAATTATATCCATATAAATCAAGTGTTTCGGATACAAATGAAAACGGATATAGATATAATTTATTACCATCAAGAAAACAACACGGAGGACACGAACCTACAGGAACATTTTTTGACCAATCTGAAGTCTTAAATAGAGAAGAAATTTTGGAGGTGTATGAAAAATATTACAAATACACCGTAAAAACTAATAATTCTGGTGATTTTATGATTTGGGGTGTACCTGTGGGTACTCAAACATTACATGTTGATGTTGATTTATCTGATATAGGTTGTTTTTCTTTAAGACCCTACGACTTTAAAAAACAAGGATTAGGTGATGATTCTTTTAAAAATTCATACTCATTCAAATCATCTTCAGACTTATCAACGCTACCACAAATTGTTACATTTGATAAAACAATTGATGTGTATCCTTTTTGGGGTAATGAAGATTTATGTGAAATAGGTTTAACAAGAACGGATTTTGACTTATCAGACAGAGGAGTTAAAATCGAACCAAAGGCGTTTTTGATTGGAGGAACGTATACTGATACAGGAAAAAATTCAATTGATAAGAATTGTCAACCCAGACGTAAAATGGGTAGAAAGTGTGATTTAATCACTAAAAAAGGAAAAATAGAGTCAATTAGATTCACTAATCAAAAAGATTCAAACGGTAGACCTATTTTAGAAAAATATGAAATAGATCACGACATTTCTGATGATGGTGCGTTTGTGAGAGAGTTACCAATGAACATGGAATATCTATACACAAATGAATTTGGTGAAAATGAAATAACAAATGACCCCAATAAAGGAGTCCCAACTGCAGCTTGTTATCGATTTAAATTTTCATTGGATGATGCTGGAAATGCAAGAATAAGAAAAAGTGCATCTTATTTAGTACCAAATATTAGAGAGTATATTGGACAAGAAGAACAGTCCTACGCATTTTCAACATCATGGAAAGAATACCCAACCGAAGCGGTTACAAATGATTCAACAAAGGGAATTTTATATAATACATTAGGACAATTTTATCCAAGAGATTATTTCTACAGAGTAACATATAATAAAGTTTATACTGTTTCATCGTTTCAGAGTATGTATTATAAAAATTCAGACTTTAGAAACGATAGATACATTGGTTTAAAAGAATTGGTACCAACCGAGGAAGAAGATTGTTCAGAAAATGTTACACCACCAGTAAATTATGGTACTAAAAACTTCACATTTCAACTTCTAATTGCTGATATATTATTATTATTTGAACATATTATTAATCTTATTTCTATAATAACAATTAATACTGTTACAAGATTTTTATTTGCGTTAGGAAGAAGAACAGATGTTTGGCCAGTTAGAAAGGTTGGTAGAGAAATTAAAAGAATTGCATATAATATACAAGAAGATAATCAACGAGAATTATACTTAATTAGTTATCCTGAATGTGAAGCTTGTAATGTTGATTCATCTGGTAATGAATTAGAATTTGGTGAAGAACCACAAGAAGGTGAGTCAAATATTACATATTGTTCGGTTGGAAGTATTTCATTATTTTTTCCAATAATTGGTTCTAATTCTAACCCGAGTACACCAACATACTTACCAACTACAACATGTACACCTCCACCAGTTTTAATTGATGGGGCAACTATAGAAGATCAAAATACATTTTTTGTTGCAAATCAATATGAATACTTTTTACAAAGTACAGATACATTAGAATATATTAATTTGGTTGACGGAGTTATATACTTTCAAATTGATAGTACAGACCCCACACAATTACAATTAGTTGATAATACTGGTCAATATTTTGGTAATTATAATTTTGATATTTTATATTATGTGGCGTCTTCAGGAAATACCATTCAAATAGAAGGGGGTTGTGAATTATTTGATACTCCGTATGATGAATCATTAACCACATATTATAACGTATTATCTGGAACAACAATAGTAAAAGTCGCACCATCAGCATATACTACAGGTATGAATGTTGTTTCAACAAATATATCAAATCAAGATGGTACTGCTTCTAATTTCAATACAACGAGAAGTGATAGTGGTAGTGATATTACAGACACAATGTTTTTTTATGGTGATAAAACTAATGGTAATGATATCTATCAATTAGTTGATTCTTTTGAAGGTGACCCCCACATTAAAAAAACAACAAGTGGTCAGTCTGAATTTAAAAATGGAATTTTTGTTATTGTTCCGGCTTCACAAACGAATCAACAATTATTTAAAATATTAAAAGAATATAGAAGAAGAAAACGAGTTACAAAATTATTTTGTGGCGGAATTGTTAATTATTCTTTTATCGACAACTGGTTATCTGGTTCGTTGTATTTTTTCCAATTCAAGGGTAAAAGAGGAAAATATTGTTCAGATGTTGTTAGATATTCAACCACTCAGGGAATATTCTATTATAGGTCTAGTCTATTCAATAATAACACTTGGGGACTTTCTTCGTGGCAGGGAGGTACAAAACCAACAAGATACTTGGGTAGACCAACTACTATGGTGGATTTGGGTCCGAGAGATGAATTTATAAAAGAAATTTGTTTAGATCCGTCATTAGACCCAAACTGTTCGGTTACTAGGTCAATTGGTGCGACATCATTTCAAAGTTTTGGTGAATTACTTGGATTGGCAATAAATTATAGATTAGATGTTAGTAATAGTGATTTTAGTATTAATGGATTTTTTGATAATACCGGATTCGGTTTAACTAATCAAAAAGTTTTTGATGGAGACATTACCCAATTAATTTCAATTAATAATGAAGCGGGTATTGAAGAATTCGATTTACAAAATGCGAAATATTTGGGTTACTCTTATCAATTCTTAGACCCCGATGACCCCCAAACAAAAAATGTGTTTCATAATGGAACGACATATGGTCCTTTACCTGTAACTCTTTATTTGGATGAAGATGGAGAAAGAGTTAGGTCATGTCTTAATGAACCAGGTAGATTAACAGAATCATCACAAGTTGTACCATTTTTCTTATGGGATAAAAAAGATACGGGGTTTGGAGCGTATAATGATTTAACGCACGATAATCAGTCTTGGTATTATACGAATCCACAAGCACAACCATTACAAGGTATGACATTTGGTTATGCATACACATCATCACCAAATGATACGTCAGACCAATATTTGTTATTACCAATGACTTATACGTTTAGTGGTTTGACAATTAATACAGATAATGCGACCGACGATTTAATTTTTGATTCAATCTTACCTAGTGGTTCAACACATACCATACATAACTCAGAATACCCCGGATTTACTGTTTTGGTTAGTTCTAATAGTAATGTGATAAATCCAACTTCAGGAACATTATATACCAGAGTTGGACCCGTATCAGGAAATACAACATATCAAGGTATCACAATTACAAATGGTTGGCATTCCCGACCTTGGGATTTTACGGATGATTTTATAATAAGACCTACAATGGATTATTACACAAGTAGATATCAAATTTTATCAACACCATTTATGTTTTATTTTGGACTAAAAGCAGGAAAAACTGGTGTAGATAAATTTATAGAACTATTCGGTGATAAAAACGCATTTACATCTGCAGAATAATGGAAAATAAAAAAATCATATTACCAAGTAAAAGATTTGCTAATGCGGATGTTGAAGATATCGACATTCGTATAAATTTAGATGAGCAAAAAAATCTTTTAAGAGAAGGTGAAAGAAATATTGTTCTTGATATAAGTGAACTTTTTTCTAAAGAAAGAAACGAAAGTAAAAATTACAAAATACATGGTAAAATACGAATGATTTTCAGAAACATGTATTCTGGTGTCACATCATATCAACCATTAAATAAAAATCTTTATTTGGTTGGAGATGGGTCAGACGGTAATCCAAATGGTTTTTTACCTTACAATGAATTTGCTCTTTTGAGAAATGATGTTATAAGAGAAGTGATTGACCCAAGTACAACATCGGGATCAACACTATCTTCGTATAATCCTTCTTTTATTACAACAGGTTATACTGGTCACACAACTATAACACCAATAGAAGCTCCTTACCAAAATTGGAATATCTATTTAAGTTATGTTTATAGTGGAGACACTAATCATCCAATGAAATATACATTATCAGGTAATACAACAGGATGTGGAGATGGTAAAACTTATTGTTTTACAGCCGGTAGCGGAATACCATTTAGAGTAAACACAACAGGTAGTACTAATTATATTTCTTTAACATCACCTGTTGAACATGGAATGTCTAAAGGTGAATATATTATAATTGATAGTAATGTAATTTATATAACAGAACTTGGTAATGAATATTATGATTCTGAAAAATATGTAATCAATATTTTAAAAAATGACAAACCAAGTGGATATACGTTCACAAATAATACAGTTGTACTTGGAAAAAGATGTCTTGATAAAAATAATGTGACGGGAACAACTTCTCAATATTATGTCCATAAACATAAAGTAGTAACTTCAAGTAAAGATTATATTATGGACAAAGTTGGTTTTGAAAGTCCAATATGGGAAGATGAAAGAAAAATTTTATTTGAAAATTCTTTAGGTGAAAATGATGTTATAGTAGAAAGAAATAGAATGGAGTCCGTTATTTATGATTTTATGAATCCGTTTGTATTAACAGGAATAACGAATAATCTTAATTATACACCAACTGATTTATATGTCACAATATTACTGAAAAATGGTAATGGATATTTTACATATCCACCAAAAGTTGGGTGGAAATTTAATTTTCATGATACTTGGGCTGATAGTCATTTTAGTGGAAACACTTCTCAACAGACAGGTCTACCCACATCAACTATAACAAGTAATAGTGGACCTGAAACGTTTACTGTTGGTGGGTCATTATCTATTGGAACGAGTGGATTAACAGGTGCGTTTGTTGAATACAATGAAAGTGAATTAAAAGAAAGAATTATAAGTGAGGCTTATCACAAGTTTAGTTGTCCTACATCTGTTTTTAATTTTGCACAAAATTTAGGTTCAACATATTCCGGTTCATCAAATAATAATTTAGTCGGTTGGTATTATCAACCATTTCATAGAGTTAAAATAAGACAATTATCACCATATGTTGAAACATCGGATACTGACGAAATATTGAATTTACCTGAAAATATCAAGTATTTTCCAAAAGACGGTTTGTGGAAATGGAGAGATTTATATGATCAGGGTTTTGTTGACCAAGATGGTTATGGTACAAACTATCCATTTATTAATAATATTCATTACATAAAAAATGATATAAATTTCTATTTAAGAAGTGAGAAGGATTATGTAAATAAATCGGACGGAATTAAAAAATTCAATGAGAATAATATTTGCTAATGAAGATATTAAGAAAAGATATTAATCAAAACATTATTTTGAATAGTGAACAAATCTTTAAGACGGATCTTGGGTGGCAAGATAATGCTGAAGAAATGGAAAAAGAATTACTTGAAACAATAGTGAATCCCGTTCAAAATTATGAAACCGTGAGATATATCCATAAACCATATGTTAGTACAAACGGATTGTTACAAACAGACATATGGTTTAAATTCTTTTTCATAAGTGGTTCAACATACGTTTTAGATTATGAACCAACAGGTTTAAGTGCAAATGAAAACGCTCAAATGTTGAGACAAGCTTCTGAAAGTTTTTTTATACTTGAGTTTTATAAAACACCAAACAACGAGGAACCTAATAGAACAAATAGAAGATTAGTATTCACTAAAAATCTAACATTACCATTAGGTGAAAAATATTTTTATACCACATTAAATGATTATATATTTAAACCTGTTTTTATGGGTTCAAATTATAGAAACAAAGAAAACATGTATTTGTTTTGGTTCCAAGATGATACTGCTATAAATGAGGAAACATTAACAGGTAATACATTTTACATGACCGCAAAATTTTTTAATGCGGAAAATGGGTCAATAGTTGATTTTACAAATAAAGACATGATTGGATTGACAGGTTCAACTACGAATGTTAGAATCGGAACGAGAACAAATCCAATTTTATTTTATGAAAGAGGTATTAATAACCCCTCTCGAGATGTGGTCGAAGAAGATGACATTTATTATTGTGTTCAATTAAATAGAGATGACCAAGAGTATAGATATGTATATCAAATAGGATGTACCTCAACACCAATCTCAACACCTACACCAACATTAACTCCATTATCATCGTGTTCGTTTGGTGGTGGTTCTGCAACAATATAATTAGATGAATAAAAATAGATACGAAATATTAAAAAAACACATCAATACCGTTTCACTTGTTTCATTAACAAGTCAGAATTGGTATGATGAAAATGGTAATCTAAAACCATGGACAAGTGGAAGTATCTATATAGGACCACAGACCGGTGACACTGTTTATAATATAAATGATGCAGGAAGTTTGGTTGAAGCGTACTATAAATGGAATGGTTCAACATGGGTAAGTAGTAGTGTTAAGGATGTTTTTCCTTCATATAACTTACCTGTATATATAGAATCCACTTTAGATGAAATGGGTGTTATGGTAGGTTTTGATGGAGATATCGAACAAGTTGAACAGTTATGTAATTTTTCATATACACAAACAGGATACACCATACAAATATATAACACTGTAAATCCAGATAGATTACGAAAAATTATTGAACAAACTTTCACAATAAATTGGGGAGATGGTAACACTTCAGGTTTTACGGTTAATAATGGTATTGTTGGTTCCAATTTCCCAACAATATCTCACACTTACCCATCATCACCAACGGGATACACCATATCATTAACATTAGATTCCCCTTGGACTACTCAAAAATTAAATAAACAAATAACTGTTCCGAGAAATATTACCACGTCTAACTCACTTGGTACGTACACATATACAGGTACAAGTTTACCTTATTTTGAATCGTCACCAACCGAATATTATCTACAAAGCGGTAGAACTCAGGATTATTTAAATGGTTATGAGTATAACCCACCAACAGGATATACTACATTCAATTATTTAGGTATTGGTGGTAGTAGATTAGAAGAAAAAAGAAAATATGGAGAAAACAGTTATTTAAATACAACAACGGGTACCACAAATTTTGATGGAACCATTTTATCCTACATTGGATATAGTTTTACATATACAGGAAACACCACAGGAACCACAATTGTAAATTATAGGGACTATGAAGACGGAACTACATTAATAACAGGTAACACTACAGGATTTACCAAAGAAGAGGTGATTAATCAAATGATTACGAGAAATGAACATTTTCTCGGTTTTATCGACGACCCAACGGTATATTCAGACATTTTTGTTGAAAGAGGAAAACAGGGTGCATTGGAAAAAACTTTAAGATTAGGAGAAATTGATAACATGGGTGAATTATCTGTGTATGGAAATGGATATTTTAATATCAGAAAACAATAAAAATTATATTTATTAATAAAACATTATGGCAGTAGGTAGTTACGGAATAATAAGACCAGCGGATGTGTCTCCATCAGATGTGGAGATATTTCTTCATTACGTACCAAGTAGATTATCAACAGCAGAAGTTACTTTTACAAGATTAACTTCTGAAGATATCTTAACACCTATTTTTCATAACGAGGACACAGATACGTCAGATAATGGTAGTGCAGCCGGTAATGAATTATTGGGTGGATTATACAATCTTAAACTTGGTTCAGATAATTTTTCTGATTTAGGTGTATACACTTTACATATTAGACCAAAACAAATAAGATTGTCAATAACCGATTGTGGAATTTTAGCGTCTTTACCTTCAGTTAGAGGTTTAATTATTGATTTATCAAATGTACCCGAAACTGATAGAGGTAAATTCACACCGCAAGGACTTATTGGATATAGAATTGAATACTTAAATGACGATTCAACTAAAGTACCTAATTTTTACAGGTTAGTGACATCATCGTTTTATTGTACACCAGTTGTATCTAATTTAACAAGCACAACACAAAAAGCGATAAGATATCAATATAGTAACACAACAACTAATTTAATGTTCTTAACTGTTACACCATCGTCGGCACCATCAAGTAGACCAAACGTGGTTCCTTTTATTGGTGAACCAGGACAAAATATTATTTTGACAAATACCTTTTTTAATCCTACAACCTTAGAAATTGAAATGGTTGAACATGATGCGTCAACATTGGCACACGCACTTTATGGTAATCAAACCAAAGCGGTTTCTTCTGGAGTTTACACCATTTACGATAACAATAACGATAACAGTATCTACAAACAGTACAACCTATATGAAGTTAAGGATGAATTTAACGAAACCTTATATGAAGTTAGGGAGGAAAAAACAGATATTGATGAGACATTAAACTTCGATGATATTACTCAATAATGGCAAGAAGAAAGGTTCCAAGTCAAGCGGCAAGTGGTGCAGAAACATTTAGCGATAGTTTAGTCGGTAGACAAATTACTGACGGTACTAGCCAATTGACTAATACTAACTTTGCTATTGATAGAATTATACCTGAAAGAGATGTTAAAACATTTAGGTCAGGTCAATTTTCTGACTTTTTAACTTTAGATGATTTAAAAGAAGAAAAATATAATTCGGAAGAAGAAGTTTCAGAGTCAAGAAAAAAAGAAGTCAAATTCAGGTCCTCAAAAGAAAATGCAGGAAAATCATTATTCGGTTCGTTAAAAAACAGAATTGGTAGTTCTATAACTAATATTATCAAAAAATTTCCAGCTGGTGTTTTAATTGATAAAAATAGTTTAATAAGAACATCTGAATATACAATTGAAAATATTACTTATGATTTAAGTTTAGATAATACTCAATTTGAAGTTGATTTTGGTAGATTATACAATCCACTTGATGTTATTTTTGTAAAACCAAAAAGTCAGGTAAACCCAAATACAATAAATAAATTAAGGGACTTTTACTCGTCATACACAAAATATGTAATTGAGTTAAGTGGTGTTACCTATGATATCGTTAATTATAGTGAACCTAATACGAATAACAGATTAACATTTAAAGTAAAAGGTAAACCATTTAACGGTACTACAAACTTTAGTGAGAATGTTCTAATTAGACCTAATAATGGAATAACAGAAGAATTTTTTTCTAAATTAGATGAATTAGAACAATGTTTATTAGATAGGGACACCAATCCAAAGTATACTGCAACATTTAGTGTACCGAAAGATAGTTTAGATCAATCTCAAACAGTTTTATCGGATGTTGAAATTACATGGCCATTATCAAAAGATAATTGGAACATTAAGATAGTTGGTATTGAATATGACATATATATCCGAGAAATATCAAACATTGCTGAGCAAGTAGATGATTATAAATCAAATCTATTTGTTAGGTTTATGTCTTCACCTCAGTTATTTGAATTTGATACCGAGGATAAGAAAGCTGAGGCAATATTCCAATTATATGGACATAGTTTTGATAAGGTAAAAAAATATATTGAGAATATTGCTTACATGAGAAATGTAAGTTATGATGGTATTAATAATTTACCCGACATCTTATTAAAAAACCTATCCAATACTTTAGGTTTATCTACGGTTAATTTATTTGATGAAAAGAAACTTGAAGATTTATTATACACAAGACAAGATACACAATATTCAGGTTTAACAATAGGAAAAAATGTTGTTGATGCTGAGTATGAATTTTACAGAAGATTATTAGTAAACCTTTCTTACATATATAAATCAAAAGGTACACGTTCATCTATTGAATTTTTCTTAAGATTTTTAGGGGCACCTGATCCCATGATTAAAATAAACGAATTCGTTTATGAAATCACGTCACTACCAAAATCTTATGATTTAGATGGTGACATTTATGATGTTGTGGCAGGGGTTAGAACCTACAACACGGCTACATTTATACCGAGTGGTTACACTTATCAAATTACCACCACAACTGGAGAAACAACATTTAATCTTAATACATATCCTATTGTTGAAGGTACAAAATTACCAAAAACCGCATTTGACAGTGAGTCAAATACTTTCTTTCAAAAAGGTGCGGGTTGGTATGACATCACTTTAGACCACAGATCTGTAGATATCCTTGATACTGAGAATTCTAATTTAACAGGAAGAACAAAGACAATTAAAACAAAAAATAAGTCATTCACATATGGTGAAGATTATTTTGATATATACAGAACTTTACCCGGTTTAGATACTGGTTTTGAAATTGTCAATAAAGTAGACAACAAACAAAGACAAGTTGCCGATGACAATTCTTCATTCATCTTTAATAGAAAAAATATTGAAGTATATCTTTCATCTGCAAATGCGATGGATTATGATATATGGAGAAAATCTAGAGAGTTACAGATTTCATTTGGTAGTCAAACATTAGAACCACAAACGGGTGTAACATTCGCCGAATATGTGGATAAGATGATGAGTACACAAATAACCAACTCACATTCAATAAAATATAGAAAAAATTATATTAAACTCGAGGATATATTCCAAGATTATATAACATCAACAGGGTTTACACCTTATAATTTTTCCGACTTAAACGAATTCATTACCAAAATGAGTCCTTATTGGACTCAAGTATTAGATCAAGTAATACCATCAACAACTTTATGGACGGGTGGTAATTTAATTGAAAATAATATTTTCGGTAGACCAAAATACAAATATAGATTTGGATGTCAACCAAAGGTTTTTATTGAAAGTTTATATCCCGATTTTGAAAACGCAATAGAGGAAGATTTTGAAAAAATATTAGGAGGTTCAAATAGTTTTAGGGGTCTGTTAAATGCAACAGGTGTTACATATTATCCGATTATTGACATAGATGGAATAGAATATGGTGGACCCAATTATGAAGAGTTGATTTCCAACATGACAGTTGTTGTTAGTGGAACAACCAACACAACAAATAGTGCTAAATTATTTAATTCTTTTCCATTGGACACTTGTGATGGTACTGAGTTGTCAACAACTGAATTACCATTAATATGTGAATATAAAACATATTTAAGTCCGGATATTAATAAAATAAAGGAATTGTGGAAAGTTGCATTAGTTAATCTAATAAACCACATAAATTCATTTACAGGAAATGGACCAGGTTATTATGACTATGACCCATATCTTGATGAGGTTGGTGAAGATACACCATCTACAACAATTACAAAAGTTTTACACAATTTCTTTACGGATGTTGATGGGATTGAAAAAGTTAAGTTTACTTCAGTAAAGAACGGACCCAATGATTGTTCGGTTGAAGAATATCTTGATTATAAATTTGTCGCATCTAATGAAACAACAATACCTAATTGTGGATTAGAGTTAGATTTTTCTTTTGATTGTCCTGATGATATAGACCCAAATCAAACATATAGATTACCTAGTGGTGATGCGTCTGATTATCCAAATGGACCCGAATGTAAATTAAACGGTAATTTGGTAATTAAAATTACTGGAGACACTAGCACTATTATACAGAATCCATCTGATTCTTGGCCATTATATGTTTATCACAATTGTGATTATAGTGTTAATCCAACTGTCGTAAGTGGTAAATCACTTTTCAGACCTGATGGATATGAATGTACATGGATTTTAAACAATTTAACTGAAACGAATGAAATAGATTTATTATTTACTGACGCAGCGAACTGTGATTTAAAAGTTAAATTAGAAGGAATTAATATTCAATGGTTAAATTATTCAGGTTTCACATCTCCACCAACAGATGATGAATTGGTTTATAAGTTAGTACCAAAAATCCAATATAGAAATTCATTTAATAATGGTCTCGGTGGTGATACATATGTTTTAAAATACGATGGTTCAGGTTCAAATACTGACCTGTCAAATTATACACAAACATATGTAAAAGATATTGTTTCAGGTGATACTATATTATCTTCAACATTTAAAAATTGTGAAACAATACCATCTCAACAACTTTTAGATGGTATTGAAATCGATGATTTATCTTTCATATTCAACTATGAACCTAAGACAGTTATAAATAAAGAATGTTTAGGTACGGTAAAAAAATATTTAATTACCGGTAAAACAAAACAAGATGAAACTGAAGTTTTTGAAGTTCTACAAACATCTAAAGTTAAAGTTTATACTAGATTTTTTATTGATGAAGAAACAGGTGACATACAAGATGTTGGAAAATATTTTTTCACTGAAAGATTTCCTGAACATTTACAAATAAAACAGGAACAAGAAGAACCATGTTGTAATCACTCAAACACATATTACCAAAGTGGTGATTATCTTATTACGAGTGAAGGTAAACTAATTGAAGTTATTTCAACAAACTTAAATTACTGTACACCTAACTTATATTTTAATTTAAATTTATCTGGTAGTATTCCTACTAATTTAGTTGCCTTTAATGGTAACGATGATTATCAAATTTTGTTACAACATACCTATGATAATTTTAGTAGGTTAGATTCGTATTTAATTCAATATTATGAAGGTGGTTTATGTTTTGACGAAGAACAAACATCTAGTGAAAGAAATTTAGAAGTTGTTTCGGGTTATGGCGATTGTGATGATGACCCATATAGACCATGTGGAGGAACATATGCAACTCCAACACCTACACCCACAGTTACACCTACGTTAACTATTACGCCAACTTTAACTATAACACCAACATTGACTCCAACACAGTCAATTACACCTACATTTACTGTAACTCCAACACAGTCAATCACTCCGACTTTAACACCTACTTTAACTATAACACCTACGTTAACTCCAACACAGTCAATTACACCAACTGTTACGCCAACAATTAGTGCGACGGTAACACCAACATTAACACCAACACAATCTATTACACCAACATTTACTATTACACCAACATTGACTCCAGATTGTGTCTTTGAAGTGACCGCTGAATACGTACAACCAACCCCTACTCCAACATTCACAATTACACCAACATTGACGCTAGATTGTGTCTTTGAGATAACTGTGAGCGATGTTGCACTTACACCTACACCTACTCAGTCAATAACACCAACATTAACACCAACACAATCTATTACACCAACATTGACACCAACTCAGTCAATTACACCGAC
>Ga0209770_10000585_pt1 | contig 19577 bp, 8 predicted proteins | sample LauGreSu1BDMLBDD_2_FD_187572 | JGI IMG/M metagenome (GOLD analysis project Ga0209770, IMG submission 187572) | Freshwater lake microbial communities from Lake Michigan, USA - Su13.BD.MLB.DD (SPAdes) (version 2) | ecosystem: Environmental > Aquatic > Freshwater > Lake | place: Lake Michigan, USA...
AGGCCTTTTTCAAGGGCAGCCAAAGCGTTCAGTCTACACACTGCGGTCCTCTTTCTCCCATGACTGAGCCATCTCGCACCCAGACCGGGCCGGCGGCATCGAACGTCGATGCCCTCCGGGAACGCCAGGCCCGTTGGCGCAGCGGTGCCTCTCCCCAATCTCGCCCCGCCTCCCGCCGGATCGTGACCGGCGCGGTGCTCGCCGTCGCCGCGTTGGCCGCACTCGTGCTTTCCACCGCTCTGGTCATCGCTCCGCTCTTCTCGTGGCAGACAGCGGGCGTCGCGTTGATCGTGGACGACTACGGCGTCGACCTCCTGCCCACGGTGCCGTTTGCGCGTCAAGACACGACCGCGCTGGCGGCATCACTGTCGGGACGGCTGGCACCGTCACTCTCGTCCGACCTCCTGCAACTCAAAGGCTTCGAGACGGTGGAGGCGATGCGCGACCGGCTTCATGGTTTCTGTGTGAAAATGCCGATCCGTGGAAAGGACTCGATGATCGGGTACATCCGCGGACAATGCCTCGTGCCCCCTCCGCTCCTCGATGCAGACGGCAACGAGCGCCCTGATCCCCTCGCCGGCCACGCGTGTCTCGTCGCCGCTGACGCGACGCTGCGTGGAGAAGGGCTCCGCGAGATGGTGCCGATACGCGAAATCGTCGAATCGATCGGCTCCGCGGCCAGCCTGACGACGCTGGTCGCTATCGACTTGGGAAATATCCGCTGGGACCCGAGGATCGGCGTGTTGTGCGGTCTCGTGCCGCGGCAGTTGGATCGCGACCTCGAGGCGCCGCAGACGCGGGCCAACGGCCAGAACTGGGTGATCGCCTCGCACGACACGCTGCAGTACTCAGGGGCGAGCGGGGAGGCGAAAAGAACGTTCTTCGCAGCAGCCCTCGAGCAAGGACTTGCGGGAGCCGCCGACCTAGCCCCTTGGGGAGACGGAGACCGTGTGGTCGAACTCCACGAACTCGCCCCCTTCGTCGTGGCCTGGACCTCGGAATGGTCGCGGCGATCCACCAGCGGACGCGTTCAGCAGCGTCCTGCCGTCTGGAAATTGGGCGCCGGGCGGGTGGAACTTCGCGACATCCCACGCTCCATCAAGTTGGTGCGTGTTTCTCCCACCGGCGGGATGGGCGCACTCGCCACGTTGCGCAGGCTCCTGCCCGGCGGTGCCCCGGTGAAGCCCCCCTCCCCGATCACGCTGCCGCAGACCACTTCCGCGAAAGACACACCGGCGGCTTCATCGCCCGAGAGCGGCGACATCTCCGCCGTCGCCCAACCAGCAGCGCCTGTTTCCCCTGCCGCGCTCCCTCCTTCGACCGCGAGTTCTCCTCCGCCCCCTGCCCAAGCAGCCGGAACCTCGGCCGCGACGCCCGTCGCGGCGGATCGCGGCTTGCCGCAAGACGCGGCGGCTGCCCCTGAGATCGCCCCCCAAACCGTGCAGACCGCCGAGGGGACGTCGCAGGCACCAGGTTCAACGCCGCCCCCGGCATCGCCTCCCACAGCGGAAGATCCTTCCGCGGCACGACCGCCCTCACCACAGCATTCGGCCTCGGCGGCCGCAGGACCAAAGCCCCCCGCGCGTGACGATCCCTGGGAACTGCTCAAGCCCCTGATCACCCGTGTCGGTCCCCCACCGACCTCGGCTCCGAGGCCATCGATTGTCGACTATGCCCCGCACCTGTGGCGACAGGCGGCCCGTTTCGTTGCGGTCGCGACCACCGAGACGGGCATAGGGGGTCCGTTCGCAGATCGTCCGCGGGCAGCCTTGCAGCGATTCAACGGGGCGATGGCACACATGCACGACACGTCGCCGTCGGGCCTGAGCGTGCTCGCCGGATCCCCACAGGCGGAGGCTTTGGCTGCTGCACTCCAGGCAGCGAACGCTTCCGGTATCCCCCCGGCATGGTCGAATGCTCCCAAGCCGCTTCGGGCCGCCATCGCGGCCCGGAACGATGCCGTTGACATCGGTTGGTCGATTCTCGACGTCATCGGGCGGCTCTCAGGAGGCGCCAGCCCCCCATCGATCGACCCGGTGCTGCTCAAAGGATTCGTCGATCGCATCTCCCGTTTGAGCGACGCGATCGCGCAGTCGTCACCGACCGTCGCCGCCGATGGAGATAACGGACGACTCGATCCGCTCACCATCGCCACCCAGAACATGCTCTCGCAGTCGGCGCTGATACGGATGCTTCAGGATCAGTTGATCGACAGCTTGACTGCCGAAGCCGGCTCCCCCGAACGGATTCCGCTCAACGAGCGGATGATTTTGCTGCAGTCGCTGCTGCCGGACGCAAGCCAACGAGCCAGACTCCTCCCGACGACGCCCGACACCGCCGGAGTCGACGAAAAAGGAGAGACGGAGAACGGCGATTCGAGTTCGGCTCTGAAGGCGGACGGCCGCCCACTCCTGCCACCCGCCGGTCCCCGGACCATCGATCGCGCAGCCTGGATACACTGTGCCACCCTCGCGACTTCGGTCGTCGATCTTGCCGGCGCCTCGGGCATCAATGCCATGTCAGGTCCGAGTCGCACGCTGACGACGCTCCAGCCAACGCTCAACGATCTGGCCTCCGCCAGGCGTGCGATCGCCGCCCTCGAAAATGCGGCCGGCGACGAAGCTGCTGCCAGCGAAGCGGCCGCAAAACTGTCCTCCAGACTCACGAGACTCTTCGAGCGGGCGGCCGTGACGGCATCCCGGATCAGCGACACCGAGAATACGCCAAGCAATCAAGCGGAGAGCGAACGCCTCGGCGGCTTGCTGCGAATGATCGATCCCCGGGACGCCGGCTTGGTCGGCAATCGCTTGACGATCGGACTGCCCCGCCGGGGTGACGCGGCCCTGTACGGGCTGCGGATCGTCGCATCGGACCCCGCACCACCCCGCCTCGGCATCGCCACCACTCTGCAAATCTCCGTCACGGACGCCGCAGCGGTCCCAGCTGCGACCGCATTCACGCTCGGATTCGATCCGGCGCAGGTGGCCGTACGGCTGCCCGATGGCACCAAGCTCAACGAGGGTGTCGCCATCCCGGTGCACGACCTGCCATGGCGTGGTGGAGTCCTGGCCGTGCAGGCCGTGCCGCTCCGACGAGCGACCACGGGAGGTCGGGTGAATGAAACGTGGATCACCGCGATGCTCGCCACGGATGACTATGTCGAGAAGGTCCCGTTGTCCCTCCCGCTGCCAGGGGAACGCAGCGTGCTCGTCGCGGCCCGCGGTGCAGCGGGGAGCATCGCAGGGATCCCCGGCGAGGATGGCTGGGTACGGGCGTCCCGTCCTTCACAGATCGTTCGCGACGTCGCGGTCGACGAGGCGACAACCTCGCTCCTCTCGCTCAACGGGCAGGCCTCGCGCGTCACCGGATGGCACTTGGGGCTGGACGCGGGAGTAAGCGACCTCCGCAAGGTCGACGTCGAACTGCACTCGATTCCCGTGACGCGATCCCCCGCCGCCCGGAGGCAGGCATGGGCTGACGCCGAAGCGGCGATCCTCGCCGGCCGATTCACCGGCAAGGCTCTGGCGAGGGCGACAGGCGTGGAACTTGGCGCCGGCAGCCAGGTCGTTCCTCTCATTCTCAAATCCGACGACGGACCTCCGGAGGCGTCGAAGAAGCCCCCCGATCCGTCGGCCCCGCAACCACTCCCAGAACCGTCTGATACCGTCGATCTTGCCGCTCAACAGCACGCGTCGGCCACCGGCGCAGGCCTGGAGATCGGTCCCGATCTGGCACTTGTCGTCCACGATCCGCACGGGCCGGCTGGCGCTCGACCGATGGTGACTCGGATCTCGCTCGACGCCCAGCACCCGCGGGACACGATCACCGCCGTGGCTCGATACGACGATCGCGCCCACACCATCGCGGTGTCACTCGAACCGGTCGGTGGCGATGCGTCGCTTTTTCCTGCCGATGGAATCCGCGTGACGCTCAAGGAAGCGGCGGAAGACACGACCGCCGGCGGAGGCCGAGCCGTGTCCGCCGCGCACACCGTCGTGCCCCGCAAATCGGGCGCCGTCCTGACAGCCGCCGCGCCGAAAGGTGACGTCATCGCCTCGTGGAACGGACCGGATCAAGGCACCGCCCGGTTCTCGCTCGACGTCGATGGGTATCCCAGGGCCTTCACCTTTGCCGTCGACTGTTCGTCAGCGTCACACCTTCGGCCACAAGGGCCACAGCACGACTGGCGGCAGATTCGGATCATCGCCCCGACAGCGGGCACGACCTTGCTCAAGGCCCCCGTGGTCGCCGTGCCGATGCGGCTGGCGGTCGATGCGCCTGCCGACACGTTCTCCGCTGGATCGGGCGTCGGCAACGCGATCACCATCGTCTTGCGGCAGATCGGCGGCGGACTCGAGGACCATGGCGAGGAACGCATCGTGTGGAGCGCCGCCAACGCCCGGCAGGTGACCTTCACGCTCGCGCCGCCGACGGCGGGCACCTCGCTGGCGGTCAGGACCGTGGTCGATGACTGGACGATCGCGGCTTCCGGGGAGGGGTTCGCCAATGTCGACGTATCGGCCGAGGCCCGTCTCGTGATCGCTGGTTCGCCGTCGGCCCTCGTCGATTCCCGCGTGCTCGTGTTCGACGGTCGGGCACCGGTCATCGATTCACCTCCTTCGGTGCGAGCCACGGTGGGCAAGCCGCTGGTCGTGCCCATTCAAGTCTCCGATGACTCCTCCGACGGCCACCTCATCCCACCCGAACAGCGGCGGCCCGGCGTATCCGGACTGAAGACCGTCGAGTGGGCGATCGACGCCGACGGGACAGGCGCGCCGAAGGAGTGGCTCCCGGCCGTACGGCTCGGTGGCACGAACTACGAACTGCGGATCGATTCGGCGAAGCTACCGTTCGGCGTGCGTTTGCCGGTGTTGGTGCGGGCCATCGACGCGGTGGGGCTCTCCGACCCGCCAACGCGAATCTGGCTGGAAGTGGGTGCGGAAGCGGCCAGCAAGCTCAACTCCCTGACCGGCAAAGTGTTGCTCTCGGGCCGAGGCGAACCCGACCTCCCGGTCGTCCTCAGCGGCCCCGGTGGTGACCGGACCGTGAAGACGCGTCAGGGCGGAGCCTTCCGGTTCGACGACCTCGAACCGGGGCAATACAAAGTCTCGGTGCAGGCGGCGGTCCGTAATCGAATGCGCAAGGTCGAACCGACACAGGTCACGATCGAAGCGGCGCCCGCGCCCCCCACCAGCATCTCGCTGGAACTCAAGTAGCCGCCGACCGATGCGCTCGACCGCAAACCGGGCTTAGCCCGCACGCGTGTTCATCGTTGCATGCCGAACATCCGGAGCGGGGGGCGTAACCGCCCCATCCGCTCGAATCGCTCAAGTTTACCGCGTCTGCGGTCGATGAACGAGATGATCGGTGCGGCGCTCCGCCCGGCGAACGCGTTGCTGGGCTGACGCCGTGTCGGTGAAAGAGAGACGAACCGAATGCGATTGCCAGCGGGGCGGCGCCATTTCGGCCGGTTCATCCCCCCCCTGCGCACCGGCGCATGTGTGGCGGCCGTCGTCGCGCTGTCGCACGGCTTTTTCGCCGGTGGGCTGGCGGAAGCCCAAACGGCTGCCGCGCCCATCACGATCTGGAGCTTTCTCGGCGTGCCGAATCCGCTCGCCATGAATGCGGTCGCCCAGCAATCCGCCAATCCGGCGATCGCGGCCGCCGCCAAGGCCAAGGCCGCCAAGCACGAGATCCACAAGAAAAAAGCCGCGCTGCGATACCTCGCCGGCATCGGGTGCACTCCCGAGCATCCCGAAGTCATGCCGGCACTCATGGCCGCCATGGACGACCCCGACGAGCAGGTGCGGTACGAAGCCGTGAAGGCCGTCCTCGAGACGGCCGAGGCATGCCAGTCGCGCGAGCAAAAGAAGGCCGTCCGCAAAGCGAAGGGGTTTTGCGAAAGCTGCGCGGACTGGAAGCGAAGCTGCGAGAAGAAAGTCTGCGAGGCCGTCGAACGCCTCTGCGGTAAGCTGCCCCCCAGGGAGCACAAGCACCATCTCAAGAATGCCCTCGAGAACATGCTCGGTGGTGAGTGCGAAGACCCGGCGAAAGAGGATTGCCCGTGCGCCGACAGGCGGGGATCGTGCTGCGGCCCTGATATGCGCGACAAACTCATGAAACTGGCCTACGGTCGCGACGACCTCGGTTGCTTTCTCGAGCCGAGCAAACGCGTCCGCGACCTCGCGGAGCTGGCATTGAACGCCTGCAATGCCTGCGCGTGCGCATGCGAGGGGACGGCGACCTCGGACGGCGACCCGGCCATGGATCACGTCGTCCGCGAAATGCCACCGGAAGACGGGCGGGAAACGCGACCATCCGACAGCTCGCTACCGCCGCTCGATGGCCCCTGCTTCGACGACCGCGTGATCGAGCCTCCTCGGTTCGAGCATCATGAGCTGATCCCCACGCCGGCACCACTGACCGCACCGGAGGAGATTCCACCGCCGTCCGCATCGACCGCGTTGCCCGCCGCTCGCAGCGTGTTGGTTCGGGTCCCTTCCCCACGTGCTTCCGCGCCGCTCGCTGCCACGCACAACCAAGCCGCGACGGACTCCGGGGAACCGGCACATCCACACGCCGGGGCGACGGTGGCGGAAGAACGGGCTTCAGACCACCCGACATCGCTCCCTGCCAGCCACACGGAGTTCCAGCCCGTCGGTGGCACCGCTTCCGATGGCCGCGGAACACCCCCCCGTCGCAATCCCCTCCGCGTCCCTGTCCCGAATCCCCTCAGGCAGCCTACGCCTCGGCTACCGACCGACGCCCGGCGAACCCCGCCAGGCGACAGGCCGACTGCAGACGATGCCATCCAACCGTCGGCGGTCGAGCCGCACGCTCCCACACCCGCCCTTGCTCCCACACCCGCACTTGCTCCCACACCCGCCAGCCCCCCTCGGACTGGCCGAACGAAGCATGGATTCTCCCGACGCACATGGGCTGCCGGTTCGTCGGCAGACGACGCCGCCGTCCTCCGGACAAACCCCGGACTCGCCCCTCCATGACCCGCTGCTGAGGCGGTTGAAAGCATCTCCTCAACCATTTTCCCCCGAGCATCCTCACCAAACACACCTCCGTGCGACGAGCTTTCGCGGAGAAGGCTTATGATCGGTAACAACCTCGGCGGCCGGCATTCCCACCATCAGAACCGATGAGCGACTCCCCTGACGACACGGGCGACGCGGGCCACGGCTCACCGGGGAGCCCCGCCGCGCGTTCCGATTCATGGCGCACCAGCGCCAACGTGCGTTCTCGCCCTGGCCGTGATCCCGCGGCGAGACGGCCCTCATCGCGCTCCGCGATCACCACGCCGACACACCAAACCTCCTGGCGGGGTCGGTTGGGTTCGTCGGAGCGGTCCGGATCGTGGTGGTTGACGATCCGCAGGATCGCCGCCACGGCAGCCGCGATCGCCCTCGTCGTGTTGCTCGTGCAGGTCCTCCTGACGGTGCATCACCCAGTACCGATCGTCGTGGGTAGCATCACGAGCTACCGGCCCCCGCTGGCCCTCATCCCGCAGGCCGACGAGGATCGCACGTTGCTCGCAACGTTGACGACTTCGGGCAACAGCTTCTTGCCGGGCTCGGCAGTGATCTTCGACGTCAGCCCTTCGCTCGCCTCGGCGACAGCCGACGAGATGCTCGCGTCACTCTCCTCGACGCTGCAACGAACCAGGCCCGGCGGCCCTGATGGCAACACGGTCATCGTCTATCTCACGGCCATCGGCACCATCGACGACAAAGGCCGCCCATGCATCGTGCCGCCGGGCAATTCCGATGATCCAGCGGGATTCGACGAAAGCATTTATCTTCCCGTCGAGCGCCTCCTCGCCGGTCTCCGTGAGGCCGTCCCCGAAAGGGTCTCCATCCTCGTGGTGCTCGATGCCTGCAGGCCATCGACGGACTGGCCTCTCGGAGTCGACGACGGCGCCTTCACCCCGGCGGTGGAAGCTCTCATGGCCGGCACCACTCTGAGGCGGATGTGGGTGTTGGTGCCGGCGGCCACGGGACAGCATTCCTACTCGAGTGCCGCACAGGGCGCGAGCGGGGTGATGCTGGAGTTCGTTCGTGGCATTCGCGGTGCGGCCGACACCAAGCCCTGGGGTGACGCCGATGGGCGAGTGGAGCTCAAGGAACTCGCGGCGTATCTCGCTCTTCGCGTCGATCGCTGGGCGCGAGCAACGATCGACGACCGTCAAACCCCCGTGCTCTTCGCGACGCCCAACGATCGCGATGCCGACGCCGGCATCGCCTGGACGAGGTCCCGTTCCTCCGCCATCGACGTGAAAGCGGACGTCGCCCCGCTTGACGAAACGTGGTTGGCGGAACGCTGGCGCATGGCCGAGAGGCTGCGCCCCACGGCCATCCAGGAGCGGCCGCTGCTCTGGTCGTCCTATCTCCACCTGCTGATGCGGGCGGAATCGCTCCGCACGGCTGGATTGGCCTACAGCGATCACCAGTTCGATCTCGACACGATCGTTCACCGCATGGAGACGGCCCTGGCGATCCCTTTGATCTCCAACGCAAGGCTCCTGCCCGGCATCCGACTTGCCTACCGACGACCGAGCACGGTGACCGAACGGGAAATCGCCGACGTTCGCCATTGGCTCACGGCTGTCGAGGGCTACGTCGGCCTCGACCAGCCTCGCGACGCGGCGGCGCCACCACCGGCCGTGACGGAGGACGTCGACGGGTGGATGCTCCGAGCGGAGGCCGCCTGGCGGTGGTTGGTGGAACGATGCGAGGCGAATGCGCCGATCGACAGGGCCGCGGTCATGCGCTGGCTGGAGTGCGTCGGCACCCGTCCCGAAGGCCCGGAGTTCAACCCCGCGCAGCTCCACCTCCTGAGAATGCTCACGCGATGGGCAGACCCCGTGGATTGGCAGCGGCAGCCAGAGGCGTTCCGAGACTTCATCCTCGTCGTATCGAAGTCCCGCGAGTCGATGTACGCACACGACGTGCGAGCGGACCGAATCGTCGGTGCCAGCGAGTTGTCGAACCGTGGACACGCCGCGATGAGGGCGGCGTTGGACCTCGCCTTCGTGGGCGGAGCGGCCAACATCGACCGGGCCGTGCAGCTGTCCCGCGTCGGACTCGAGGCGTTCAATGAGCGAATGACGCTCACGTCCCAGCGAATCAGAGTCCTGGAACTGCTGGACTCCGTGCGGTCTGAGCTCCCCTTCCTCGTGGCCTGGTGGGTCGAGGAATCACGACACGTCGTCCGCCAGCCGGGCGACATGGAGAGTGGCAGCGTCCGTGTGAAGCCGGCCGACATCGTGGCGCTGCTGACGGCCGTCGATCAGTTGGATCTCGCGGTGGATGCGATGATGTCGAACGAGAATGCGGATGCCGCCGCGGCGATGTCACTCGAGAACGTCGACGGTCTCCTTTCGAATTGCGAAACGCTCTTCGGAGTCCTCAAATCGGCCTACACCGACGACTGCTCGGATCTGTCCACACAAGCTCCCGACAGCCCCCGCACGCTCGGACGCATACGACGTGTCTTGTCGGTGCCGCTCGTGCTCGGTGACCTGCGAATGCGGCTCGTCCGCAGGGCCGACAACCTCGATCACCGCCACGCCGCACTGATAGCCCGCGATCTGTTCCTCAACGAGGATTCACTCCCCCCGGCCGACCCCTCGGCTGCCGTCGCGGGCTGGATTCCTTGGCGAAATCAGCTGACCAACCCCATCCTTCCCGTCCTCACGTCGGATCCGTTCGGGGTGGCGACGATTCCCACGTCGGCCGCCGATATCGCCGCGACCGTCGGTCGCCAGGCCACGGCCGTGCGGCTCGCCGCACGATCCCTTCCGACGATCATTGCCGGCCTCGACCGCCAGCAGGCGGACCTGGTGATCGGCAGCAGCGACATCGACACTAACGTGCTCGCGCTGCTCGCCCGCGGAAGCCAGGTGAGTCGTCGCTTGGCAGCTGTCGCCGGCCAGCGTCCGCGAGTCAGCGACGGCACGACGCCCACGCAGCGTTATGTCGCTGCTGCGTGGCACGCGCGCCTCTTGCAGCACGCCGAGACGACGCTGGAGGAGTTCTGGGCGGGCGTCGAGCCGGATGAACCGGTGTATTGCTTTCACAAGTCCCGCGTCCTTCTGGAGTCGGCGGCGGAGATCGTCCGAAGCAACGGTTTCGTTTTCGGCGACCGCGACCGCGACCGAGTGGCGGCGAAGATCAACGCTGTCGCCTCGCAATGGAACGGATTCGCAAGCCTGGAGATCACCCCCAACCGGATCGTCGTGCCGTCGGTCACCGACGTCGAGCCGACTCGAAGCAAGGCCAACCTCTCCCCCCGTCCGGGAGTGCCGCCCGGCCTTGCCTCGCTGTGGCTCTCGGAGTCCCTCGATGGCCGGCCCCTGCGCGTGCTTCGAGAAACGTCCGACGGAACCACCACAGCGGCGGCAACCGTCCCTGGTGCCGTCTGCCGTATGGGAGTGGGCGTGGCATCGCCGCCAGTGGAGACCTTCTGGCAACTCGACCCCACGGCCGCCATGAGCATCGAGTCGGGCCGTACGGCCGTCCTCGACATGACGGCGTGGTATCGCGGCCACCGACTCGTCGTCGGGCTGCCGGTTGCTGTGGCAGCCGCATCGCGGACGATCACATGGGACTCCCCTTCGCCGCTCGAGACGCGGGTCACCGTTCGGGGCGATCTCGCCCAAGCGCAGTCTGTCGCGATCGTCTTCGACTGCTCGGGCAGCATGGGGCAACGACTGGCCGACGGCCGCACCAGGCTCGACGCCGGCAGGGCCGCGGTCGCCGAACTCCTCACGACCATGGCTAAATCCGGACGCTGGGATGTCTCGCTCTGGCTCTATGGTCACCGCACGAAGTGGTCGCGGGACAAGGATGGAAAGTTTGTCGCCGGGTTCACCGCCGCCGGCACCGCGGCGAAAGCCGGGGTAGAACGTGCGGGGCAACCGTTCACCCTGGTCCCTGGAAATGACGTGGAGCAGGTGCTGCCGATGCAGGCCCTCACGCCGGCCACGGTGGAACGGATCGGCATGATCCTGTCTCCCATCGAGCCTGGCGGAGAGACCCCGCTCTACCTCGCGATTTCCGAGACCCTGACCACCGACTTCGACGGCGGCCGCACCGACGTACCCGGTCACGTGCTCGTGGTGACCGACGGAGCGAACGACCAGACCGGCGGCCGCTACGTGACGGCATCGGCCGTGCAAGATCAACTGGCCCGAAAGAACGGCCGACGACGTGTGCCCCTGCGAATCGACGTGGTGGGCTTCGGCATTTCGCCGAACGGGACGGACCGCGCATCGCGCATGGATGATGTGCGGAATCTGGCCATGAGTTCCGGGGGGCGGTTCTTCGAGGCGGCCAACGCCGAAGCCTTGGGCAAATCACTGCGTGAATCGTTGCGCGTCGCGCAATGGAAGGTGCGGGGCCCCAATGCACCGCAGGATGGCGTCGGTCTCGGTTCGTCCTTGACGTTGCCACCCCCGCTCGCCGGCAGGTCGCAGGCCTATGAGGTGGTACTCGAATCCGGCGCGAATCCGCCGCGACGCCGCTTCGACGCGGAAGGGGGCGAGGCGATCGATTTGCACGTCAGCGGCGGCGGCAGTCGGCTCGAGTTCCGTCGGTATGACGGAGGTACGGAGCAGGGGTTGCGGGACAGCCGCACGAACCTGTCCGCTCCTTCCGAGCCCCAGAGAAAATACTTCGTGGGTGCCCATCTGGCATCACGTTCAGGCGACTCGATCCGCTTTCCGCTCTCGATCCAGAATGCGAACGCAGCGGATTTCTCGCCGCGTCCAGCGGAGAGCTGGGTGGAGATCACGCCCCGTTCAGGTGCCGATTCGGTTGGAGTTCCGTTCGTCTTCTACGACCTTTCGTTCCAGCAAGACCGCCCGGTGCCGGTGCTCGATTTCGTTGCCGCGAATTGGCCGCGAACCGCCGACAGGGCCGAGATACGGGCCTGGTTCCGCTTCACGAAAACGCAACCGGACGTCGCCCTCCCGCTCGCGGAGCTTTCTCCCGGCGTCGAACGGCGGTTGGAGTTGGCGGGCCTGCCGGGATCCGAGATCCGAGTCACGTTGTCGCCGGCCGAGGCGGCCGATCACGTCCAAGTCTCCGTGCTGGAGAGCCATCCGGCCGCTTTGGCCGACCAGCTTCCCTGCGCGAGGGTCTGCGTGAGTAATGCCTGCATCAGGGCGATCCACATCGTCGAGCCGGAGACAGGACGCGTACGGCATGAGTTCACCGTACGAGCGGAGGGGGGCCGTGTGTCCCAAGACAGCCAACTCCTGATCACCGACAAGCAGCGTGTACTGAACGGTGCGGTGAGCCTGACGGCAGCAGGCAGCCCACCCCTCACGGTGCCTGTACCGACGGAGTGACTTCGTCGCATCGCCCTCGACACGCTTTGGCACGAAGCAACGGAGTCGCACTCGACAGTTCCGTGCGGGGCATTCGGGGGAACGGAGTCTCTCCCGGAAGGCCCGCCTCGTGCGACCCGTTCGTCGTGAGGCGGTCGGCCTACCGCAGAGCCTCAGTGTGCGGGTGCCCAGGCTTGCATGGTTCGTCGCCAGGGGGCGGATTCCCGAAGGACTCTTTCCAATCGATCACGACACCTCGAGTGACCGGCTACCGCCTCGCCCACGCTGGAGTTTGCTGCGTTGCCTGCCGATTGTCCTCTTCCTGGAACACCTCCGGATCGTAAGGCCTGTACGTCTTGATCTTCCAGTCAAGTTCGTAGATCGACCGGGCGTACCAAATGTTGCTTATTGGATGGGGATCGATCCAATTTGTTCCGGAGTTGCCAGCGACTGCGATTTGTTTGCCCTTCCCAGACCATTCCTGCATTTTCGCAAAAAACCTGGACGGGTACTCGTCGATCCGGCAACAGACGTTGACCCATGGGTCGATGATCCATGCCGAACGAAGGTGGCGTCGATCATCCTTCTTGAGAAAGAGATCCTGAGCCGAAAAGCGGTCGTAGTGATTGGGAAGACGCAGGCCGAAGATCGTGAAGACATGGTCGCCCTCATGGCCATCGACGCTTCCCGAAAGCAACACTTCGCAGATGAATGGAAGATGATCTTGCTCCAGTCGCAGTCGTGCAAGTCTCGCGAGTTCTGAGCAGTTGCCGGCCTTGGCCATCCACGGGTCGCTCGGGGCGGCCTTGGTCTGGAGGATGCGGCGGGCCTCGTCGAGGACTTTGAGTGCGTCACGCTTCTGGACGGCATCGTCGGCAGCGCCCGCGTCTATGGCCTTTATGGCCGCATGCAGTCTGCTGAATGACTGTCTGTCGAGACTGCGATACGTCGTCCCTGCACCAAAGTAATCGGCCGCGTATTGGTTCAACACGGACTCCAGTGACGCGATTCTCTGATTGACCTTGCTCAGGTCCGTGCCCTTCGCGAAATCTTCGGCCGATCGCTTCGTTCGCAGGGTGCTGAGGGTACGATCCGCCATCCTCCGCTGGCGTTCGCGATCCTCGAGTGTCTGTGGGTGAGTGCTGCCAACGCCAGCTAAACCTGCGGGCTTGTATTTCCCGTCTGGCGAGGCCACGTATCGCTTGTTACTCGATTTGTAGCCCTCTTTGTACTTGGCTCGCACGTAGTGGAATGCGTCGGTCGCCGTGGTACCGATCCAAGCCTCCCTGCGAGGTATCTCGTCCAGGATGAACTTCCTGAGGTTCCCCACGGCTTGACGCTGGTTGGTCTTCTTGTTGTACCAGGAGGAGTCGCGTGAGTAGGTCGTTTCCAGGTTCGGCAGGCCGATCGATACGACGGCAGAAAGCAACCCGAGCACCTTGCGTGGTGGGAGCGAGGCCGGCCTGCCCTCGGAGTGGTCCATCTGGGGATTGAGATGGGTACCTTTCGTAGGAATAGCCTCCTCGCAGACCGCGACCAGGATCGCCCGCTTGAAAAACCACTCGAGTTGCTGTGCGATGTGGTTGATGCTGTCCGCCGACTCGCGGCCGGAAGCGGTGGTGTGTTTTTTAAAGTAGCCTTTTTCGTCGGGCCTTCCGAGCTTATCTCCGACTTTGAGCGTAGCGATCTGCAGCAGGTTACTTTCGATCAGCTCGGGCGTATCCCAGGGCGCGGGCATGGCGGGCCTCAGCAAATGTGCGGCAGACGAGACAGGAGGATTAGATTCTTCGCCGGAGTCACCGAGCAACCAGATTCGCGATGGGCAGCGACTCACCCACGCGAAGCTGCAGGGTCAACGAGAACGATTCTTTCCCGATGCAGGGTGTCGAAAGGCTGGAAATCCAGGATAGGTCGGCCGGCGGCACTGGAGCAAGCGTTGGACGAGCGGATCGCAATGACTGGAGCAGCGCGGGGCATACCTGCGGATGCACGGCCACTGCCGGGCAGTCCATGGTGGCGCCGCGATCCTCTGCCACGGGGACGCGTCATCGTTCGTCGACGCTTCGCGTGGGTGATCTGCCCCACGAATGGCACCAAGGTTTACGTTCGGGCTGGTCTACCGATAGACCAGCTCTGTGCCGTAGCCGAGGCAGCCGCACAGGGCCGCCAAGCCTCGCGAGCCGGGCTCTGTATCCCAGAGCGATGTGCGGTCGGACGGTGTTGGGAAGCCGATGATCAGGCAACCGATCGCATCCACGAAAGACGATTGCCCAGAGGCCCCGAGCATCCCCATCATCCTCGGAACGCTGAGGGCCACCGGAAGAGAAAGCGGGCCGAGGAATCCGCCGAGTACGTTGACGAGGTGTGCCACGCTCGCACTTCGTCGAGCCCGATCGGACGAATCGTCCCTCGTGCTCGCACCTCTCGTATTGATGCGTGGGAGTCCGGCGCGTCGGAGGCCGCCGACCGCGAATCTGTCAGGATCCACGGTGTGTCTCGAGAACTCGCCAGGGAGTTTTCGTGGAGAAATCCAGCCCTGACGGCAAAATGCGACAGGGCTCCGCGGACGCGACGGACACGATCGCTTCCTGCGGGGTATCATCCTCGCGGCCTTCTGGGCCACGCACGGCGGCGGAGCGGCGATTGGCGGAGAATGGAGACGTGTCGTGTTCCGAAAAAGCATCGTGAATCTGGCATCGATCGGTTTCCGGCTGTTTCTCACGGCGCTCGTCGCCACGGCTGGCAGCGCGTCGGCTGCCGATCCGTCGCTCCGGGTCGGGGCCGCAGCGGTGGAGATCCCTTGCGACGACACGATGGACATGGGGGGAGGCATCCACACCTGGAAGGCCAGCGGCGCCGAAGCGCCGCTCCGGGCGACGGCGCTCGTGCTCGCCCGCGGCGACGACAAACTCGCGATCTGTTCCTGCGACGTGATCGCCCTCCATCAGGATTTCGTCGATCCCGCGCTCGAGCGGGTCCGGGTGGCCACCGGCATTCCCCCGGAACGGATCCTCGTCCACGCCACCCACACCCACACCTCCCCCTCGACCGTCCGTGTCCATGCCTACGACCGCGATGCCCGGTTCGTGGAGGGGCTCGCAACGGCGATCGTCGACTCGATCGTCGCCGCCGATGCCGACCTCGCAGCCAATCCCGACTGCCGCTTCCGCTACCGGCTCGGTGAGGAGTCGAGCGTCGGCCAGAACAGCCGCCTCCTGCTCGGCGACGGCACGATCTTCTGGGTGGGCAAACGCGACGACGCCGTCAGGCCCACGGGGCCCTTCGACACCGATCTGCCGGTACTCGCCTTCGAGACCGAAGCAGGCGCACCGGTCGCCACGCTCTTCAACCACTCCACCCACACGATCGGTGCCCGCCAGCCGGGGAAGCGGTCACCGGCCTTCTATGGCCTCGCGGCCCAGGAACTCGAGCGCGAGCGCGGTGGCGTGCACCTCTTCCTCCAGGGGGCGTCGGGCTCCACGCATAACCTCACCCTCGGGGTGGAGGAGATGGTGACGCGCATCAAGGACGCGGTGACCCGGGCGCACGAGGCGGCCGCACAGCTCCCCGTCGGCCGGCTCGCGGCGCTCAAGGAGCCGTTCGAGTTCCGCATCCGCGCGTTCGACGAATCAGCCGAGGAGGAGGCGGTGACGACGTACTGCGCGAAGCGTATGGGGACACCGGGAGAGGCTGCGGCCACGGCACTCGTCTTCCGCACCCAGCGGGCCGAGATCGCGCCCCATCGGGGCGAGACGCGGAAGACGTCGATCCAGACGATCGCCATCGGCGACGTGGCAATCGTCGCGGTGCCGGCCGAGCTGTTCACCATCCTCGGCCAGGAGATCAAGCGGTCGAGTCCTTTCCGCCACACGTTCATCGCGGAGCTCTCCAACGATTGGGTGGGCTACGTCCCCGACCGGCGTGGCCATGGCCTCGGCGGCTACCAAACCTGGATGGGGTATCACAGCTACTGCGAGCCGGGGACCGGCGAACGGATGGTGGCAGCGGCCGTCGAGCAACTCGAGCGTCTCCACGCAGGCGCGGGCGTCATGGCGGCACCGCGTCCGAGCTCCCCTTCCCTTCCCCCACGGGACGGACGCGTTCCCAGCGACGCACCAATCCATCCTCAGGATCGATGACGGCACCGATCGGTCGGAATCCGCACTTCTCCAAGACACGGGCCGACGCGGCATTGTCCGGCTTGGTGTGGGCCCGCACCCGACTGACGCGACCATCGGTGAACGCGAACGCCACCAGGGCTTCCGTCATTTCGGTCGCAAACCCGCCCGCTCGGTGCGGCGCGTCGACGCCGTAGGCCACCTCGACGACACCCTCGGCGTCCGGTGGGCCCTTGAACGAACATCCGCCGACGGTCAATCCGCTTGCCCGTTCGATCACCGCGTAGCCGAGCGCCCAGGGGTCCCCCGCCGCCGTCGATAGCACCCGGTCGAGCCAATCCGGAGAGAACTCCGCCCTGTCGGCAGCGGGAAGGAACGCGACCCACGCGAGAACCTGCTCGGGGGTCTGCAGCACGAGATCGAGCCGTGCCGCTCGGATCATGAAAGCCGTCATCGTTTATCCCAAGTCCGCCAATCACCCGTTCCCACGAGCATAGCCGGCCGACGCGCCACGGCGGCCATGGCGTTGTCGGCCGCAGGTTCGCTCGTCTTCTCGGCGTTGAGGCGTCTGCCCCCGGTGCCTCTGCCGTCGATGCGTCGTCAGTGGCCGGCGGTGGAGGTGGCACGCACGTCGGCCTCCGCGAGACTGCGGACATGCTCGAGAACGCGGCGGTGGATACGGTGGATCGTGAAGTCGCTCCACAGCGTCCAGTAGCCCTGGGGATGCATGTCGAAGACGTACCAGGTGCGTCCCTCAAGACGCGTTCTCCCGTCCCCCAGATCGACGAGTCTGAACTCCCCGCGGCGGCTGGCCAGCGACCGATCACGGAGATGGGGCGGGTGGACATGCCGCCACGGCGTCAATTCCACCATCGGGTCGGGCTGGTCGACGACGTCGAAGGCGAGCACGTGTGGTGCGTCCCAATCGGTGATCGGCTCGACGAAGTCGCCGGTGGTGAACTCGCAGTGGCGCACCGCCCCGACACCGGTTCCTTCGATCCGGGCCCGCATCGGGCAGGCGATGCCGCAACGGAAAAACCAATCCTCCGGCGCGGGGAGATCAGGAAACTCCACGACGCGGCGCCACACCGCCTCCGGGGGCGCCGCCACCTCGACGCTCGTGAGCACGACGCGTTCGGGGGTGCCGCGGGTCGCGGCCTCGGCGCCTGCAAGAAAGGGGATCACGAGCACGAGCGCCGCGAGTTGCCGCGACCCGGTCGGTGTGCATTCCGCCACCCACTTCCCCAGGATCGCGCCGGCCATCGCGGTGGGCATCACGATCGGCGCGGCCATGACCAGGCAGATGAGCCCTTCGAAAGCCATGGCCAAGAGCACCCCGCCGGAGAGGAGCATGACGAACACGCCGATCCGCAGCGTCTCGGCGGTCGAGCGCACCACCGGGCGGTTGTACAGGAAGCCCGCCACCATCCCCATCACCGCGGGGGTGACGAAAAAAAGCACGGCGCCGTACGAACCGAATCCGTAGAGCCCGACGACGATCGAAACCACCCCCACTGCGAGCCCGGCGAATGCCGCCTTCAGTCCCGAACCCGCAGAGACTGTGCCTGGAGCGGGGAGCGGTGGCGGAGATGTCCTCGCCCGGTCGGGGAGCAGCGCGAGCCCGGCCATCACGAGGATGTTCAGCGGAGACAGCAGCACGAGGGCGCCGACCCACGGCGACAGGCCGGCGGCATGCGCGCGGCGCACGCTCATCGACAGCGCGATCCACACGAAGGGGAGCGTCCAGACCGCGAGCAGTGGCCCGAGCCACTCGGGAGCGTTCTCGAGGAACGCTTGACGCGTGATGAAGGAGGGGCTGACGAACTCCAGTGGCGCGAGCCAGTGCCCGGCGAAGGCTTTGACGAGTCCCGCCTCCACGACGTACTTGAAGGTCGCCAGCCCAAGACCACTGGCGGCGTACGTCGCCCGATCGACCGGCCCTTGAAGGCCGAACCAGACCCGTGTCAGGTGTCGCATGAGGCACCTCGATGCGGGAGGCGACCGCCCCCCGTTGCCCGAAAGTCTCACGGATACCGAGGCGTTTGTCACCCGGTTCAGGGAGTGGCGGCGGGGCGACCGGGTGGTTCAGGGCTCGTCACTTCTTGGGCTTCTTCTTTTTCCGAGGCGGGGGAGGCCGACGCTTCGGCGGTGGCTCCGGGTCGAACCGGTGTCTCTCGAACGGTCCCTCGTCGTTTTCGATCGGGCCACGACCGACATCCTCGACCAGTTCCAAGTGCTCGATCTCGAACCACTCCTTGAACCGCCGAAGACTCCGATCGCGCGGCCAGCAGTCTTCGTCGGTGAACCATGCTTCGAGTTCCCGGCAGAAGATCTCCTCACAGACCTTCTTCAGGACCTTCTCGGCGTCCACCGGATCTTCGTAGTCCGGCACGAGGTACAGCGTCGGCCCCATTTCCTCGAGCGTCACTTCGGGGGCATCCTCGTCATCCACCGCTCGCACCCAATCCAGAAACGGTTTTCTTGGACGAACCACAAGCGCGCTGCGATTGATCAAGGCTGACTCCGTTCCATTGGCGAGAGGACACGTCTTCCATCATACAAAAGCCCGCCATACGAACGCGGCCAAGGCTCGGCCCGCGCGAAGTTGCCGGAAGCGAGTGCCGAATGAGCAGCATGGCTCACGGCCCCGCGTCGCCGCGGGGCACGAGAAACCCGAGATGGTGCGAGGCGTGGATGAGCATCAGATCTTCGTAGGACTCCCGATCGATCCGGTCGAAGGCCGGGTGGGGGTGATAGGGCCCTCGGTGCGCACAGAACGCCTCCACCTCGGCACGGAATCGTTCGACGGCGGCCGAATCGTCGGCGTCGGCAGCGACCTGCGGCTGCCACCAGGCCGGCGCCGGGACTCCCGCCGGGATCCACCTCCAGGCCCGCATCACCGGCAGGGCGAAGCTCCGCGCCGACATCCGCATCACCCACGGCATCCGCTTCGACGAGCCTGCGACCGCCACGCGGAGCCCGGCACCGACGTGATCGAGTGCCTGCGCGAGTGACCATTTCCCGGCGCGATCGTAGCCCAGGCGTACAAGGCGCTCGGCGTCGGCGAGCAGCTCTTCCCAAGAACGGAAGTCGAGCCGACGGCGTCTGGCAGCGGAACC
>Ga0209770_10000586_pt1 | contig 19550 bp, 16 predicted proteins | sample LauGreSu1BDMLBDD_2_FD_187572 | JGI IMG/M metagenome (GOLD analysis project Ga0209770, IMG submission 187572) | Freshwater lake microbial communities from Lake Michigan, USA - Su13.BD.MLB.DD (SPAdes) (version 2) | ecosystem: Environmental > Aquatic > Freshwater > Lake | place: Lake Michigan, USA...
GGATTCCCCACTGCCCAACCCCGTGGGTTCCCCTCCAGAGCGGATGACACAGACACCGTCCACCATTTGGCGCATCCTGAGATCTGCTGGGCCTCTGCTTCGATGTCTTGTCCTCGGGGCTTTGGCCGCCGGTCCGGTCCCTTGCCAAGGTGGAGGCCTGCCTGGGGCTGCGGATCAGCCTGGGGCTGGGGCGCAGCAGCATTGGGCCCTGAAGCCCTTGGTCCCACCTCCGGTGCCGAGGAACGCCGTCGACGGTGTGGAGCCCGCAGCGCCCATCGACGCCTTCGTCCTCAGGTCCCTTGCGGAAGCCCGGTTGGCGATGAATCCACCGGCCGGACGAGGGGTCCTGATCCGACGGATGTACCAGGTGGTGCTCGGACTGCCGCCCAGCGAACGGGAGGTGGAGGCGTTTGTCCAGGATCCGAGCCCGAGCGCGGTCGAGAGGCTGGTGGATCGGATCCTCTCGAATCCCAGGTATGGGGAGCGTTGGGGACGGCATTGGCTGGATGTGGTCCGCTACGCCGACTCCAACGGCTTCGAGACGAATCGGGAGCGCAAGACCGCCTATCCCTACCGGGACTACGTCATCCGCAGCTTCAACGAGGACGTTCCGTATGACCGGTTTGTGCGGGAGCAGGTCGCGGGGGATGCGTTGGGAGCCGACCTTGGGACGGGTTTCCTCGTCGCGGGGGCCTTCGATCTTGTGAAGAGCCCCGACATCAACCTGACGCTGATGCAGCGTCAGGATGAGCTGGCCGACATCATCAACACCACGGGCACGGCGTTCCTGGGACTGACCCTTGGCTGTGCCCGGTGTCACGATCACAAGTTCGACCCGGTCTCGCAGAAGGACTACTACGCCCTGCAGGCGGTGTTTGCGGGGGTTGGGTTTGGCGATCGGACATTGCCGGTGGCGCTATCGCCGGAAGGTGAGCTCGAGCTGACCCGGGTCCGCGGTGAATTGGCTTCGGCCGAGAAGGAATTCGAGACCCTGCGTGCCCGTGGAGAGAAGGCCACGGCTCAGCAGCCGACCCGACCCGCAGTCCGGGCCGAGCTCAATGAGGAAGAATTCCCGGCGCAGGAATTGGTGGCGGTCCGCTTCCAGATCCTGGCCTCGTCCTCCGGGAGCGAACCGGGCCTCGACGAGCTGGAGGTCTTTGACACGGAGGGGAGGAATGTCGCCCTCGCTGGTCCGGGAATCCGGGTGACCGCCTCGGGAACTCTTCCCGGTTATGCCATCCACAAGCTGGAGCACCTGAATGATGGGCATCCCGGCAACCCGCACAGCTGGATTTCCGACACGCCGGGGAAGGGTTGGGTGAAGATCGAGTTTCCCAAGGCGCAGCGGGTCCAGAGGATCGTCTGGAGCCGGGATCGGGGCGGGCAGTTCAAGGACCGGGTGGCCACGGAGTACCTCATCGAGGGGTCCACCGGGGGCGATAGATGGAGACCACTCGCCTCGTCGGCCGACCGCAAGCCGTCAGGCAATGAGGACCCCAAGGCGTTCATCACCCGGCTTTCCGTGGAGGACCAGACCCGTGCGCGCACCCTGCTCGAGACCCTTCAGCGGGGGCAGGATCGCATCCGGCAGCTGACCGCGGGTCCGACGGTCTGGCTGGGGACCTTCAGCCAGCCGACCAACGTCCACCGGCTCTACCGCGGGGAGCCGCTCCAGCCCCGGGAGGTCGTTGGTCCGGACACCGTGGCGGTCCTCGGTAGCCTTGGCTTGGCATCCGACGCCCCCGAACGGGACCGGCGGCTGCACCTTGCGGAATGGCTAACGCGCCCTGAGAACCCCTTGGTGGCCCGGGTCCTGGTCAACCGGGTCTGGCACTACTTGTTCGGCGCGGGGTTGGTCGACACCCCGAGCGACTTCGGGGCGAACGGGGGACGACCGACCCATCCGGAGCTGTTGGACTGGTTGGCGGACGACTTCATCCGCGGCGGCTGGTCGATCAAGCGGCTTCAGCGGCAGATCCTCCTGAGCCGGGCCTTCCAGCAGTCGTCATCACCCCGCGAGGACGGGTTGCGGGCGGATTCTGGAGCCCGGCTCCTGTGGCGATTCCCACCCCGGCGGCTGGAGGCGGAGGCCATCCGGGACAGCCTGCTGGCGGTTTCCGGGGCGCTCGATCTCCGCATGGGCGGTCCTGGGTTCCATCTGCAGATCGTCGAGGAGGACAATGTCTACCGGTACTTCCCCAAGGAGTCGTTTGGCGTCCCGGAGTTCCGTCGAATGGTCTACCTGTCTCGGATCCGTCAGGAGCAGGACTCTGTGTTCGGGGCGTTTGATTGTCCGAGCGGCAACCAGGTGATCTCCCGGAGGACCCGGTCCAACACACCGCTCCAAGCCCTCAACCTGTTCAACAGCAATTTCGTCCTTCAGCAGGCGGATCTGCTGGCTGACCGCCTCCGCATCGAGGCGGGGCCGGAGCCGGCACGACAGGTCGAACTCGCCTTCCGCCACGCCTACGGACGGGTGCCGGATCGGGTCGAGCAGGATGCCTCGGTGGCGCTTGTCCATAAGGCCGGTCTGCCCGCGCTGTGCCGGGCCCTGTTCAACACGAGTGAATTCCTGTTCGTCTTCTAGTCCATGGATCTCCCCGAGCGACCCCATCCCCTGCTGAACCGGCGTGCCTTCCTCGGGCATAGCGCCACGGCCCTCAGCGGCATGGCTCTCAGCCAGCTTCTGGGTCGGGATGGACTCCTCGCCGCCGGCGTGAGTTCCAAGTCCCCGGTGCGACCGGTGATCAACCCGGCGAATCCCAACGCCCTCCGCGTGACCCACTTCCGGCCCAAGGCGCAGCAGGTCCTGATGATCTTCTGCGCGGGGGCCTGCAGCCAGGTCGACACCTTCGACTACAAGCCGGAGCTGATCCGTCGCCACGGCCAGCCGATGCCGGGAGGGGAGAAGCTGGTCACGTTCCAGGGGGCCCAGGGGGCGTTGAACAGGAGCCCTTGGGAATTCCGTCCCCGTGGGCAGAGCGGGAAGATGATCTCTGACCTGGTGCCTCGAGTGGGGGCGTTGGCGGATGACCTCTGTTTTGTCCACTCCCTCACCGGGAAGACCAACACCCATGGCCCGGGTGAGAACTTCATGAACACGGGCTTCACGCTCGATGGCTTCCCGAGCCTCGGGGCGTGGACCACCTACGCGCTGGGCAGTGCCAACGAGAACCTGCCCGCCTATGTGGCCATCCCGGATCCCCGGGGCGCTCCCCAGACGAGTGGGAACTGCTGGAACCCGGGCTTCCTGCCCGCGGCGTTCCAGGGGACGGACTTCAACGCGACCAAGCCGTTGCGCAATCTGGCCCGACCCTCTCGGATCGATCCCGGGACGGACCGGGCCACCCGGGAGTTCATCGCGAAGATCAACCGTCACCAGCTCGAGGGCTACCCGGGCGACACGGAACTCGCCGCCCGGATCTCCAGCTATGAGCTTGCCGCCCGGATGCAGTTGTCGGTGCCGGAGGTCTGTGACCTGTCGACCGAGCCGGAACATGTCCTGCGTCTCTATGGGGCCGATGCCAAGGGCGGCCGGACCCAGGACATCAAGGCGGGCTATGCCCGGAACTGCATCCTCGCCCGACGGCTCCTCGAGCAGGGCGTCCGATTCGTGCAGCTCTTCAACGGCGCCTATCAGGTGGGTGGCGAGGGCACGAGCAACTGGGACGGGCACAAGGTCCTCAAGGACCAGTATGCGGTCCATGGCGAGATCTTCGACCAGCCGACGGCGGCGCTGATCGTCGATCTGAAGCAGCGCGGGCTCCTTGAGAACACCCTCGTGGTCTGGTGCACGGAGTTCGGCCGGATGCCGACCTTCCAGGCAGGGGCCAGTGGTCGGGATCACAACCCGAGCGGATTCACCGGCTGGTTCGCCGGGGCTGGGGTGCGTGCACCCTACAGCTATGGTGCGACCGACGAGTTCGGGTATCGCGCGGTGGAGAAGGTGGCGACGGTGTACGACTTCCACGCGACCATCCTCCATCTGCTGGGATTGGATCACGAGCGGCTGACCTTCTATCACAACGGCGTCGAACGCCGGCTCACAGATGTCCATGGCGAGGTGCTGTCGGAGATCCTCACCTGAGCGGGTCGTGGACGTGGCATGAAGACGCAAGGTCCACGAAGGCGATCGGGACCCCGAGTGGTCGTCGTGGGCAGCGCCAATATGGATCTGGTGGCCCGGATGGATTGTCTTCCCAAACCCGGCGAGACCCGGATGGCGGACGGTTTTGAGATGCTTCCTGGGGGCAAGGGAGCCAACCAGGCGGTGGCCGCTGCCCGGGCGGGGGGCGCAGTGCAGTTCGTGGGACGGATCGGGAGGGATGACTTCGGGTCGCGGCTCCTCGAGCGATGTCGTCAGGAGGGCTTGGGGGTCCGGCATCTGAGCCGGGATCCCAGGGCGGCCTCGGGGTCCGCGTTGATCCTGGTGGAGACGTCTGGACAGAACGCCATAGCGGTCTCATCCGGTGCGAATGCCCGGCTCGGAATCCAAGAGGTGCGTCGTGCTGGGATCGCGATTCGCGGAGCAGACGTGGTGTTGGTCCAACTCGAGGTGTCCGATGCTGTGGTGCGAGAGACGGTCCGGCTGGCGGTGCATCACCGGGTGCCGGTGATCTTGAATCCGGCGCCGGCCCGGGGCCTCGATGCCACGGTCCTGGAAAAGGTGGCATGCCTGACCCCCAACGAAGCGGAGGCTTCCGCGCTGTCCGGGATCCGGGTCACCTCACCCCGTTCGGCTGCCCGTGCGGCGGAACACCTTCGAGGACAGGGTCCCGGCTGTGTGCTGATCACGATGGGGGCAGCCGGAGTCTTCGTCTCTGGCGATGGGATCCATGAGTTGTTCCCGGGCTTTCCCGTCCGCGCGGTGGATGCGGTGGCCGCTGGGGATGTCTTCAATGGCGCCTTTGCCGTGGCGTGGGCCGAGGGAAGGTCCCTGGTGGATGCGGTGTCGTTCGGGCAGGCGGCGGCTGCGCTTTCCGTGCAACGTCGCGGTGCCATGGATTCGGCTCCGAGGCGGGAGGAGATTGACCGGTTGCTGCGTCGCAACGCCTGAGACTGTCTCAGGGGAGGATCATGTCGTCCGGCAGGCGTCCGCAGAGTTCCGGAGGCAGCCGGTGGTCCTCGCTGCCCGGGTCGGGTCGGACCTGTGCGACGTGTCCGTCCGCGAAGGCCACCTGGGCGCGGCTGGCGTGTCGGAAATGGACCGTGGCGCTCAGGCGGTTGGTGTCGAAGAAGTAGAATTCCTCGAGCATGGGGTGTTCAGGGGTCGCCGGGGCCAGGAAGTCATTGACCTGGCCCCCGTCGGCGAACACGGCGAGTGAGGAGGGATTCCTGAAACTGGATGGGGCGATCCCCGGTGTCCCACGCGGCCCAAGGATCAGGTTGTAGGCATAGCCGTGGGCGGCCTCGAGGGTCTTGGCCTTGAAGTAGGTCCGGTTGCGGTTCAGGGACGGGCAGCGGTCCACGCCGCGTCCCCGGAGGTACGGCCACAGGACTCCCTCCTCGGGCTTGAAGGTGCGTGCGCCTTCTGTCCCGTCCCCGAGCCAGCCAAACCAGTAACGCCAGCCGCCGTTGGTGCGGACGGTCCGTTCCGAGAACGTCCTCCCGTGGTCATCCCAGTAGAGTTGGGTGACGAGGAGGAGTTGGCGGAGGTTGGACTGGCAGTGGGCGGCACGGCCCGCCTCCTTGGCCCTGCCGAGGGAAGGCACCAGGAGTGCTGCGAGGATTCCGATCACCGCGCAGACCACCATCAATTCGACCATCGTGAACGCCCTCCGACCCCACATGGACGGCTGGGGATCCACGGAGGACGATCAGGCGGACATCATGCCGGTCGCCCGTGCGTAATCGAAGATCCCGCCCGCATCGATGACGGGGCGAACCTCGCCGAGGGGCTTCAGGGAATAGACCTTCCCAGAGCCATGGTGCCGGATGGTATTCGCGTCGATGTCGACGGTTGCCACGTCCCCGGTCTTGAAGATGTCGCAGAGCCGCTCGGCGCACTCGATCGGATACAGTTCGCCCGTGGCGACGCAGTTGCGGAAGAAGATCCGAGCGAAGCTCTCGGCCACGACGCATTGGCAATCGGCGGCACCCATCGCGATGGGTGCGTGTTCCCGGGAACTGCCGCAGCCGAAATTCCGGCCGGCAATGACGATCGGGAAGGCCGTGTCCGTCTTGCCCTCGGGTACAAACCGATCCGGATAGAGGGAATCCGGAAGCCCACACAGCGCATAGCTGCCGAGTTTCTCGTACTCCTCCGCGATGGTGGGTACGAGATTGAGGTATTGGGCGGGGATGATCTGGTCGGTGTCGATGTTGTCCCGGACGACATAGACCGGGCCGGTCATGGTGCTCATCTCCCGACGACAATGGGGGCGCCCGTCCAGACGGACAACTGGAGAGTTGGTGCGGACGCCGGGGTGGGGTGCGTGCTGGCTGGATCCTAGGCGATGACCCGAGTTCCCACGGGCTCGAACCGACGTATCAGATCTGCCATGCGCCGCGCGAATGCTCCGTCCGAGAGGACGGGGCGTGCGCCGCGGGTGGGAATCCTAGCAGACAGATCCAGCCAGGACCGGCAGCCTCCTAGAGCGGCATCCATCGGCAGTTCCGCCGGCTTGGGAAGGCGGGAGACCCTCAGGGCGAGGACATAAAGCCCCTCTTCAATGCCCGAGTTGAAACGGCGTTCGACGGCCTCCTCGCGCCAGATGTGCTGACCCTGGAGCTGGCGGACATCCTCGAACGAGGAGACCTTCCACCAGCCGGCCGCCGAGGCGACGTATTCCAGTCGAACCCGATCGGCACGGTTCAGGGTCGGGTGGAGCTCGTCGAATCGTGGTTGGATGTTCTCGGATACCCCTTCCCGATGCTGGTGGTGATGGGTTGGAAACAGGAGGAAGTCCCTCCGGTCGATCCGGAAGTGGCGGTTCTTCTCCGAGATGCCTCCGCTCCGGAGCACCAGGATCTGATCCCCCCTCCCCAGGGCATCCACAATGATAGCCCATTCCTTGAGGGCACGGGTCATGTGGGCCATGGGGAGAGGTGGTGAGGTTTCCAGATGGTGAGGGACGGGCTGAGGCTCTGGGCGGGTCTCAGGTTCTCGTCCCGTGATAGATCGAGCCGTCAATGATTGCGGCTCCGGGCACGCTTCCACATTCCAAGGATCACCAGGGAGATACCTCCCAGGAACCCAGCGCTGGTCGACTCCGGGGCGTGGGCAGGACTGTTCAACCCACCGCCTGAAGAACTGGAGGCCGAGAGGCTGTAGGCACCCTCGACCAGTCCGATGTTGCCGACGGAGAACTTCCCAAGCTTGGGGGTCGGCGACAGGAGTTGCACCACGAGCTTGTCGATGTCGTAACCCGTGCTGGAAAGCCCCAGGTACAATGCAGATCCATCTCCGGCCGTTGTGGATGTGCCGGTGCCGATGACGGACCCGAGGGTGTTCCCGGCGGAATCGATCGCGGACAGCTGGGCGTAGTAGGTTCCCAACGTCCCGGACTGAATCTGGAGGCCGGCGCCTTGGACCAGTTCGCTGGGATTGATGGTGATGGAGGTGTTGCCCCAGGAATAGATCAGGTCCTCCCCAGGCGAGAAATTACCTGTCCAATTCAGGCTTTGCTCCATGCTGTAGAGAGAGCTGGCCGCCGTGAATGTCACGGAGGTGCCGGAGGATGTCGTGGCGGTGGATCCGCTTGCGATGATGGTTCCGCTTGATCCGAGGGAACCGATCGAGACCGTGCTGTTGGCCAGCAGGTTCGACGGGCTGGTGACTTGGGTGATGCCTGCGAAGGCTGGGAGGGTGCTCCCTGCCACCGCAAGGACCGCGGCTGCGAGTGTCTTGTTCAGATAGGTGTTCATAAGCTGTATCTCGGGGGCTCTCCCCATTCTCAAATCCTGAATCGCAGCCTTCGGGCCATTCACACCTGAGAGAACCGATTCCGGAACCGGCCACCTTCCGGATTCACAAGGTCCTTGATCCGCGGGTGTTGTGCTGGCTGCTCCTGCGCGTCTTCTGGCGATCGAATCCCTTGGCGTCCTGCCCCTAGGCTGGGGTGCGGTCCTGGATGCCGGACAAAACCGTTGACGGATGGCTTTCCCGGGGCGTCCCGTTCGGTCTCGTGTCGCGCTCCCGGCTACCCCTGTATGTCCTCGAGGGATCCAACTCCTTCGCCACGGCCTACTATGTGAATTTCCTGATGTTCCTGCTCCGTGAGGACTACGGCTTCAGCAACCTCAACAATCTCGTGGTCGGTGCCGTGCACGGCTTCGTCTACGGCATCGCCTCATGGCAGGCGGGGCGCTTTGGACAGCGGCGTGGACTCTTCCCCTCCCTGCGGATCGGTTTTGGTGGGATGTCCTTGGCGCTGTTGGTGGGCTGGACTGTGCCGACACAGTGGGGACAGCTGATCTGCCTGGGGATCTGGACCGTTGCCCTGTGTTTCACGTGGCCGATCCTCGAGGCACTGGTCAGTGAGCACGAGGATCCCCGGCGGCTGCCGGACCGGGTTGGCCTCTACAACGTGGTCTGGGCCACGATGGCTGCGGTGGGGTTGTCGACCGGTGGATGGATCTTCGAGAGGCTGGGTCCCACGAGCCTCTACTGGCTGCCCTTGGGCATCCACGGCATCCAGTGGATCGCCACCTGGCCCCTGGAGCGGCAACGGGCCCGATGGATTGCCACCCTCCCTCCTCCCTCGGAGTCTTCCCAGCGGAAGGATTCCGAAGGGCAGCCCCGGTATTTTGTCCGCCTGGCCTGGATCGCGAACCCATTCAACTACATGGCCATCAACACGATCATGGTGATGGCACCAGGGATTGCCTCCAGGGTTGGCCTCTCCGTCGCCGAGGCGGGTTTGGTGTTGTCGGCCTGGTTCTACGTCCGGGCCTTCGCCTTCCTGAAACTCTGGTGGTGGGATGGATGGCACTACCGGTTCGACTGGTTCGTCTGTGCCTTCCTGTTCCTGTTCCTGGGCTTCGTGGGGACCATGATCTCGCCGACGGTCTGGGGCCTTGTGGTGGCACAGGTGGGTTTTGGTTGGGCGTCGGCGCTCCTCTATTACTCCTCCCTGTACTACTCGATGGACCACTCCCACTCCCATGCTGAGCAGGGTGGCTTCCACGAGGCCTTGATCGGTCTGGGGTTGGGTGGGGGTCCAGCCATCAGTGCCGGGGTCCTGTGGTGGACGGGTGTACCTTCGTCCCCAGCATGGATGGTTGGCGCTGGGGTGTTGGGTGCCATGGGATGGGTGTTTGGGATCCGCCGGGCCTCCCTCTCCCCCAGGTCTGGGCCACCAGCGCCCCTCGGATGAGCCACCTGGCTCAGGTCTGATTCCCCCTTTTTCCGGGACCGGGTTTGGCTCAGGCTCCCGCCGGCATGGGCAACGTCTTTGGACAACTGTTCCGCATCACGACCTGGGGGGAATCCCATGGTGGAGGCGTCGGCGTCGTGGTGGATGGTTGCCCCCCGCGGTTGCCCCTGACCGAGGCGGACATCCAGCCGGACCTCGATCGCCGCCGCCCCGGCCAATCCAAGATCACCACTCCCCGGAAGGAATCGGACACGGTCCAGATCCAGAGTGGGACCTTCGAAGGCATGACGCTCGGCACCCCCATCTCGATGTGGGTGAAGAACGAGGATTTCCGTCCTGAGGCCTACTCCGAGATGGCCGCGACCTACAGGCCTTCCCATGCGGATTTCACCTACCAGACCAAGTACGGCATCCGGGCGTGGCCTGGAGGTGGTCGGAGCAGCGCCCGGGAGACGATCGGCAGGGTGGCGGCAGGTGCCATTGCCAAGAAACTCCTCCGGGATCGCTGGGGGGTCGAGGTCCTGGCCGCCGTGACCCAGGTCCAGCAGATCAGGGCCGAGATCGACGTCGAGCGGGTCACCACCGCTGAGATCGAGTCCAACATCGTCCGATGCCCCGATCCCAGAATTGCGGAGGAGATGATCCGTCTCATCGAGGCCGTGAGGAGCGAGGGAGACAGCGTCGGTGGCATCGTCACGGGCATTGCCCGTGGCGTCCCTGTCGGCTGGGGATCCCCCGTGTTCGACCGTCTTGAGGCCGACCTCGCGAAGGCGATGCTCTCGCTGCCGGCGACCAAGGGGTTCGACATCGGAAGTGGCTTCGATGCCATCAGTCACACCGGCACGGAACACAATGACGCGTTCCGTAATGTCGATGGTCGCATCCGGACCGTGACCAACCGCAGCGGAGGGGTCCAGGGGGGCATCTCGAACGGGGAGACCGTCTACTTCCGCGTCGCGTTCAAGCCTGTCGCCACCGTGATGCATGAGCAGGACACCGTCGATGTGGCGGGACGGAACACCACGCTCAAGGGACGCGGGCGACATGACCCCTGTGTGCTGCCCCGCGCAGTTCCAATGGTCGAGGCCATGACTGCCCTCGTGCTCGTCGACCACGCCTTGCGCCACCAGGCCCAGTGCCGATAGTCCACCGGGCGTGGGATTGCCCGGTGTGACGGCTCAGGCGGCTGGGGAGACCCTGTCGGAATGCTGTCGGCAAATGCTGCAGTCGATCTGGACCGTGGCGACCTCCTCAACCCAAGCATCGCGGCTTTCATGGTCCACCAGGGTGACCACTGTCCCTCGGGTGGTCCTCGCTCAATGGATCCCAAGGGTGGAGGACCTTGGTCCCACCCGCCGGTTCCTATACTGGTGGGAGGGGGTTCACGCGGCCGTGGACCAGGATCTCAAGCGGTTCAGGAAGAGGCTCCGTGCCTGCAGGCAGCGGTGTTCAGTGGAATCCGTTCACGATCTTCGGGTCGTGACCCGTCGTCTGGTGGTGTGGTCGGACTGGATTGTGGCGCTGGATTCGACGGTGTCCCCACCGAAGGCCCGGAAACGGCTCAAGGCCCTCCTCCACAGCCTCTCCCGGATACGCGACTGCCAGGTCCATCTAACTCTCCTGGGGACTGTTCCCAAACGGCTCGAGTCCGTCTCCCGGGAGATCCATCAACGGCTTCGGGCTGAGGAATTGGTGTTGTCCCGGCGTGTCCGGCACCGGTGCCGTCCTGCGCCGGGTTGGTTCTGTCGAGACATCCCGCGGCGGATGAAGTCGCTCGTCCCCCTTTCCGCGGCGCTCCGATCCCTTTCTGAGTCCCGCCGGTGGATCCGCAGACTCGTCGAGCTGGCGTTTCGTCGGGCTCCCGGCCTCGGAGAGGTGCGGCCCCACGCCTGGCATCGATGGAGGGTGGCGCTGAAACGCCTCAGGTTTGCGGTGGAATCGGTGGGTCTGTGTCCCGGCGATCCGTGGGAGCCTCGTCGGTTGCAACGGGTCCTGAACCCCCTGGGCGAGGTCCAGGACCTGGACTCCTTCGCGGGTTTTCTGCGGGCGGCGGGTTCGGGAGGCCTGAGTCCTTCAGACGTCCGACGACTCCTGCAGTGGGTGGACTCGAGGAGAGACCGCCGGATCAGACGGTTGGCTCCGCTGGCGGCGTTCTGGAGGCGGGCACTGGTCTCCCAAAAAAGCTGTTTCCTCCGGAAGGGGGGCTCCCTAACGTCGCCTCTTGGTCGTCCACCCGACGGCCGTTGTTATCCAACGCATCGTTGAACTATGCCACTGACACACACCACAGACCTGTTCGCCAAGGCCCTCAAGGGCAAGTACGCCCTCGGCGCCTTCAACGTGAACAACATGGAACTCCTTCAGGCGATCATCGAGGCCTGTGAGGAGGAGAAGGCTCCGGTGATGCTCCAGATTTCGAAGGGTGCCCGGGACTATGCCCATCCCGTATACCTCAAGAAGCTGATCGAGGCCGCGGTGAGCCTGAGCACGATCCCGATCGCCGTGCATCTGGATCACGGTGATAGCTTCGAGCTCTGCAAGCAGTGCATCGACGAGGGATTCACCAGCGTCATGATCGATGCTTCGCATGATCCCTTCGAGAAGAACGTCGAGATCTGCCGGAAGGTCGTGGACTACGCCCACAAGTACAACTGTGTCGTCGAGGGCGAGCTGGGCATGCTGGTGGGTGCCCAACATGACGATGGCGAGGAGGGCGGCAGCTATTCCAAGGGTGGGGCCTACACCCACCCCGATGAGGCTGTGGAGTTCGTCAAGCAGTCGGGCGTCGACTCGCTCGCCGTTGCCATCGGAAACAGCCACGGGGCCTACAAGTTCAAGGGCGAGCAACACCTGGACCTCGAGCGCCTGAAGGCGATCAAGAAGGCCCTGATGGATGCCGGCCTGGGCGACTATCCGCTCGTCCTGCACGGTGCCTCCTCGGTGCCCAAGGAGCTGGCCCAGAAGATCAACCAGTTTGGGGGCGCCATGGGCGAGGAGACTGCCGGTGTGCCCGAGGCCGACATCGAGGTGGCTCGTCGGACGGGCTGCACCAAGGTGAACATCGATACTGACCTCCGGATGGCCATGACGGCCGCGATCCGTGAGGTCTTTGCGACCAAGCCGAAGGAATTTGATCCGCGCAAGTACCTCGGACCTGCCCGCAAGGCGGTCAAGGAACTCGTGCGCCACAAGCTCCGCAATGTGCTTTGCTGCGCCGGTCACGCCTTCGACTGAGGTTGCGTTCCCGATCATGTGACAAGGTCAGGGCGGAGGTGTCCCCTCCGCCCTTTTCATGTCCATGGAGTGTCCGTCACGGCAGCGGGATGCGATGGCATGGCCATCAGGGAGATGGAGCACCACGAAAGGGGGCCAGAATGAATCCCATCCATCCCAAGACTCGACACTCTGGGATCGGAAAGAGCATGATTCGGTCGAATTATTTCCCCCATTCGGATCTGTGTGGCCGACTCTCTTGTGGAAGGAGTCGTCAAACTGTCGTTTTGGGGGCTTCAGCGACCCCAGCCATGAAGTTTACATCCAGAGCCGTCCTTTCCAGCGTTCCACTGTCGTCACGGATCCATTCTGACGTCTCCAAGCCCTCGCCCCATCTCACCCGATGATCATCTACATCCTGATCGGGGTATTCGTGTTGGGTGTCGGGGTTGCCATCGCCCTCCTGGTGCTCAAGCAGGACCGCAAAGCGACACAGAAAAACGGTGGGGATCGTGCCGGAAAGGAGGCGTCCCTCGACAAGCTGATGGTTCAGAAAGGGCGGTTGGAGTGGCAGGAGATCCAGAATCATGCCCGTCTCGATGAGCTCCTCGCCGTCGAAGGTACGACCATGGGGGGGACTCCTTCCAGGTGATCGTATCCCTCGGCGCCAAGTCCCACACGGAAGTGATCTACATCCGGGTGGGACGTCTCATCCAGCGTGTGCCCGCTGGTCAGAGCGGCATCGCCCGCATCAAGCAGGGGGAGGCCCTCCGCATCGTTCCCGGGGACGCTTCGTTGTCCATCGACATGCTGGCCCAATCCGTCGAGAAGCCGGCCGATCTGTTGGGGAACTCCGGGAACCCCGTGGTGGTGAGCTTCGTGAACAGCCTCGCCGAAGGCATCTCGATCCGATATGCGGCACGATGCGTCGACATGACCCACAGGTTCATCAAGTCATGGGATCTGCCGTCGGCCCAGTCGGACGAGGCGATCCTTGCGAAGGTTTCCTCCGTGGCCGACATCGCCGCCCTGGCCGACAAGGTGAAGGACATCCAGACCGCCTCCGGCTTCGTGGCACGTCACGGTGTTCCTGTACCCCTCGAGGCGGGTGTCTGTTACATCCTCGGATCCGCGGGAGGGCGGGACCTGTCGTTCATCCTTCTGTCCGAGGTGGCACTCCTGATCGTCCCGGTCTTTGAACCAGGGCTGAACCTTGCCCAGTTCCTCGAGAACCTGGCGGTGAAATCGCAGATGCATGCGCGCCTCGTGCTCCGCCAAGACTGCAGTGCGGTGGCTTCCCAGGCACCCGATGGTCGGTACGATCTTCAGTCCCTTGGGGAGCGGAACGTGCTTCTGGGCATCACCAATGAGGATGGCGCCCATGTCGATGTCGTCCGGATCGAGCAGGATGCGAAGGTCCACAATCTGGTGACCCTCAAGAGCTGCGAGGCTCCCCAGTACAAGAACGTCCTCGTCTGGCTGCTGCCGGAGCAATGACGTGGGACTCCCCGATGCGACGGCTATGCGCCGTCCCCGGGGGGTCGTTGGGTGTGGATTCTGAGACCTTTGGTGACGGGGGATTCCGTTGGATTTGCCTGGGGTCTGAAACCTCCCCGCTTCAGCGATCCTCCTCCTCTTCCTCCTCCTCGGCGTCCGCGCTGATGGCCCACTCGGGATACGGTTCCCGCGTCCCCTTCATCGCCCTCCAAAGGATCCGGTTGAGCTCATCCTCCGGCGCACGATCGACCTCCCGGAAATTCATCCTTCCCGAGGCGATCGCATCCGCCTTGAGGACCGGGTCGGTGAGCGCCTTCGGATCCGGGTTCATCTGGTCCAGGGGGATGTTCGTCGGCAGCGCCTTGAAGGGGGTGAAGTCGGGCGTGTCGGTGAAGGCGTCCCACATCGGCAGTGCGCTCGCATCGAACTGATTCATGGGCTTCATCCCGAGGATCTGCCCGATGGTCCGGAGCAGGCTGGTGGTGTTGTACTGCGTGCTCACCACCGCTCCCCGCTTGGCGTAGGGGCTCACGACATACGCGGTCGTCCGATAGCCGCTGACATGATCCCAACCGGCCTGCGGATCGTCCTCGATTCCTAGGATCGCCATCTGTTTCCAGAAGGGGGAGTGGCTCAGGGCTTCGACGATCCGCCCGAAGGCAAGGTCGTTGTCCGCCACGCACGCGGCGGGCGTTGGAGTGCCCCGGCTTGTCCCGCTGGTGTGGTCGTTAGGTAGGCAGATGATCGTCAACCGGGGGAATTCTCCCTTCTTGGTGAACTCCTCGAGTTCGCGGATGATGAAGTCGGCTCGATGCTGGTCCGGGACCGACATCTCCCAGCCCACGTAGTTGGTCGGCGAGAACCCCTGGATGGTCTCGATCATCGGATAGCTGGCGAAGAGGACCTCGCTGGCCGGACCCTTCCAGCCCCGGTAGCAGGCGAGGAAGTCCGGGGAGCCCTTCCGCTTGGGATCCAGCCACCGCACGGACGGCGCCATGAACTCTCCATAGTTCCGGATCGAGACGCCATGGCGCAGGGCGCTATCCCAGATGAATCCCGCCGGGGAGTAGGCGAGCGCGTCGTTCTCGTCCTCGCCCATCCCGTCGGGATAGCTCCGCGGGAACCCGGCGAACGACTTCTCCATGTAGTCGGTGCTGAAGGCCGTGGTGCTCCACTGGTGTCCGTCGGCGCTCAGGATCCCGGCGCAGTAGGTGTTGTCGAGGAGCACGAAGTCACGGGCCATCCGGTGCTGGTTGGGGGTGATGCGTTCGCCGAAGATGCAGAGGCTGGGATCGCCGTTGGCGCCGGGGACGTCGCCGAAGACCTGGTCGTAGGTCCGGTTCTCCTTGATCACGTAGACTACGTGCTGGATCGGACTGGGCTCGCCGATCCGCTCCGGGATCGCGCGCGGGGGTTGATCGGGTCGGGCGGGCAACAGGGCTTGGTTGATCCGCTCGCGGCGGAGGTTGCGCCAGACGGTCTCGGACAACCTGGCCAGGTCCCTTCTCTTCGGGATGGGGATGAGTGACACGGAGCCCGAGTACATGTGGGAGTTGAACCCCTTGGACCCCGGCGCGCCTTCCTTCGCAGGCTTCGGCTGGGCGGCGTGTCCCTTGATGTTCGCCACGTTCAGCTGCTGGCGGACCGGGTCGAAGAGCAGGGCTCCCGGGAACCACCCTGCGGGAATCAGCCCCTCCAAGCGGGACTCCTTGTCCGCAGGATCGAATTCGACGACCGCGATCGCATTCTGGGTGCCGTTCGCGACATAGAGGTGGCGACCCGAGCGATCGAAGGCCAGGGCATTGGGTGAGGCGCCGAACAGGTCACTCGGCCTGGGCTTCACCCAGATGGTCTCGACGACCGCATGGGTCCGGGTGTCGAGGACGCTGACCGTGTCGCTCCCGGCATTTGCGCAGGCCAGGTGCCGTCCAGTGGGCGAGAGGGCGAGGGCGCTGGCATGCAGGCCGGTCACGACCTCGGCCACCAGTGGTTGGGCGGCGGTGGCTGCGAGATTCAGGATCGAGACCGAGCCCTCGCTGGCGATCCGCCGCACGGGGTCCACCCGGACCTCGGTGCCGCGTCCGGCAGGCCCCGTCAAATCCCCGGACTCGGGTCTGCGGCCTCCCCAGTTCGACACGTATGCCTCGGTGCCCACGAGCACCACGTCGTAGGGAGCGACGCCGACGGGGAATGTCCTGAGGACCTTGCCGGTTGGGAATTCCAGCTCGAGGAGGGTGTTCGAGAGGTTTCCACAGACGTAGAGGCGCTGACCATCCTTCGAGAAGGCGAGTCCAGCCGGGATCTCCTCCTTGCGGCGCGGCGCGTTCGCCAGGGGCAGTGCGAGCGAATGGGAGCCCCGGACCGTGCCGTCGGTGGCCACCTCGAACACCTTGAGGCTTCCCTTCACGTTGCTCAGGACGATGTGCCGTCCATCGGGCGAGAACACGAGGCCCGTGAAGCTGAGGAGGGCGTCCTTGTCGGGCTTCAGGATGTTGGAGGAAGGGACAAAGGGCTGGGGTTCGCTCTGGGAGGCGCTGGGCAGGTCGACTCGCTGCCGGATCTCACCTGAGACCGGATCCATGACGATCAGTTCGCTGGTCTTCCCGGACGTGATCAGCAGCCGTCCATCGGGGGACAGGGCGAGCCCCTGGGGCCTTAGTCCGGGGAGTTCGACCTGTCGTCCGAATGGCGTGACGACTTGATTCACTGGAAGGACGATCCGATTCGTGCCCTGGCGGCCGACCCGTTCGGAATCCTCCAGCCTGTGTGTGGTCTGCAGGTGGTGCTGGCATCCCAGCAGGGAGACGAGGCTGATGCCGAGGGATAGGCGGAGGAACGGGTGCATCGGCCACGACGATCCGAAGCCGATGTGGAGGCATCAAGCCCGAAGGGCCTCGTCGCCCGGAGTTTTCAGATTCGCAACAACCTCGGCAGATCTGCGTGACTCTCAGCCGGCGCGTTGGAGGCGGGCGGCAAGCCGGCCGTATCGCGCGTCATCCGTCACGAGGGAGGGGAAATCCCGGCGCAGCTGGTCGAGCGTCGGCACGATTCCCCAGCTGCTGACGCTGAACACCTCGTGGGCCCGACCCGATGGGAGCCCGAGTTCCCGGGCCTGACGCTCGAAACGCTGGCGCAGCTTCATCTTCCAGGCGGAGAGATCGGCGGTGGGTTCGATGTGATGCCGAGCCACCCAGGGGAGCCATTCGTTGATCTGGCTCTGGTGACACCACGACTCCTCGGCGATCAGGTCGAAACACGGTTCGACATCCACCGCGAGGTCGAACGAGTTGGCCCCGGCCATGTAGCCGTCGTAGGTGTTCAGGATCACCGGGGTCCGGACCGAGCGGGACTGCGTCTCATCCTCGACCGGAAACTCGTCGAGGAAGGCGTGTGGGACATTGATCATGTAGGCCACCCGTCGGATGGCCTCGGCGACGGTGATGTGGTCCGGGTGGACTCCGGCGAGGGAATCGTTTGGAAGTGGAGGGCAGAGCAGGTAGTCGGGCTCGAATTCCCGGATGGCCTGCCAGAGCGATGCGAGGAGGTCGGTGGTGAGGGTGCGGGCCTCGCCGAAGGGGCTCCCATCGGGTCCGAGAAGCTGACGGAACTCGTAGGCCCCGAGCGCGGCGCTGCGTTCCTGCTCCGCGCGGCGGATCTGGGCGGTCTCCTCCCGTGTCCTGAACTGGTGACCGGAGCGTCCATCGGTGCAGACCACGATGCGGCCCTGGAACTGGTCGCCAAGGGTTCGACGCCACAGCTCGAAGGTCCCGGCGGCGACGAACTCGAAGTCGTCGTAGTGGGCATGGACATGGAGGACGCGCATGGGCGGTCAGGCTAGCGGCCGGTGGGAAGCGGGTGAAGCCCGGGAGGGTCAGACCGCGAGCACGTGGCGGAGGTAGAGGTAGAGCAGGGGCGCGTTGAACAGGGGACTGTCGATCAGGTCGAGGATCCCGCCGATCCCCGGGAAGAGTCGTCCCGAATCCTTCACCCCGGCCTCACGCTTGAAGGTCGACTCGATCAGGTCGCCGACCACCGCCCCGACGCTGAGAATCATGCCGAGAACCAGGGCGTGTCCAATGGTCAACCCCTTGAGTCGACTCCCGGCGAGGAGTGCCAGTCCGACCGACGCTCCCGTCGAGACCATCACCGCTCCGGCGAAACCCTCCCAGGTCTTCCCGGGGCTGATCCTGGGGATCATCTTGTGGCGACCGCACAGGGAACCGATGCAGTAGGCGCCCACGTCGCTGAACTTCGTGACGATCAGGAGGTACAGAACATAGAAGCGTCCGTCGATGCCGGTCAGGTAGTTGATCTTCTGGATGAAGTTGAGCAGCCAAGGCACGTACATCAGTCCCATGAGGGTGGTGGCGATGCCCGCGAAGCCCTGCGGATTGTGGGCGTCGAACAACTGGCGGAGGCACAGGCCCAGGACGAACAGGACGAGGACACCGGTCTCGAAGTCGTTGGGTTTGGCGGCGAGGAGTTGGTAGTCCTTGGCGTGGGTGACGTAGTAGTGGGTGCTCGACATCAGAGCGATGCCGGCGACGAGTCCCCACCATTTGAAGCACTTGAGTCCTCGTTTCTCGATCAGGCCATAGAACTCCCACAGGCCGGCCCCTGCCAGGATCAGCATCAGCAGCAGGAAGACCGCATTGGCCACGATCGGATTCGTCGAGAAGATGGCGGTCAGGACGATTGCCCAGAGCACCATGGTGCTCCCCAGCCGTCGCACGAAGACCTGTCCCTTCGAGAGGGAGGGGGTAGGGGGTAGGGAGGAGGCGGACATGTCTTCGGATGGCCCCCTCTTGCACCAGTGACACTGATGCGGATGTCCGGAGACCGGAGGGCTAGGATCGACCGAGGATCCGCCGGGTGGCGAGCGGCAACTGGTTGAGGTCGATCAAGGTGAGGAAATCGATGGTCTTGAACTCACGGTCGATGGCCGGGGCCCCGCAGATCTTGGCACCGAAGGACAGGTAGGCGCGGAGCAGCTTGGGGATCTTGGGCGGGTTTGGGGCGACCACGTCGAGCGGGCAGACGTATTCGGGTCGCGGGGAAGTCCGGAAGGCCGGTTCCACGAGATGATCCCTGGAAAGGTCCTGGAAGGCCGCGGCACCGACGGTGGGATCCTGGCTGGTCAGCGAACTGCAGCCCACCAGATACCGTGCTCCGGCGTTGCGGGCATAGTCCGAGATGCCCTGCCAGAGGAGTCCGATGACCGGGAGACTGCGGTGGTCGACATGGACGCAGGCCCGGCCCAGTTCGACGATCTCGTCCTGGATGGGCCGGAACGGGGTGAAGTCGAATTCCTGTTCCGAGTAGAACCCGCGGTTCTTGGCGGCGACGCGACCGGTCTGGAGCCGGTAGGTCCCGACGACCTCGCCGGTGTCCTTGTTCTCGACCAGCAGGTGGTCGCAGATCGCATCGAAGGGGTCCTCGTCGCGCAGGGTGGAGAACGAACTCTCGAGGCCCTCGTTGAGCTCCAGGTTGAACACCAGGAACCTCAGGGTCTGGGCCGCGCGG
>Ga0209770_10000587_pt1 | contig 19541 bp, 20 predicted proteins | sample LauGreSu1BDMLBDD_2_FD_187572 | JGI IMG/M metagenome (GOLD analysis project Ga0209770, IMG submission 187572) | Freshwater lake microbial communities from Lake Michigan, USA - Su13.BD.MLB.DD (SPAdes) (version 2) | ecosystem: Environmental > Aquatic > Freshwater > Lake | place: Lake Michigan, USA...
CCGACAAGAGCGCGCGCTTCATCATGGACTGCAACCAGAAGGGGCTGCCGATCGTGTTCGTGACCGACACGACGGGCTTCATGGTCGGCCGCGACAGCGAGCAGGGCGGCATCATCCGCTCGGGCGCCAAGATGGTGAACGCGATGTCGAACTGCGTGGTGCCGAAGATCTCGCTGGTCGTCGGCGGCAGCTACGGCGCGGGAAACTACGCGATGTGCGGACGCGCGTTCGATCCTCTGCTCACGCTCGCGTGGCCGGGCGCGCGCTTCGCCGTGATGGGTGCGGCACAGGCGGCGGGCACGCTGCTCTCGATCGACCTCGCGGCGCGCGAGCGCAAGGGCGAAAAGATCGACGAGGAGATGCGGAAGCAGCTGCTTGCCGCGATCACCGCGAGCTACAACGAGCAGCAGGACATCCGCTACGCCGCGAGCCGCGGATGGGTCGACCGCATCATCGACCCGAAGGAGACGCGCGAGGAGTTGGCGCTCGCGCTCGCAGTCGCGGCGCAGGCGCCGATGCAGCCGAGCGGCGTCTACCGCACCGGCGTGCTGCAGACCTGACCGATCAGCGGCGTCGCCGCGGGATTCCCGCGAGCGCGAGCAGTGCGATCGCGCCGGGTGCGGGCACGACGGTGAACTCGATCTCGAGCCGGGGAGCGATGCCGCCCTCCGCGACGCCGTCGGCGCTGTCGAAGCGTCGTGCGGTTCCCGCGGTGGATTCGTCGCCGAGCAGGAACCATCCGAGGTTGGTGGTGGGCGCATCGGCGAAGCCGCGCACATCCGCAAGCAGCTGCGCCGAGGTCAGCGTGTAGAGGCCGAGGGCCTGCGTGGCGACGGATGCGCTCGCCTGCGCGACGAAGTCGCCTCCCACCGAGTTCCACGCGGCGCCGCCGCCGTTGCCATCGGAGCTGGCGTGAATCCAGGTGCAGTCGCCCGCGAGCGTCGGTGCGCCCTGTCCCTCCGAGTCGGGCGGATTGGTCGCGCCCGTCGTCCACGGCGTGAGCGCACGGTGCAGCGAGACGGACCACGCGAGCCCCACGGGATTGGCCTGGACGAGATTCAGTTGCAGGCGGGCCGAGGTGATCTCGGCGCCAGCGGGCAGGATGCCTGCGAGGTCGAAGAAGAGCAATCCGCGGCGCGCGAGGTTCTGGTTGGTGCGTCCGGCGAAGAGATAGCGTCCGGCGCCGTTGGCGCTGGCACCGTCGGCGGATTCATAGATCGTCGCGTCGCGCGCGGCGGCGATCGAGACGATGTCCGCCGAGCAGATCGGTGCGATCGACCACGCCACCAACGCGAATGCAAGTACCCTCTTCATGCCTGTCCTCCGAGGGAATCGTGACCGATGGCGGGCGGTCGGCAAGCCGGAGCGTGAACTGCCATGCAGAAACTCATCATCGCGACATCGAATCCGCACAAGGTCGAGGAGATCGAGGCCGTTCTCGGACAGGTCGGCATCGCCTGCGTTCCCATGACGGAGGCGGGGATCCCCGAACCCGACGAGCACGGCGCGACCTTCGAGGAGAACGCGCGCATCAAGGCGGTGGAGTACGCGAAGGCGCTGGGAGCGACCGTGCTTGCGGACGATTCCGGCCTCGAGGTCGACGCACTCGGCGGCGCGCCGGGCGTGCACAGCGCGCGGTACGCGGGCACGGGCGCGACGCGCGCCGAACGAGATGCCGCGAACAACGCGAAGCTGCTGCGTGCACTCGAGGGCGTGCCCGACGAGAGGCGATCTGCGCGATTCGTCTGCGCCCTGTGCGTGGCGAGGCCCGACGGGACGGTGCTCGTCGAGGCGCGCGGGCACTTCGCCGGACGGATCGGTCACGCCGGACGCGGCGCGAACGGATTCGGCTACGACCCGCTGCTCGTGCTCGAGGACGGGCGCACCGCCGCAGAGCTCACGAGCGAGGAGAAGAACGCACGCAGCCACCGCGGAAGCGCGCTGGTGATCCTCGCGCGGAGCGCTCCGTCGTGGAGCCGTCCCGATCTCGGACCGACGCGCCGCTAGATGTTCTCGCGCACGATTCGCCGCAGCCCTTCGTCGAGGCGCAGGTATTCGAGCCTCACGCGTTCGCCGACCGAGCCGAGCCAGGGCGCGCGGCCTGCGTGGCGGTCGATCCGGCCGAGCGCATCGCGCACATCCTCGATCGTCGCCGCGCGGCGCCCGCGCCTGGCGGCGAGCGCGCGCGCGAGCCACGCCGCGCATGCGATGTTCAGCACGAGCGCCTGCACGCCGCGGATGGCGGGCCAGCCGTAGTAGCCGGCGCCCCACGCCCGGTTTCCGAGCAGGGTCGCGCGCGCATAGCGGGCGAAGAGCTGGTCGATCGCATCGCGGTCGGGGCTCTCGGACAGCGTCGCGACCCGGTCGATGTCGGCGAAGGCAACGCCCTCGATGAGCCCGCGCGCGACGGACGGAACGCGTCCCTTCCCGCGGGTGAAGGCCCGGCTCGCAAGCAGCTGTCCGAGGATCGTGCGCCACTTCCCGCGCGCCTTCGCCTCGTTGACCTTGACATCCTCGAGGCGGGCGTAGACCGCCTGGCGCAGGAGCCGGAGCTGGCGTCCGAGCGCGGACTCAAGCGGGAGGTGCTCGAGTTCCCCCGGAACGGCGGAGCAGAGCACGGCCACGAGCTCCGCGAAGCGCGTCGAGCGGACCTGCTCGAGCTGGGCACGGCCGAGGCTGGCGGCAATCCATGCGAGCCCGTCGAAGCGGTCGCGCAGCACGAGGTCCTCGCGCGCGAGCAGCCTGTCGAGCTGCATGCGCAGGGCGTCGAGCTCGCCTTCCTTCGCATGGAGCTTGTCCGAGAGCATCGCGCTGTAGGTCGCGAGTCGCGTCTCGGGGATCGCCACGCTCATGCGGTCGACCTCGCGCAGATGGCTGCGGAGTTCGGCGCCCTTGTTCTCGCGGACGCTCTGGCATGCGAACGAGAGGCCCACATGGGTGCGGACATCGTCGGGCACAAGCACGAACGGGAACAGCTGGCACGCGATCGGCTTCTCCGTGAAGCCGTGCTCCTTGTGGATCCGGCAGAGGCCGTCGTCCATGAGGAACACGCAGGCGCCGTCCTCACGCTGGCGGAGGTAGGTGGTGCCGCGGAACTCGCTCGTGACCGGCATGCCCAGCTTCTCCTCCCACTGCTGCTCGCGGAGCTTGGCGAGGTCGGCGTCGCGCAGCTGGACGGTGAAGTCGCGGCAGCAGTTGCCGCAGCCGTGGCAGGAGTAGCGCTGCGCGGCGATCGGCAGCATGAGGATGGGAAGCGAGATGGTCACGGCGCGGACTGCTGCGCAGAGGGTACGCGCTTGAGCGCGCGGAGGCACCAGACCGCGCCCAGCACGCCGAGCGGGATTGTGAGAACAGCCTCGCCCGCGCTCTCGAGCAGCGCCATCTGCGAGGTGAGCGCCTCGAGTTCGCCGGGCGATGCGCCGCCACCGATCACGAGCGGCGCGACGAAGGCAACGAGCGCCTCGCGCCAGCCGATCCGGCCGAGCGGGTTGCCCGCCCCGAGGATCGCGACCGCGGCAAGCAGCGCGGCCTGGGCGGGTCCGAGCGAGACGCCGACGATCTTTGCGGCCGCCCACATGCGCAGCGCCCACGCCGCGAGGTCGACGGAGCGAAACGCAAGGCTCTCTGCGAGCGCGCGGGGGCTCGAGAGGACGCGCTCGCCGCCCTTGAGAAATCGCCTGAGCAGGGCGTTGCGGCCGATCCAGAGGGTCAGCGCCGAGCCTGCGGCGAGACACGCGCCGTAGATCGTGAACCACATCCAGTCGAGCGACGGCGCGTCGCGTCCGAGCGGGATCTGCAGCAGCCCTGCGACGAGCGCCGATCCGAGCGCGCCGAGCGTGACGATCGCGACGCCTGCGACCCACGCCCCGATGTCGGTCGGGGCCATGCGGTCGACGCGCCAGTGGAACGCGCAGCGGAGTGCGAGTCCGAGACGCACGGGTGCGTAGTTGAAGAGCGAGGCCATCAGGTTCACGGCCTGCATGTCGATGGCGCCGAACCTGCGAAGGGGGCGTGCCATCGCGAGGAATGTGTATCCCGAGCAGACGATCGAGACGAGCGTCGCGCCGACAAGCGTGGCGACGAGCAAGGGATCGGCACGCCGCAGCTTCTCGAGGCCGTCGCCGCCCTGCGCCAAGGCGCGCTGGACGCACCACGCGACCAGCACGCAGCCCACGGCGAAGCCGAAGACCTGCAAGGCGATCCGTGACCGGCTCGGGCGCATGGGTGCGGGCACACTCACGCGGGCACCTTTCGCCATCGCTCGCGCCAGAGCACGACGAATACGCGGAGGCCGTCCTTCATGCGGATCTTCTTGCCTTCCTCGAAGGAGCGCGGCGCGTACGAGCACGGCGCCTCGGCCACGCGCAGGCGGTGGCGCGCGCAGGCGGCGACGATCTGCGGCTCGATGCCGAACCGCTCCTCGTCGAGGTCTCCGACGATCCGGCGCAGCGCGGGCACCGAGAAGAGCTTCAGGCAGCACTCCATGTCGCTGACGCGCAGTCCGGTCATGAGGTTGCTCGAGATCGTGAGGAATCCGTTGAGCATCCGATGCGCCAGGCGCTTGACCCCCTTCGGCGCCACCGCCCAGCGGTTCCCGAGCACGACATCGGCCTCGCCGCGCGCGACTGGTGCGAGCAGCCCTGCGAAGTCCGCCGGGTCGTACTCCAGATCGGCGTCCTGGATGACGACCGCATCGTCGATTCGCGCAAGCGCGAGCGCGTGCGCGAAGCCCGTTCGGATCGCGGCGCCCTTGCCTCGGTTCTCCGGATGCAGGAGCGCGATCACGGCGCCTTGCTCACCGAGCGTCCGCACCGTGGCCGGCGTCGCATCGCGCGAACCGTCGTCGACCAGAACGATCTGCGTGCTCCACCCGTCGCCGACGCGCGCGGCGCGCACCCGCTCGACCGAGGCCGAAAGCGTGTTCGGCTCGTTGAAGACGGGCATGACGACGAACAGCGTCGGCATGCGCGCTCAGCCCTGCGGCGGCGTGCCGCCGATGGCGCTGCGCATCTGCGTGTCGGCCATCATGTTCTGCATGCGGTAGTAGTCCATCAGCCCGAGCTTGCCGGTGCGCAGGCTCTCGGCGACGGCCTTCGGCACATCGGCCTCGGAGAGGACCACGAGCGCGCGGTTCTTCTGCGCCTCGGCCTGGTACTCCGCCTCCTGCGCGACCGCGAGCGCGCGGCGCTGCTCGGCCTGCGCCTGGAAGCGCTTCGTGTCGGCCTCGGCCTGCGCGGCCTGCAGCTGGGCGCCGATGTTCTCGCCGACATCGACGTCGGCGATGTCGATCGAGAGGATCTCGAACGCGGTGCCCGAGTCGAGGCCCTTCGCGAGCACGGTCTTCGAGATCCGGTCGGGGTTCTCGAGCACGCTCTTGTGGTCCTCCGCGGAGCCGATCGTCGAGATGATGCCTTCGCCGACGCGGGCGATGATCGTCTCCTCGGTCGCGCCGCCGACGAGCCGCGAGATCGCGGTGCGCACGGTGACGCGCGCCTTCGCACGGAGCTGGATGCCGTCCTTGGCGACGGCATCGATGGTGGTCTTGCCCGACTGGACGCTCGGCACATCGATGACCTTGGGGTTCACCGAGGTCTGCACGGCGTCGAGGATGTCGCGACCCGCGAGGTCGATCGCGGTGGCGCGGTTCCACGGGAGCTCGATACCCGCCTTGTCGGCGGCGATCATGGCGGCGACGACGCGGCTGATGTTGCCGCGCGCGAGGTAGTGCGCCTCCATGAGGTCGGTCGGGATGTCGAGTCCGGCCTTCTTGGCCGAGATGCGGTTGAGCACGACCACCTCGGGCGGCACCTTGCGGAGCCGCATCATGACGAGGTCGAGCATGGCGACCTTGGCGTCGCTGAAGAGCGCCTGGACATACAGCTTCAGGACGCCGAGCATCACGAAGAAGATGAACAGGCCGATGAGGCCGATGATGCCCAGAAAGATGTAGAGGACGAGGTTGCCGGGGCCGATGCCCGTGGCTTGCGCGAGCGTCGAGATCATGGGGTTTGCTCCAGAGTGCGGGGAGGGTATCACGCCGGCGCACGGCGGGCGCGGACCCGGATCTGTCCGTCGCGCACCGACACGACCTCGATCGCGGTTCCTGCGTCGATCAGGTCGCTCTCGGCGCTGGCGTCGAGGCGGCGACCGTCGATGCGCACGAAGCCCGCGGGGCGGAGCGGCGTGATCGCCTCTCCCGTCGCGCCGACGGCGGGGAGCGCGGATGCAGGAACGGGAATCCCCGCGGCGACGCGCGACGGGTCCTCGGCAGAGAGCACCATGCGCTTTCCCATCGGCGACTTGGCCGCCATGCGCAGTCCGAACACGAGCATGAACGGCGCCGCGACCGAGTACAGGGCCAGCAGCGACATGCCGAGCGTCGGGTGGTGGATGAACCCCAGCACGACCGACGCGACTGAGGACAGCACGCACAGCACCGCGAGCAGCCCGCCTGTCGGCAGGAAGAACTCGAGGAAAAAGATGCCGAACGCCGCGACCCCGAGCAGGATCGAGGCGAGCAGGGCGCCTGATGACTCCTCGCCGTTCATGCGGATCCTCCTCGGTGGCCCGTCGCGGCCTCGACCACCACGCTCATGCCCATGCGACCGACGACGACGATCTCTTCGCCGCGGTGGATGTAGTCGCCCGTCGACTGCGCGTCGAACACCATGTCGCCAACGCGCACGCGCCCCGCGGGTCGCAGGTCGCTGTCGGCCACGCCCGCCGTGCCGATGGGCGGCGGCACGACCTCGCCGCGCACGGGCGCGCTATGCGGATCGCTCACCGCCGCCGAGAGCACCGCGCGCTTGAAGACCCATGTCTCGCGGAACCATCGCGACGCGAACCAGGTGAGGATCGCGCCCAGGATGAGGCCCGCGATCGTGGTCGTCGACGCGGTGATCAGCGCGGAGCGCTCGCCGGCGCTCGTCGGGTCGGAGCCGGTGAAGCTCGCGATCAATCCGAAGAGCACGCAGACCGCGCCGAGGATGCCGACGAACCCGAGGCCCGGGACAACCAGGATCTCGACGCCGATCAGGACGATGCCTGCGAGGACGAGCAGGATCTCCCACCACTCCGCGAGGCCGAGAAGGCCGGGCGCGCCCACGAGAAGGAGGAACGCGGCGGCTGCGATGGCCCCGGGGATGCCGACGCCCGGATGCAGCATCTCGACGATCAGCGCGACGGCGAAGATGCCGATCAGGAGGATGCGCATCGGCCACGAGATCAGAACCCGTACGAGCGACTCGATCCAGCTTTCCGGGAAGCGCGTCACCGCACCGACGAGAAAGAACTGCGCGAGGGATGCATCGTCACGGATCTCCGCCGCCGCGAGGCCCCAGCGCAGCGCCTCGTCCGACTGGACGACCAGGAGCCGGTCTGCGCTGTCGACGAGCTCCACCATCCGCCACGCCCCAGCGTCGGATGGCGAGACCGGAAGCTCCGCGGACGCTTGGGGACGGGGGCCTGAGGATGTCGAGGGGCGAGGGGGAAGCGCGTTTGGATCGAGACCGAGCTGCTCGAGCTCGGCGCGGTCTGCGAACCGGCGGGCGCCGTCGGACACGCGCTCGATGAGCCAGAGCTCGCGTGCGACTGCGACGAAGGCCTCGAGGAGTCGGGGGTCGTCGCCGCGACGCTGTGCCGCCGCGTCGAGCTCGTCGAGGAGCGGTGACTCCTGCTTCGCCCGCTCGGCTGCGGGGAGCGGGACGAGCCCGACTCCGGGCATCGCGGCGATCGGCGCTGCGTCGCCGAACACGGCGCCGGGAGCGACGACGATCTCTCGGCACGAGAGCGCGATGAAGGTGCCCGCGCTGTACGCCTTCGGCTTGATCCACGCCACGGTGTTCGCCGGCGCCTCGCTCTTGATCCGCAGGCAGATGTCGAGCATGGCGCCCACCTCACCGCCGGGCGTGTCGATCTCGAAGACCACCGCGTCGAAGCCGGCCTCGGCTGCAGCCCTCAATCGGCGCTCGACGGACCAGAGCGAGACATCGTCGATCGCGCCTTGGATCGGGAGGACCGCGACGCGCGTGGCCTTTCGCTCGGTCGGTGTCGCCGCCTGCGCAGCCGCTGCGGGACGCCACCCGAGCACTGCGACGAGCAGGAAGGCGATCAGTCCGGTCGCGGCGGTGATCGGTCGCATGGGGCGCATCCTACGGTGGGACCGGCAAAAGCACCGCGGCCGGCGCATGGGCGCCGGCCGCGGGTGGTCATGTCAGGTCAGTCGGGTCAGGACGGAATCAGTCCCACACGCGCTGGTAGTTCGCGTAGTCGATGCCGTCGCCCGAGACGCCCTTGATCACCGTGAGCCAGCAGTCGACATAGATCGCGTTGGTGCCGCTGCCAATCGGCTGGTCCTCGAAGATATTGTCCGTCTTGATGGTCGGCGTGGAAGCGCCGGACGGGGTGGCGATGATCTTCTGCAGCGCTTCCGGACGGAAGCTGGTCTCGTAGGTCGTGTGACCGTCGTTGTAGCAGAGGTTGCCGTCCCACTGCTCGTCGCCGCCGTGGATGTTCAGCGTGAGCGAGGAGCGGTACTTGCCCGTCGGCGAGGTGTCCTGGTCGTCGCCGTTCTGCACGCCGCGGTTGCCGATCACGCAGAACTTCGGGTCCTGCGAGGCCTTCCAGTAGCGGCGCATGCGCTCGGTCGGCTTGAACGCGGCCTGACGGCCGAAGTCCATCGTTCCGTAGCTGATGTTCGAGAGCGCCGTCGCATCGTCCTTGTCGATGTTCGACTTCATGAGCGGATCCCAGTACTGGTCGTTGGCGCCAGTCGGGTTGAACGCCTCGAAGTTGTAGTTCGCCATGACGACGACCTTCGTGCTCACCTCGGCGGTGCTGACGAGGATCGCGGTGTCGAACGCGTGGTTCATCACGCAGAGCGAGTACATGTTGCCGTGGTTGTTGTTCCGGTAGTCCGGATCACCCTTGCCCGGCGTCTCGATCGCGGCGCCGCCGTCGATCTGGACCGGCTTGCGGTCCCAGTGCGACGGGAGCGGGAACATCTGCTGCTCGTCAGCGCGGTTGCCGCGGGTGGCCTCGATCGCAAGCGAGTAGAGGCCGGAGTGGATCTGCTTGAGCTGCGTGCCGTCCTTCACGCGCTTGGCGGTGGCGCGAGCCTTGCCGAGCGCGGGGAGGAGGATCGCGAGAAGGAGGGCGATGATGCCCATGACGACCAGAAGCTCGATGAGCGTGAAGCCCCGCGAGGTCTTGGTCTTGGGAGACTGAATCTTCATCTGGTTGAACTCCGTGGGTTGGAGGAATATGCGGTGGGTGTCAGCGAATCGACTCAGTTCGGACCGGTCGAGATGTCGCCGTTGGTGAGGCGCTCGGGAATCTCGGCCACGACCGGGGGCTGGTTGTTGTTCGCCGGGTTGCCGGTGGTGAGGCACATCCAGTTGTCGCCGCCGCCGAAGTCGCCGCCGGTCGGACCAGTCGTCGGATTGCAGGTCTTGAACTCGATGTGCGAATAGATGTTGTCCTTGCGGAGCGTGATGTTGCCGCACTCGTACTGGATCTGGTCAGGCACCATGCTCTTCTCGAAGACGGTGTGGCTGTCCGCGTACACGACATTGCCCGACCACTGGTCGTCCGGCGTGTGGAAGCGGAGCGTGTACGAAAGCTGGTAGCTCTTGAGGTGACCGGAATAGAGCGAGGTACCACCGAGGTTGCCGCGGTACGGCGCGCGGTTGCCCATGTGCGCGCGGCTGCTGTCAGCCGTGCTGCGCCAGTAGTAGGTCTTCCGCTGTCCGGCGAGCGTCGAGTGGGCGAAGGAGCAGTTGGCAACCTCATGGGCGCCGCCTGGATTCTTCGTCAGATCGAGCTTGAAGCCCTTCGGGTCGGTGCTGCCGGCCGCCGGCTCATCCCAGAACACCGGGGTGGTGGCGGTCGGGTTGATGACATCGAAGCGGTACGTCTCGCACACGACGACGATCGGGTTGGTCTCGGCGGGCGAGACCATCGTGGCCGGAACGATGAAGTTCTTCGCAACCAGAAGCGACCAGAGGCGCAGCGAGTTGTTCTTGGAGAGATCCTCGAGGCCCTGGCCGGGCACATAGCCACCGGCGCCGGGGCCGCCGCCGAGGTTGACCGGGAGGCGGGCAACCAGGCCGGGCGTCGGCATGCGCTGCTTCTCGTCACCGTTCGCCCAGGTGATCATGGCGCGGTGGGTTTCGGTCTGGAACGCGCCGTCCTGGAGGGTCAGCGCGTTGCGTCGGGCGACGCTGAGGGCCGGCAGCAGCAGGCCCACAAGGATCGCGATGACGCCCACGACGACCATCAGCTCGACGAGGGTGAACCCGCGTGGCTTTCGATTCATGGTGTCTCTACTCCTTCACTGGAAATGGAAGTCGGTCTGACTTCCGGTCGGGGACGCCTGGACTCGAACGGTTCGAGGCCCAGGCCGGGTAACAAGACGGCGCCAAAGATGCGCGCCGGCAACAATGCGGCGAGTGCAGCAGGAATTACGAGATCGCGCAACCTGAGCCGAACTGGCTCCGAGGCGCGGCCTCGACGAACGCCCCCAACGAGATTGTGAAGGCTTCTTCTCCTGAAGGCAGCGCTTCCGGGTGCAGGGTCGGGACTCCGACACAGACTTCGGGTTGCTGCCGAGTTTGCCCGGGAACTTGAGGCGCACGCCGAACTGGCGAGGTCTGCAAGTCAGGGCGGTCAGGTTGTCGGCGGTTGCGGCGGAAGCGTCGGTGTGCCGACAAAGAAAGAGAAGAAGGACGGTTTGAAGAGGAGCCGATTGGTGGCTCGACCTCGATATGAAGCCGCAACCGTCAAGATGAACTCGCGCAGGGTAATACGGTGGGGTGCGGTGTCAAGTTCCCGTTGAGGTACAAATTGCGATTCACGAGGAGCACGCACGGACCATCTCGGCGGTCTGGGTGAGGCCCTGATCGCGTCGCGAAGTCCAAGTTCAGTTGGGGAATGGGCTTCGGATGTGCGTTGGTCGGCCGGGACGGTCTGCGGACCATCCACTACAGTGCGGCGCGTTCGATCACGACGACCGGAGCCACCCATGAGCAACCCCCACGAAGCCCTCGCCCGACTCGGAATCACCCTGCCGCAAGCCCCCAAGCCCGTTGCGGCCTATGTGCCCGCGGTCCGGACGGGGAACCTCATCGTCGTGTCCGGCCAGCTTCCGATGGCGAACGGAGCCCTCCTCGCGACCGGCCCCGTCCCGTCCAAGGTGAGCGTGGAGGAGGCCCAGCGGGCCGCTCGGCAGTGCGCCCTGAACGCGCTGGCCGTTGTGGCGGATCAGCTGGGGGGAGACCTTGGGCGGGTCAGACGGATCGTGCGCCTCGGGGTCTTCGTGCAGTCCGACGACCGCTTCGACGGTCAGCCGAAGGTGGCGAACGGCGCCAGCGAGTTCATGCAGGAGGTGTTCGGTGAGGCGGGGCGGCATGCCCGCGCCGCGGTCGGCACCAATGCGCTGCCGCTCGACGCGACGGTTGAGGTCGAGGTCATGGTCGAGGTAATGGGTTGAGGTGATGGGTTGAGGTGACGGTCGGCGCAGCAAACGGCGAAGCCGGGCGCGCCGTTACCGCGAAAGCAGCATCGCGACCAGCACGATGTTGCCGACGACGCTCGCCGCGAGCAGCGCGACCAACGCCAGCACCGCAGGATGCGCGAACGGCCCTCCGCCTCCGGTGCGGACGATCTCGACCGGCTGTTGCGCAGTGTCCTCGACCATCCTCCCGAGATCGGTAATGTCGACGAGGGGCTTCGCGAACTCCGGCTGCTTGCCGGCCAGCACGAGGTCGATGTCGTGGATGAGGTCGGTCGCGCTGTGGTAGCGCGCGAGCGGATCCTTCACGAGCATTTTCTCGATGATCTGCGCGACCTCTGGCGGGATCTCGCGCACGAGGTGGTCGGGTGGCACCAGCGGCTGCGAGAGGTGCTTCTTCATCACCTCGGTCTGGTTCTTCGCCTCGAAGGGGACTCGGCCGGTGACCATGTGGTAGAAGGTCGCGCCCAGGCCGTAGATGTCGGCGGCGGGGCCGATGTCGACCTTCCCCTGGATCTGCTCGGGAGAGATGTAGAACGGCGTTCCGTAGGCGCGGCCCGCCTCGCTCTCGGCGAGCGCGCGGTCGTTCGTCATGCGCGCGAGGCCGAGGTCGGCGAGCTTGGCGACGCCGGACAGCGTCATCATGATGTTGCGCGGCTTGACATCGCGGTGGATGAAGCCGCGCGCGTGCGCGTGCTCGAGCGCGGACGCGACCTGCCGGATGATCTGGAGCGCTTCCCGCGGGGGGATCCGCTTCCGTGCGGCGATCCGGTCGTAGACGGTGTCCCCGTCGATGTACTCCATCACGAAGTAGTGGAGTCCGTTCGCCTCGCCGATCTCGACGGCAGCCACGATGTTGCTGTGGCTGAGGCTCGCGGCGGCGCGGCCTTCCTTCTGGAACCGCGCGATGAAGTTCGGGTTCCTGCTGTAGTCGCGGGGAAGGACCTTGACCGCGACGAGGCGATCGAGCGAGAGCTGTCGCGCGAGGTACACCTTCGCCATCGCCCCTTGGCCGAGCTTGCGGATGATCTGGAAGCCCGGGATCTGGGCCACGGGCTTCGCGGCCGCTGCCTCGCTCCGGGCGGCTGCGATCTGCTCGGCACCCACGAGGTTCCGCTCCTGCAGCAGGGCGGCCAGGGTCGTCGAACGGTTCTGGGTGGCGCGGGACCGAAGCTCCTCGAGGCAGGCGTCGAGCTCGGGCTGGGCGACGAGGCCTTTCTCGACGAGAATCCTGCCGAGCGAGGTGTCGAGGCCAGCGTCAGGATGCGAGCCGGCGGTGGAACCCGAGCGCGAGCCGGCCGCGGAACCGTCCGCAGGATCGCCGTGGGACAACTCGCCCGCGGCGTTGCTCGGTGATGCTGGTTCCTGTGACGGAGTCACGTGGCTGATCCTGGTCCGGCGCCGGGGTTCGACGACGGTCGGGGTTCGGTTCTATCGGAGTGAAGGTGATCCGGGTCGAGGAGATTCACCCATCGCCGGGGGAAAGTCAAACAAGTCGGCGACGGGGTCTTTACGCGTTGTGCACCGGGTCGGCTCCACAGGGCCGGCATTTCCTGCGGAGCCCGTATCCTTCCGGCGTGCAGAACGACCGTCCCATCCAGACCCCGCGCACGCCCGTCGTGCTTGCGAGCGGCTCCCCGAGGCGGCGTGCGCTGCTGGCATCCGCCGGATTCTCGGTCGAGGTCGAGCCGGCGGACATCGATGATGCGCAGGTGCGACTCGGCGGGGTGCCTGCCACGGATGTCGCCCCCGCGCTGGCGTACTTCAAGGCGCAGCGCGTCGCGTCCCGCCGCGCGGAGCGAGGGGCCCCGCCTGCGTGGATCCTGGCGGCCGACACCGTGTGCGAGCGGGATGGGCAGGTTCTTGGCAAGCCTGCGAGCGCGGAGGAGGCGCGCGAGATGATCGCGTCGCTCGAGCGGCGCGGCCACGGAGTGGTCACCGGCTGGTGCCTGCTGGGGCCCGACGGCTCGCGCCGGATCGGTCGCGACACGGCGTGGATCGAGATTGGGTCGCTCGAGCGGTCGGAGCTTGATCGATTCGTCTCCGAGGGACTTTGGCAGGGAAAGGCCGGGGGGTACAACCTGCCGGAAGTGGTGGCGCGCGGGTGGCCGATCGAGTGCCGCGGCGATCCCCAGACGGTCGTTGGCCTGCCGATCGAGCGGCTGGCTCCCATGCTGCGGGCGGCCATCGACGCGCCGCCGGAGCCGGCGCGATGAGCCTGCTGGCGGAGGTCGATCCGGCGCTCGTGGGACGCGAGCTCGGGCCCTGGTTCATGGCGCCGTGGTGGTTGAGCGGCCCGATTGCGGTGGCGGCGATTTGTGCGCTGGCGTGGTACTTCCGTCGGCTGGGCGCTCCGGATGTTCCCCGGGAGCGGCGCACCGTTCGTCGCCTCTCGATCGCCTTCGCGATGGTCGCGGTCGTCGCGCTCGTCGTGGGATTGACGGTGATCCATCCGCACGAGAATCGCCGGGGATTCGCACTCGCGTGGCTGGCCGTGTCGCTCGCGTGCGCGGCGTGCCTCCTGCTCGCGCTTCTCGATGTCATGCTCACCACCCGGCGCGGGCTCGCCGAGTTCAGGGCGCTCCGTCGCGAGACCTTCGGTGGGGCCGGGAAGGGCGATTCCAATGGGTGATGCGCCTGGACCGCTCCCCGGGTGGATCCGGCCGCTGTCGTGGATCGCCGCGCGTGGGTACGGCGTCGGGGTCGCCATGCGGAACCAGAGGTTCGACCGAGGGCAGGGTGTCAGGCGCCTCGAGGTCGACGGCCGCCCCGTGCCTGTGATCTCGGTCGGCAACATCTCGGCCGGCGGGACCGGCAAGAGCCCGTTCGTGTCATGGGTCGCCGCGCAGCTCGAGGTGCCGGTGATCGCGATGCGCGGCTACCGCGCGTCCAGCCCGGAGGAGTCCGACGAGGCGCGCGAGTACGCGGTCACCGCGCCGCACGCGCGCATTCTCGTCCATCCCGAGCGTTACGCCGCGCTTCAGTCCGGGCTTTCGCGCCCAGAGGCGGCGCTGTGGCGCCGGCGGGCGGTGGTCGTGCTCGATGATGGATTTCAGCACCGGCAGCTCGCGCGCGATCTCGACATCGTGCTCGTCGATGCCACGCGGCCGGCGCTCGAGGGCGATCTCCTGCCGAATGGATGGCTGCGGGAGCCTGCCTCGAACATCCGCCGCGCCGACCTGGTGGTGGTCACCAAGGCCGATGACGCGGAGCGCCGCGCGCGCGCGGAATCGATGGTTGAGCGGCTTCGTGGCCGGCCCGCCGACGGGGCGTGCGTGCACGAGTGGGCGGGTCTCTCGGTGCACGCGGGCGTCGAGGACGGTGCCGAGCCGGTCTCGTGGCTTTCGGGGCGGCGCGTGGTCTCGGCGTGCGCGCTCGGCAATCCAGCGCACTTCCACGGCATGGTGGAGTCAAGCGGTGCGGAAGTCGGGGCGCGCATCAGCCGGGGCGACCATCTCCCGTTCGGTGCCGAGGAGCTCGACGCGGCCGCGTTGCGTGCGAGGGCCGATGCGGTCGTCCTCTCGCGAAAGGACTTCGTGAAGCTCGGCAGGCTGCCAAGTGTCGCGGTGGTCGTGCCGGTGCTGCGCCTGCGATTCCTGACGGGCGAGCCGCAGCTCCGGCGCGCGATCAGCGCTCGAGCGCCGAGCGCGTGCGGGTCGTGACGCGGAAATCGGAGTAGGGTCGGCCATCGATCACCCGCTGGCGATCGAAGGTGAACTCCGTCGACGCGGTGGTCGGCCGAACCAGCGGCGCGCGGTCGAGGCCGAGGCCGGCGTCGCGTCGTCCCGAGTACGGAGAGGTGTCGAGCTCACCGGCACGGACGAGCGAATCCGCCGGAGCGTGTCGGCTGGGGACTCGACTCGAGCAGCCGGCGGTCGCAGCGATGGCGGCTGCCAGAAGGATGCATGTCTTTACGGTGTCCACGGAGGGGTCTCCGCGAGAAGGCTGCCCGACGCCGACGCGCGGGCAAGTCGGATTCCTCCGGAGCGCGCTGATCGCGCCCCCCGGCCCCGTCGTAAGTGTTCCAGGCGGATTCGCTTAAAAATGGTGAGTCCGAGAAACTCGATCTCTCGCAAACTTTTGCGAACTATTGACTTCGGAGGCGAGGCTGAGTCATACTCGGACAACCCCAACAAGTAGACCGGCTGGCACTTGTGTCGCTGTCCGGTCGATCGAGGTGTGAGATGGCCACCACGACGAAGAAAGACTTGATCGAGCGCGTTGCCACGGAGACCGAGCTCTCGCGAGCCGATGTCCGACGGGCAGTTCAGAGTTTCCTTGACCATGTGATTGGCGAGCTTGCCCGCGGCAACCGTCTGGAGTTTCGCGACTTCGGCGTGTTTGAGATCCGCGAGCGAGCCGGTCGCGTCGCCCAGAACCCGAAGACCCTCGAGCGCGTGGCGGTCCCGCCGCGCAAGAGCGTGCGGTTCAAGGTCGGACGACTGATGCAGCAGTCGCTCGACGACGGGACGGTCGTCCTCTCGCGCAACGGCCGCGACGAGGAGTGACCGATCGGGCTCCACCGGGCTGGCGCGGCGCCAAGCCGCTCCGGGTCGGACGGGCTCGAACCTTCGAATGACCACTCCAGAGGTGCGCGGCTCGTCCGATCGGACGAGTCGCGCACCTCTGCTTTGATCGCAACCCGCTTCCCGCGGCGTGCTCCTCCAGCGTCCGTCTGTGGGAATCCTGTCAGGGAGCGGTCGGGCTTCGCGGTTCGGCTACGCTCCGAGAAGTGAGCGGACCAAGCGAAGACAACCCCATCGGAGGACCGGACGGCGGCTCCCGCTTCCAGCGTGGCCGTCGCCACCGGAGCGATGCGTTGAGCGAAGTGCAGCGTCGCGACATCGCGGGACTGTTCGGCGCCGAGCCGCCTGTCGCGCTCGAGGCCGAGATGGGGCTCCTCGGCGCGATCGTCTGGGATCCCAAGGTGATCGGCGACGTCATCACCGTGGTGCGCAACGGCGAGGACTTCTCCTCGCCCCGGCATGGCCGGATCTACGACGCGATCGTCGAGATCTACGACCGGCACGCGACCGTCGATGTGCTGCTGCTCAACCAGCTGCTCACGGACCGCGGGCTCGTGGAGGCCGTCGGCGGGCTCGACTACATCGTGCAGCTTGCGGAGGCCGTGCCGAGCGCGGCGAACGCGGTCCACTGGGCGCGAGTGGTGCGCGAGAAGGCGACCATGCGCGAGCTCATCGCGGCCGCCGGCGAGATCCTCGAGGAGGCGCACACATCCCGGTCGCCGGCGCAGCAGATGCTCGAGAGCGCCGAGCAGAAGATCTTCCGGATCGCGCAGAAGCGCGAGAACGGCGTCGTTTCGTCCGCGAACGAGCTCGTGCACGAGACGATGCGGCTGATCGACGCGAGCGACGGCGGCGGCTTCATGGGCGTGCGCACCGGCTACGCGCAGCTCGACGAGATGACCAACGGGCTGCAGAAGGGCGAGATGATCATCCTTGCGGCGCGTCCGTCGATGGGAAAGACCGCGCTCGCGCTGAATCTCCTGCAGCAGATCGCGCAGAACGGCGTCGCGAGCGTGATGTTCAGCCTCGAGATGGGAAAGCAGCAGCTGATCCAGCGCATGCTCTGCGCGCTCGGCGGCATCGACGCGCAGCGGCTGCGCAAGCACATGCTCGGGAGCGACGACTACCGGCGGCTCATGACCGCGTGCGGCGAGATCTCGAAGCTGCCGATCTTCATCGACGACACGCCCGGCCTGTCGCTGCTTGCGATGCGCTCGAAGGCTCGGCGGCTCAAGGAGCGCTACGGCATCGGGTTCATCGCGATCGACTACCTGCAGCTCATGAGCTCCGGCTCGCGCGTCGAGAGCCGGCAGCTCGAGGTCAGCGAGATCTCCCGTGGAATCAAGGCGATGGCGCGCGAGCTCGAGGTCCCCGTGCTCTGCCTCTCGCAGCTGAACCGGGCGGCCGAGCAGCGCGAGGGCCATCGGCCGCGCATGAGCGATCTCCGCGAGTCCGGCTCGATCGAGCAGGATGCCGACGTGGTGATGATGCTGCACCGCGAGGACTACTACCACCGCGGCGATCCAAACTGGGCCGATGAGAATCCCGACAAGGTCGGGACCGCCGAGCTCATCCTGGCCAAGCAGCGCAACGGCCCGACGGGCACCGTGGACCTCGTGTGGGACGGATCGACCACCAGCTTCAAGAGCCGCTCGTACGCCTCTCCCGAAGGCGGCTACACCGCGTCGGTCGAGAATCCTCGCCGCCTCGCCGCCCCCACGCGGATGCGGGTCGTTGAGGAGCCGTCGGACGATCTGCCGGTGTGATCGGCGTTCCGCGCGGCAATGCGGCGCGCGAGCACGCGTTACGCTGCGCGGTGTCGCGCGCGCATGAGTCAACCGAACGATCCGGACCCTGTCGAGCTCCAGACGCTGCTGCGGCGAGCGGCGGGCGGTGATTCGGGCGCGTGGCGTGCGATCGTCGCGGAGTTCGCGCCGCGGCTCTTCGGGCTGCTGCGCGCGCACTGCCACGATGCGGAGCTTGCCGAGGAGATCGCGCAGTCGACCTTCTGCACGCTCGCGGCCAAGATCGGCGAGTATGTCGAGAGCGGCAGGTTCGAGTCGTGGCTCTTCCGGATCGCCATGAACCGCCTGCGCGACGAGATGCGGCGTCGCGCACGCCAGGCGCGCACGATGGATGCCGAGCCCATGCAGGCGATCGCCGCCGGCCCGCGCGCGGGCACCTCGAAGGTCGCCGCAGTCGAGCTGCGGGATGCGCTCGCGCGGGCGATGGCGCGGCTGCCGGAGCAGGACCGCGAGATCATCGAGCTCCGCCACACCGGCGGCATGAGTTTCAAGGCGCTCTCGGACTACTACGAGGAGCCGGTCGGCACGCTGCTGGCCCGCCACCACCGGGCCCTCCGAAAGCTGCGGGGCATCCTCGAGGAGCTCGGAGTCGAAGGCGGCGACTCAGAAGGGGTCGGTCTGTGACGACGGTGTCGGAAATGTCGCCCTCCGGGCGGTTTGCGGGCGATCGGCCGGGATCCGGGTCCGAGGGCGCAATCCCACACCCCGCAGGGCGTTCCAAAGGAGTTCAGCCATGAGTGGCCCAAACCAACAGCACCCGGAGAACGACCTTCCGAGCGAGTTGCTTCCGCTCGTGCGTCGGCTCGACGCGCGCGGAGCGGCGTCGCGAGGTTCCCTGACGCCCGAGGCGCTCGAGCGCATGGCCTCGCTGAGCGAGATGCAGCTCCCGATGGCGGAGTCGGACGCGCCGGTGGTGATCGCCAGGATCGGCGCCTCGCCTCGGACGCGCGCCATGCACTGGGCGCTTCGCGTGGCGGCCGCAGTCGCCGCCGCGGCGGTGGTCGGGGGTGCGGCATGGTTGCTCTCGCGGGGATCGGACGAGGCACCTGCGCCGGGCACGCTTGTCCAGAAGCAGACCGAGCCCACCTCCGGTCCGGACGAATCCGGCGCGCTCGCGGGACTTGGCGAACGAGCCGTCCCGTCGGCGATTCCCGCCGCGATCCCGGCCGCGATGTTCGAACGCGTGCTCTCCCATGTCACCGGGCTCCGGTCGGTTTCCGGGGTCGTCGTCGCACTGTCGGGATCCGCATCGGATCCGGCGGTGCATTTCCACGATGTCGACGACTCGCTCGCCGCGGACATCGCGCCGATCTTCCATTCGGGCACGCTCCTTGACGGCGGTGGGACGACCTACGACGATCTCTCCGGCGAGTTTGCCGCGATCGTCGCGTCCATGCCGATGCGCTGAATGAGTGAGCGTGAGTCGCACGCTCGACGGTCCGCTCCGGCGGTCTGTTTCGGTGAACCCGTGCAGGAGGATCCATGACGCACATGCCCCATGCCATTCTTGCCGCCGTCCTTTCGGGCTGTCTGCTCGTGCCGACGCTGTCGAGCGCGCACGGGATCGCCCCGCGCGACGAGGACGGATCGCAGGAGTCGACCGCCGCGCAGCAGTCCGACGCTGAATCGCCCCGCGGACGCCGGTCGGGGCGTGCGGGCATGCCGCCGGCGCCGGACTGGCCGCGCGCGGGCGGATTTGGA
>Ga0209770_10000588_pt1 | contig 19535 bp, 14 predicted proteins | sample LauGreSu1BDMLBDD_2_FD_187572 | JGI IMG/M metagenome (GOLD analysis project Ga0209770, IMG submission 187572) | Freshwater lake microbial communities from Lake Michigan, USA - Su13.BD.MLB.DD (SPAdes) (version 2) | ecosystem: Environmental > Aquatic > Freshwater > Lake | place: Lake Michigan, USA...
GGCGGGATCCGCCTCGCGGATGGGGGGTGGCGTGGCGGATGTGGTGATCGAGGTCGCGGGCGACCCGTCGGCGGTGCCCGACGCGATCCGATGGCTCCGGCCCGGGGGGCACTATGAGCTGGTGGGGATGGTCCATCCGGACTCCCGGATGGATCTCACGGCGGAGACGCTGATCCGGAAGTGTCTGACCCTGCACGGCACCCACAACTACGCGCCGAGCCATCTCGAGCAGGCTGTGCGGTTCCTCGCCGCTCATCGGGAGAGTTTTCCGTGGCACTCCCTCTTCTCACCAGTTCTTCCTCTGGAGTCGTTGGGAGAGGCGATGTCCTTGGCGGAATCGGGACGGTGGTGTCGGGTGGTGGTCGCCCCCGGGGCCTGATGTTGCCATCCTGTTGCTGGATCGCCACGCGCTGGTGACTTCCCGGTTTGAAGGTCGGAACATGGACAGGGCTGAGGTGGTGTCGCAGATCTTCGAAATCTTCCAAAAACGCGGCCATCGCTCATATGGCGAGCATGTGACCGAGCTGCAGCATGCGCTCCAGTGCGCAACCTTCGCCGAGGAGGCTGGGGATTCGGCGGCGGTGGTCGCGGCGAGCCTGCTCCACGACATCGGCCACCTGCTCCACGATCTGGGCGAGGACATCGCGGATCGAGGGGTCGATGCGCGGCACGAGCGGATCGGTGCCAACCTGCTGAGCCAGTGGTTTGGTCCGGAGGTGGTCGAACCTGTCCGCATGCATGCGGATTCCAAGCGCTACCTCTGCGCCATGGAGGACGGGTATTTCACGGCCTTGTCGGAGGCCTCCCGCAAGAGCCTGGCTCTCCAGGGAGGTCCCATGACCCCCGAGGAAGCCCGCGAGTTCGAGATCCACGACCACTTCCGTGCGGCGATTCGGGTGCGGCGTTGGGATGATCTCGGGAAGGTGCCTGACATGCCGACCTTGCCGCTGGAGGCCTTCCGGCCGCTGCTCGAGTTGCTGGTGCGGGTGCGTCCCCACGTCAGTCATCCGGTGGTCGCCCATGTCGGTTGCTGATCCCGGGGGGATCCCGCTGGCTGGAGGGAGGGCTGGTGCGGGCTGGATTTCGCGGGTGTTGTCCCATCCAGTGGGGCTTGCGGTCTGGTGCGTGGTGGCCTCGTTTGGGACCTATGCCTGCATGTATGGGTTCCGGAAGCCCTTCACGGCGGCGGGTTTCGTGTCGGAGCCTTTTGGGGCGGGGATGAAGGCGTGGCTGGTCGGGGCCCAGTTGATTGGCTACACGGCCGCCAAGTTCCTCGGGATCCGGGTAATCGCGGAGATGACGGCATCGCGCCGGATCGGTGTCCTGTTGGGGCTGATCACCACGGCGGAGGTGTCGTGGCTCCTGTTGGGTCTGGCACCGCGAGCGTTGGGATTGCTGGCCTTGTTCCTGAACGGATTGTCACTGGGAATGGTCTTCGGGCTGGTCCTGGGATTTCTCGAGGGGCGTCGGCTCACGGAGACCTTCATGGCTGGGTTGTGCGCCAGTTTCATCGTGGCGGACGGGTTCTCCAAGTCGGTCGGACTCTGGCTGCTGCACCACAAGATCCCCGAGGCGTGGATGCCTGCGGTGGCGGGGCTGCTGTTCGCAGGGCCGCTGGTGGTGTTCGTCGAGATGCTCCGAAGGATCCCGGGTCCGACGGCGTTGGATCTGAGCGTCCGGTCCGTCCGTCCGCCGCTCACCCGGGCTGACCGGATCGCCTTCCTGCGTCGGCACGGCTTCGGCTTGGCGTTCATCCTCGGCGGCTACGGGGCGGTGACGGTGTTGCGGACGCTGCGGAGCGACTTCTTCCCGGAGTTGTGGAAGGGCTTGGGTGGGGAAGGGGATGCGATGCAGTTCACCCGGTCCGAGGCCTGGGTGGGGCTGGGCATCCTCGGCATCGTGGGCCTGATGTCGTTCATCCGGGACAACTGGGCCGCCTTCCTGGTGGGGTTGGCCCTCTCGTCGCTCGGATTGGTGGTTGCGGGGGGGGCGGTGCTGGCCTGGCCGGTCGTGGGAATAACTCCCTTGGGGTTCATGATCCTCTTCGGCCTCGGCATGTATCTGCCCTATGTGGCGGTGCACGCGACGGTGTTTGAGCGCTTGATCGCCCTGACGCGCGACCGGGGCAATCTGGGATTCCTCATGTATGTGGCTGACGCCCTCGGCTACCTCGGGGTGATCGGCGTCATGTCGGTGCGGGGGCGGGTCTTGGCGTCCGGGGAGGTGCTTCCGTGGTTTCTGCGGATCGCCTGGGTGACGGCGCTGATCAGCGCGCTCGCGTTCGCTGTGGCGGCGGTATGGTTTCTCCGAAGGAGGAACCCGGGTGAGGGGGCTCGGCTGTCGGATCCCGTTTGAAGCCCGTCTGGGCTAGTTCGGGTTCTCTTCGGGGTCGACGGTCCAGATGATGTCGGTCTGGGGCAGGATGGCCTTGCCCTTGTTCACACCGGCGCGGGTCTCGACCACCTGGCGGCCCCGTCTGGTGTCGACGTGGCCATCGGCGAAGATGAGGTTCCCGGAGCCGCCATGCCGCGCTGCGAAGCGGCTGGCGAATGTGAAGGGTTGTCCGTTGAAGACGGCCTGGTTCTCGTCGACGCGGGCTGCTGTCTCACCCGGGAGTCCACTCTCGTTGAAGAGGACGGTCTGGGAGGCGTTTCGGATCGACGTGAGTGGGGGTTGGGCCCCGGACCGGATGAGCTTGGAGTTCATCGCGGTCGAGAACTGGGGAAAGGCCACTTTCTTGGGGTTCGGCGGTTGTTCGGAGAACCGGGCCGAGGGACACAGGAAGAGGCTGCCCTTCTCATAGAAGGCGAAGCGGGCCCGGGGATTCCCGTTGGTGTTGGCGTAGTCGGCCACCGAAGGGAGGCGGATCATGCGGGGGAGTGCATTGAACCAGACGTCCGCGTTGGCGGGGTCGGCGCAGACCGTCCAGGAATGGATGTCGGGGATGCCGGTGGCCCGCTCCCTGGGGGGACGTTCCTGGTTCTCCGCGGTATAGAGCAGAAGTGCCAGGCCCCACTGGCGCTCCTGGTTGACGCAGCTGATCCGCTGCGCCTGCGCCTTGGCCCGGGACAGGGCTGGGAGGAGCATGCCGGCGAGGATCGCAATGATGGCGATCACCACCAGCAGTTCGATCAGCGTGAAGCCCCGAACAGGGGGCGATCCGCCCGGTTTCCCCTCGTGGGGCCCGGACCCTGTCGCTCGGCCAGTCATTGGGCGACGACGCGCAGGAATCCGACGGGTCCGCTGGCCACGTCCACCGTCATCTCAATCGGGCCGGCCTCGGTCGCGGTGGTGGGTGAACCGGAGTCGGTCCAACCCGTCCCAGCCAGGGAATCCAGGGCCTGAAGCCGATAGGTGGCTCCCTTCTGTCCTTGGAAGCGGAGTTTCAGTTGGCCGCTGGAGAGGCTGATGGCGATGACGGGGGGCAGAACGGGCGCAGCGCCCTCCCGGATCCGTCCCGGGGAGCCGATGTCCTGACCGCCGCTGGCGAAGCCTTCCGCGGCCACGACCCCGTTCTGGCCCAGCACGCTCTTCTCCCCGAACACCGCAGTATCCGGGTTGTAGTTGAAGCTGATGCCCGGGGTGGCGGCTCCAAAGTCGACCGCGGCGATGGGGTCCGCACTGCTGGTGGTGGTGGCGTTCCAGAGGCGGATGGCGTCGCCCCCTGAGCTCAGACCCAAGCCGCTGCCGGAGTAGGAGATGATCTTGAGGCCGGACGGGAGGTTGACCTCGCCCCACCACTTTCGGAACTGCTCGGGCAGGAGCACCTCCACGAAGATGACGGACTCACCGGGCTGGAGGGTGACCTCGTTTGTGATCGTGTAGGCGGCGGTCAGGCTGGCGCTGTTGTCGTCGAAGCGCCATCCGAGCAGGGACACGGGGACCTGGGCAAAGCTGGTGAGCTCCCACCAGTCCTGCTTGGAGAACCCGAACACGGTCTGGAAATCGGCATCGAGCGCCGCGGAGGAGGCGACCTCGGTGATCCGGAGGTCGGGCTTCGCCAGCAGGGTCAGATCGACCGAGGCACTGGCCGTCCCGCTGGGGTTGGTGGCGTCGAGGCGGTAGGTGCCCACCGACGCCGTTGTGAGGTTGGTCAGGGTCAGGGTGGGCCCGGTGGCTCCGGTAATGGCGACGCCTCCGAAGAACCATTGGTAGGTTGGCGGCGGCACTCCCGTGGCGAGGGCGGTGAAGGTGACGGTGCCGCCGGGGAAATTCGTCGCGTTCGAGGGAAGGAGGGTGAAGGTCGGCGGTGTCGGCTGCTCGGTCAGGGCCAGCGCGGCGGACTCGCTGGTGAGGCGGGTGAGTCCGTTGTCGAGGACCGCCCGATACGGGCCGACGTTCTCGGCCCTCGCCTCCGCGATGCGGAGCGTGAAACCGAATCCAGCCGGCAGCGCCGTCTCCCGGAACTCCCAGCGGACACGAGGGCGGGGCATGCCGTGGGCCGCAACGGAGAAGGTGGCCTCGGAGAGGGGATTGACCGTCGTCCCCTGAGGCTGCTGGGTGATGGAGAGGGGCACGGTGCCCGTGGTGGTTCCCGGGGACCCGATATCCCCGTTCTCGGTGGCGGCGACGATCCCAGCCCCGCCTGCTACAGCCGGGGTTCCGAAGAGTCCGGTCACGGCGTCGTAGAGGAAGCTGACGCCCGGGGTGGCGACACCGAAGGAGGCCTCGGCCACGGTGTCGGCCTCGTCGGTTGCCTTGGGATCCCATAGGCGGATGGCATCCCCACTGCCGGAGAGGCCGATGTTGTTCGTCGAATAGCCGAAGATCCTCAGGTTGGCCGGGAGGGCGGTGTCCCACCAGGTCCTGAAATCATCCACAGTCGGCAGGCCGGTGGTGACGTTCTGCTCCAGGAAGACGATGGATTCGCCCGGTTCGATGGTGATGCCGTCGAGGGTCACCACGCCGTTGGTAAGGCCGCCGTTGGAGTCGTTGAACCGGTACCCGGTCAGATCGATCGGAGATCCACCGAAATTGGTGAGCTCCCACCAGTCGCCGTGCAGTGCGGGTGCCCCATTCGTCGAGGCCGCCGGAAAGACCTCGGTGATTGCGAGTTGAGCGAGGCCGGTGACGGTGAAGAGCAGCGAGCCCAGCAACCACTTCCATGCGGTAAGAACCATGTTCGTCATAACACCTCAAAACGATGGCGGCCCGGCGTCACTGCGGTGACAAGCCGATGACAATGCACAGGTGTGTGACCTGCTGTCCTAGTCCCCATCGTCTTCACCTGACGGGATGTGGTGGGAGGTGGTCGAGCACGGGGGGCATCAGGACGACGACGTTCCCGATCGGACGGGTCAGGACACCCCCGGCGCGCCATGGACTGGCAGACGCGGATCCCGACACGGGCCTCCAGAGGGAACGGCGCCCGAGTCTGCCAATCACGGACCCGTTCCACCCTGACGACCAGGCCCGCCTGGCGAACATTGCGCACCGCCGGGAGCCTCCAGAGGGATGCCGGTTCGTGACCTAGGGACTGTTCCAGAACGTGACGGTGTCGGCTGCTGTTGAGGCCCTTGAGAAGGGCGGGTCTCCCCAGGGTCGTCGCAGCACCGAGGAGGCCGCCTTGATGAATGGTCCGTTCACGGAGGTCCAGGGAGCCAAGAGCCCCTACATGATCCCGGTCGGATCCGAGATCCGGTTCTACCGCGCCTCGAACTGAGGACGGTCTGAACTGAACACAGGGGCCGGGCAGTCAAGCCCGGCCCCTTTTCGTCTCCAGGGCGATTGATGCGTGGTGTCACTTGCCCAGACAGAACTGGCTGAAGATCGCGTCGAGCAGCGAATCGGTCGTCACGTGCCCGGTGATCTCCCCGAGGGCTCCGAGCGTCGCCCGGAGGTCGAGGGCCACCAGTTCGAGGGAATCCCCGCGGGACAAGGTGTCGTACGTCCGGGTGAGGGAATCCTCCGCCTGCGCCAGTGCGGTGGACTGGCGGGCATTGACCGTGAGGTTCCAGTGGTCCGCGGAGAGATCCTGTGTCCCCAGGCGTGCGTCCATGGCCGCCTTGAGGTCCTCCAGCCCCGCGCCGGTGGTTGCGCTGAGGGCGACCGACTCCCGCAGGGTGGACGCGTCCCAGACGGTCGGGAGGTCGGCCTTGTTCCGGATCCGGATCGTGGGTTTCTGGGACAGCGCCTCCCCCAGTTCCTCCAGGGCCGATCCCGGCGGCTGGGTGCCATCGAGGACATGCAGGATCAGATCCGCCTCGTTCGCGGCCCTGAGGCTCCGTCGGATCCCCTCGGCCTCGACCGGGTCCTGTGTCTCACGGAGTCCTGCCGTGTCGACGAAGACCAGGGGAAGGCCCCTCACGGTGGCGCATTCCTCGACGGTGTCACGGGTGGTTCCCGGGATGGCGGAGACGATGGCCCGGTCGCTGCCGAGCAGCAGGTTGAGCAGGGAGGACTTCCCGGCGTTGGGACGTCCCACGATGGCGACCCGGACCCCCTCCCGGAGGATCCGGCCCTCCGTGGCCGTCAGTCGCAGTCGACGGATCGAGGATCGGGCCGTGTCGAGCCGGAGGAGCATCCGGTCCCGGCTGTCGGGCGCGATGTCCTCCTCCGGGAAATCGATGTGGGCTTCGACGTGGGCGAGGAGGTTGAGCAGGTCATCTCGGATCCCCTGCAGCCGTTCCGACAGTCGCCCTCCCATCTGCTGGACGGCGGCCTGGGCCGCGAGCGTGGTTCGGGCATGGATGAGGTCGGCCACCGCCTCGGCCTGCGTGAGGTCGAGACGGCCGTTGAGGAAGGCCCGGAGGGTGAACTCGCCGGGTTCCGCCAGGCGGGCCCCGGCCGCCAGGAGGGCCTCCAGCACCTGGCGCGTCACGACCCGTCCACCGTGGCAGGAGATCTCCACCGTCTCCTCACGGGTGAAGGTCCTGGGCGCCCGCAGGAGGGTGACGAGGACCTCGTCGATGCGGACGCCGTCCCGCTCGATGTGGCCGTGGTGGACGGTATGGGAGGCCGCCTCGGAGAGGGACTGTCGTTGGGTTCCACTTTTCCGGAACACGGCCTCCGCGATGGGAATCGCCCGTGTCCCGGAGATTCGGATCACCGCGATCCCGCCGGTTCCCGAGGGGGTGGCGATGGCGGCGATCGTGTCGGTCGGTGACGAGGCCTGACGCACTGGATGGTGGGTCAGTGGCCGTGGCGGGTGCAGCCGCCGCGCTGGATGTCCCCCGAGCGGTCCTCCAGGAGCAGGCGGGCCTTCTCGTAGCTCCGACGTTTGAGGAAATGGCGGAGCTCCGGATCCGCGTCCGGTGGCAGTTGGACATTCAGATCGTCGAGCTCCCGGAGCCGGGGACGGAGATCCGGGCGTGGAGTGGCAGCCGCCTCGGTCTCGAGTAGGCGGAGGACCTCGAGAATGCGGGTCTCGATCGTCGTCATGCCCCAGCAATAGCCTGCCGCGTCCCCGAAACCAAGTCGGCCCCCTGCGCGGGCTTCGTCGGATCCGCGTCCCAAGTCCGGAGCGGCTCGTAGAAGGTGTTCCTCTGGACCGGGATCCTTCCCGCCTCCCGGATCGCCCTCACGAGGGCCTGTTCGGTCTGTTGCTGGGGCGACTGTGCCCCGGCCATGTGGAAGATGTGTTCCTCGACGATCGTCCCGTGCAGGTCGTCAGCACCGTAGCTCAATCCGACCTGGGCAAGCTTCATGCCCATGCCGATCCAATAGGCCGTTATGTGGTCGAAGTTGTCGAGGAACAGGCGCGCCACCGCGAGGGTCCGTAGCTGCTCCGCCCCGGTCGGCGGGTGCTTCACCGGGATCCCGTTGTTCTCGGGCTGGTAGGGCAGGGGGATGAACCCGGTGAACCCCCGGGTCTCGTCCTGGAGGCCCCGCAGGAGGGACAGGTGATGGACCCGATCGGCATGGGACTCGAGATGGCCATAGAGCATCGTGCAGGTGCTCCGTCCGCCGAGCTCGTGCCAGGTCCGATGGACGTCGAGGTACTCCTCGGCCGACTCCTTGCCGCGTGCGATCTTCTGTCGGATCTCCTTCCGGAAGATCTCCGCGCCTCCGCCGGTCAGCGACTCGAGCCCGGCTTCCTTCAGCTCCAGCAACGTGTCCCGGACGCTCTTCTTGGCGAGCCAGGCCAGGTGGAGGATCTCGATCGCCGTGAAGCACTTGAGCTGCAGGCGAGGGTCCAGCGCCTTCAGCGCGCGGAGGAAGCCCGTGTAGTGGCTGAAGGGAAGGTTCGGATGCAGGCCGCCCACGATGTGGAGTTCCGTGATCCCCAGTGCGAGGGCCTGGCGCGCCTTCTCCACCATCTGGTCGATCGAGAGCTCGAAGCCGTCCGCATCCCGGCGCTTGCGGCTGAAGGCGCAGAACTGGCAGCTGAGGATGCAGTAGTTGGAGTAGTTGATGTAGCGGTTGACGATGTAGGAGGCCCTCAGCCCGTTCCGCCGCCGATTGGCCCGGTCGGCGAGGGCTCCCAGTGCGTTGAGATCCCGCGTCGCGAACAACCGCAACGCGTCGTCCTCGCTCAGGCGTTCTCCCCGGTCGACCTTGTCGACGTAGGGCGCGAGCTCGCTGTGATCCAGGGGTGACAGCACACGGGAACCGTAGCCTCGATCCTGCCGGAGCGCACGGGTGCAGTGGCGGGGTCCTGTGATCGCGCACCCGATGGCTCGCAACGAAGGGTCGCCTCTGCTCTGATCTCCGCAGTGGCGCGTCCCAAGATCATCGAACTCCCCGATTCCACCCGGATCCCGATCCTCTACGAGGACCGCTCGGTCCTCGTGATCGACAAACCCAGTGGCTGGATGGTGGCCCCGGAGGATTGGGTGAACACCCGTCGCAATCTCTCCCTCGCCATCCGGTCGAGCCTCGAGAATGGGGACTGGTGGGCGCAGTCGCGGAACCTCCGCTTCCTCCGCTTCATCCACCGTCTCGACGCGGAGACCAGCGGCATCCTGCTCGCGGTGCGGAGTCCGGGTGCCGTTGCCGCCTACTCGCGTCTGTTCGAGGGGCGCGACATGGCCAAGACCTACCTCGCGGTGGTGGACGGTCCGGTTCCTGGCGATCGGTGGACCCGACGGGACCCCATCGGGACCGACGTCCGGGAGACGGGGCGGTTCTGTGTCGATGCCCCGGATGGCAAGGAGGCGGAGACCCGGTTCGAGGTGGCGGCTCGAGGTGACCGGTTCACCCTGATCCGGGCGCATCCGGTGACGGGGCGGACACATCAGATCCGGCTCCATCTCAAGGCCAGCGGGTGCCCGGTCCTGGGCGACGATCTCTATGGGCGGCCGGACAACCGCGGGCTCGCCCTGCGTGCCATTGAGATCCGGTACCCCGACCCTTTCCAGCGGCGGCCCATCTCGATCCGGGCCGATTCCGAGGAGTTCTGTCGGCGGTACGGGTTCGCGCCTCCAGCCAGGCCGGCCGTGCCGGGGAAACCGAAGCCGATCCAGCCCCAGAAGGGCGGTGTCAGCGGCGGTGCGCCGGGTGGAACAAATCCTCCTGCTTGAGCCCGGTCAGCCTTTCAAGTCCCCGGACGAGCCGGAACAGGGCGAACATCATGAGGACCATGCTCGGGAGCATGATGACCGGGTAGGAGAGCCAGTTGAGGCGTCCCAGCTGAGCGACGTTCTCGGGGGATCCTGGCTCGGCGGTGACGATCCACCGGGCGAGCAGGTAGTTGAGCACCGCGCTGAGGCCGAAGGCACCGGCCAGGACCCAGGAGGCCCACCGGAGCAGGGCCTCGAACCCGGCGATGGCCTGGCGCTCCTCCAACACCCGGCCGATGCGGTCCGTGTCCAGGACCTGGTCGTTGTAGATCAGGGCCTTCACCAGTGGCTGACGCGTCCGGAGCGTGAGGGGGATGGCGATGCCGAGGAGGGCCGGGATCGCCGCCTCCTTCACGGCGAACCAGAAGTTCGAGACCTTGGTGAGGCCGAGCAGGCCGGTGATCAGGGTGCTGGCGAGCCCCAGGATCGAGAACATGTTCCAGGTCCGACGGCTCACGAGGTCGTAGATCCCGTAGCCGATGGGGATGGACAGGGCGATGACGAGGGCCCAGACGGGGCCCAGACGCTCGGGCTTGCTCAGCTGGGTCAGCAGGACCCCGGGCAGGACCGCGTTGCAGATCAGGTTGATCCAGACGTTCTCCTTCGGCTTTCGTGGGGAGTCCGGGGTTGGGCTTGCTTCAGACGGCATACGGTTCAGAACAGGCCCATCACAGTTTGCGAGAAGACCCCCCAGTTCAAACCGAAAGCTCCGGTCCGACTCCGGCGCCGGCGCCGGTCCCGCTGAACCATCGGGTCCTCGCCATCCTCTGGATCTTCGTGACCGGACCCGCCGTGTTCCTCCTCCTGCGAGAGCCCTCCTGGAGGCAGGCACCGCCTGGGTTCGACCGTCTGAGGGCCCTGCATGCCGAGCAGTGGGTCGCGGTGGTCCTCATCCTCATCCAGTTGTACCTCGTGGTGATGGCCCGGATGGACCACGTCCGGGACCGGGTCGATCGGGACTTTGGAAAACCGACCCGGCCCTGATCCCAAGGGGCGAGCCGATGCCCGGGCTCCAATCCCGGGCTTGCGCCAGATGGAGTCCAGACAATGGTCTGGCGCGTGACCGCGTCCGAGGCCCTCGACTTCCTGCGCTCGCTCCAGCCCTCTGGCATCGTGCTGGGACTCGAGACCACCCGGCGGTTGGCGGCGGCGGTGGGGAATCCCCAGGACCGGCTGCAGTTCATCCATGTCGCGGGCACCAACGGCAAGGGCTCCGTCTGCGCCCTGCTCGAGAGCGTGTACCGGACAGCGGGCCTGAAGGTGGGACTCTACACCTCGCCGCACCTGGTGCGGTTCGGAGAACGGATCCAGGTGGATCGGGTACTGATCCCCGATGCCGATCTGGCACGCCACGTGGCGACCCTGAAGGCTGCGGTGGAACGGATGGGCGGGCCGGCCCCCACGTTCTTCGAATTCACCACGGTCCTCGCCCTATGCCACTTCGCGGAATCCCGGGTGGACCTCGTGGTCTGGGAGACCGGCCTGGGAGGGCGGCTGGATTCGACGAACATCGTCACGCCTCTCGCCAGCGTGATCACGAACGTGAGTCTCGACCACATGCAGGTCCTGGGATCCACGGTCGCTGCGATCGCCTCGGAGAAGGCCGGGATCATCAAGCCCGGGGTGCCGGTGCTGACCGCGGCGATGGACCCGGATGCCGAGGCGATCCTCCGCTTCAAGGCCCGGGAGCTGGACGCGCCCTACCTGAATCTCGGCCCCCCTCAGGTGGCTGCATTCCGCCTGGATGTCGGCCTCCTGGGTCCCCACCAGCGCGTGAATGGCGCCCTCGCGGCGGCGACGGTCCGTCTCCTGCGGGCGTTCCTGCCGGTGACGGACGAGGCGCTCCGCGAGGGGTTGGCCCGGGCCCAGTGGGCCGGACGGATGCAGGTCCTCGAACGGGGATCCCAGCGGGTCCTCCTGGATGGAGCCCACAACCGGGCGGGTGTGGAGGCCCTCAAGGAGGCGCTGCCGGAGTTGTGCGGTCCGACGCGTCCCACGCTCATCGTCGGTCTGCTGGCCGACAAGGAGGTCGGAACGATGTTGGCCCAGCTCGTCCCCCTGGCGGGTCGGATCCTCACCGTGCCGGTGGCCAACCCCAGGACCCTGGGTTCCGAGGCGGTGCGTGCGGCGGTGATGGCGACAGGGCTGGGACGCCCGGTCCGCGCAGCTGCCTCGCTCGCCGAGGCCTTGCGCTGGGCCGCAGCCGATCCGGTCGTGCTGGTGACCGGATCGCTCTACCTGATTGGCGAGGCCCTCGAACTCCTCGGCGGCATCCCCACGGGCGGGACGGAGGAGCGGTCCTTGAATGCCTGGGGTGGGTCCGCCTCCGGGGCGGCGAGAGTGCCGACCGTCACTCCACCGGGAGTCAACGGGCACGATGCCGCTTCAGCGACAGGGACTTCCTGAGCTGGACGAGCGACTGCGTGTTGATGATGTCCCCGGCCTCGAGCCATCCCTTCCGGGCCACGGCTGCCCCCAGACGCAGCCAGGCGAAATGCTCGAGGCGGTGGGCGTCGCAGTTGATGACGCATTTCACCCCCTTGGACCGGGCGTACTGCCAGAGGCGCCAGTCGAGGTCGAACCGATAGGGCGACGCGTTCAGCTCGATCCAGGTGCCCGTGGCGGCGCAGGCATCGATGATCGCCGTCTGGTTCAGCCGGTAGGCATCCCGCTCCAGGAGGAGCCGGCCGCTCAGGTGCCCCAGCATGTGGACATGGGGATTCTCCGCGGCGCGGATGAAGCGCTTGGTGTTCTCGGACTCGTCGCTGGAGGGCACATGGAGGCTCGCCACGACCACCTCGAGTTCCGCGAGCAGGTCGTCGTCGAAGTCGAGGCCGTCCTTGAGGATGTCGACCTCCGTCCCGCTGAGCAGGTGAAAGTCGACCTCGTCATCCTCAAGGCGTCGGTTCGTGTCCGCGATGGCCTGGATCTGCTGTCGGAGTCGCTTCGGGTCGAGTCCCTGCGCCTGGAAGCTGGCCCGGGAGTGGTCCGTGATCGCCCAGTACTCGAGGCCCAGCTCGGCGGCATGTGCGGCGATGTCGGAGAGGGTATTGCGGCCGTCGGACCAGTCGGAGTGGTTGTGGAGGGAACCCCGGAGGGAGGTCCACTCGAACGGCCGGGGCAGGCGGTGGGACTCGGCGGCGTCGAACTCACCCCGATCCTCCCGGAGCTCGGGTGGCACGTAGTCGAGGCCGAGTTCCCGGAATAGGTCCGACTCGTCGGCGCAGGGGATCCGCAGTGCCGGATCCCGTGTCTCCTCGGCGCTCCGGAACAGCCCATACTCATTCAGACGCAGCCCGCGTGCGATCGCGCGCTGGCGCATGACGATGTTGTGTTCCTTGGAGCCGGTGAAGTAGGCGAGGGCGAACGGGTACTCGACATCGCTCACCACCCGGAGGTCGGCCTGGATGCCCGAGTCGAGGCGGACGCTGGCCTTGGTCTCGCCCTGGGCGAGGATCGAGGCGATGCCGGGCTGCTGGACGAAGAACGACAGGACGGCGGACGGATTCCGGGAGGACACCACGAAGTCGATGTCACCGATCACCTCCTTCGACCGCCGCAGGCTCCCGGCGATGGAACAGCGGGTGACGTCGGGATGCCCCCGCAGGGATTCCAGGATCGGCTCGGCGGCGGCGAGCGCCTCGACCAGGAGGTGCTGGGAGGCGAACTGGCGTCGGAACGCGATGGCCTCGAGGAGCTTCGCCTGCGATTTCTCCCCGAAACCGTCCAGCTGTGCGATCCGGTCCGCCTGACAGGCCTTCTCGAGGGCCTCGATCGAGTCGATCGCCAGTTCCTCATACAGGCGCTTCACCTTCTTCGGGCCCAGGCCCTGCAGACCGAGGAGGTCGAGGAGTCCCGGGGGAACCGACGCCTTGAGGTCGTCGTAGTAGGGAAGGCGTCCGGTGGTGACGAGGGTGGTGATCTTCTCCTGGAGGGCTTCCCCGATACCCTTGATGCCGTGGAGCCGGTCCTCGGCGACGAGTTTCTCGAGCGGTTCGGTCAGTCCCTCGAGGATGCGGGCCCCGTTGTGATAGGCGCGGGTCTTGAACGGGTTTTCCCCCTTCAACTCGAGGAGCGTCCCGATCTCCACCAGCACCGCCGCCACCTGATCCTTGTCCATGGAGACGACGATATCAGCCACGACCGGGCAGGGGAATGGTCACGAGGATGTCTGAGACGCGGAGGAAGCAGGCGGCGTCACTCCTGCGGGTAGAGCAGGATGCGGTCGTGGACGATCAGCAGCAGGTCGGGCTTGCCATCCCCGGTCACGTCGCTCACCGCGGCCTCGCGGGGTTCCGGGACGTCATTGCGGCGCTGGCGGAAGGTCCGCTCCTCGAAGACCGGCCACCGGTTGCCGGGTTCCGGACCCCGGATCGGATCGTACAGGACGAGGTCGACGTAGTTCTTCGCGGTCTCGAGGAACACGAGCTCCTTCCGCCCATCCTGGTTCAGGTCCCCGCTGGTGACGTCATGGAGCCAGCCGTCGCGGATCGGCGTCTCATAGCCACCCAGCTCGCCGAGCTCCCACAGCTTCCCGGCGAACTGCTTCCAGCCGATGGCGTTGACCCCGATCAGGGCGAGGGCGGGGGGTTCGTTGGTGCCGACCGGGACGGGGATCAGGGAGTTGAAATCAGTGGAGGTGAGCTGGGTGTTGCGGGCGATCTGCCAGACGCCGTTGGTATCCCGCCGGGCCATCGACAGCGCCTTGCGGTCGGCGTCGATGAGGATCAGCCAGGGGGCGGATCCCCTGGGGTGTTCGACGACCGCGGCCCCGGTGATGCGGGACGTCCCGGTCGCACCGTTGATCTGGTCGCGTACCACGAAGTTCCAGGAGGCCCGGTCCCCGGCGGTGCCGGCCAGGACAACCGCCCTGAGGAAACTCTTCTGTGGGAGGATCAGCTCGTCCTTGCCGTCCTGGTCCACATCGGCCACGAGCATCCAGGGGGACTCCAGGCTTCCGCCGGGCGGGGTGACATCCGCCTCCTCGAAGCGCGCCCCGTCCTTCGGTTCGTCGCGTTGGACCAGGATCTTGATCCGCTCATAGGGGGTGAGGATGACGACGTCGGGCCGTCCGTCCTGATTGGCATCATGGATGGCCAGTCGCGCGGGACCCCCCTTGAAGTCCTCCGACAGGCGCTGGGTCGTCGTGGTGCCGTCGGCGGCGCGGAGGACGAGTTCCCGCACCGCGATCGTCTCCTCCTTGCCCGAACTGCCCTGGCGTTTCTCGTCGCGCTCCTGGATCACCGCGAGGGTCGGGGGTTGGTTGGACGACAGGCCTCCCACGGTCATCGCGAGGGGGCGTCCGGTCAGTGGGATGAGGCTGGGGAAGGGCAACCGTCCTTGGGCGTCCAGACGGGTCACCCCCAGCTGGCGTTCGTCCGGGCTCAGGAGGAACAGGTCGATCTGGCCATCCCGATCCCAGTCGGCGGCGGCGAGGTCGGAGATGCCGGTCAGACACGGGAAGTTCCGGGGCTCCTCGAGGGTCTGGTGGTCGCGTCGACGCCAGAACGAGAGCTGCCCGCTCCCCGGGTCCGCGACGAGGAGGTCGGTGAGGCTGTTGCCATCGAGATCCGTCCACAGGGTTCCGCGGCGGGCCTTGTCCGTGCGGGGCAGGGGCAGCAACGAGAACTGTCCGTCCTTGAGACCCTCCACCAGCGGTTCGGCCGCCTTCGGATTCAGGTGATACAAGGAGGCTCGGCCCGACTTGGCGGCGATGCAGACGATTTCCGGGATGCCGTCCCCGTCGAGGTCCTCCGCGCAGTAGCTCCGGATGGGGTTGAGCGGCAGGTGGACCTCCGGTTCGAACTGGCCGTCTTCCCGCTGGAGCCGGAACCGGAACGGGGTCGCACTGTCCCAGTTCACCAGGAGCAGGTCCTGGCGGCCATCGCGGTTCAGGTCGAGCACCTGGATCGCCTTGATGGTGCCCGTGTAGGGCAGGCGTTCGGGTTCGGCCAGGGTCCCATCGGGCTGCTGCCGGATGAGATAGAGATGCTTCTCGGCCAGCAGGACCAGGTCCTTGCGACCATCCCCGTTGAGATCCCCCGAGGTGAGGGCATTGAAATCCAGTGTCCCATCGTCGAGGGGCCAGCGTTTCGGCTGCGACCAGCCATTCGTGCCCAGGTTGTGCTGCAGGACCAGCTCCTTCGGCTCCCCGAAGTAGGCGAGGTCGGGACGGTCATCGTGGTTCAGGTCCGCCACCACCATCGAGGTGATGCGCTTCTCGGAGGACATGGACTCCAGCCGGAACCGCGCGTCGGGGAGCAGTTGATTGATGTCGGATCGGCCCACCTTGAGGGGTGTCACCGGGGAGTTCGTGTTCCCGGTGCGGTTGTAGAGGAGGTGGATCCGGGATCGTGCGTTGTTCACCACGACCACGTCGTGGAGTCCGTCTCCATCGAGGTCGGTGGTCTGCAGGAACGCGATGCCGTACTCGAGTGGGAAGGCCTCGGGTCCCTGGAAGCCGAACAGCTGGGGAGCGGAGGCGAGGGTCTGGACTCCGAGGAGGAGTCCGATCAGGAGACCCCGGGACGTGGCGCGCGGCATGGGAGGAACCTTCCCCGGTTGGGTTCGTGCGGCAAGAGAACTGCCTTGGGGAAGTCGAGGGTCGAGAGTTGGGTGTTGAGAGAAGTTGCCAACTCCACCGGGCGAGGGTTGGTTGGGGGGACACTGAACCCGTTCCCCACTATGTCCTTCCGATTCTGGAACCGCTGGATGCCCTGGATGACCCTCGTGTGCCTCGCGGTCCCCTCCGATGCCATGTCCCAGTCCCCCGAAAATCCCCTCCTCAAGCCCAGCCCGCTGCCCTACGAGCTGCCGCCCTTTGCTGACATCCGGGACGAACACTTCGTCCCGGCCTTCGAGCAGGGGATGGTCGAGGAGCTCCGCCAGGTCGACGCCATCGCCAAGAACCCCGCCCCGCCGACCTTCGACAACACCATCGTGGCCCTCGAGAAGTCGGGAGAGACCCTCAACCGGGCAGAGCGGGCCTTCGGCATACTGACCGGTGCGTTCACCAATCCGAACCTCGAGAAGATCGACACGGAGATGTCCCCGCGGTTCGCGGCCCATCGGGACGCGATCCAGCTCAACCCCGACCTCTTCGCCCGCATCGCCAAGCTGCACGAGTCGCGGAAGTCGCTGGGGCTGGATCCCGAATCGCTCCGGCTGCTGGAGCAGTACCATCGGGACTTCGTCCGCAGCGGCGCCCAGCTCTCCGAGGCCGACAAGACCCGGCTGAAGTCCATCAACGCCGAGCTCGCGAAGCTGTCGACGCAGTTCAAGCAGAACGTGCTGAAGGAGATCAACGCCTCGGCGGTGCTGGTCGACTCCAGGGAAGAGCTCGATGGGATGTCGGACGCCGACATCCAGGCCGCGGCCCAGGCTGCGAAGGCGTCGGGGAAGGAAGGGAAATACCTGGTCCGTCTGACGAACACCACCGGCCAGCCCCCGTTGGCGTCGCTCCGCAACCGGACGGTCCGCGAGCGCATCATGAAGGCGTCCCTCTCGAGAGGGGCCCGGGGAGGGGAGTTCGACAACAAGGCCCTGATCACCGCCATGGCCCGGCTGCGGGCGGAGCGCGCCCGGCTGCTGGGATATCCCCACCACGCCGCCTACCAGCTCGAGGAGCAGACCGCTGGGGACGTCGAGACCGTCAACCGCATGCTGGCCCGGCTGGCCCCGCCTGCCGTCGCCAACGCGCGACGGGAGGCCGCCGAGATGCAGGCGCTGGTTGATGCCGACAAGGGCGGGTTCCAGATCGGTGCGGCCGACTGGGCCTTGTATTCGGAGAAGCTCCGGGTCGCCAAGTACGCGTTCGACGAGGACCAGCTCAAGCCCTACTTCGAGATGAAGCGGGTCCTCGAGGATGGCGTGTTCTTTGCCGCCACCCAGCTGTTCGGCATCACCTTCAAGGCGCGTCCGGATCTCAAGGGCTACAGCCCCGACATGGTCGTCTACGAGGTGTTCAATGCGGACGGCACCCCGCTCGCGTTGTTCCTGGGTGACTTCTACGCGCGGTCCAACAAGCGCGGCGGTGCGTGGGCCAACGCCTACGTCCCGCAGAACGGCCTCCGTGGGAACCGTCCGGTCATCGCGAACCACCAGAACATCGCGAAGCCACCCGAAGGCCAGCCCACGCTGATGACCTACGACGAGGTCGAGACGATGTTCCACGAGTTTGGCCATGCCCTGCATGGGATGTTCTCCCAGACCAAGTACCCGAGGTTTGCTGGCACGAGCGTTCCGAGGGATTTCGTCGAGTTCCCGTCGCAGGTGAACGAGATGTGGGCAACCTGGCCGTCCATCCTGAAGAACTACGCCAAGCACCATAAGACCGGGGAGCCGATCCCGCAGGCGCTCCTCGCCAAGGTCGAGGCTGCCAGCCGTTTCAATCAGGGACACGCCACGACCGAGCTCGTTGCCGCCAACCTCATCGACCAGGCCTGGCATCAGCTGGGGCCCGACCAGGTTCCGTCCCCCGAGGAGGTCGAGGCCTTCGAGCAGAAGGCCCTGAGGAAGGCGGAGGTGGATTTCGCCCCGGTGCCGCCGCGATACCGCGGTCCCTACTTCTCCCACATCTTCGCCGGCGGCTATTCCGCCGGGTACTACTCCTATTTCTGGAGCGAGGTGCTGGATGCCGACGCGGTCGAGTGGTTCAAGTCCCACGGTGGACTGACCCGGGCCAACGGCGACCGTTTCCGGGACACGATCCTCTCACGGGGCGACAGTCGGGACGCCAAGGAGATGTTCCGGTCCTTTACCGGTCACGATCCCGACATCCGCCCGCTTCTGGTGCGTCGAGGCCTCGATGTTCCTACCGGCCCATGACCAGGGAGCTGGTCTGGTTGGAGGCCACATGGGATCGAGATGGGGCCCTGAGGGACCATGGCCCGAGGGACGCTGTCCCTAGCGTCCCCATCTTGACCGCAAGGGTTCAGTGGTTGTGTCGGGTGATCGGGTTTCGCGACGCCTGAGTGGAACCGACCTCGTCGTGGGGTGGACTGGAACGCAGCGGAGGGATCGAGATGGGGCCGTGAGGGACCACAGCCCTACCGGGGACCCCTCTCAACTTTCCCAGACCCCAGCCTGCGGGCCGTCTCCAGGGTGTCGATGTCCATCGCCGTCTTGTCGGTGCGGATCCGCACGATCCGGGGGAACCGCAGCGCGAGGCCGCTGTCGTGACGGGCGCTCGGCTGGATTGCATCAAACGCGATCTCCAGCACTACGTCCGGGACCACCTCCAGGGCCCGCCCCTCCTGTCGGAGGACCCGCCCAAGGAAGTGCGTCGTCAGACCGGCGATCTCCTCCTGGGTCAGCCCGCTGTAGGCCTTGCCGATCACCCGCAGACGGCCGTCGTGGTCGTCCCGGACCGCAAAGGTGTAGTCGCTCAGGACCCCATGTCGCCGGCCGTGTCCGTACTCGGCGCGGACAACCACGCAGTCGAGGGTCGCATAGGCCTTCTTCAGCTTGAGCCAGGACAACCCCCTTCGGCCTGGCGTGTATCCAGACTCCGGGTCCTTGATCAGGAGTCCCTCATGACCCCGGGCGCGCGCCGCGAGGAAGGACTGGTCGATCGCGTCGGCCGTCGAGACCCGGGTGATGCGTGCCAGGGTGAACCGCTCTGGAAGGCCGAGGGATTCGAGGGCGGCACGCCGCTCCCGCAGGGGCCTGTGGATCCAATCGACGCCGTCGTGGTGGAGTAGGTCGAACACGAGGAACCGGACCGGGACCTCGGTCTGGAGGAATAGATCCCCCTCCGAACGGCCGAGTCGTCGTTGGAAGACGGTGAAGGGGATCACCTGGTCGCCCTCCATGCCGAGGACCTCCCCGTCTAGGATCACCGACCCGGGAAGCGTCCGTGCGGCGGCGGTGAGTTCCGGGAACGTGGCGGTGATCTCCTTCAGATCCCGTGTGAACAACGCGACCCGGTCGCCCTGCTTGTGGAGTTGGCAGCGGATGCCGTCGTACTTGTCCTCGATCCAGACATCGCGCGGGCCGTGCGGTGCTGTCCACGCGGAGGCCCGCTCCAGCACCGAT
>Ga0209770_10000589_pt1 | contig 19533 bp, 16 predicted proteins | sample LauGreSu1BDMLBDD_2_FD_187572 | JGI IMG/M metagenome (GOLD analysis project Ga0209770, IMG submission 187572) | Freshwater lake microbial communities from Lake Michigan, USA - Su13.BD.MLB.DD (SPAdes) (version 2) | ecosystem: Environmental > Aquatic > Freshwater > Lake | place: Lake Michigan, USA...
TGCAGCATGTGTAAATGTTGCCTTGTATGATGATAACCTTTCTACCGTTGGCAATGACTTTGCCATCGACGACATCGAGGTTTTACCTTTGGATAATGCCCTTTTTGCTTCAGCCTCTTCCACCCGCCCAAATTGTTCCGACAGCATGAGTGGAGGGTTGTTCATCTATGCGAAAGGAGGAATTCCCCCGTACAGTTTTCAGGTAAGTGGTCCTTCGGGATTGCTCAGCAATAACCTGGGTACTTTTCTAGGACTAGAAAGCGGAACCTACAGCTGTACCGTAAGCGATGCAAACAACCAAAGCTTCACCTTGCTTAACCTCTTATTATACCCGAACAATTACTTGGAATTAAACCCAAATGATACGGCCATTTGTTCCAATGCATTTGTAGCCATAAGCGTAAGTTCAGAACAAAATCCGAGCTATTTGTGGACCGCATCTCCTTCCGATCCAGGATTGTTGAATACGAGCAATGACACCATCCATGTAAGCCCTAACCAGACCACGGTTTACACGGTTTCTACCAACGATTTGAATTTTAACCTGCTCGCCAATGGGAATTTCGAAGCAGGCAATACGGGTTTTTACACTGAATTATCCCTCTTTACTCCTTCAAATCCCTCAGGTATACAAGGCTCCTATGGATTAACGCCGAATGCTAATTTTTGGGAACCTACCTTTGCTGCATGTGTAGACCATACCTTGGGTAATGGTGTGGGCATCATGATGGTGGTGGATGGCGCAATATCAGGTAATAGCATCGTTTGGCGACAGAAAACAGTGGTTGAACCTCAAAAAAATTATACGTTTCAATACCATGCCCAATCGGTGGATCCTGCGAATCCTGCGATGCTACAGGTTCGTATCAACGGTATTCCTTTGGCCATCGATACCTTAAGCAATGTCACGTGTTCTTGGCAAGCCAATTCAGTTACTTGGAATTCGGGGAATGATACGCTAGCAACCATCGAACTAGTTAATCTGAACCAAGCGGGCATTGGCAACGATTTTGCCTTGGACGATCTTTCGTTTTTTACCTTGAGATCATGCTCTCATCAAAGCACCGTCTATGTTAATTCCGTAAATGTTGATTTGGGATTAATCTATCCATCGGAATTATGCGCCGGTTTTGCTCCAACCAATCCACAATTATCCCCAGGAGTTCCGACCAATGGCACCTACTCCGCTCAACCTCCAGGATTAAATGTTGACCCAATTACAGGAGTGCTCTCAAGCAATGGCACCTTACCCGGAACCTATGAAGTTGTTTACTCGACAACCTTGTGCGGCAGCGTTGTCAAAGACACTTTTGAACTTCAAGTGCACGCGTTGCCGGCATTAATTAGTTTAACAGGAGGTGCCTACGATTGTCCAAGCCAAAGTTTTGATTCCGTTTTATTGTACTTGAACGCCCAATTTCCTGTTAATTTGATATACGTTGTCAATGGAGTAACGGATACCCTGCAGGGGCTCTCCAATCCTCTTTATTTGGGAAATGATGCAGGATTATACACGCTGAGCAACGTTTCGGATATGGCGTGTTCGAATTCCTTGAACGGCACGCTGTTGTTGGATAGCCTCTTGGTACCTCAAGTACCGATTGTGGTTGGAGAAAGTACGATGTGTCAGAACGAACCGAGCAGCCTTCTAAGCCTTGGCAACGCCAACCCAAACGCTGTGGTATCGTGGTATTCAGATTCCTTGCTTACCCAATATTTAGAGAGTGGCAATGCCTTTTATCCCAGCAATGACAGCAATGCAACCTATTACGTCGTTCAAAGCGTTGGAGGTTGCGTAAGTCCAGTAAGTTCGTTTACGGTGACCTTGATTGCCTGTAACCTTGTGGTGCCAACGGCCTACACTCCTGACGGTGATGGGGACAACGATGTTTGGGAAATCGTTGGACTCGACGCAAAATTTCCATTAAATCAAGTAAGGGTGTACAATCGTTGGGGTGAGCTTATTTACACTTCAAAGGAGGGTGATTACTCCTCATCTCCTTGGGACGGAACCTATCAAGAAGGCAAATTGCCGGTTGGCAGTTATTATTACATTATTGAAAAAGCAACAGATGGAAGCATCGAACCCATCAATGGCGTGGTGAGCATAATTCGAAAAATATGAGGTTATTATTATTGAACATCTTGTTGGCCTCCGTCTTTGCCCTGAAGGCGCAACAGCTGCCTCAATTCCGTCAATTTATTTTGGCCCCCTCGGTGTATAATCCCGCTGCAATGGCATTTAACAAACAAACGAGTGTCTCCATGAGCGGCCGTTGGCAAATGTCGGGATTTGGCTACGAACCCCGAACCTTGGTGTTTTATGGACAAACCTTGTTGAAAAAAAAGAAGAAAGAACTTTTCAATCCTGGTAGCAGAATTCAACATGATTTTACCCCAACTCAACGCAAAAAAATCTTTGTTCCGCAGCACTTTGTTGGTGGCCAAGTTATATCCGACAATTACGGTGCTTTTTCTTTCCTCGATATACATGCTAACTACGCCATGAATTTACCTTTAGGTAAACGATGGAAGGCGAGTTTAGGTGGTCGTTTAGGATTAAGGAACAATGTTTTCCGACCCACCCAAGGCGTTGTTTTAAATCCTCTGGATGCTCAATTGCCCTATGCAGGTGGTGACGCCACGTACGACGAATTCATCGGAGGCAATCAACGTTCTCTTTCCTTATCCGGAGCATTGGGCATAGGCATTACCGATAAAAAATTAATATTCTCCGCATCCATGCACCATGGAGGAATCCCAAATACTGCGAAGAACCAGCTTTTTTGGTTTGACCAGCGCTTACACTGGAATGCGATGTTGGGCTATAACATCAAGGTCATGCCTGGGTTCGATATCCAACCGGCTGTGATGGTCAAAAAAATGGATCCTGCTCCATTGTCGTTGGAATTTTCCGCCTTAGCTACCATCAACTATATTTTTTGGGGGGGATTCAACTATCACTATGGCGCATCAGCTGGAATAATGGCCGGCATGGAAGTTTCTGGGAACCTTAAAATCGGGTATGCCCTTGATTTTTCAACCAATCGGTTGAATCGGTTTGTAAATGGCGGACATGAAATATATCTAAGTTATGGATTTTAGCCGCTGGATCATAGGAGTTGTATGCTTGCTCCATGGGAGCATATTTGGACAATTATATCAATTTACGGCTCCCTTTCGCTTGGAAGGAACCGTCAATTCTTCGTGCGACGAAAGCAATCCTGTCATCTCTTCCGATGGTAATACCTTATTTTTCGTTAGAACCTTTGACACGAAAAGTGTCGGAGGAATTTACGATCAAGACATATGGTACAGCACGCTCATGGAAGGAAAATGGTCGCCCCCAAAAAACTTGACCTCTTTAAATAACAAGTTGAATAATGCGGTCGTAGCGATGCACATGAATCCGGAGGGTCAAATGAAATCTCTCTACCTTATCTCCGCATATTCGAATGCGAAAGACCTTAAAAAAGGAGTTGTTATTGCATTGAAGAACCCGCAAGACAGCAGTTGGGTGGTTGGAAAAAAACTGCCCATTCCTGAGTTGGATATATCAGGAAAGTATGTGGGTTATTATTTATCGGATGATGAACAAATCCTTTTAGTTTCCTACGAGGGGGCGGACAGCGAGGGGGAAGAAGACCTTTATTTTTCGTTAAAAACCGATGGCGAATGGTCTCCATTAGAGGCTTTGAGCAATACGGTTAACAGCGCCGGATTTGAAATGAGTCCATTTTTAAGCGCTGGAAACGACACCTTGTTTTTTTCAAGCAACGGGTTTAAAGGTTATGGAGATGCGGATGTATTCTACAGTGTTCGAAAGGGAAAGTGGAATTCATGGACCAAGCCTGTGAATCTTGGCCCTCAAATTAACAGCCCCTATTTCGATGCTTATTTTTCCCTACATGGAAGCCAAGCTTTGTGGTCTAGCAACCGAGATGGCAAAGACCTAGACCTGTGGTCAGCTTGGGCCATTGAGCCGCCAAAATTAACCATCAAACTGGATACAATCTCTGATGTCAGCGAATTTCAAGGCATGGATGGTGCCATAAAAATTAGCGTTGTCTCGGGAGTAAAACCTTATCGATTTCAATGGTCAAACGGTATAACTACCGAAGATTTAAATTCATTGCGCCGGGGAGAATACAAGCTGACCCTTACCGATTCCATTGGACAGAAAATACAAGAAACTTTTATCGTAAACGAGCCAAGTGCAAAAGAGGAAAGCATCCTTCGTTTTCCCAATATACAATACAAGTTTGGAAGTTGGGATTTTATTGTTGACAGCACCGTTAACAGCAGGGATTCCCTGTTGGCAATTGCAAAATTGTTAGAAGATTATCCAAAAATGGTCATCGAATTAATCTCTCACACGGATGCCCGCGGAGATGAAGTAAAAAATCAAATTCTCTCCGAAAACCGAGCAAGAGCCTGTTATCAATATTTAGTCAAAGAACGTAACATTGATCCTCGAAGAATCATTCCTGTTGGAAAAGGGGAATCCAACCCTGCCTATTGGTACGATCGTGAGCAAGGTCGGTTAATACAACTTACCGAAAGTTATATACAAGAAAAGAAGGAGAATACGGCTTTGTTCGAGTTGCTCCATCAAATCAATCGTCGGACCGAAGGAAGAATTCTAAGGCTGGATTTCGATCCTGTAAATGCTCCAAGTGCTCCGAAAGAATACATGGAATTTTTAACCATACCAAAATAGATGGAAACGCTTAAATTGATTTTCCAACTTGGCGTTCTATTTTCGGCATTTGCCTTTGTCTGGTTCTGGGTTAAATTACTCATCATACTTCTGGCTCCTCCCAACTATCGAAACAACATTCGGTATTTCTTACAATTAATGTACTCCCTATTTCTAGGCACCTTGGTCTTGAAGTTTTTTCTTACCGATGAACCCATTTCTGAGCAGCTTGACTTTTTATTGCTATCGCTATTAATCTATTTTCTTTACCTCATCCGAAATATTGGATCGCCTCAACGAAAATTCATGTTTCAAATGAACAACCAAGTGATCGAACAGCTCAAAACTAAAGCTGAATGGGAATGGACCGTTGCCATTCTCTCGCTCATGGTAACTGTTGTTTGGGTATTTTATCCCGTACCGCTCGACAGCCGTGCAACCGTTTGGTTTTATGAACGAACCAACGAGGTAATAGCTTTTCCGGTGATCGGTTGGTTTTTTAAAATCGCGGGTTTTTTCTTCGTGATTGCCACCATTTTACGATTCATGGCAGGCCTTACCTATTTATTCGCACGGTCCGGAAACCACCGTTAATTGCTTTAATGCGCAGAGGCTTCAAATAAACTCTTTCCGCTTGCAACAATCATTTGAATACCAATGGATAGCACCAAGAGCCCCATTATTTTTGAAAGCGTTCGCAATCCCGTTTGACCCAGGTATTTCAAAATGATTGGGGCGGAAGAAAAGATGAGGTAAATGACCAAAGAAACCGCGACAATGGCCGCGATAATAACTCCTTTTTCTTGAAAACCGCTCGACTGAATACCCAGGTTGATCAATAAGGACATTGAACCGGGGCCAGCGAGTAAAGGAAGGGCCAATGGGCTAAATGAGATATCCTCTTTCAGCCGGGATTCTTTCTCGATGTCGCCCTGGATATCCGACTTGTGTTGTGCATTGAGCAATTGAAACCCGGATCGAGAAATGATGATTCCTCCGGCAATTTTAAGAGCGTCGATAGAAACTCCAAAGAAATCCAAGATGAATTCCCCTATAAGAAAGGAGATAACACAGACTAAAAGCACGTAAAAAGCCGTTCTCCGAACGGTTCGAAACAAATGACTTTTCGCGTATCCACTCGTAAGGGAAATAAACACCGGCATTGCGCTAAGTGGATTGATAAGAGAAAACAAGGAAATAAAGGCTGAAAAGAAAAGTGCTGTCATGAGAGCACAAATTTCGCACTTAAGTTTGAATCAATCGAAGTATACCATGAATAAAGTGTTAAATTTCTACACAACAAAATGAAACAGAAGAAACGAAAATCACCTTAGGCTAAGGTAATAGATTTAAACAAATGATATGTTTTACAAGCGGCTTACTACAAATTCTTTCACGCAAGCAAAGAGGCTCGAAAATTACCTTATATTTGTCATAAATAGAGAAAATATGGATACGATTTGGATTGTTGTGATTGTTATTGCTGTGCTTGTGATTTGGGTAGTACTCATTTATAACAGCTTGGTTCGGCTTCGACAAAACCGAGAAAATGCTTTCGCCGATATTGATGTTCAACTTAAACAACGTCACGACTTGGTACCACAGCTCATCGGAGCAGTTAAGGGGTACATGGAGCATGAACGCGGCACCTTGGAGGCGGTAACCAATGCTCGGCAACGTGCAATGGGAGCAGGTTCTATCAATGAAAAAATTGCAGCGGAGAAAGAATTAAGCCACGCGCTTTCAGGATTAAGCATTCAGGTAGAGGCTTATCCAGACCTCAAAGCGAATACAAATTTCATGCATCTACAAAGTGAATTAGCCGACATTGAAAATAAATTAGCTGCCGTCCGTCGGTTTTTCAATTCCGCTACAAAAGAATTAAACATTGCCGTACAAAAGTTTCCCAATGTATTATTTGCTGGGATTTTTGGATTTAAATCAGAAACCATGTTCGACCTAGGAGAAGCCAACCGAGAAACAATGGACAAGGCTCCCGAGGTTAAATTCTAATTCTTTTATGTCAGAATACGTAGGGCTTCAGGAGCAAATCAACAAGAACAATCGGCGTTCCTTGTTTTTATTAGCCATGTTTCCTGCTTTAATTTTGGGCGCATTTTATGCGGTTGTGGCCATAGGTTCTCAAAATCCCGAAGGATCTTTCGATGCTGCTTTAGCCTTGGAAAGATTCACAGAAGGTTTACCCTTGGTGGTTATAGTGGTTGGCATTTGGTTTCTGATTGCCTATTTTTCACATTCCAGTATGATCAATCTGGCAACGGGTGCGCACAGTTTGGACCGAAAAGAGCACATGAGGGTATACAACCTTACCGAAAACCTCTGCATGAGTGTTGGAATGAACATGCCAAAATTGCAAATTATTGAGACGGACGCTCTTAATGCTTTTGCGAGCGGAATAAGTGAAAAAACCTACACGGTTACCTTGACTCGAGGAATTATCAACGCACTCAATGACCAAGAACTAGAAGGCGTAATTGCCCATGAATTGATGCACATTAGAAACCGGGATGTTCGTTTATTGATCGTAAGCATCATTTTTGTTGGTATTTTCTCGTTTATTGTTCAGGTAGCATTCCGCAGCTTAATTTACGGAGCAATTTCCGGGGGAAATCGCCGTAAGAACGGAAAGGATAATGGTGCCGCAGCAATTGTAATTGTACTTATCGTTTCCCTAGTCGCTTACTTACTCAGTTTATTATTCAAGTTTGCCTTAAGCAGAAAAAGGGAATATATGGCCGATGCTGGCGCAGCTCAAATGACAAAAAACCCCTTGGCGCTGGCCTCTGCGTTGCGAAAAATTTCAGGAAACGCGGAACTGGAGTCGGTTAAGAGTGAGGATGTTCAAGAAATGTTCATAGAAAACCCTCCAGGGAGTTCTGCGGGTTTTATGGGACAAATGGGTGCCCTTTTTTCCACCCACCCTCCAATTGAAAAACGAATAGAAATACTCGAACAGTTTTAATTTGACCTTTTTCAGATGAAAATTAATCTAGCCCTATTATCCGTTTGCTCGAGCCTTTGTTTTCTTCTCCAGGCGCAATCACAGCAAATCGCATGGATTGGAAAATCCAACCGCATTCTCAATCCCGGAGCAGAGGCCAACTCGGACGGCGCTCCGTTGCAATGGAAATCGGATTTTACCGTGGGAGGTGAGTCCAATTGGGTATCGGATTATGGCAGGATGTCCCACGAATGGAACCACGGAGAAAAGAAACTTGGTCTTCCTTTGAACCCAGGAAACAACTATTTTCGACTAACGGTCAGCAAACACGAGGAAACGCGTAAACTCAACTTATTCCAGAGCATTTCCTTGAGCGATCTTCAGAACATACCTCAACAAGACACCGTTATAGCCGATTTTCAATTTTGGTCTGGGGTTACCTATCCTACCAAAACCAATTGTGCCTTTGCAGAGGTTAAAGTTCTTTTCAAGGATGCCTCGGGGAAAATCTTAGATTCGATTTATGTTAAAAGAATTCCGGGTGAATTTCGCGACTTGGATGCAGGAACTCCTGAAGCGGAAGAGCGGGGGTTCAATGTCATGCACGAAATGCTGTTAACCAAGAAAACTCATCAAGTACCCCGACAAGCCCAAACGGCTTTGGTCCATCTCCAATGTAGCTTTCCTTGTGCAAAGTTTATCGGCGAAGAGGAAGATGAAACGGAAGGTGAACTCTCGAATACCTTCTTCTTCGATAATTTATCCTTGGGGTTTTATAAAAAATAGCGCCTGCGCAAAATAAATATTGTACATTTAACCATTACTAAACTTAATGGAAATGCGCGTACATGTGTTGGTGCTCACTTTTTGTATATGCCAACTATGTTCGGCACAACTTGGACCCATTGATTTTGAACCAGCGGGTCATGGTTCTACGTGGCAGTGGACCACCTTCGAAAACGACTTCAATCCACCCCTTGAAATTATCGCTAATCCTGATCCAAGTGGAATAAATACCTCAAACACAATAGCGAGATTTACGGCAAATGTTGCAGGTGCGCCCTGGGCGGGAGTAGAAACCGTTCACGGACAAGGCATCGGTACATTTAACCTTACCGCGGCAAATTGCGTGGTAAAAATGATGGTTTACAAGCCCATTATTAGTCCAGTTGGGATTAAGTTTGCAACCCCTGCTGGAGCGTCTACTGGGGAAATCTTAGTGAGTAACACGTTGGTTAACCAGTGGGAGGAGCTCACCTTTGATTTTAGCAACGTGGTAAACGCTCCCTCCTCGAATGGGATTGACCAAATCATTATTTTCCCTGATTTTACGCAACGAAGTGATAATCGAATTTGCTTATTTGATCATATTATTTTTTCAAACCAGAACGGGGTCAACCCTATACCAATGGGACCCGCTCCAACACCAACCTATCCTGAACCTAATGTGATTTCGTTATTCAGTAACCCCTACCAGAATGTGACGGTTGATACCTGGATGGCCCCTTGGTCAGCAGCTCAATTAACTGATTTACAAATTAGTGGAAACGATACGAAACGATATGACGCCTTGAATTTTGTAGGTATTGAAATGTTAGGAAATAATGTACTCGATGTCACTTCCATGACTCATTTTCGGGTGGATTTTTGGACACCAAACATGAGTGAATTCAAGGTCAAATTGGTTGACTTCGGAGGCGACGGTCAATATGCCGGTGGTGATGACAGCGAAAGTGAGCTTTCCTACGCATTACCCCCTGAAAATTGGCATAGCTTGGAAATTCCATTAACTAGCTTTTCTCAACTAAACTCAAATACGAACATCGCACAACTTATTTTCTCAGGAACGCCCAGCGGAGCAGGGACTGTATACATTGACAACGTTCTGTTTTTTAACAATGAAGGAGCTGGTATTCTAGAAAAACAATCAACCGTCGTCGAGGCTTTTCCCAATCCATGCAGTGAAAAAATCACCCTCTACGCTAAGGATTCACCAATGTACTCTATTCAACTTTTTGGACTTGATGGCACCTTATTATTGGAAGAGTCCCCGAATTCTTTATCATATTCTATAGATCTTTCAAGTATATCTGTTGGAATTTACCTGCTGCGTATTTCACATGGAAATAACCCAGAAACCCTACGCATCATTAAGAAATAATTCGTTTTTTGAACCCATTTCGTTGGTAAGGGTATACCTTAGCGTTTCAACGTATTTTTGCATTAAATTATGAAGTGGGCTGTCTTATTTTTACTCTTTAATGTTGGTTCTTCCGTTGCATATTCTCAAGAATGCAACTTCGACTACTATCCCAAAAAAGGTGGACACTATCTATTTTCTACCTACTACGAAAATGACCATCAAACCCCGAGAAACGGTAATTGCGAACGTAAAATTGGCACTCAATTTTACGTAAGACGGTCCTTTGAAAAAGGTCATATCGTTAGCGAAGAACTCAACTATTACAACGACGGTAAATTCACCCCACACATACGAACCCAACTCAACCACTCGACTAAAAAAAACCAACAGCTAGGGTATTGCAAAGAATACAATGAAAAAGGAAGCCTGATACGTCATTTTGAATTTTACACGGATAAGACCGGCAGACGCTGCGAGCGAGAAACGGAATACTTACCCACCGGAACATTGCGGTTCATTCGAGAATATGCGTTCATTCGGCTCAGTGAAATTGATTCCTTTCATTTAAATGAAAATCCTCCCCATACGGTAGATGACTTCGGCTACACTAGCCTTCAAGTTCCCTATGGTGTTCACCAGTGGTACAACGACCAAGGGCAGCTGGTTCGGGAAGAACACTACGATCAACTCACCTTTTATCGGCAAGATGCGGAACACCTGCTTCATGGAAAGTTTACGGAATTCCATGACAATGGTAAACTAAAAACACAAGGGCAATTCAAGGAAGGAAATCCGGATGGTATGTGGAAGCGATATCATTACAACGGTATGCTATATCAAGAAGGTCTTTACCGAAATAACATCCAAGACAGCCTCTGGCGGCAATGGGATGACCGAGGAAACCTGTCGAAAGAATCGCTCTACGATCAACGGGCCGAAAATCCCTTCGCACCCGTTCGAGAAAAAGAATACAACACCGCAGGCTTGTTAGTGAATTCTAAAGAAATCAATGCCGAAAAACAAGCCATCCTGCAAGAATGGTCGCCCCAAGGAAAGTTGATACGCTATGTTCGATATAGCAATGGCATGCAGATGAACTGGAATAATGCCGATTACAGAGAGTTTGAAAAGACCTGGTACGACAACGGTCAAGTGAAATTCATCCACAACAAGCGATCCGACACCTCGTATGTGAGCTACTTTAAGAATGGGCAAATGGAACGCCTGAACCTCGGACATTGGTACGATGCGCTCCGAAAAGAAGAAAAAACCGAATGGAATATTCAAGGCACGCGCCTTCTCCATATTGAAACCAGTTATGGGGATGGCGATAACCGTCAAGTCATAAAACGCTATTATTCCAATGGAAACCTCGCGCAACGGTTGGCCACCTACAACGAAGAACAAATTGATTTTCGATACAGCCTGAACGGGATCAGTTATTTGAAATCGAAAACCATTCATCAAAAATTACAAGGAAGGTACGAAGAGCGAGATACGATTTCTGGACAGTTATTGTTAGGATACTACGATCAAGGGATACGTCACGGGATGTGGGAACTAAAAACAAAGGACAGCGTGATCTTGGAAAAACTCACCTACGATCATGGGTGTGTACAGGCTCAAACCGCATGGGGATATACTACGGAAGATGAAAAAATAACCTGGCAACGACGGGCAAATCATATTATTTACCATCAAAACCAAGCGCCGTGGGAAAACATGAATTCCTGCATAGCATACCGTGATTCACTGGCCCATTGGATGCGTCTTTTGAATCAAACCCTGGAAAAAAACGGAATAAGCCCTGACTTAAGACAACTCGAATTTCAAGCACTTCATTTTGAATTACCTCACGTATATTACCGAAACCTCATCGAAGATGGGATCAAAGAATACCGAGCCGTACAGCTCCTGCACCTCATCGACAGTTTGGGTTGGAAATGGAAAGCGATTCAGCTCAGCAATGGAACGTACATAGGAACGATTGAATTTAAAGGCATTATGAACCCTGCATATCAATTGAAACTATTAGGGGAACACAGCCAATTTTTTTACCCGATATTCTCTGCAACGGACGATCCAGATGGATCCATGTATCCTCGAATATGGGGTAGTCCACCACCGACCTCGGTTGTTATTCAATCCATGAACCCTTGCTATGCAACCGTTCAATACTCCGATAAGGGTCGAAGCACGTATTTCGTGGTTTATAGCAACGGTGCGGTTGAAATTCTTAACCGAACGATATCTTGGGAGGCCTGGAAAAAACTGCAAGAAGAACCCTCGCCCTATGATCGTGATTATTATTGGAAGGATTGATCTTTTGATTTAGCAAGAATTGACAAGTCGTTTATTAACAATATGCCTAAATTAAGGTTCAAATTGAACATAATGAGAGCCTTTCTATTGGTATTATTTAGCATAATTGTATTCCATTCGTTTTCGCAGCAAAACGTATTATCCTATGCCGGGAACTCAGGTAAAGAGTGTTTTTATGATGTTACGCAGTTAACCGATGGAACCTTTTTAGTATGTGGCTATGCAGAAAATCTTGATTGGATTGATCCGCAAGTACCCAAGATTCAATTGTCCACCAGCAACAATATCCCAAATAGCCTTGGAACGAATCGCTACGGAATCATTTTACACCTATCGTCCGATTTAAGTAATATCTTGGAAGTTGTCCACTTTCCTCAAGGGAAGGTAGAAGATGTCCGATTCATTAAAACGAATTCATTACCCTATCACCCTACAGGCGACTTATTCATCAGTTGCAACACGGCAGATACCTATAACAACAATGGCGGATATATCATTGCAAAACTGAACGGTAATTTTATCAACCAAACCCCTACACATACTCAGTGGGTGCAGGTAGTGTGGGCTATGTCCTACGCCAAGGAAGCACATCCTTGGGATGTGACCTCCAATGGAGAGATTTATTATGTAAGCGGTGAGGCTCATGGATACGACTGGAGTGCTATGTATTGTTTAGATCACAATGGGTTGCGAAAACCGGTTGAACATTGGAGAACCCATTGGTTAACCAATAATAGCGAGTGGAAAGGAACTCCAGCAAGCTCTAATCCATTAGGAAGTATTGATCAAGTAAAATACTCTGGAATCGTTTTTAAATATCAAAACCGATGTGAACTTCGATCTTGGACACAAGCCGAATTTGATCAAATCATGCCTGACGGCAATGGAGGAACAAGAAAAGGTAGGTGGCCAGCTGACTTTTTATTCAATGGGCCATGCGATCCTGCGAATCCATCGGCCAATAGTCCGGGGTATAATGGCTATTCCCCAGAAGCATGTTGTCCCGTTTGGGGAGCAAGCAGTATTGCAATCGATCGAAGAAATAACCATGTGTATCTAGGAATGAATTTTAAATCCTATTACAATCCGGGGGTTACACCAGATTTTGAACCCGCCGTATTATGCTTTAATGATGAAGGTGCGCTTCAGTGGTGGAGTAGATTATATCATGAAATTACACCATCAGGAGATACCGTTGGATCTATTCCAGATCAATATGTGGATGCCTTAGCGATTGATTATGCAAACGATTTACTCGTCGTTGGGGCGCGTGCGCATGGGAACAATACTGAAAATCTATGGGAAGGAAATACCATTGTGGCAAACCCGAATGCGTTTGGCTTTCAGAATCAATTTACTGGAACCAATGGGAATATTCACGAATCTTGGTTAGGTAAACTCACCTTAACTGAGGGGAATTTAATGCACAGTACCTATGTAGCGGAATACGCAGAATCAACCGCTAATTTTGGCGCTGCCCACCCGGATCCCAACCTCGATGGATGGCCCAATCCGAATGAAGGTTGGCCGAATGTAAATACAACGCGAATCGCAAAAAATAACATGAAAGTGAGCAGTAGTGGTGATGTTTTAATTGGTGGCGTTGGGAGACGCACCATTACCACGGCGAATGCATATCAAAAAATGGTGAAGCCGTTTTGGGGAGGAATGAGTGCATGGAATAGCTTTGTACGGGTTTATAATTCTTCGCTAAACCTTCCGAAATATTCCTCGTTGATCGTTGGCGTTTGGGATACAATCACCCAAGCGGGAGGTGGGAATACAGACATCTATGGTGTTTATAAAACGGCACAAGGTGTAATCGCTGTTGGTCGACATACCGCTGATCCAGCAACGTTGGTCGCCAATGGAAATTCTATTCCCACCGTTAATGTTCCTAATTGGGGAACCCCTTCACCGCAAAGTGAATCAGCAATCATTGCGTACTTCAAGGCAGACAATTTATACAATTCAAACGACAGCATTCAACCGAATGCGAGCACTGATAACTTTCCTAAAATGCCCATAGAAATATATCCGAACCCTGGAACCAACGATTTAACCATCAATAGCCCGATGATGGGCGAAGTGAGGATGATTGATTTATTAGGGAATTCTGTTTTATCGGGTGATAAGGCTACCTCAATATATCACCTAAATACCCAAAATTTACCAAAAGGTTTATATTACATTCTACTCGGAAACAGGACCCTGAAATGGCTTAAAGTTTAAGTTTTAAATAACAGAAATCGAGGCATTATCGATAGAATCAAAGCCAACAACCTCCATCGTTTAGTTACGGTAATCACTCGTTTTTTTTGGTGTATTCCTCGTACAATTTGCTTGACTACTTTTTCCACCGGCATCACCCAAAACAAACCTTCTCCTTTAGCCATGGCCGTATCAACTAGACCTGGTCGAATATCAGAAATGAAAATGGACTTGTTTTCTTTCGCGGCTTTATGCTGTAATCCTTCAAGAAAATTGATTTGAAACGCTTTAGAAGCATTGTATACCAGTGAATCCTTACCTCCCCGTAACCCAGCAATGGAACTTATCGCCGCATAATGGCCATGTCCTTGTTTTTTAAAAAGGTTATAAGCCCAATTGGAGAGCAGGGTGAAGCTCTTTACATTGGTCTCAATCATCGAAGCATCAAGGCTCGAATCAAGACTTGGATTCAATTCCCCTATTCCAATACAGTTAACGATTAAATCAATTCGATCGGTTGAACGTACTATTTCATTCAAGGTGTCTTCTAACTGCTCAAAATCGTTAACATCTATAGCAAAACCAATCGCTCTGGGTAGATTGATGGAAATCTGTTCAGCCCTTCGGGCACATGCAATAACCTTGAATCCTGAACCTAAATAATAAGAAGCAAGACCGGCACCTATACCGGAGCTTGCACCCATGATGAGTACGGTTTTATCAGTTTCCATTTGAATACAATACCGGGTTAAGTTCACTGTTAATGATATCTCCTGGTTTGACGCTAGGGCACCACGTCGCCAAATCGTTGGCTTGATTTTCATTCGTTGGTTCTACTGCTTTCATCGACTCATCCATATAGATAATCGTCATCACTTTACGCATCTGACCACTTAAATTGGCTCCTGCACGGTGAAATACCCACCCAGAATGGAAACTTACTTCCCCCAAGTCATAAGGCTCAACAACATGTTTAAAATCATTGATTTTGAGGTTTTTAGCTATTTCTTTTTCGCTTTCATCGCTGATGCTAAGCTCGCGACCGGCTACAATGGCTTGGCTGCCTGCACTGAATTCCAAAGGACCCATTTCCAAAGGCACTCCGGTAAGCGGGATCCAAGCGGTAACCGTATTTGAATTTGAAAACGGCCAGTAATACTGATCAGCATGCCATGGAGTAATCCCTCCACCTGGCTCTTTAAACAATGCTTGATCGTGATAAAGGCGAACACCCGAACACCCCATCAATTCAGTAGCAATTTGCGCTAAGCGCTTGCTAAAAACAAGCGGAACCACAGAAGGATTCTTACGCCAAAGATTGAACGCTTGTAAGAATGCCTTGCCGTAGGTGTCTCTCGAATCCAAAGCAGGAAGCGTTTCTTGCAGATCGAGTACCACTTTTGTGATGTGCTCCTGAAAAAACGATAACGCAGTGGCGTCTAAAACATCTTTGAGTTTGATATAGTTATTTCCTTGGTAAAATGCTATTTGTTCAGGAGTTAATGGATAGGAAGTATCAAGGAGGTCTGGGTACATGAACTAAAACTAAACTTAAAATTAACCAAATTAGCTATTTAGCTGTAAAACCATCCCGAAACCCTTGATGAAAGCCATCATTAGTCCCCACTTCAAAACCAAAAGCAGCTGCACAAAGTGCGAGATGAATGACCAACCAAGCACGTTGCCATAAGGGACGATTTTTCCATGATACCGTTGGATCAAAGGGATCAAAAGCCAACGCAATTCCTAAATGCATGGCCGCTTCACCAAACTCACCAACAATTGATTTATAGAGGGCTAATAGCGTAAATCCAGCATACAAAAAGGGGTAAATCCATGTTGAATGTTTCATTCTTTATTTTTCGAACAATATTCGAAAAAACAACGCTAAATAACTTGTCAGTTATTGCTTATTTATTGCGCTTGGGTTTAGGCCGAACAGCTGTTTGAAGGCCTTCGAAAAAGAAGGGGTATCCGGATACCCACATCGTACGGCGACATCTACTACTCTACTCCCCTTTAGAAGTTGCATACGCGCAAGATCTAATTTTCGATGCTTGATATATTGATACGGTGAAATACCAAAAACAGACTTAAACAAACGGACAAAGTGATATTTAGAAATTCCAGCGGTCAAGGCCAAATCATCTAATCGAATGGCATCAAAAAGCGTTGCATCCATAACCTCTTTGGCTTTCAGCAGGGCGCGTAACAATTCCTGATTGGTTTCGTGCTTCTTAAAATTCAATTTACTCAATTGATTGAAAACGAACCGCTGATCCATAATTACCGATTCTGCAAGGCTGTAAAAAAGCTCTTCGTCATGCAAAGAATGCACGAAATTACCCTTTTTGATTTTGTCGTTGATTTCTATCAATGAATATCCCAACGTGGTGTTTTTAACGTTGTATCGGTTCACAAAAAACTGTTCCGAAAGAAGAAATTCACTTAAATCTTGTTCTGTAACCTCATGGAAGGAAGCAACTTCTGAAATAATTCCTGCTGAAATATCAATGCACAACCCCTGGACAGGTTCCGACTGATTGATGTGTACTGCAGCTTTGGTAAAATCATTACCAATGATGTAATCCCCTTCCTTAACCTGATATTTTTTACCATTGATGTGATACGTTTCCTGACCCGAAGCCACATATTTCACCCCGAAACCATTGAAATCAATTTCGGTATCAATTCGATCGATGATTGAATAGCGAATGGAGTTTTTATCATCGTCTTGGTATACCGTGCGATTCATGCTAGGACTAAGGTATAAAAATCAAAGGAAAAGTGTCAAAAATCATTGTTACAAAACCAAAAAAACCACCCCTAAGGATGGCTTTTCGAAATAAAGATTCACAGGTTTTAGAACTTCACCAAGGTTTGTACGCTTCGGTTTCCGTTTTGTAAAATGGTTACTAGATACGTTCCATTGCTTAGACCGTTCAAATCCAAAGAGGTGTTGTTATTAACGTTTTGATTTAAGAAGGTTTTTCCAGTTAAATCACGTACGATTACTTCTGCATTGTCAACTCCATTGATTGTAACCAATCCATTGCTTGGATTTGGGAACAACCCAAAAGAGAAGGCATTATTTTCGTTAATCCCCAAGTAAGACTCTAAAATCACTTTGTCTAACACATGTACAACGCCGTTGTCCGCATAAACATCAGCCAAGGTTACGTTCGCATCGTTTATTTTAACACCACCCGAAAGGGACACAATCACATCGGAACCTTCCAACGTGGCTACCGGTCCTGCCGTTAATTGATTTGACAAAACCGTACCACCTACTACGTGATAGAGTAAAATATCCGCCAAATTGGGTAAGGCCAAAATTCCATTCAAATCCGTATTTAAAGCGGTAGCCAAATTGGTGAACGCTTGGTTCGTTGGAGCAAACACGGTATATTCTGAAAAAGGATCGGATAACGCAGGAAGTAATTCTGCGGTAACTACTGCAGTAACTAGCGTAGAGAAACCATTGTCAATCGCAACGTCTGCTACGGTTTCAATAGGAAGGACTACCGCATCCAACACGTGTACCACTCCGTTGTCTGCCGTAATATCCACTGCGGTTACTTGCGCTTGATTCACAAATACATCTCCTGCTCCTGTTACGGTCATTTTTAAGGTATTCGCGTTGTTCAACGGTTGTACCAAGGCTCCGTTGGTAACGGCAGACGAAGGAACTTCGGTACCCAAAACGTGGTAGAGTAAAATATCACTCAATTCAGGAAGGCCTAACAAGGCTGCAACGGGAACCCCTAATTCGTCCGCGATGTCTTGGAAAGCATCGTTTGTTGGAGCAAACACGGTTAAGTTGCTTAATGGATTGGTGAGTGCTGGTAGCAATTCTGCCGTTACTACCGCTGTTACCAGGGTGGTAAATCCGTTATCGATGGCTACATCGGCTACGGTTTCCGCAGGCAACAACACCCCGTTGGTTACATGCACCACACCGTTCGCTGCTGTTAAATCAACGGTGGTAACTTGCGCTTGGTTGATATACACATTTCCAGCACCAGTAGCGGTGATTTTTAGGGTATTTGTTGGACTTAAGGGTTGTACAATCGCCCCGTTCGTTACGGCCGAAGATGGAACGGTAGTCCCTAAAACGTGGTACAGCAAGATATCATCCAAATTAGGCAAAGCCAATAAACCTGCAACGTTGGTTCCTAAGGCGGTAGCTAAATTGGTAAACGCTTGATCATCCGGTGCAAATACCGTTAAGGTAGCGTTGGGATTTTGCAAAGCTCCAACCAAACCTTCTTGAATTAAGGCTGCTTCCAAGTAGGTATGGTTCGGACTTGGGGCAATAACATCGTCAAAAACGTTGGTTTGTGCATAACCAGCAGTGCTAAAAAGCATGCTGGCTCCGAAGAGGGTAAAGGCGTAAAATTTAAGTTTTTTCATTTTGTTTAATTTTTAATTAGAAACATTAAACATAATGATAATGGTTTTGTTCACGCCATGATAAAAATCCCTGTCAAAAGCACCTTAATCACGGCACGGTTCGAAGCCCTGAAAATAGTGGTGTTCATTAAAAACGGCATAACCTTTCACCAGGCATTGGTCGAAATCTCCATACCATGCGTAAAAAAAAGGACCGTGTAAAACACCCATGTTGTACGTATTCATTTGTTCCAATACGCCATTGCCCTGGTACCTTCGTTGTTCCCCGTGCTGTTTTCCCTGTTCGAAATGCAATTGAAGAATCGGAGTACCGTTTGGCATGAATTCTTCCAAATCGACTAATAATCCGTCGTGGAAACGGTAGCGACCTATCACATGTCCACTTGAGTCGTAATCTTCGGCCACACCGGAGTACAAGGCCTGGTCGAGATATGCTAATTCTTTGATGGAATCTCCAATTCCGATAGGAGTATAGATATATGAATTGCCGCAGAAAAAACCGCGAACCAGCATGGCGGGTTGGTTGGATTCGTTATCGATAAAATAACCTGATCCGCACGCATTTCGTACGGACTCAATAGGAACAGGTTGTGCGAACAACCCGATGGTCCAAATTAGCGCTATGCATGTTTTCGTAATTCTCACAGGCATACAACGCCCAATAGTACCTCGGTTACAGGAGCTAAAACTCCATTGTTACTTTCAGCACGTTTATCATACCCGATGTATAGACGGTGCTTGCCTTTTAAAATGTGCAGTTCATTCCATCTCCCTCAAAAGAAA
>Ga0209770_10000590_pt1 | contig 19532 bp, 17 predicted proteins | sample LauGreSu1BDMLBDD_2_FD_187572 | JGI IMG/M metagenome (GOLD analysis project Ga0209770, IMG submission 187572) | Freshwater lake microbial communities from Lake Michigan, USA - Su13.BD.MLB.DD (SPAdes) (version 2) | ecosystem: Environmental > Aquatic > Freshwater > Lake | place: Lake Michigan, USA...
GCACCTCCCGCCGGCAACGGCACGCCCGCCGCGCCCGATTCGGAGCGCAAGCCGGAATCGCGCGTGGTCGGCATCGGCGACTCCGACTTCGCCGCCAACTTCGGCCTCGGCATCCAGGGCAACCGCGACTTCTTCATGAACGCGGTCAACTGGCTGGCCCAGCAGGAAAACCTGATTGCCATCCGCCCGCGCGAGCCGGAGGACCGGCGCCTCACGCTGACCGCGGAACAGCAGCAGCGCATCATGCTGCTCTGCCTGTTCATCATCCCGGGCATCGTGTTCGCCTCGGGCGTCTACACGTGGTGGCGGAGAAGGTAACGAGCCATGCGCGGTTTCACTTCGACACTGATCCTGGTGGTCGTCCTGGCGGGCCTGGGCGGCTACATCTACTTCGTGGATTCGAAGCGGGCCGAGCCCGGCCTCGACGGCGGCGCCGCCAAGGAGAAGGTCTACTCGCTGGCGGTTGACGCCGTGAACGAGTTCAAGCTGACCTACAACGGCGAGACCAGCGTGCTGCGCAAGGACGCGAGCGGCTGGAAGATGATCGCGCCGGTCGCGACCGAGGCCGACGCGGCCGAGGCCGTGAGCGTGGCGCAGGCCCTGGCCAACCTCGAGCTGGTGCGGGTGGTCGAGGAAAACCCGACCGACCTGCAGAAGTACAACCTGGCCAAGCCGCCGATTGCCGTGGAGTTCAAGGCCGGCAGCGTCACCGGCTCGCTGATGCTCGGCGACAAGAACGCCACGCAGGGCGAGATCTACGCGCTCAAGGGCGGCGACAAGAAAGTGTTCCTGGTGTCGTCGTTCCAGGAGACCAACTTCAACCGCACGCCGTTCGACCTGCGCGACAAGAAGATCCTGAAGTTCGATCGCGACAAGGCCGACACGCTCACGCTGTCGCGAGCGGCCCAGGTGATGACGCTGGCGCGCGCCGGCAGCGAGTGGAAGGTGACCGGCCCGGTGGCCTCGCGCAGCGACTACAGCGCCATCGAGGGACTGCTGACGCGCCTCGCGACGTCAAACATGTCCAAGCTGGTCGAGAGCGACGGCAAGGACCTGGCCAAGTACGGATTCGACCAGCCGGCGATGTCGATCACCATTGGCGCGGGCAGCGCCAAGACGGTGCTCGAAGTCGGCAAGACCGAGAACGACCAGACCTACGCGCGCGATGCGTCCCGGCCGCTGGTGTTCACGGTCGACACCACGCTGCAGGGCGACTTCACGAAGCCGTTCGATGACTACCGCAAGAAAGAATTGTTCGAGCTGCGCCCGTTCTATGTCGACAAGCTGCGCGCCGTCCTCGACGCCCCGGGCGGCCCCAAGACCTACGAATTGGAGAAGGTGAAGGCCGCCAAGCCCACCGACAGCGACTCGTGGAAGGTGACGCGGGTCGGCGGCGCCTCGCACCCCGCCAACGCCCAGGCCATGGACGACCTGCTCGCCAAGCTCGTGGCGCTCAAGGCCGAGTCGTTCGTCGAGGCCAAGGCGAAAACCGGCCTCGACAAACCCGCGCTCGTCGTCAGCGCCAGCTATGACGATGGCAAGTTCGAACGCGTGCGCTTCGGCCAGGTCGGCGAGAATGCGTTCGGATCGCGCGAGGGCGAGGCGGTGGTGGCCAAGGTCGACCCGGCGTCGATGCGGGCCGCCATGCAGGCCTTCGACATGGTGGTGATGCCGCCAGAGCCGCCGGCGGCCCCGGCCGGCGACAAGCCAGGCGAGAAGCCGGGCGACAAGAAGTGATGCAGCGAGGCGGGCGCATCGTCGCGGCGGTCACCGCCGCGCTCGTGCTCACCTCGGCCTGCGCGGCCCGGCAAGTCGCGGCACAGTCCGCACCTGCGCGCAAGACCAACGCGGCAGGCAACCCTGAAGGGTTGCCTCCACATTCTGATCCGCACGAACAACTCCGCCGCGACCTGCAGGCCACCTTCTCGGCGCCTACGGTCGATCACGGCGTCTGGTCCGCCGTTGTGCATTCGCTGAAGCGCGGCGAGACCCTGTACAGCTCCAATTCGTTCCGCCTCCAGGTACCCGCGTCGAACCAGAAAGTGCTGACCACCGCCGTGGCCGCCGAGCGGCTGGGCTGGGACTATCGCTACAGCACGCAGCTGTACGCCACCGGCCCGATCGCGGCCGGCACACTCGACGGCGACCTCGTCGTCGTCGGCAGTGGCGACCCGACCATCAATCCGCGGCACGCGGAGCGGTGGGGCGCGTTCGACGACTGGGCCCGGCGGCTCGCCGGCCAGGGCATTCGGGTCGTCAGCGGCCACCTGATCGGCGACGACAACGCGTTTGCCGAGCCGGGCTGGGGCCTGGGCTGGTCGTGGGACGACTTTGCGCTGGGCTATGGCGCACCGGTGAGCGCGCTGCAATACCACGAGAACCAGGTGGAGCTGTTGATCGGGCCGGCCCTGGTGGCCGGGCAACGCGCGATCGTCAGCGTGTCGCCGCCGGGCAGCGGCCTGACCATCGACTACCAGGTTGTCACGGCGCCGGCCGGCGCCGACAGCCGCGTGTCGCTCGAACGCATCCCTGGCACGACCGGGCTCACCGTGCGCGGGCAGGTGGCAATCGGCTCGCCGGCCATCCGCGAAACCGCGGCGGTGCCCAACCCCACCACTTTTTACCTGAACGCGCTTCGCGAGGCGCTGGCGCGGCACGGCATCACCGTTGGCGGCAGCACGATCGACATTGACGATGTGCATTCGAAGCAGGATGGGGCGCGGACGTTGCTCCTCGAAGACCGCTCGGCGTCGCTGTTGGAGGTTGTCGACACGACCAACAAGTGGAGCCGCAACCTATACGCCGAGACCCTGCTGCGGTCGCTGTCGCCGGCTGGCGCGCCGGCGACCACCGAGGCAGGCCTGGCGGTGCTGACCGAGACCCTGCGCCATTGGGGCGTTTCCACCGACTACTATCTGGCCCGCGACGGCTCCGGGCTGTCGCGCTACGACTACCTGACGCCGGACGCGCTGGTCGGCGTGCTGACCTACCTGTGGCTGAACCCCGATCTGGCAGAGAACTTTCGCTCGACCCTGCCACAGTCTGGCGTCAGCGGCAGCCTGGCCCAACGGCTGAAAGGCACGCCGGGCGAGGGCCGGGTCTGGGCCAAGACCGGCTCGATGTCGCAAGTGCGCTCACTCGCCGGATACGTCGTCACCGAGGACGGCGAACCGCTGGTGTTCGCGTTCATGGTCAACGGGTTTCGCGTCGCGGCCCGTGAGATCGATGCGGCCATGGACCAGGCGCTGCTCAGGCTGGTGGCCTTCAAGCACCCCAGCCTGCTGCCGTGAAGCGCGCGGCCCTGCTCACGGCGCTGTTCGCGGCGCTGACCATGCTGATGGCGGCGCCGTGGTCGCTGCACCCGGCGGCGCGCGTGCTGGTGGATGGCCCCGACACCCACCTCTACATCTGGACGCTGGCCTGGGACGCGCACGCGTTCATCACCAACCCGTTCGGCATCTTCGACGCCAACATCTACTACCCGCTGCCCAACACGCTCGCCTATTCGGAGAACCTGATCGGCAGCGCCGTCGTCGCCGCGCCGGTGATTTGGCTGACCGGCGATGCCGTGCTGGCGATGAACCTGGTGGCGCTGTCGGCGACCTGCCTGAGCGGCCTGGGTGCGTACCTGCTGGCCCGCAAGCTTGGCATTGGCGCGCAGGGCGCCGTGCTGGCCGGCATCGTGTTCGCGTTCGCACCGGCGCGCTTCTTCCGCATGAGCCAGATCCACCTCGTGGCCATGCAGTGGATCCCGTTCTCGCTGGCCTACCTGCACTCGTACTTCGACACCAAACGGGCCCGCGACCTTCGCCTCGCCATTGGGTTTGCCGTGTTGCAAGTGTTGTGCGGCGGCCACGGCGCGGTGTTCCTCGCCGTCGCCGGCCTGGCCGTGGTGGGGTCGCGACTGGCGCTGGGCGAACCGCTGGCGCTGGTGAACCGCGCCCGTGATGTAGGGATCACCGGCGCTGTGCTGTTGGTCCCGGTCGCCCTGATGGTGTGGCCCTATCGGCGCGTGCAGCAGGAGATGGGCCTGCGCCGCACGCTGGAGAACTGGACCGTCACGCCATCCAGTTACCTGGCCTCCCCGTCGCACGTCCACCAGTGGGTGCTGTCGCTGTTCTCCGACGTGAAGTTCCACGAGCAGGCCAGCGCCTACCTGTTTCCCGGCATCCTGCCTGTGCTGCTCGCGGCCGCCGCCCTGCTGGTACCGCGCGACCGAAGCCTGCCGCAGCGGCATGTCGCGCTCTATGCCCTGCTGGCGGTCGTCAGCGTGCTGCTGTTCATCGACGGGCCGCCGGCCTTGTGGCCATGGGTCTACTCCTGGCCTGGGATGAACTTCATTCGCGCGCCCTCGCGCTTCATGATCCTCACGACGCTGTGCCTCGCGGTGCTGGCCGCCGCGGGGTTCGAGCGCATCGCCGTCCGCTGGACACCGCCGACGCGGCGAGCCGCGGCCCTGATTGCCGTCCTCTTGCTGCTGGTTGAGTTCAGCGCGTACCCGTTCAAGGGGACCGATTACGCCGTGCCGTCACCGGCGCTTGACCGCTGGCTGGCGTCACAGCCGGCGCCGTTCGTCGTCGCCGAGGTGCCGCTGCCCGACCCGCGCAACTCGGGCCGATTCGAGCGCTTCCAGACCATGACCATGCTGCATTCAATGGCGCACTGGCAAAAGACGGTGCACGGCTATAGCGGCATCCGCGCGCCATTTCACGATCAGCTGTACCTGGAGATGCGCCGCTTCCCAGACGAGGGCAGCGTCGCTCGCCTGCGCGAAATCGGCGTGACCTACGTCGTGGTCCACCGCGACCTGATGGAACCCGGCCAGTGGCCCGCATTCGCAGCCCGCCTGGCGCAATTCCCACAACTGCGCCTGGTCCATGAGGCCGATGACGGACGGGTCTACGCCGTCTCGCCGAACTAATTAGCCACAGAGAACACAGAGACACAGAGCTGCAGTTCGCTGGCAGCGCTTTGCGCCGCGGGTCTGATGGTGAAGCGCGAAAAATGAGTCATCCAGTGCCACCCCTGACTCATTTTGTCGCGCTTCATCATCAGACCGCCAGGCCGGCCGAAGGCCGGCCGTCAGCGAACTGACCGTCTTCTCTGTGAACTCTGTGCCTCTGTGGCTGAATTTAGAGATGCACGTAACGGCCGAAGATCACGGCCATGAGCATCCCGACCGAGCCGACCGCCAGCGCGCCGGCCAGGCCGACGGCAAAAGGCTTCAGGCCCACGCCTTTGAACACGGCGAAGTTCGTGTTCAGGCCGACCGCGGCCATCGCCGTGCCCAGCAGGATCTGCGAGGCCCAGTAGTCGCCCAGTTGCTTCGTGATTGACGCCCACGACGCGGCATCCCAGGTGCCGAATGCGGCGCCATTCGATCCCAGCGTCGCATCACCGGCTGACCGAACGACGGCCATCGCGACAAAACCAATCACGAACCCGGGGATTAGCGCCGTCCACTTGATCGTCCGCTTGGCGCCGCCGGCGGCCGCATGCGACTGGCGGATGTGCAGCCAGGTCAGCAGCGGAATCACCGCCGCCAGGAAGATGTTGCGCGTCAGCTTGGTCACCGTCGCCACTCGCAGGACGACGTCGTCTTCGTAGACCTGCTTGTAGGTCAACGCCGCGCCCACGACCTGCGACGTGTCGTGAATCGCCGTGCCCAGGAACAAGCCGATCGTCTCGGACGACGTGAGCAGGTAGTGCGCCAGGTAGGGATAGACCAGCATCCCGAACAGCCCGAAGGCGACCACGTTGGCGACCGCGTAGGCCACTTCGCGCTCGTCGGCCTCGATGGCCGGGGCCACCGAGACGATCGCGGTGACGCCGCAGATGCTCGTGCCCGCGGCGATCAGCGTGCCGAGCCGCGGCGGCAGGCCCAGCCTCTTGTTGAACCACGTCACGAACAGGAGGCCCGTGGTAATCGCCGCCACGACCACCGGCAAGCCGGCCATTCCCAGCTTCACCACGTCGAACAGGCTCAGGCGAATGCCGACCAGCACGATGCCGGCGCGCAGAATGGTGGTGGTGGCGAACTTCAATCCCGGCGCGAGTGACGCCGGCAACGGCAGGGTGTTGCGCAGCAACAGGCCAAGCACAATGGCGACGGGCACGCCCGAAACGGGGCTGCTGCCCGTGAGGCCCTGCGCCGACAGGATCGCGTGACCGATCTGATCGGCAAGCCAGAAGCCCGCCAGCATGACCACCACCGCCGCCAGCACCCCCGGCGACTGCCGGCCCACTGCCGCCGTGACCACGCCGGGCTTCACTGCCCAACCAGCCATACGCCACCGACGACGAGGGCCGCGGCGGAGCAGGTATAGAGCAAGCCGCTGTAGTGGCGCGAGGGGCGGCGCAGTCGCGACGAGAGCAGGCCGATCGCCGAGGAAAAGGCGGTCATGCCGGCAATGGCGCCAAGGCCGAAGCCCCCCAGGTAGAGCAGCGACGACATCTGCGACGGGAACGCCAGGGCGGGCAGCACGCCGAACAAGTGCGAGCTGCCGGCGAGACCATGAAGGGCGCCCATCGAGAACGACGTGCCGGCGTGGCTATGCACTGCGGCACCCGAGCACCTCAGCACCCAGGCACGTCGAAGACCCCAGCCGCCGATCAGAATCAACGACGCGCCGACAAGGCGCTCGCTGTAAGCGGAGATGGCGTCGAGCGGTAACCGTTCCTTGAGCAGCAGGAGCAGCGCGGCGATCAACAGCACGCCCATCGTGTGACCGATTCCCCACTGCAGGCCGGTGAGCCACTGGCCGCGCTCGCGATTCGACGCAATCGGCGCCACCGCCGCCAGGTGGTCGGGACCGGAAAAGACGTGCAACAGGCCGGCAGCAACACCCGCAAGGAAGGCAAACATGGCCAGGATCCCGTGCGAGGTTAACGCTGAATGGATTTCAGCTGGAAGAACTCTTCCAGCGCGAGCGGACCAATCTCGCGGCCGATGCCCGACTTCTTGTAGCCGCCAAACGGCGCCAGCACATTGAAGCGCCCGCCATTGATATCGACCTGCCCGGTGCGCAATTTTTTCGCGACGCCAAGCGCGCGTTCGGGAGTCCCGGCCCACACGCCGCCGGCCAGCCCATAGGGCGAGTCGTTGGCAATGGCCACCGCATCCGCTTCGGTGTCGTACGGGATGATCACCAGCACCGGGCCGAAGATCTCTTCCTGGGCGATGGCCATCTTGTTGTCGACGTTGGCGAAGATGGTCGGCTCCACGTAGAAGCCCTTTGCCGGTTCGGCCGGACGGCCGCCGCCGGCGACCAGCGTCGCGCCCTCCTTCTTGCCCTGGCTGATGAACTCCAGCACGCTGTCGCGCTGACCGGCCGAGGCCAGCGGACCAAGCCGCGTGTTCTTGTCGAACGGATCACCCATTGTCAGCTTGGCCAGCTGCGCCTTGGCCAGTTCGACGGCCTCGTCGTGGCGCGCGCGCGGCACCAGCATGCGCGTCCACGCCGAGCACGTCTGCCCGGAGTTCTGCATGCAGTTGTTCACGCCCGCCGCAATCGCCTTTTCGAACGGCGCGTCGTCCAGGACCACGAAGGCGGACTTGCCGCCCAGTTCGAGGCACACCTTCTTGATGCCGTCGCCGGCCACCGCGGCAATGCGGCGCCCCGCCTGCAGCGACCCCGTGAAGCTGACCATGTCGACATCAGGATGCGAGACGATGGCCTCGCCGACGATGCGGCCGGAGCCGGAGACGATGTTCAGGACGCCGGCCGGCAGGCCGATTTCGTGAGCGGCCTCCGCGAGCATGAAGGCGCTGACCGGCGCCATTTCGGCCGGCTTGAGAACGACGGTGCAGCCGGCGGCCAGCGCCGGCGCAATCTTGCAGACGATCTGGTGCAGCGGGTAATTCCACGGCGTGATGCAGCCGATGACGCCGATCGGTTCCTTGATGACAAGGGAGTTGCCCAGCTCTTCTTCGAGTTTCGCCTCGCGGATGAACTTGGCGTTCATCCCGATCATCATGATCGGGAACTCGACCTGCACCTTGGTGGCATAGCCAAGGGCGGTGCCGACCTCGTGCGCGATGGCTTCGGCCAGTTGCGGCACGCGCGTCTTCATGGCGGCGGCGAGCTTCTCGAGCCACTGGGCGCGGTCTTCGACCGGCACGCGACTCCACGCCTCGAACCCCCGCCGCGCGGCCGTGACGGCCCTGTCGACGTCGTCCGCGGTGCCGCGGGGCACCCGCGCGACTTCGGCTTCAGTGGCTGACGAGATGACGGCGACGGTGTCGGAACTGCCGGGGACCTGCCAGGCGCCGTCGTAATAGTGCTTCTCGTAGGAGCTCATGAATCTGTCAATTCTACGCTACGCTTGGTGGATGCACCCCTCTCGGGTTGCCCGGCAGGGTGGAGGCAACCCCTTCTTTGGGGTTGCCTGTGAACAGGAGCATTCATGAATATTTCTGGAAAGACTTTCATTGTTACCGGCGGGGCCTCGGGCCTCGGCCGGGCTACCGCGGAAGCCATTCTTGCCGCCGGCGGCAACGCCGTGTTGCTGGATGTGAACGCCGAAACCGGCAAGGCAGCTGAGCAGGCGCTGGGCGCCAAGGCCCGGTTCGCGCTGGCCGACGTGACCAGCGAAGAGCAGGTCAAGGCGGCAGTCGATCTCGCGGTCTCCGCCTTCGGCGGCCTCAACGGCGTCGTCAATGCCGCCGGCATCGGCCCGGCGGCCAAGGTGCTGGGCCGGAACGGCCCGCACCCACTGGAACTCTTCGAGAAGACGCTGCGCGTCAACGCGGTGGGCACCTTCAACGTCATCCGCCTTGCCGCCGCGGTTATGTCCCAGAATACGCCCGCAGAGAACGGCGAGCGCGGCGTGATCATCAACACCGCGTCGATTGCCGGCTACGACGGCCAGATCGGCCAGCCCGCGTACGCGGCCTCGAAGGGCGCCATCATCGCCATGACGTTGCCGATTGCCCGCGAGTTCGCGCAGTTGGGCATTCGCGTCGTCACCATCGCGCCCGGCATTTTCGATACGCCGCTGCTGGCATCGTTGCCCGAGGCCGCACGCGTCTCGCTGGGGCAGCAGGTGCCGTTCCCGTCGCGCCTGGGCCGCCCGGCCGAGTTCGGCGCCCTGGCGCGGCACATCATCGAAAACGAGATGCTGAACGGCGAAGTGATTCGCCTGGACGGCTCGCTGCGAATGGCGCCGAAGTAGGAGCGTTCAGCTCGTGAGCAGGCCGCGCACGGCCTGGGCGATGAAGCGCTCGTCTTCTCTGTTGGTGGCCGGATTGCCGGCGCGATGGCCCCAAATCGACGGGATGGGCAGCAGCCGGCCATCCGCGAGCTTCGGCACTTCAATGGCGTTGTCATCGACCTGGAAATAGAGGTCGGTCGCGCCCGGCATCACCAGCGTCTTCGCGCGAATCGCGCCAAGGGCGGCGTCGAGGTCGCCCTTGAACCGATCGTTGGCCGCGATGTCGGCCGCCTGCCAGGTCAGTAGCTGCGCGATCAGGTCGTTGGCGTCGCGGCGCAGGAAGTTGGCTTCCCAGCCGGTGATCAGGAAATCCTCCAACGACGCGGCGCCGAGTTGCCGCCACAATTCCTGGCGATAGAAGGCCTGGCTCAAGGCCCAGCCGGCATAGATGCGGCCCATGGCCCGGAGGCCCTGCAACGGTTGCTCGTGAAACCAGCCGTGGCGCCAGGCGGGATCGGCCATCAGCGCCGCCTTGACGCCTTCGAGGAACACGAAGTTGTGGCCCGACGTCTTCGCCGAGCCGCAAATCACGCAGGCGCGGGCCACCATCTCTGGGAACATCGACGCCCAGTGATAGGCCTGTTGCCCACCCATTGACCAGCCGTAAACCAGCTGAATCCGGGTCACCCCGAAAACGCTTTCGAGCAGGCGCTGCTGGAGCTTCACGTTGTCGTACGGCGTGACGAGCGGGAAGCGGCCGCGATCGAACGGCGGGGCCACATTGCTGGGGCTGGTCGACAGACCGTTGCCCAGCATGTTCGGGATGATGATCCACCAGCGCGTCGGATCGAGAATGCGATCCGGCCCGATCAGCCACTCGATGTCGCTGTGCTGCGCCGAGTACGAGGTCGGATAGACGATGACGTTCGACCTGTCGGGCGCCAGCGCGCCGTAGGTCTTGTAGACGACCTTGACGTCGCGCAGCGTGATGCCGCTTTGCAGCGCGACATGGCCGGCGTCGAAGACGCCTTCTTCCGTTGGGAATGACATGCGCGGGGATTCTACCTGTGCGGCGATGCTTCGCGGTAACCTTCCGCATGCACTCAACACGCCTCTTCGCGATTGCCGCACTATGCCTGGGCGCCGCCTCGCTGTGGGCACAGCCGGTGTTCCGCGGCACCGACATCCTGCCGGCCGGGGAATTCGCCGCCCGGCGCGCCACGCTCATGGCCCGCATCGGCGACGGCGTCGCCGTCATCCAGGGCGCCACCGAAAGGGGCGGCGAAGAGCCGTTCCGGCAGAACAACCAGTTCTTCTACCTCACCGGGCTGGTCGAACCGCGGGCGTTTGCGGTGATCGACGGCGCGTCGAAGCGCACGTCGGTGTTCGTGCTGCCGCGCAACGAGCGACGGGAGCTGCGGAACTACGGCCCGGCGCTGGTGCCTGGCGTCGACACGGCTCAGTTGCTGGGTGTCGATGAAGCGCTCCCGCGCGACGACTTCGCGCGCGTCGTCGCCACGCTGGCCGGCCGCACCATCTACACGCCGTTTCGCGAAGAGGTGCTCGGCAGCCAGTCGTCGGGGGACCCCACCAAGCTGGCGGCAGCCAACCGTGACGATCCCTGGGACGGCCGCCCCTCGCGCGAGACCGTGTTCCGGCAGAAGCTGCAGGCGGCCGCGCCCGGCGCGACGCTGACGGATCTCGATCCGCTGATCGATGCCCTGCGCGCGGTGAAGAGCCCTCGCGAGATTGCGCTGATCCGCGAGGCCACGCGAATCACGGGCCTCGGCATCATGGAAGTGATGCGCGACGCGCGGCCCGGCATGCGCGAGTACGAGCTGCAGGCCGTGTCGGAGTTCGTGTTCAAGAAGCACGGCGCCTATGGGCCGTCGTACTTCGCGCTGGCCGCCACCGGCCGCAACATGTTCTACACCCATTACCACGCCAACACGGCAGTGCTGCAGGACGGCGACCTGGTGCAGTACGACTATGCGCCCGACTATAAGTATTACCAGTCGGACGTCACGCGGATCTTCCCCGCCAATGGCAAGTTCACGCCGCGCCAGCGCGAGTTCTACACCGCGTACCTGCGGCTGTACCAGGCGTTGCTGACCTCCATCACCGTGCACGTCACGCCGGGCGAGGTGGTCAAGCGCGCGCTGCCGAAGATGGACCGCATCCTGGCCGAATTTACGTTCACGGATCCCAAGATCAAGGCCGCCGCCGAGCGCTTTGTCGAGGGCTATCGCGGCCGCACCGACGCGCGGAGCCTGGGCCACATGGTGGGCCTCGAAGTGCACGACGTGGGCGGCTTGCAGGCCGCGACGTTCGAACCCGGCCGCATCTTCACGATCGAGCCGGCAATGCAGATCGAGGACGAGCGGCTCGGGATCCGGCTGGAAGACATGATCCTGATCACCGCGACCGGCTACGAACACATGTCGGCATTCGTGCCGGTTGAGATCGAGGCCATCGAGACGCTGATGCGCGAACCGGGGCTCAGCGACGCGGCGCTGCGCCTGCCGCGGTAGGCCACAGCGGGCGGGTCAGGTGGCCGCCACTTGCTGCGCCAGCTTCGACTTGATGTCGGCGGGCAAGGGCACCGCTTGCCGGGCGGTCGTGTCGAAACACACTTCCACGGTCTTCTGCGTGGCGCACTGCGTCATCGAGTCGCATTCGTGGAGGCGCATCTCGTAGCTGAAGCTCTTGCCGCCGACCCTGGTGAACGCGCCGGTCACCAGGATCAGCTGCCCGGCCCGCAGCTCGTGGTGAAAGTCGATGGTCAGGGTCGCGACGACGCTGCCGAGCCCGCGGGCGTGCAGGTCGGCCAGTGACACGCCGGCCCTGGCCAGCATGTGCCAGCCGGCGTCGTCGAAACAGGCGGCGTAGTGGCGCACGTTCATGTGGCCGTAGACGTCGCATTGCGCCGGCATCACGATGCTGCGCGTGAGTTCGTGCCAAGCCATGCCCGGTAGCCCCGCCCTGATGGCGCCGGCGGTCAGTCTCCGAAGGTAATGCCCTGCGCCAGCGGCAGCGCCGTCGACCAGTTCACGGTATTGGTTTGCCGGCGCATATAGCCCTTCCACGCATCCGATCCCGATTCGCGCCCGCCGCCGGTTTCTTTCTCGCCGCCGAAGGCGCCGCCGATCTCGGCGCCCGAGGTGCCGATGTTGACGTTGGCAATGCCGCAGTCCGAGCCGCGCGCCGACACGAACTGCTCGGCGCGGCGCATGCTCTCGGTGAACACCGCGCTCGACAGTCCTTGCGGCACGCCGTTGTGCATGGCCAGCGCGTCTTCGAAGCGCTCGTACTCGAGCAGATACAGGATCGGCGCAAACGTCTCCTGCTGGACGATCGCCGATTGCGCGGGCATGCGGATGATGGCCGGTTCGACAAACTGCGGGCCAAGATCGGGACGCCGACCGCCGCCGCACAATACCGTGCCGCCTTCGGCCCGAGCCTGGGCGATCGCCGTCTCCATGTCGGTGACCGCCTTCGCCGTGACCAGCGGACCCATCAGCGTGCCGGCCGCCAGCGGATCGCCAATGCGCACCTGCGTGTAGGCCTTGAGCAACCGCTCGGTCAGCGCCGGCAGGATCGACTGGTGGGCAATGATCCGCCGGGTCGAGGTGCAGCGCTGCCCGGCGGTGCCCACTGCGCCGAACAGGATCGCGCGCACCGCCATCTCGAGGTTGGCGTCCTCGGCGACGATGATGGCGTTGTTGCCACCCAGTTCGAGAATGGTGCGGCCAAAGCGGCCCGCGACCGTGGCGGCGACATGCCGGCCAATAGCCGTGGACCCGGTAAACGACACCAGCGGCAACCGCGCGTCGTTCAGCATCGCCTCGCCGACCGTGCGGCCCGAGCCGGCCGCCAGCGTGAAGATGCCGGCGAGGCCGTGGTCGGCCATCACGCGGTTGGCGATGTGCTGCACGGCTACCGCGGTCAGCGGCGCCGGCTCGGCCGGCTTCCAGATCACCGTGTCGCCGCACACCGCGGCGATTGCCGCGTTCCACGACCATACGGCCACGGGAAAGTTGAACGCCGAGATCACGCCGATCGGTCCCAGCGGATGCCACTGCTCCATCATGCGGTGGCCCGGGCGCTCGGACGCGATGGTCAGGCCATAGAGCTGGCGCGACAGCCCGGTGGCAAACTCGCAGATGTCGATCATCTCCTGCACTTCGCCGTGGCCTTCGGCGCGGATTTTGCCCATCTCGAGGGAGACGAGGTCGCCGAGCGGCTCCTTCAGCTCTCGCAGGGCCTCGCCCAGGTCGCGCACCACCTGGCCGCGCTTGGGCGCCGGCACTTCCCGCCACGTGCCGAACGCGGTGGTGGCCGCGGCCGCCACCCGATCGTACGCGCCGGTGCTGCACAGTATCACCGCGGCGATGGCGTCTCCCGTGGTCGGGTTGAACGAGGTGAGCTTGTGGCCGTCGGGCTCGGCAATCCAGCCGTCAGGGCCGGTGCAGGCGCCGGGGTTGAGAGGTTCGATCTGGAGCTTCTGGAGCAGGGAGTGCATCCCTGTACGATATCAAACGCCGCGTCACGACAGCAGCGTGTTGATCGCCGCCTTCAGTTGCTCGACCGAACCCGTCAGGCCGCCGCCCTGCGCCAGGTCGGGCTTGCCGCCGCCCTTGCCGCCGAACTGCGCGACCAGCGCCTTCAGCGCGGCGCCGGCATCAACGCCGGCCGCGCTGCCGCGCGCGATCACCACCAGCGCCGGCGTGGTGGTCGTGAACAGCGCGACCACCGCCTTCGGGTTTTCCGCCGTGGCCGCCGCGGCAATGGCCTTGAGGCCTGGCGCGTCCCATCCGTCGAGCGCAGCGACGAGCACGGTCTGCTCGCCGGCCTTCGCCATCAGCGCGCGCGCCTCGTGCGTGGCCAGCTTCTCCTGGAAGCCGCGCAACGTCCGCTGCTGCGTCTTGCCCTCGGCTTGCATCCGCTCGATGGCCGCCGCCATCTCGTCGGGCGCCACCGACAGGAACTTCTGGGTCGCCGCCAGCGAGTCGCGCCACAGGCGGAACCGCCCGAGCGCGCGGCCGCCGCACAGGAACTCCACGCGTGAGCCGCCGCGAAACTTCTCCCAGCCGCCAATGGCAATCACGCCAATGGCGCCGGTCCGCGCCACGTGGGTGCCGCCGCACGCCGACAGGTCGAAGTCTTCGACTTCGATCAGCCGCAACGGCCCGGTGCGAATTGATTCCTTGCGGAGCGGCATCTTCGCCGCTTCTTCGGCGGTGGCGAAGCGAATGGCCACGGGGCGATCTTCCCAGACAATCCGGTTGGCTTCGTCTTCGGCCCTGGCGATTTCGGCCGCGCCCACCTCGCGCGCCAGGTCGATCGTCGCCGACCCAGTACCCATGTGAAAGCTCTCCGTGCGCACCCCGAAGAGGCGGTCGAACGCCGCCGACAGCACGTGCTGGCCGGTGTGCTGCTGCATGTGATCGAACCGGCGCGCCCAGTCGACGGCCCCCCGGACGACCTCGCCCACCTTGAGGGCTCCCGACACCGTATGCACGATGGTGCCGTCTTCGCGATCGATGACGTCGCTGACCGCGGCGCCGCCCAGGGTGCCGGTATCGAACGGCTGGCCGCCCGACGTCGGGTAGAAGGCCGTCTGATCGAGCGTCACGAACGGGCGCCCGTCAACCGTCTCGACGGCCACCACCGTCGCGTCGAACTCGGTCCGGTAAGGTTCGGTGTAGTAGAGGCGGTTGGTCATGACGGTTCGGCGGGAACAATCGGCAACTCGAAGAAGAACACCGCGCCCCCGGAGGCCGCACCGTGGTAGCCGATGCGGCCACCGTGCGAGCGAATGATGTCGTAGCTGACCGACAATCCCAGGCCCGTGCCCTCGCCCACCGGCTTGGTGGTGTAAAACGGCTGGAACAGCTTGGCCTCGTGTTCGGGCGGCACGCCGGGCCCAGAATCCTCCACCTCGATCCACGCCCAGCCGTCGCGATCCCCGGTACGAATCGTCATCTGCCGCTGGCTGGTGCCACCCTGACTCATGGCCTGCTCGGCGTTGATGACAAAGTTGAGCAGCACCTGCTGCAGTTCGGTGAAGATGGCCATGACCGGCGCCACCGACCTCTCGTCAACCTCGACCTGGATGTTGAGTTCGTCGAGCTTGCGATGACGCAGTTCCATCACCGAGGCCACGATGTCGCGCAACCTCACTGGCGTCGGCTCCGACATCTGCCGGCCAAACCGCGACAGGTTGCGAATGATCGCGCTGGCGCGCGTGCTCTCCTTCTGAATCAGCGTCAGGTCGGCGCGCGCCGACTCGGGCATGTCCGGCTGTATCTGCAGCAACTCGGAAAAGCCAAGGATGGCCTGGAGCGGGTTGTTCAACTCGTGGGCGACACCCGAGACCAGCACGCCGATGGCGGCCAGGCGCTCCTGCCTGATCACCTGCTGCTGCAGCGACTGCAGCTCTTCGCGTATCCGCCGCTCATCGTCCACTTGTGCCGCAATCGATTGCAGCGCGCTTTGCAGGTTGGTGATCATGCCGCTCACCGTCTGCTGCAAGTGCTCCATCTCGGCGGTCGGCATCGGGTGGGGATCGAGCGGCGAGAGATCGCCGCGGCTGATCCGACGCGCGGTGGCGCCGAAGTGATCGAACGCCTTGAGCAAACGGCGGCCGGAAACATAAACAGCGCCGTACACAAACAGCGTGGCGGCTAACGAGATCAAGAGGTTGCGCTTGTAGATGGGCGCCGTCCGGGCGCGCGCCACGCTGGTGGGAATGCCGACACTGACCAGCCAGGGACCGCGCTCGACGACGGCGTTGCCGAAGACCCGCTCGACGCCGTCGACCCCGGCGCGAGTCACGGAGGACGGCACGGTGTCCAGCTCCCGGGCTCCGCCGGGGGCCTCGACCGGGCGGCCGACGTACTTCGCCGAATCGAGACTGCGCGCCACGACCACGCTGTTTTTATCGGTCAGCGTCACGACCGATCCGGCCGGCAGGGGAATCGACCGCAGGACCTGCTCCAGGGCCTCGAGGTGCAACGACAAGCCGATGACCCCGACCACGCGGCCCTCGAGCGAGGTGATGGGATAGCCGAGAAAGATCGAATGGGCGGATTCGCCAACGCCCCCCAGCATGGGGCTGATCTGGGCCTGTCCGGTGGTGGCCACCGACTCGAGCCACGCCGCATCGACCAGGCCTTCGACCTTGGGGTCCGCCGGCCGCGCCCAGGCCTGCACCTGGCCACTGGGGTCGGCGACCAGCGCGTTATTGAGCAACCGGTCGCGGCCCCCCACCAGTGGCAACAACACCTCGGAGATGGCCAACGGATCGTGCGCGCGCATGCTCGGGTGCCGGGACGCGGTCAGCGCCACCGCGTCGGCCGCTTCAAGATTCCGATCCACATACACGACCATCGTCGCCGCCATCGTCTCGGTTTCGGCCGCAAGCTGGCGGACGTGCTCAACGTAGGTGACGTAGGCGCCGTAGCTAATTGCGGCGGACACCACGACGGTGATGGTGAGGACGAGGGTGCGGATCTGGCGGCGGAGCGGCTGGGCCACGATGGTCAGGTGCAGATGGTATCAGCCAGCGGCGCCCATGAGGGGATCGGCTGCACTGGCATCGGCGAAGCCGGCGGCGCGCAGCCGGCAGCTGTCGCAGTGGCCGCAGGGGCCGCCCGATGGCCGCGGATCGTAGCAGCTGTGGGTCAGGCCGTAATCGAGGCCCAGCGACAGGCCCAGCCGGATGATGTCGGCCTTCGACAAGTTGATGAGCGGCGTGTGGATGGTAAGGGGCCGCCCCTCGACCCCGGCCCTGGTGGCCAGCCGGGCCAGATGTTCGAACGCGTGGATGAACTCGGGACGGCAGTCGGGGTAGCCGGAGTAGTCGAGCGCGTTGACGCCAATCACGATGTCGGCGGCGCCCAGGACCTCGGCCCAGCCGAGAGCCATCGACAGGAAGATGGTGTTGCGGGCCGGCACGTAGGTATTGGGAATGACCGCGGGATCGATCGCCACGTCCTTGGGCACGGCGATTGCCGGCGAGGTCAGCGACGAGCCGCCGATGGGCGAGAGGTCGAGGGCGAGTTCGAGATGGCGCTCGACGCCGAGCGCGGCGGCCACCGCGCGCGACGCTGCCAGTTCGCGAACGTGGCGCTGGCCGTAGTTGATGCTGAGCGCATTCAGCAAGAACCCATCGCGCTTGGCGATGGCGGCGGCGGTGTAGGAATCGAGCCCGCCGCTCAAGAGCACGACGGCGCGCCTGGCTGCCGACTGCCGACTCCCGGTCCCTGGCCCTGTCGCTTCAGACACCCCGTGTCTCCGGACTCCAGATGTACTTGTGCATCTGCAACTGGACGCGAACCTCGAGCCGGTCGGCAATCACCCACTCGGCCAGCTGCTGCGCGGCCAGCGCCCCGTGCACCGGCGAGAACAGCACGGCGGCCACCCGTTCGGTGAGTCTCTCGCGCTGCACGATCTCGCGCGCGTACTCGTAGTCGGCGCGGTCGGCGATCACGAACTTGACCTCGTCCGCGGGCTTGAGCAACGCCAGGTTCGACCAGTCGTTCTTCGCCGACTCGCCCGACCCAGGGCACTTCACGTCCATGATGCGGACGACCCCGTCGGGGACCTGGGCGATGCTGCGATGGCCGCCGGTTTCGACCAGCACCGTCTTGCCGGCCTCGAGCAGGCGCCGCAGCAGCGGATACACGTCAGGCTGCAGCAGCGGCTCGCCGCCCGTCACTTCCACCACCGGGCAGCCGCGCGCCTCGACCTCGGCCACCACTTCGTCCACGCTCATCTTGCGGCCCTCGTGAAAGGCGTAGGGCGTATCGCACCAGCGGCAGCGCAGGTCACACGCCGTAAGACGCACGAACACGCACGGCCGTCCCGCATGGGTCGACTCGCCCTGGATGGAGTGGAATATCTCGTTGATGGTTAACATCTGTTGTTGGTCGGGATCCGGGACCCGGGTTCCAAGGTTCCGGAACTTGCTATTTTAGCTTGTGCAGCTTCGTATCGGGACATCAGGCTGGAACTACCCTGCGGGGAAGGGCAGGTGGAACGGGATCTTCTATCCCCGGCCCGAGGATCGGCAGCGGGGCTTCGACGAGCTCGCGTTCTACGCCGAGCGCTTCAACGTGGTCGAGGTGAACAGCACCTTCTACGGGCAACCCCGCCCCAACGTGACGCTGGGGTGGGCGCGGCGCACACCCGCCAGCTTCGAGTTCACCGTAAAGCTGTACCAGAAGTTCACGCACCCGGGCATGACGACCGATGCGACGCCGGTGTCTGCGGCTGACGTCGCGGCGTTCAAGGGCGGCATCGATCCGCTCGCGGCGGCCGGCAAGCTCGGTCCCATCCTGGCGCAGTTTCCCTCGAGCTTTCATCGCACGGCCGAGGCCATCGCCTACCTCGACTGGCTGCTGCGCACCTTCGCCCACTACACGCTGGCAGTGGAACTGCGCCACGCCTCGTGGAGCGATGCCGCCGACGACACGCGCGCGTTGTTGGCCGGGGGCCACGCCACCTGGGTGCAAATCGACGAACCCAAGTTCGGTTCGTCCATCCGCCAAGAGCCGTGGGCCGGCGGCGGGGATCTGCTGTATCTGCGCCTCCACGGCCGCAATGCCGCCCGGTGGTGGGACCACGAGCAGGCCGAAGATCGCTACAACTACTACTACTCGGTTGAGGAGCTCGAGCCGATTGCCCGGCAGGTCAGGCAGGTGCAGCAGGCGGCGAAGAAGGCGTACCTGCTCTTGAACAATCACTTCTCGGCGCAGGCCGTGGCCAACGCCACCACGCTCAAGAAGCTGCTGGACGAGCCCGTCGCGGCGCCGATGCCGGCCGAGCTCGTCGAGCGGTTTCCCGATCTTGCCGGAATCGCTACTTTGCCTCGCGCACGGTTACTCTGACGATGCGGTCGGCCTGGGCAATCTTCAACACCACGTCCATGCCGGAAATGACCCTGCCAAAGACGGTGTAGTCGGGATCGAGGCGATGCGCGTCGGCCAGCGTCACGTAGAACTGGCTGTCGGCCTTGGCCGCGTCTCCCGAGTGGGCCATGGCCACCGCACCGCGGACGTGCGTTCTGGTCTTGGAGATCTCGGCGACGCCGATGGGCGTGCCGCTGTTGCCCCGGCCCCACGCCTCCATCTTGGTCATGTCGCGGGTCTGCGGGTCGCCCATCTGGATCACGAAGCCCGGCACGACGCGATGCACACGCTGGCCGTTATAGAAGCGCTTGTTGATCAGGCCCAGGATGTGCGCCACGGTCTTGGGCGCCTCGTTCGGGTAGGTCTCGAACTCGAAGGTGCCCTTCTCGGTTTCCACGACGACCACCGGTCCGGCGCCCGGCGAGGTCTGGCCCGGCTTGGCCGCGGCGGCCGGGGTCTTGGCGG
>Ga0209770_10000593_pt1 | contig 19491 bp, 7 predicted proteins | sample LauGreSu1BDMLBDD_2_FD_187572 | JGI IMG/M metagenome (GOLD analysis project Ga0209770, IMG submission 187572) | Freshwater lake microbial communities from Lake Michigan, USA - Su13.BD.MLB.DD (SPAdes) (version 2) | ecosystem: Environmental > Aquatic > Freshwater > Lake | place: Lake Michigan, USA...
TCGAAATTTGGTAATTGTATGGTATAATTGGACATGTGGGAAGCAATTGATGAATGATTGCAAACTTATGCAGATTTACGGAAATTTTCGTTCTTTGGGAATGCTCTGCCCTCTCAGTATGTTTGCATCAGTGAATTTGTTGAATTAAAATTGGAATATGTAATGAAATCTCTTTTTTCAAGCCTCTTATTGCTTGTATTAGTTACTGTTGGCACACAAATAACGAGTGCGCAGGAAGTATTCAAGGGCAGTGTCACTTATGAGTTATCCACAGATGATGGAGAATTCCCCTTAAAATTGACCACCAATGGCGATAAAGTCAAAGCAAGCGTTACAATGGCAATGGGCACCATGGACATGATCACTGATAAAAATGCCAAAGAGCAGACAATGGTCATGCATTCGCAAAAGATGTTCATGCAACTCACTACTTCCAGACTCGAGAAAATGAAAACTATGTTGAGTTCCATGGGCAAAGGATTTCAGGCACCTATCATTTCGGAACCCATCAGAACAGGTGAAACCAAGAAAATCCTGAATTATACATGTGAGAAAATGGTTGACAAAAGCGATGGAAATACAACGGAAATATGGGTAACAGACAAAATCGGTTATTTGGCATTCATTGGCTCCCCAATCATTCCATTGCCATCATTGTTAAATTCCGATGCCGCTACATTTTTCCCATTGGAAATTCGCAGTATTAACTCGGATGGCGATACAGTTATGAAACTGACTGCTCAAGAGATAATAACCGAAAAACCAATTGATGCTGAATTCGCGGTACCTGCTGATTATTCGCCATTTTCCTTCCCCGGAAGCGGAAATTGATCTCACACAGAATTGAGATTCCAAGCCGGGCAAATGTCCCGGCTTTTTTGTTTTCCCCTCACTTCATATTGCCTTCTCTTAACTGTTATCCACATTACTCCTGAATCATTGGTCAATCCTTTGTAATCCACTAAATTGCGAGGACTTTTTCTGGGTTATTTGGATAAATCCATGTTACTGAAATATGCCTCCGTGAAAAGAACATTTCTGATTGCGCTCTTTTGTGTTTTGGGGATAATTTTTACAAATGAAGTCCATGCTCAATTTGTGGTCATTAGCGAGTATCAGAATATTTCTGCGATACCTGAAGGTGAATACACAGAGTTACTTATCGTAGTTGACAAAGTTGACTTGGTGGGCTATACTCTCCGTGACAATAGCGGGAGCGGCGACTGGCAAGGAGGTATAAAATTCAGAGATGTTCCTCTTTGGAAAAATCTAAGAATGGGCACCGTCATAGTCATCGGACATCGAAATATCCCGGCTTCTGTGATAGGTGATCAAAATCCAAGTGATGGGTCTTTGGTTGTTGGAGCTTTGGACGCCAACCTATTTGATAAGGTATTGTACTCAACCACCGATTGGAATGCGAATGCACTCAGCATTGCGCAACCCTATGACATGCTACAATTGCTCGATCCTGCAGGTAACCCTCATTATACTCTCGGTCACGGAAGTGCGGCCAATCGAACAACATATTTTGATCCAATCATTGGATCAAAACTCTATCATGAAATCACCGGTATCACGAACAATGTCTATGTTTATCCCGGTCAATCATTGGCAGACTATAATATGCCAAATCCCTCGAATTCGAAGACAATGCATACTCCATTTGCCTCACCTACTTTACCAAATAGACCCGGACTGGCACCAACTGCATCTGATTTGAATGGTCTCTATTGGAGGCAAATCAGAGCACCGCAATGGCCATTTCCTTCTGTGACCGGAACAGTGACACAATCCGGGGTGAGTTTATCTTGGAATCAAGCGCAGGATTTATACCCTGCTGACAATTATCAGGGTTATCTCATCATGAGAGGTTCCAAAAATCCAAGTGGTATTCCTCAAGATGGAAGAACATATGCGGTAGGCGACCCGATTGGAGATTGGGATGTCGTTGCAGTGATCACAGGAACCCCGAATACAACTTATGTTGATAATAAGCCATTACCATGCGGTGACACAACTAATTATCGGATCTATGCTTTCCGTTATACAGCTCCCAATATTGCTATTGACAGTATTTATTGCGCTCAGTTTCCCTATCTCGCAAAAGGTCGTTCATATAATGAATTGACTTTTGGTACATATTCCGCAGTGCGTCCTGCACCTGCCGTCCCTGTAATAACCTCGCTTGGCGTGACTGAAATCTGCGAAGGAAAGGATGTAACGCTCAAAGTGCAAACCACTTATCCAAATGGAACAGGTTATCAATGGTTTAAAGATGGAGCTCCAATCATTGGTGCGATTGCAAATGAGTATAAAGCAAAACAGGCTGGTACATATAGAGTCAAAATCAATGCGCTAAGCGGTTGCTCAAATGAATCCGCATCTTTGAATGTCACTGTACTCCCCAAACCAAATGCACTTCTTAATCCAAATAAGGAAGTTCGCATTTGCAGCGGTGATACAATCAAGTTTCAGGCAGGTCCTGCGGGTTCGACCTATACTTGGCTTTATAATGGAAGTCCCGTGCAAAATACCACGGCAAATTTTTCAGCAACAAATGCCGGAACATATCAAGTCATCGTCAAAGATGCCAAAGGTTGCATAGATTCATCAGATATCACGACTGTGGTGTATCGTTCCATTGCGATGTCATTCCCAGATCCCAAAATTGACTTCGGGAATTTGGATGGATGCAAATCATCGGTTTCCGCTGATAATTTATTGCGCAATACGGGAAAAGACACCGCAATCATCACGAAAATTGATGTACCAAATGGCTTCCAATATGTGTCTCCCGGCTTACCAATCGTTCTGGCTCCCGGAAAAAGTGTCACTTTAAAATTTGCTTTCACACCAGTTCAACCCGGTGAGAGCAAAGGCGATGCACTGATTCAAAGCTCCAGTTGCAATGCATTTGCTTCTCTCAATTTGCGTGGTTTCAAAGAACAAGCAAGTGTTACGCAATCATATTCAAGTGCGGATTTTGGAATTGCACTTTCATGCAATACACAACCGAAAGACACAACAATCATCATTGAGAATAAAGGAACTACAGATCTCTCTATAACCAATCCATTATTCTCAAGTCCTTATTCAGTAATCGCTCCAACAGCATTTCCATTGATTGTAAAAGCTAATTCATCTACTTCTTTGACCATTCGATATGCTCCCACAGGCGAGGGAATATTCATAACAACAATTCTTCTTCCTTATACTGCCGGTACCTGCAAGGATACATTGCGTATTGCATTTTCAGGAGAAGTTCGCACACCTGCGTATACAGTATCGGATCAGCCACTGCAACTCTCATCACTCATCGGTTGCGTGATTTCACGCGATACGAGTTTTCCTGTGACAAATACCGGAAAAACAGACTTAACACTTACAGCGCAAAGTTCACCCGGAACAACCATACTCACTCCGCTTCCAATCAAGCTCAAACCAGGTGAGACAATGATGGTGAATGTTCGCATAGAGCCACCAACAGATGGTGCATATAAAGGATTTATCTCATTCCTCTCCGAAGAATGTGGATTGAAGAAAGATGTTGTGATCAATACGACAAAAGAATCCGCTTCATATACTCTCTCAAAATCGAATCACCAATTCAATTCGCTCATCCGTTGCGATTCGCAAAACATGCTGAAAGACAGCATCATGATCAAAGCGAGTGCACTTGGCATTTCAGGCGAAGCTACGATTTCAAATATTGATGTCACCGGACCTTTCTCAGCATCAATCATGAACGGAGACAAACTGACAGCCGGAAGCAGAGATTTCATAATCACTTTTGCACCGACACAAGATGGTGTATTCACCGGTAAACTTACATTAACATTTGAGCCATGTTCGATAGTCAAGACCATTGATTTGAGTGGTTCGCTATCGAGTTCAACAATAACAGTAAATCAAAATTCAATTGTATTTCCGGTAACCGATAGCGGAATAGTTGAACAAAGAACATTCTCATTCACCAATTCCGGAAAAGAGAATATTCGATTGAGAAGCATAGGAGGATTCAATGCCCCATTCAGCTATACATCAAACAAAAATATCGGAGAGAATATTGCACCCGGCGAAACAGTGACATTCAATGTTTCCTTTGCACCAATCGGCAATAGCATCGATTCAATGCTGGCAGTATTGGAGATTGAAGGTCCTTGCCCGCAACAAATCAAGGTTGCGATTTCAGGTATCGGAAATCTTCCCAAGCCAATAGATGTGAATGGTCTTGCTGAACTTATTGGAGATAGTCAAAGTGCAAAACCCGGTGAAACAGTGATATTTCCAATTCGCATTTCAGCACATAATATCGCTCAAATGAATCTTGGTTCCATGTCATTCGACATAGCATATAATCGCAGTTTGCTCCTCCCGAAAGTACTTCGCATGAAGCAATCGCAATTGACAGGCTCGATGACAGAGTCAAGTCCGGGGATACTCTCATTCACAATCAATGCAAATGATACAATCAGTAGAGTACTTGAAGGTAATCTCCTTGAATTTGAATGCATGGCTTTGCTGGGTGATACAATGAGTACTCCGCTGACCATTCAAAATCGAACATTTGTGAAGCGTACACCAGGTATTTGTGTACTGATTTCCAATTCGCCGACATTCACTTTGGAAGATGTTTGTGATTTACCAAATCGACTGATTCGTCCAAATGGTAAACTTTCTCTTGCCAAGATCAATCAGAGTTTGAGTATTGAAGTGTTTAGTCAGGATCGCACCATGCTTGATATTCACGCAATGGATGGCTCCTTGATATCCCGCATGGTTGATGGTTCACTCACAAGTGGGGTCCATGAATTTGCCTTACCGATTGATATGCCATCAGGTATGTATGTTGCGATATTGAAGTCAGGACATTTCACTCGCACATTGCCATTTGGCCATGTGAAGTAATGGTGTCTCACAATGAAAAAAACCGTTCTCATCATATCGTACTATTTTCCGCCAATGGGATTGAGTGGTGTGATTCGTACATCAAAAATGGCGAAGGCATTATCAAAGAATGGTTGGCGAGTTGTGGTATTGACTGCCACACCAAAAGAATATCAAACCTATGATGAATCGCTTTTGCAGGAATTGATTGATGCGGGAGTTCATATTTACAGTACTCCTTCAAAAAATCCACCAAAGCAAGGCGAAGTGATCACTTCACCGGGTTGGCTAGAAAGAAATATTCTCAAGCCACTTCGTGGACAAGTGTATTTTCCCGATCCTGCAATACGATGGAAACGCATGGCCATTGCTGCAGCAGATGGCATTATCAATGAATATGATGTAAGCGTACTTCTCTCTGTTTCACCACCACTTAGCAATTTTGTGATTACGGATTTGATTGCCGAAAGACATCAAATTCCTTTCTTGCTGGATTATCAGGATGGTTGGACAAAAGGCATAACTGTTGATCAACAACAAAAACATCGCTCTTCCGCGCATTTAAAATTGGAGCATCATGTATTGAATCGTGCTGCGAGAATCATCGTTCCCTCACGAAATGCAAAAGAGCAAATGATCAAGGATTATCGCTTCCTCGAACATGATGATGTGATGATCATACCGCCGGGATATGATAGAGATGATATACAAGGATTGGATGTACGCAAAGAATCCGGTTCAAAACTCATCATCATGCATACCGGCAAAGCAGATATGTCAGGTCAATTACCCGCATTCCTTCAAGGTTTTGCAGAATTGATCAAAACAGCACCTGAAATAAAAAGAGATGTCTTGATTTCACTTCCCGGACTTGTGGATTCCCCACTCTTAGCGCACATTGACAAACTCGGCATTCGAGATTCAATACATCTTCCGGGCTATTTGCATCACAAAGAGCTGTTCGATGCAATGAGCAGAGCGCAGGTTCTACTTGCTGAAACAAAAAGTCAATATCTCATTCCGCGAAAAGTGTATGAATATATCGCGATGCAAAAGACACTCGCATTCATCGCGCCGGAACAATCGGCATTGACAACACTCGGGAAAGAAAGTGGTGCAGGATTATGCTTGCATGATACAAGTTCGGCTGCTGTCGGAACATATATTCGCGGAATGCACTCTTCTTGGAGAGGCTCGAAACTTCCTAAGGTGAATTCAGGTTTTGCAGAACGATATGCAATGGACAATTATATCGAAGATTTATCCATTGCATTGACAAAAGCCATTCGATTGACATAATTGACAGTATTATCTGTCTCCATTTTTCGCTTATAGCCATGCGACGCTCACAAGTTCAAGAGATGATCAGCGCCGGTGAATCCACGACCGTGGAATTCAAAAGAAAGTTCACAGAACCTGAAAAAATCGCCAAAGAGCTCACCGCATTTGCAAATACAAAGGGTGGACATTTACTCATCGGCATTGATGATGATAGAAGAATCGTGGGAATCTCAAGCGAAAAGGAAATCATGATTGATGTGGAAAGGGCTTGTCATTTTTATTGCGATCCACCACTGGTCTATGATTTGTATATCATGCCTTTCGATCGTGTTGACATAGCAATCGTGCATATTCTAGACAGTGAACACAAACCACATTTCGTTCGTAATCCTCAAAAACCCGATGAAAGCAAAGTCTATATTCGGCAAGGCGAAGAATCCGTTGCAGCTAGCAAAGAGATGATCCGCATTTTACGCGGAATGAGACCGGATGCCAAACCGCTGATGATTAGCATCACTGATAAAGAAAGAAGTTTATTTGATTTCATTGAAAAAAAAGGGCGCGCAACCGTTCGTGATTTTTCAACTTTGGTCAATATCTCCGATCGTCGTGCTGCAAGACTACTCGTTCGACTTGTAAGAGCCGGAATCTTGAATATTCATACAAATGAACAGTATGATTTTTATACTTTGGTTGAAAGACCAAATTGATTTCACCGATTTGTTCAATTTTCGGAAATTCCTATAATGATCACAAAGATCATCCTCCATATTTTCATTCTGATTCCCATTCTATCAGTAACATTATTTGCTCAATCTTTCCAATTGGAATGGGATGCAATCAATAAAGAATTGGATAGCGGAAAGATTCAATCGGCAAAACCACTTCTTAATGCATTGTTCATAAAAGCTAAATCTCAAAAGCAGATGCCCTCAATGCTGAAATGTATCATTCATTTGGCGGCGATCTCAGGAAGGTCCAATGAACCCGATGATAAAAGCATCATTCTCACATTGCAAAGATTTAAAGATAGTATAGATACAAAACCCGAAAAAGCAATCATTGACTATTTTATTGCCGAGGGTTTAAGAAATTATTATCACTATACGCTGGAAGACATTAGAAAAAGACCTCACCTTAATGCAGATATCAATGATTTCAATCAGATGGATAGCTGGCATCAATCGCAATTTCAACAAGCCATAAAAGATAGAATTAAGAGTGCATTACAAGATTCTTCAATTCTACTTTCTATTCCCGGAAGAACTTATACTGAATTACTAAGAGTAAAGGATGGTTCAGAATCGTATCGTCCGACTTTGTTTGACTTGATTGTTTATTCTTCCATCGCCCTTCTTGAAAAACTTGATCAAGATGTGGAAAGAGGATATAGACCAATCATTTCGGATGCGAGAGTGATGCAATCTGCATCGATATTCTTACAGTCATCAGCCAATGATCTCAAAGGATATGACTTGGAATTCGGCATGATTCGCGATAGAATATCACTGTATCAATCACTGATGCGCAATCATGCAAAAGACAAAGATCAATCGGCATTCATAGATGCCAATATTCAACGATTAATTGGACTTTTTCCCACTCTTTCCATAGATGCAAAAGACTCACTTCTCATCAATGCGCTCCTTGATATTGGCAATAATTCATCGCGTCATCCGGGTCAAGCCAATGCAATGTTGGAAGCGGTTCTGCATTGCATCAATACCGATCAGCCGGGTAAGGCATATGAGATATGCAATCGCATCATCGAACAATTTCCCAATACAAATTCCGCAGAGCAAAGCAAGATTCAACAAGGAAAGATTCGTAATAAATCATTGAATATTACTGTTCAGCAATATATTCTCCCGGGAAAACCATTCATTTTTAGAAGCGAATATGCCAATATTGAAAAAATCTATTGTCGCATTTATAAGCTCAGTGAAGAAGTAGAAAAAAAGATAAAAAAACGTAGATATAGAGATTCATATCTGGATAAATCAGGCATCAGACTTTTGATTGACATGCAACCGATCCAGGCATGGAAACAGGAATTTCCTAAGAATGAAGATTATCGTCCACATAGTATCTGGAAGAAAGCACCTGCACTGAACAAAGGTCGATATATCATGCTCATGAGCAATTCACCGATATTTGATATGTCCGGTGACAATGTGATCGTGCATGCAGAATTCACCGTAACTCCAATCATGAGCTTAATGCAAAAAGAAGCCGGTGGAAATATGTTGATGCATGTACTCGATGCAGAAAAAGGAAATCCTCTACGAGCAACAGTTCAGATTATGGAAAGTACATATGATCAAGATGAGAATGCATATTCTGACATAATTTCCGATAGTTTCACTAATAATGCTGATGGTATTCTGACCATCCCACCAATTGCGAATGAGAATTATATTCGCGAACGCTATTTCCGCATTATATCTGCACTTGATACACTCATCATCAGACATCCAGTGAATAGATTTCCGACTGGAGAATTTCAATCATATGAGCGTTTGCAATTATTCACTGATAGACAAATGTATCGTCCCGGTCAAACAGTACAATTCAAAGGAATTGCATTTACGCATGGTGCCATAGACTCAGCTTCAGTGCTTCGTAATAAAGAAATCATTGTACGATTTGTGGATGCAAGATCGAAGGTATTGGATTCATTACGATTGACAACTTCTGAATTTGGTTCATGTTCTTCTTCATTTACAATACCTGAAGAAATAGTACCAGGTTTTTGTTCGATTCAAAGCGATCTCGGTTCTGTTTCATTTCGCGTCGAAGAATATAAAAGACCAAGTTTTGAAATTACTTTCCCCAAATCAGACATTGCATATACAATCGGTGATCGCATTTCCGTGAATGGCATCGCAAAAAGCTATGCGGGAAGCAATTTGTCAGGTGCCACATTCAAATATACAATCTCACGAATCACGAGTTTTCCATGTTGGTTCAGACATTGGATTCCAAGACCAGGATCTCGTGACAGAGAAATTGCCCATGGCACAGGTATTCTTGACATAAACGGAAATTTTGCAATCAACTTCGAAGCAATCAAAGATCCGATGCTCAATCCACTTGATGCACCTTTATATTCCTATAAAGTGAATGTGGACATCATTGCAGGAAATGGAGAATTGCAGCAAGCAGAAACCATCATTGATGTCGGCACATTGAAAGCAGTCTATGTATTCAAACATAAAGAGATCTATTCCACACAAGAATCAGCAGACATCACACTTTCCTGTACATTGAATTCCGGAAAACCGGCTAAAGGAATGCGTGGGAAAGTCATTGTAGAAGCTCTTGAAAAAAGCAAGCAATTGAAATTACCCATGCCCTTTGAATTTGGTGATGTGGAGGGTCTTTCCTATAAGGACAAAGAATTACTCTTTCCAAATGATCAATGCGATGTCAATTCAACACAACTTGCCGCAAAAGCAATTGCAACTGTCTTTTCAGCTACTCTCGCAAGTGATGATCAGGGATTTATACAACCCATTCTTCCTTCACTGAAACCGGGTACATATCGCATTCGATTTATTTCGGACAATGAGAATATTCCTTTTACGCTTGAATCCACTTGGTCTGTGATTGATGCTGAATCGAATTCTATGACTTTGGATGAGCATGTTCTTGTTTATATGAAAGACACCAATATGGAACCGGGAGATACCGCTCGCATAAACATAGGAACAGCCTGGAAAGATGCTTCAATTCTCATGCAAATTGAATCAAGAGGAAGAATCATAAAACAAGAAAGATATACTCTTTCCACTTCTATGAAGCAATTGAATATACCCATCATATCAGAATATCGAGGTGGTTTCGCAATTCATGTATCGCTTGTGAAAAACAATCGCTTAATCACAAAGAGCATGTCAATCATTGTGCCTTGGTCTAATAAACAGATTGCAGTCAAGACAAGAACTTTAAGAGACAAAACAGCTCCCGGAAAGAAAGAACAAATGACATTTTCCATTGAAGGAGCCAATAAACAGCATGAAGTTTTGGGTATAATCTATGATGCCTCGCTTGATGCATTGGCTCCAAGACAATTTATGGGTGTATATAATCTTTGGGAGCCGATATATGCTCAAGCACAACCGACAGGATTGACGATAAGTACAATGTTCTCTTCAGCATTATTCGGTGATCGCTGGAATGAAGCAGGCAATGGATTTTCTGATATTCGAGAATTTGATGAGTTCAATTTGGATCTATTACTTGGCGGAATATTTGGTCGCACCGAAGTAGTGTATTACTCCGATATGGTTATGGCTAAGAACATGATGGAGAGTCCGATGCAATCTCCAAACAGAATGTTGAAAGCTATGGGAAGCAATCCGATTCAAGATGAAGCTCAGTCTTCCAAACAAATCACGCCTCGCATTGCAATGCAGGAAACAGCATTTTTTGCTTCAGCTTTACAATTCCAAAATGGCAATGCAAGCATTGAAACCAAAATGCCCGAAGCTTTAACAAGATGGAATATCAGACTTTTTGCGCATGGAAAAGACATGAGTTTTGGGTCTTTGGACACATCCATCATTTCACAAAAAGAATTCATGATTGCAAGTCATATACCACGGTTCGTGCGAAGTGGCGATACGATGAATCTTCGTTCCACACTCTATGTTCTTGGCTCAGCATCAAGCATCAAAGGCAAAGCAAAACTTTCTTATTTCATTGATGAAGATTCTCTTTCCATCAAAACCTTGACATCGGATTTCACGGCAAGCAAATCTTCTCCCGGACAAGTCATGTGGAATATTTCCATTCCAAATGGTCGCACTATGACATTCACATTATCCGGTGAATCCGATTCATTTGAAGATGCAGAGCGATATACCATTCCGATTCTTCCAAGTTCGCTTCCGATCACTGACAGATATCCATTGTGGCTCAATCCCGAGGTCAGTTCCAAGAAGTCCATTACCTTGGAAACTGCAAATGATATTCAATCACTCTCCATTCAAGTTTCTTCTGAACCCTATTGGTATGCGCTGGAAGCTCTTCCGGATTTACTTCAAAAATCCTTTGGCTCTAGTTTGGATCAACTCAATCGCTTACTTGCTTCAATTTTTGCTGAAAAATATATCCTGAGTAATGATGCAATCAGCAAAGTATTGCGTGATTCATTGATGAAAGGAAGAATTTCAGGAAATCTGACACAAGAGAAAGGTCTTTCAAGCAGCGATATCGGTCCTTGGGAATCAGATATGCTGTCGCAAGACAGACAGGCCAATAATATTTCTATCTATGCTGAACCCGATAAAATCAAGAGAATCGGTGAACAAGCTTTTGATGAGTTACAAAAAATGCAATCAACATCAGGTGGTTTTCCATGGTTTTCGGCAATGTCTGAAAGCCCATATATCACAAAGCAAATCTTGATCGGACTTGGAATCGCCGAATCAATTTCTTCAATCAGAAACACTAATCGTGATGCACTCTTTTTGATTGATCGAACCATAGAATGGCTTGATGAAGCATTCAGAAGAGATATAGAACAATCACTGAAAACGATGATCAAAAATGATACATTCAGACTTGCATTCTCCGACATCCATTATTGTTATGCCCGTTCTTTCTTTCTGAAATCTCATCCACTTCCAACAGATGAGAATATGTCCATCATCATCAATTCCCTTTGGAATGAACGCTTGAAACATGGATTGCAAGCAGAAGCAATGATAGCTTTGTTTTTCAATCGAATGGGTGAGAATGAAAAAGCAAAAGCCATGCTTCGATCACTCAAAGAACGATCAGTGCAAAATGAATACGGTTATCATTGGTCACTCAAATCCAATCTATGGACTGATGCCGATATTGAAACACATGCACTCATTCTACAGGCATTTGATGAAATAGACTCAGATAGTGAAGTTCGTGCCGGAATTTTGACATATCTCTTGAAGCAAAAGCAGACGAGAAATTGGGGTACCCCATCAGCTACATTGTCAGCCACGATGAGCTTGCTGAATAATGCGGTTTCATGCTCAAATAATTCCATTACTCTCAGCATCGATGGCAATCAAATCAAGAAAAATACGACCGCATTTCCGGGAATAATGACACATACGATCAAAGATGCATCCATGGTCAAAGGTATTGAACTGACCACCGAAAAGAAATGTCCGGCCTGGGGCGGAGTGTATAGACATCGCATCGTTCCATTAAAAGAAGAGTTTTCCGCCGCTGAAGGTGAATTCAGCGTAACAAGACAATTTCTGAGAAATATCCCCGGAAAAGGACTCATCCCACTCAAAGAGGGCGAACAACTCACTTTAGGGGAGCGAATCATGATTCGCATCAAGATTTCAACCCCAAATACGATGAATTATGTGCAAGTACAAGATCTCTTCCCTTCTTGTTTTGATATTATGGCTAATATATCCGAATATCGTCATTATCAGAATTTTTGGACATATATCATACCTCGAGATAAATCCATGAATTTCTTCATTGATTATCTCCCTAAAGGGATATCATTCATGGATTATGAAGTGAAAGTTGAAAAGACAGGAACATTTTCCAAAGGCATGATCAAAGCATATTCCATCTATGCTCCCGAATATGGCGCTATAAATGGCGGTGGAATGATTGTCTCTAGCCCATAAAATGCCCTGAAATGCTTCGGACAAGTCGCAAAAAATCGCCATTTTTGCAGTATGGATCAATCCGAGCAAACCATAGAATCCAAGCCGATTGTGGCCGATAAACCGAGTATTGCAACACGCATTTCTCGTTTTGTCGGACAAATGATCTCCGGGCTCTTTCTCCTTCTCATTTTGGGAGTGCTTGGAGCATATATATTTGTTCAGACAGATGTCTTCCGTGAATGGCTGAGACCCGTATTGATCGAACAGATCAATAAGCAAATCAAGGGGAAGGTACATTTCACAGATATGAGAATTGATATTTTTCGTGGAATCATCCTTCATGACATATCATTGATCGCCGCCGGTGACACCGTTGTACAGGCGGGTGATCTCTCGGTTTCCTATACTCTCGAGGCATTGCTCAATCGATCCATCAGCGTGAGTACCCTATCACTCGATCACCCTAGAATCAAAATACTCCGTTCAAAAGACGGCACCTGGAATGTGGAGCATGTCCTGTTTCCCGTACCTGAAGACCCAAATAAACCTCCTTTCGATTGGCAGATTACACTTGAAAATCTTGAAATCTGCGGTGGTTCCATTCGGGTTTTTGACTCTTTGTCCAAACAATCACCAAGAGTATTCAATGCAGGTGATTTGGTTTTGCAAGATGTAAACCTCATTCTGTCAGGCAAAGCATATCCCGGCATTCATAGATATGACATTAACATTGCATCTCTTTCCGGAACAGATCTTAAAAGTGGCTTTACGCTGAATGATGCCTCGCTCAAGGCATTGCATCAACAGTCCGGAATCACCATAGATAGATTGAACATAATTACACCAAACACCAAGCTTCGTTTATCAGGCAGAGCTGATGGACTGGATGTATTTGATTCCCTGTTCACAAAAAGATTTCCAAAAACTCCCATATCGATTGCACTTGTTTCGGAACGATTTGATTCCGATGATTTACGAATATTCTTTCCTAATGTCGGAATATTCGGGGTTTATGACATAGATCTTGAGGCCGACGGAACATTTCGTGAGATCAATGTGGCCAATCTCGATATTGGCACAAGAGAATCTCGTTTGAGAGTTTCAGGAATGCTCAAAGATGTTGGTGATGCAAAGAAGTTCTTTTTCAATGCAGAGGCGATGGGACAAGCAAGCATTGATTATGATATGCTTTTAAAGCAAATTCCCGTTCTCGGATTGCCGCCATTGCCTTTCTTGGGCAATGTGACATTCACATCTTTACTCGTGAAAGGAAAACCTTCCGATTCCTTGCATATACAACTTGATGCGAATACTAAATCGGGTGCATTGAATGGATTTGCAAATCTCACTTTTCGAAATCCGGAACTCGGTTATGTGAGTGATATGCAATTCACCAATCTCAATCCCGGTGCGATCATTCAAGATGAGAGTTTGAATGGCAATGTGAACATGCATTTGAACATTGCAGGAAAAGGAACGACTTTGCCCACACTTGATGCCGCAATTCGCATTGAAGCAGGACCATCTCGATTGGGTGAATATGCCATATCGTCCATGCTATTTGATGGCCATGCATCAGAAGCAGGATTACTGATGATTGATACGGCAAATATCATTCTCAAAGAAGCAGTTCGTGGAATGGACGAATTCGAAAATGAACTACGGTCAGCATTCCGATTGTCCGGAATGATTGATGCAAGACCTGCAAATCCCCTCTTCGATATTGAAGCAGAATGTGAGAATATTTCACCGGCAGAAATATTCAATACAAAAAAACTTCCGACACATTTTGATGGCTCCATCACGATGGTCATGCGCGGAATGCATTTGGACAGTTTGGAAGGCGATATGCATATGCATGCCCGACAACTCATTTTCAATGATAGAACCGTTCGTCCGCAAAATGTTGATGTGAGTATACGCAGAGAAAGTCCGAAAAGAAGACATGTCACGATACAATCACCCATGTACTCCATTCAGGCCGACGGAGAATATACATTCATATCTCTCATCACTGCAATTGATCATACAGTCAGCAGCGTGATTCTCGAAGGAGATAAGAAATATAAGGGCATGTCAGGTCTTGATTTGAGCGATCACCCACTCATGCCGATGATGGACTCTTCAATTCTTGATGTTAATATTCGCATCAATGCCCGCGATTTGGCTCCTGTGAATTTATTCATGGATGGAATCAATGCCACAGGCGAAGTGAAGATGAGTCTTGGGATAAAGTCAGATAAAAATGCAACGATATTTACAATTGATTCACTTCATGCTTTGAACGGTCATATTTTCGGACCCGACAATGACGGAGCCAGTTCTCCATTTTTGATGAAAGGCATCATCAAAACAGAACCCGGAAATCAGGGTCGAAGAATATTGAGTGAATTGACAGTATCCGCAATTGCTGAAGATTGGCTTACTATAAATACACTCACACTGAAAAAACCTGCATTGAACTTTTCATTGAAACATACAGATTTCAATGGCACATTTTCGGGTTCCATCGGTGATGATATCTATGCTGATATTTCGACGAGTGCAATATTCACAGACACTTCATTCACATATGATGCAAACAACTGTGATATCACATATGGAAATCTAACTTGGAATAATGCAGGGACATTGAAAGGGAAATTTTCAGGAAGTGGGATATACTTTGACAATGTTAGATTCAACAGAATCGGAGCAGAATCAATCAATGCTACAGGCATGATTTCAGAAAAGACATTCAGAAACATGAATATAGCATTGACCAATTTTCCTTTGAAAGATGTAAAGAAGTTGCCATTCCTTCCTGAAGACATTCGAGAGGTACTTTCAACATTGCGTGGCAATGCTCGAACCACGATCATAACAGCAGAAGGTCCTTTCCGCAATCCACAATTCTCCTGCATTGGAGCAATAGACAGTATTTACTACAATGATATCGCTGTAGGTAATCAACAATTCACGCTCAATCATGTGGATTCAATGATCACAGGTTCGGTTGATGTGACAGATCTTCGTAATGCAGGTGTAAAAACTCTCACAATTGATATTGAACAGATTCCCTATAATCTTGCAATTGGTAATGCTAGTGAGCCAATGCGAAGAGATGAGCCACTCGTTGTGATTGCACAAGCGAATGGTCTCTCGATTGCAACAATAGCTCCTTTCATTCCCGGAGTCTCAGGATTAAAAGGCAAAGCAGATGCAACAATCACTCTGGGTGGTTATGCACCTGATGGCATCAATTATGGCGGAAAGGCAACCATTCGTGATATGTCTTTTGTACTTGATGCCACTAATATTCGCTATTCCGCAGAAGGAAATATTTATCTCAAGAATGCTACTGCAAAACTTGACAGCATATTCGTACGCAATGACAAATATGATTTGCCAAATGGCGAAGCAGTTATTACAGGTAATCTCAATCTATATGACATCATCTATATCAAGAATTTCGATTTGAACATTGTATCAAAACAACTATTGGTATTGAGTGATGCTTCTGCCAGCACCATGCCGGCGATGTATGGAAAATTCACGATTGCGTCGGGTCAGAATCCACTTCGCTTTTATGGCACATTCAAGAAGCCATTTTTGCGAGGTGATGTAAAAGTGATGCAAGCTTCGATAACGATGCCACCGGAAGAAGAACAGGTCACTGCATCGGGCGTACGATATACTGTTTTGAATTCGGAACAAAGACAATTGCTTAATTCACCTGAAAATCCGGTGACGGATTTATTCAAAGCATTATCTGTAGCGGGCATTTCCAAAAAGGAATCTAAAGAGAATTCCATGGACATCGGCAATGAAGGAATTGATGAAAATGAATTATTGCGTAGAAAAAGAGCCGGTTTTAATGATTTATTGGATTATGATCTGAATGTTCTCATGCCGGGCAAATTTCTCCTCAAAATGATTCTAGGAACATTTGAAGAAATTCGTGCAAATGTTGAGCCAACAAATAAACAAACTGCATTGCGATTTCAAAAGGAATCATTCAAACTTCCACGACTCTTTGGTGAAATCAAATTGCTGGAAGGTTCTCAGTACAAGTTCTTGAAAGTATTTGATGCATCCGGAAGTTTACTGTTTAATACTGGTGAGTTAACCAATCCGACTTTGGATTTACTTGCTATTTACAAAGGTCAAACCCGATATGATGATGTACTTGAGAATTTCCGAGTCATCATGAAAATTACTGGTACAAAAAATCTCCCTCAAGTTTCCATCACATGGGAAAGCAATGGCATTGAGGCTATCGGAGATTCCTCCCAAATAAGAAATGATGCCCTCATGAAATTGATTGTGGGTAGAACGCAAGCCGAATTATTTGGACGAGGTTCAGCCGGCGGAGGAATTGGTACCAGAGGCTTGGGCGATCAATTGTCCAATTCATTATCGGCAGCAGCATCACAGTTATTTTCCGGTTTGCTTGAAGGTACCGGTTTGCTTACGAATGCCACGATTAGTTTACAAGAAGGATTGTCTGATTTATCGCAAGCACGATTGAATCTCAGCGGACAATTGTTCAGTGATGTTGCATGGAGAGCTGCAGGAACAATCGGTGATTTATCCGGCAATTATGAATTCAGCGTGGATGTTCCCGTCACGATTCTCGGAGATTATGATGCACTACGCAATTTGCTTTTGCAATTGACAAGAGCATCAGCGCCTGCGAATGCAATCTCCACGAGACAACAAAAAGAATGGGAAATGAAGATTAGTTGGCGTTATGCATTTTAATAATTGACAATCATGATTCTACTCAAAGACGTACATAAATCATTTGGTCCAAAACATGTATTGCAAGGCATCAACCTTGCCATACCAAATGGGAAAATCACTTGCATCATCGGCAAATCCGGATGTGGAAAAAGTGTATTGCTCAAACATATTGTCGGTCTGCTCACCCAAGATCAAGGTGAAGTACAGATTGATGGACATTCCGTTGCATCCATGACGCAAAAAGAATTGTTTGACATCCGTAGAAATATCGGCTATGTTTTTCAAGGTGCTGCATTATTTGACTCAATGACAGTATATGAAAATGTGATCATTGGATTATATGAGCATGGCGAACGCGATATGGATCTGCTCAATAGCGAAGCTCGTAGAGTATTATCCGCCGTTGGTTTGCTACCTGATATTTCCGAAAGTGGCACAATGCATTTTGAAAAAGAATTTGCTTTGCTGAGTGGCAAAAAACCGAGTGATCTTTCCGGCGGAATGAAAAAGCGCGTTGGAGTTGCCAGAGCGCTTGTTGGGAGTCCATCCTATATTTTCTACGATGAGCCGACCACCGGATTGGATCCCGTCAATTCAGAGCAAATAGACAAAATGATACTTGAATTGTCGAAGAAACTATCTATCACATCTCTTGTCATCACACATGATATGTTTTCCGTATTCAATATTGCGGATCATGTTGCAATGTTGGATAATGGAAAAGTGTGTTTTGAAGGCGATGCACATACTTTGCAGATAACAGAAGACCCCATCGTATCCGAGTTCATCAGTCGTTTTCAATCTGATGCACGGATGCAATAAACTAGAATTCACCACTTTGTTTCATAATCAATAGCTACACATGACAAAGCGTACAATCAAAAGAGAAGATGCACTTGAATATCATTCATCCGGAAGAAAAGGTAAGATAGAAGTCATACCAAGCAAATCCGTATCCACGCAATATGAACTCTCACTCGCCTATTCACCAGGTGTTGCAGAACCTTGCAAGGAAATTGCCGCAAATGAAGAAATGGTCTATGAATATACGGCCAAAGGAAATCTCGTTGGAGTGATTTCAAATGGAACCGCCGTTCTCGGACTTGGCAATATCGGTGCCGCCGCCGGAAAACCTGTATTTGAAGGCAAGGGCGTATTGTTCAAGAAATTTGCCGATATCGATGTATTCGACATCGAGATCACCACACAAGATCCTGATGAATTCATCAATACAGTTGTGAATCTCGAGCCGACATTTGGTGGTATCAATCTTGAAGACATCAAAGCACCGGAATGTTTTTATATCGAGCAGGAATTGCAAAAACGCATGCAGATTCCAATCATGCATGATGATCAACATGGTACCGCAATCATTAGTGGTGCAGCATTGCTCAATGCACTAGATATTCAAAACAAGAAAATCGATGAAGTGATTGTCGCTGTGAGCGGTGCCGGTGCAAGCGCGATTGCATGTTGCAGAATGTATGAAAAATTGGGCGTGAAGAAAGAGAATATCTTTCTCTGTGATCGCAAAGGACTCATCTTCCCGGGAAGAGATGCAGACATGACAGAAACCAAAGCTGAATTTGCCAATGGAACGGGTCCGGCTGATTTGGCAGATCTCATGAAAAAGGCCGATGTCTTTTTGGGCTTGAGCTCAGCCGGTCTTGTCAGCAAAGAGATGATTGCTTCCATGCCTGCAAATCCGATTGTATTCGCACTTGCAAATCCCGATCCTGAAATTTCATATGAAGATGCATATTCAGTGCGTACTGACATCATCATGGCAACAGGCAGAAGCGATTATCCAAATCAAGTGAATAATGTTCTTGGCTTCCCTTTCATCTTCAGAGGCGCATTGGATGTTCGTGCAAAAGCAATCAATGATGAAATGAAAATTGCAGCTGTATATGCCCTTTCCGAATTAGCAAAAGAACCCGTTCCCGATTATGTAGTCCGCGCTTATGGCGGAGAT
>Ga0209770_10000595_pt1 | contig 19478 bp, 18 predicted proteins | sample LauGreSu1BDMLBDD_2_FD_187572 | JGI IMG/M metagenome (GOLD analysis project Ga0209770, IMG submission 187572) | Freshwater lake microbial communities from Lake Michigan, USA - Su13.BD.MLB.DD (SPAdes) (version 2) | ecosystem: Environmental > Aquatic > Freshwater > Lake | place: Lake Michigan, USA...
GACGCCCGGGGGCCGGATCGCGGGGCTCCTCTTCGGAGCGCCCGGACCAAGGCTCTCGGGCGTCGTGCGTTGCCGCAATCGCGAGAGTTCGGACAGGCGGCGCAATCGGACCGTCCGGGCCGGCGTTCCACGGGTCGACCGCGGAAACGGCGACCGGCGCCGAACTTCCCGACTTCTCTGAAAAGGCGGAACGAGCCGCGGGAACGCCCGTACACTCGACCGCGTCTCGCCTGGGCTCGGACGCCCTGAGGACTCGGACATGCTTGATCCGGAAACAGAACGCAGCACCATTCGGCGCGCCCGACGCGGAGACCGCGAGGCGATCGCAGAGCTCATTCGGGCCTACCAGCGTCCACTTGAGGCGTTCCTGTTCCGGCTCTGCGGCAAGAGCGAGCTCGCCGAGGATCTCGCCCAGGAGTCGTTCGTCCGCGTGATGCGATCCCTGGACCGCTTCGACGAGCGCTTCCGCTTCTCGACCTGGCTCTTCACGATCGGCAAGCGGCTGCTTGTCAACCATCTCCAGAAGATGCGGCCGACCGCGGACAGCGAGGTCGTCGAGTACCGCGCCGGTGAGTCGAACACGCCTCAGGCGGAGCTCGTCGAGGCCGAGCGTACTGGTCGCGTGAGCGCCCTCGTCGGTGTCGCGCTCGACTCTCTGGTCAGCCCGCAGCGCGAGATCGTCCTGCTGTTCCATCAGCAGGGCTGGTCCGTCCAGCAGATCTCGCGAGAGCTCTCGATGCCCGAGGGCACGATCAAGAGCCACCTCTTCCGTGCACGCCGGCGCATGCTCGAGGCGATCGAGCGGAGCGGCGTCAAGAACCCCGAGGAGGTCCTCCGGTGAGCCCCGACGGTGAGCGGAGGTTCTCGCAGCGGGCCGAGCGCGTGCTCGTCCGCGTGCTGCTTGCCCTCCGCCGCGAGGCCCGGCCGCATTCAGCCGATTCGCGCCGCGCGGAGGAACTCGCTGACGCCATCCTCTCTGACTTCCCAAGGCGGATCCTCCCGTTTGGCATGGCCGCGCTTGCGGTGATCGCCGTCGTGTGCGCGGCTCCGCTCCTCCGTGACCTCGCGGTCGAGCACGGCGTCTCGTCCGGCGGCGTGTGCGCCGTCGCGGTGGTCGAGTCTGGCCTGCGAGGTCGCAGTGCTGAGGTGAGCGACGGCGTCGATGCTCTTCGGGCCGTGGTCGCGCCGTTTTCCCCCGGCCTGGTGGGTGGCGCGAGCGAGGCTTTGCCGGAGGACGCCCGCGACGAAAGCAACGCGCTTCCGAAAGAGGCGTCCGCCCCGTTCTCCCGGTCCTGACCGATGCGCGCGCACACGCGAGGTCCTCTGTCAGCCTTGACTCGATGGATGGCATCGGCCCTGGCCCCGGCGCGCGCGATGCGGGCCGTGGTTTCGCTCGTGGTTTCGCTCGTGATTCCGCTCGCGTTGTCGATCGTCGAGCTCGCGAAGGGAGACAACGCAGGATTCGCGCTCGCCCCGAAGGATGCGGTGTTCGCGGTCGACGCGCGTGGAGTGGCCGAGTTGCTTGAGGGTGACCAGGGCGCAGTGGTCCGCCCGATGGTGGAGGCATTCGCGGGCGCCGAGGCGCTTCAGACCTTCAACCTGCTCGCCAAGCGAACCACGGCCGGAAGCGAGCGCCTCGCGAAGGAGGTCCTTGCGGGCCGCGTCGCGTTCATCCTTGGTTCGGGCACCGCGTCCTCCGCGTGGATCCTTGGATTCGAGAGCGACGACCAGCGCTGCGAGCACCTGCTCAGGATGCTGAGCGCGAAGCTGGTCGTCCCAGGTCGCTACGAGAGCGCCGTGCAACGGCTCGTGATGCGTCGCGTCTCGGGATGGCTGCTGGTCACTCCCTCGGAGCCAGAGGGATGGAGACGCGTGGACGCTGCTGCGGCCCGCGTTCCGGTCGAGGATGCGTCGAGCTCGCTGATCGGTGAGCCGCTCATCCAGCAGTTGCTCGCGAGCGATGCGCCGGTTCGGGTGTTCATCCGGCACGGCGACCCAATCGGTGGCGCGACGACACTTGCGATCCGGAGCGCAAAGCGTGGACTGCACGCCGAGCTTTCGGGCCAGTACGAGTCGGCGCCCCTTGGGCTCCCGGATCGGAATGGCGCGCCCGCGGGCCGCGAGACGCTCGACGCGCGGGTCGTGCGTGCGTTCGAAGACCGCGCGGTGCTGGTCACATCGAATCTTGCCAGCGGCCAGCCCTCGCGGGGTGACGCGCTCTGGCTGGCAGTCGTGCCCGAACTGGCGCCGCCGCCGTCGATGCGCGCGAACCTCGCCGGCGAACGGCTTCTGGCCGTCGGCGCCTGCCAGGAGCATCCCATGCCGGCGGTCGCGCTGGCGTGGCGCGTGGAGGACAGCGAGCAGGCCGAGGTCGAGCAGGACCATTTCATGCGAGGCGTGTGCTGCGGGCTGCTGCGGTACAGCGAGTCCCGCGGAGCCAAGTCCTCCGCCGGCGGAGCCCCCGAAGCGCAGCAGGCATCGCGCACCTGTGGCGAACTCGGCGGGTTCGCCGACCTTTACATCGGAAAGCCGTTCAAGCTCGGCCGGAGCGTCCTCTGCTGGAGGACCGTCGCGACGCCCTGTGGCGGCTGGCAGATCTACGCGAGTGACCAGCGGTGGCTCGGGGTCGTGGCGGAGCGCCTCGGTGAAGCGTCCTGCAGCGATGAGCCGAAGGTCGCGGCGGCGGGGATGGGCTTCTGCGATGGCCCCCGTGCCGCAGCGCTCTTGCGACGCTGGCAGCCGCTCGTCCGCGAGGGAGTCGAGGACCGCGTCTCCGTTGGCCTCCGAGCCGTTGCCGATGTGATGCAGCGCCTCGGAAGGGTTCGTTTCCGATACGACATGGCGAGCCCGACCCGGGTCCAGGCCACGCTCGAGATCGAGCCGCTCGGCCAGCTTCACGATCCGCTTGGCAGGACGAGGCCGGGGGACCCCTCCCTCCGCCCCGAGGCGGCCCGACCGGACTCCCCTCAGTAGCATCCCGGCATGTCTCCTGCCCGCGAGGACATCCTTCGCTCGGCCTCGCGCCATCCGATGGCTTGTGCAGCGGAGGTGGGACTTCGCGACGCAGGCGTCGGGACAGACGAACCGATCGTCCTCGGCGTCAGCGGCGGCGCGGACTCGATGGCAATGCTCGTGCTCGTCGCGGCGGTGCGGCTTCGAAGCGATCCGGCGCTCGATTCGATCTCGGTGCTCGCCTGCGATCACGGGCTGCGCCCGGAGGCTGCGGGGGAATGCGAGTCCGTGATCGCACTCTGTGAGCGAATCGGCGTTCGATCGCGCGCGGTCGAGCGGATCCAGGTCGACGCCGGCGGAAACCGGCTCGCCGCCGCGCGGGACGCGCGGCTCGCGGCGCTCTGGCGGCACGCCTCGCGCGTCGGCTCGAGATCGCTGCTGCTCGCGCACCACGCAGATGATGTCGCCGAGGGACTTCTGCTGGCCATGGCGCGCGGGGGAGGGTTGGATTCAGTACGGTCGCTCGTGCCTCGACGGGAGCACGACGGACTGGGCGCGGTCTGCCGGCCGCTTCTCGGGGTTCGCCGACTCGAGCTGCAGCGCTTCCTCGAGTCGCTCGGAATCAGCTGGCACGAGGACCCGAGCAATCGCGACCACTCCCGTGGCGCACTCCGCACCGACGCCGTGGCGTCGCTTCTCGTCGGTGAACTCGCATCGGGCATCGGGGGATTCGTCGAGGAGGCGAACGAACTGCTGCTCCTGCGAGACCTGCTCGCCGACGATCTGGCCCCGCTCGGGTCGGTAAGCGTCTCGCGCGATGCCTTCGATCGCGCGGCGGCCGCGGTGCGTGCGGCGGCGATCGTCCGGCTCGCGCGCGCCTCAGGCGGCTCGCTCGCGCGGGTCTCGATCGAACGCGCCGTCCGGGACAGCGGAAGTCCGGACAGACGGCCGAGGAAGTATGCGGGGCGCGGGGGATCGCTGCAGATCGATGCCCGGGAGGTCCGCTGGATCCGTACTACTGCGGATTGAGGCAGTCGCCGCCAAATCGATCCGCGACGCAGGTGATGACGCCGCGCTCGACCTTGACGGTCATCGGCGGTGCGATGAGCCAGAGCGGCCCGGGCGGCAGCATCTCGTGCTCGCAACTCGCGCACTCGATGGGGCCAAGTTCGTCGTGCATGGCGGAAACCGCGCCATCCGCGAGCGGGATCTCGACGGCGAAGACGAGCTCCAGGCGCGGCTCGGCGAAGTTCCCGCTGAAGAGCGTGTGGCAAGCGTCGCACGCAGGGTTGTAGAACACGATGAAGGCAGTCTCCATGCCGATCTTCTGGACCATGGAGGGCAGATAGGTCATGATCGGCGACTCGGTCAGCGCGGTACCGATGTACGGCTTCAGGTCGAGGTCGATTGAGATCATCTTCGACTTCGCGCCGGCCCCGGCGGGATCGGCTGGTTCCGCGAAGCGGGTCGAGGACGCGAAGCCGCCCGCAGCGGTTGCCGTGGCCAGCGCGAGGAGCGCCGACCACGCGGGGGAGAGGCCGCGTCGCGCGGATGGATCATGCTGCACGGGAACCCTTGCCGCGAGGACGGTCAGTGCCGAGGCGCCGGCGAGCGCGAGCGCAGGCGTCCAGGCATGGCCTTGCCTGAGCGCGGCGGAGAGGCATGCGAGGCAGACAAACGCCGCTGTTCCCGCGCCGAACACGGAGAGGAACGGGCGGCCGACACACGCGATTGCGGCGGCGAGGGCCAGTTCCCCGCCCACGATAAGCCGCGCAGCCGTGGCGGGCTCGTAGCCGAACAGCCAGGCGAGGAGCTCGCGGAGTGGGGCCGGGGTCGATGATTCGCCGAGACGGAGCTGCACGATCGCCGCGCCCGCGATGAAGGCTGCGACCGCGATCGCTGCGAGCCGGGGGTGGAGTCGGAGCTTCGGCATCGGGTCACCTCGGCGCAGGGAACTTCAGGCAGGCCTCGACGGCCTGGATGTCGTTCGCATCCTCGACCACGCACTCGACGACGCCGTCTTGAATCGCCACGATGACGGGCGTTCCGATCACGAAGTTCGGCCCCTTCACAAGCGAGCGCTTGACGCACTCCTCGCAGGGGTTGTCCAAGTGCCCCGCGGGATCGGTGTCGGGAATCGCCACGGCCAGCGTGCGCACGGGCAGTTTTCCCGTAAAGTAGCTCATGAGGATGTCGTGGCAGTGCTCGCAGTCCTCTCGATAGAAGATCACGATCCATCGGCCCGTCAGCAAGTCCGGAGGAATCTCGCCCGCGATGAGTCGCGAGAACGGATTGGCCGCGAACGGCTTTCCGACCGAGTCCTTGTACTCCGCGATGTAGAACGGATCGAGCTTGGCGGGCACGCCCGGCCACGCCGGCTTCGGCGGAGCTGGTGCTGCGACCGTGGTGGCCGGGCTGCTGACCGCCGATGCGGGCGACACCACCGACGCGAGCAGCTCCGGGTTGTCGACATCGCCGCAGGCCGCGGTGACCATGCCGTCCTTGAGCCTCAGCAGGACAGGGGTCTGGATCAGATAGTTGGGCGATTTGCCCTGCTGGCCGGCGCGGACGCGGAACAGGGAAGTCGCGACGCAGCCCTCGCACGGCATCGCGAGCGGCGACCCGGTCGTGTCGTAGATCGCGACCTTCAGCACACGCTCTTTCCTCGGGGCCGCGAAGTGATCTCGGTAGATCCGCTGGCAGACATCGCAGTCCTGCCGCGAGAAGACAACGATCCAGTCGCCGCGCTCGATGTCCTCCGGAAGCGGGCGCTCGATCGCAAGGGCGAGCTTCTGCGATCGGAATGGCTTCCCGATCCACTCGGGCCACTTGGTGAAGTAGTTCTTCTCGTACTGCGACGGCGCGGGTGGCCAAGGTCCGGAGATCGCGCCTGGCGCCGCGGTGCCCGGCGTGGCCGCCGCTGGCGAGGCGGAATCCGGGGACTTCGCGCCATCGGCGGTCTCGGGAGCGGGTGGCGTCGGATCAGAGGAGACGACCTCGGGCTTCGGAACCAGGAACACCGCGAGGATTCCGATGGCGGCAGGAACGGCGATCGGAAGCCGTGCCTTCAGCCGCCCGGCCGGAGCGAGGAGGGCGCACGCGAGCAGGACCGAGTCGACAAGGAACATCACGCTCGCAGGCAATCCCGCCTTGCCGAAGCATCCGCAGCTCCCCGCGAGGGCCTCCTTCAGACCGTCCTTGAGACCGGCCTGGACCATCGCGGTCAGCAGGATGACGCAGAAAAGCCCGAGCGTGAGCACCGCGATCGACCGGGCCCACCGGGTCGTCAGCACGGCGAGCGCGATGAAGATCTCGGCGCCGATGATCGTGCGAAGCGACCACTCGAAGAACTGGGTTGCGTCGACTGAACTCGACTCGACGAACCACCGCATGGCCGCCATGATCGGCGGCGGAAGCAGCAGCGGATTGAACTCGAGCGCCTTGACCATCGCGCCGTAGCCGATCCAGGCGGGGACGCCGATTCGAAGCGCGACGAGGGCCGCCAGTTGCAGGGGGGTCGAGGCGGGCGGTTGGGCAGGAGCTGGAGCGGTTTGGGTCATGGCTTGGTCAAGGATTGGTCGCGGGCGCAGGCGGGGCCGATTCTATGATCGGCTCAAGGGGCGGTTTCCGCATCCGAAGGAAATGGCGTGGCGAAGGGAAGGCGTGCGATCGCCCAACCGAGACCCGTTGCCGCTTCCGCCGGGGCTCGCCGCGGAGATCGCAGAGCGTCACCGCGCCGCGACCGCGCCCCACGCCCAAGCCGCCCGTGCCGGGGGGGGGCATCGATGGGTGCTGGTCCTGCCGGATCAGCTGAATCTCGGGATCGGTCCGGTCTCGCAGGCCGATCCGAGGTCGGCCGGCATCGTGCTCATCGAAAGCGGGGAGTGGCTGTCGCGCCGGCCCTACCACCGCCAGCGCCTCGCATGGATCATGCTCTCGCAGCGGATGTTCGCGGTTGAGGCAGCCGACCGGGGATTCACGATCCGCTACGAGCGTTCGGATGCGCCGATGAGCGAGATGATCGAGCGCATCACCAGGGAGACTGGCCCGCTCGAGGTGATGGAGCCCGCCGAGCGCGAGGTCCGCAGCGAACTGGCGACGCTGCGTGCGCGGGGCCTGCTGGTCGAGACGCCGCATGCGGGCTTTCTCACGACGCAGGCCGACCTCGCCCGGGCGCGTGCTGCGGATGGCTGGCGGATGGACCGCTTCTATCAGGCGGTGCGTCAGCGCACCGGCGTCCTGATGGATCGAGGCAAGCCGGTCGGGGGGAAGTACAGCTTCGATGCGGAGAATCGCAAGCGCTGGGACGGAACGCCGCCGGCTCCCACCCCGCCGGTGTTCGCAGGATCGCTCATCCGCGAAGAGGTGACGGAGGAGATCGAGCGCCGGTTTGGCGCCCACCCCGGCAGGCTCGATGTCGACGCGATTCCAGCGAGTTCGGCGGAGATCGAGCGCTTCTGGCATTGGGCGAAGAGGCACTGCCTGCCCCATTTCGGTCCGTTCGAGGATGCGATGAGTCGGAGAAGCCGGGGTGTCTTCCACACGCGGGTCTCTCCGCTCATGAATCTGCACCGCCTCCTGCCCGCGCGGGTCATCGCGGAGGTCGCCGAACTCGAGCTTCCGATCGCCAGCAAGGAGGGCTTCATCCGCCAGGTCCTCGGGTGGAGGGAGTTCGTGTATCAGGTGCACCGCGCGACCGACGGATTTCGCGCCGACGCGGATCCGGAGGAGCGGCCCGCGCCGAGCCCGGGCGACGCCGGTTATGCCCGATGGAGCGGTTCGCCGTGGCGCCCGCTCGCTCCCGCTCCGCCAGGCATCGATGGCGGCGCGAGGCCGAACCGGATGCGGAGCGACCTCGGACTCCCGCCGGCTTGGTGGGGTCGCGAGAGCGGCCTGGCATGCCTCGACCATGTGGTCGCCGATGTCTGGGACGAGGGCTGGAGCCATCACATCACGCGGCTCATGGTGCTGGCCAACATCGGAAGCCTCGTGGGAGTCTCGCCGCGGGAGCTCTGCGATTGGTTCTGGGTGGCCTATGTCGACGCGTGGGACTGGGTCGTGGAGCCCAATGTCCTTGCGATGGGAAGCTACGCCTATCCGGGAATGACAACGAAGCCCTATGTCAGCGGGTCCGCGTACATTGACCGCATGGGTGACTCCTGCGCGACCTGTCGCTTCTCACCGGGGAAGGACTGTCCGCTGACCGCGCTGTACTGGGCATTCCTCGCCCGCAACGAGCCGCGCCTCTGCGACAATCCGCGCATGAAGCTCCCCATCGCCAGCATGCGTGCACGCCCCGAGGCGACGAAGCAGGGCGATCTGGCCGTCTTCGCGGCCGTTCGCGAAGCGCTTGGTCGCGGCGCGGCGCTTCCAGCCGGAAAGGCGACGAAGGCATGAGTGGGCGATTGCGGTTCGAGCGGGTTTCGGATCTTCCGTGCTCCGCAGAGGAACTCGGAGATTGGCATTTCCGACCCGGTGCGATCCACCGGCTGATCCCTCCGTGGGAGTCGATCGAGGTCATTCAGGAGGCATCCCCGCTCGTGGATGGCGCCCGCGCGGAGCTCGTGATCCGCAAGTCGGGGCTGCGGGTGCGCATGGTGGCGATTCACCGGGAGGTGGATCCGCCTCGGAGCTTCGTGGACGAGCAGGAGCGCGGTCCCTTCGGATCATGGCGCCACCGCCACTCCTTCGAAGCTGGTCCGAGCGGATTCGCGCGATTGACCGACTCGATCGCGTTCGATCCGCCGTTCGGAGCGGTCGGAGCCCTGATTCCGAGGTCCGTGATGCTGCACGAACTCGAGCGACAGTTCGAGTTTCGGCATCGACGGACCCGCGAGGACATCGCGCGGCATGCCGAGGTCACGGCCCGATTCGGCGCGGCGCGCCTGCGGATCGGCGTGACCGGCGCATCAGGGCTCGTCGGCCGTCAGCTGTGCGCGTTTCTCTCGACAGGCGGGCACGAAGTGGTCCGATTCGTCCGGGCAAGGAATTGCACGGCTTCGGAGCGTCCGTGGAATCCCGACGACCCTGAACACGGGCTCGATCCGCGATGCGTGGAGGACCTCGACGCGATCGTCCATCTCGCCGGGGAGCCGATCGCCGCTGGCCGTTGGAGCGACGCGCGGAAGCGCAGCATCCTCGAGAGCCGCACCCGCGGCACTGCGGCGGTCGCGAACGCGATGGCCCGCGCGGAGCGTCGTCCACGGGTGCTGGTGTCGGCGAGCGCGATCGGGTTCTACGGCAACCGGCCTGGCGACCCGGTCGACGAGCGAAGTTCCCCCGGCGACGGGTACCTTCCGGGTGTCGTTCGATCCTGGGAAGCGGCGACGCAGTCCGCGCAGGCTGCTGGTATCCGCACCGTGCATCTCCGGACGGGCGTGGTGCTCAGCGCCGCCGGTGGAGCGCTCGCGAAGATGCTCCCCGCGTTCCGCATGGGCGCGGGCGGACCGATCGGTTCGGGCTCGCAGGGCTTCAGCTGGATCGCACTCGACGACCTGCTCGGCGCGGTCCTCTTCGCGATCCGCAGCGAGGCGCTGGCCGGCCCTGTGAACGCAGTGGCGCCGTCGTCGCTACCGCAGCGCGGATTTGCGAGCGTGCTCGGGCGTGTCCTGTCGCGTCCGGCCTTTGCGCCGCTGCCGGCGATCGTCGTGCGGGCAATGTTTGGCGAGATGGGCCAGAGGCTGCTCCTCGAGGGAGCCTTCGTGCGGCCTGCCGCGCTCGAGTCGCAGGGCTTCCGGTTCGCGTTCCCCTCTCTCGAACAGGCGTTGCGATTCGAACTGGGCCGGCCTTCCGGTGAGGCGGTGCGCTGATGGCCCGTCGTGTGATCTGGTGGGTTCGCCGCGATCTTCGACTCGATGACCTTCCGGTCCTCCAGAAAGCCTCGGGCGCGGACGCACTGCTCCCGGTCTACATCCACGCGCCTGGTGAAGAGGCGCCATGGGAGATGGGCGCCGCGCAACGCTGGTGGCTTTCGAAGAGCCTCGCGTCGTTCGGGGGATCGCTTGCCTCGGCGGGTTCGCGGCTCGTGATTCTCGAGGGTGAGGCCGCCCGCACGCTGGTTGATCTGGCGAGGCGCCTCGGAGCCACCGAGGTCGTCTGGTCGCGTCGCTTCGAGCCTGCGGCGATCATGCAGGAGTCCCGGGTCGAGGACGGACTCGAGCGGGGGGGAATCGCCTGGCACTCGTACCTCTCGAACCATCTCTGCGATCCCGACGACATCGCGACCCAGACAGGGAACCCGTATCAGGTCTACACGCCGTTCGCCCGAAATGTCCGAGGCAGGGCCAAGCCGGCGATGCCGAAGTCCGCGCCGCGGACGCTGCCGCCGGCGGACGGCGCACCCCAGGGCCTCGCGGTGGCATCGCTCGGATTGGAGCCCACGATCGACTGGGCGGGTGGCTTGGACGCGATGTGGCGGCCGGGAGAGATCGGCGCCCGCGAGCGGCTGGCTGCGTTCACGCGCGGAGGTCTTGCGCGCTATCCAGTCGGGCGAGACGAGCCGGCGAGCGACGGATCAAGCCGGCTCTCGGCGCACCTCGCGTTCGGTGAAATCGGCATCCGCCGGATGTGGCACTCGGCGGCCGAAGCGGATGCGCCCGCGGAGAGCATCGACAAGTTCCACGCGGAGCTGCTCTGGCGGGAGTTCGCAACGCATGTGCTGGTCCACTTCAAGCACACCGACCTGCGGCCGCTGCGCCCTGAGTTCGCGCGCTTCCCGTGGCGGGACGACGCGGCGGCGCTTCGAGCGTGGAGACTCGGGCGTACGGGCTATCCGCTCGTCGATGCCGGGATGCGTCAGTTGTGGAAGACCGGCTGGATGCACAACCGCGTGCGCATGGTCGTCGCGAGCTTCCTGGTCAAGCATCTGCTTCTGCCGTGGCAGGACGGCGCGCGCTGGTTCTGGGATACGCTCGTCGACGCCGATCTGGCGAGCAACACGCTTGGATGGCAGTGGGCTGCGGGCTGTGGTGCGGATGCGGCGCCCTACTTCCGGATCTTCAATCCGACATCGCAGGCGGAGAAGTTCGACGCGGACGCCGCGTACATCAAGCGCTGGGTCCCTGAGCTCGCGCGCGTGCCCGCGGACCACGCGATCGCGCCATGGGATGCGCCGCCTCTTCTGCTCGCGTCGGCCGGAGTCAACCTCGGCGTCGACTACCCGCGGCCGATCGTCGAGCACGCGAAGGCGCGTGAACGCGCACTCGCAGCGCTCGCGGCGGTCTCAGGCAAGGTCTCGAGCAGGGCTGCGGGGAAGGCAGCGGGTGACCCGACCGATGGAGCGCCCGCGTGAGCTTCCTGGGATTGGCCTGCCTTTCGCTCTCCCTGCTTGCGGCGGCGAGCCCGGTGCCGCCCGATCGCGGCGACCTTGGCGCCGCGTACCTGCGGTTTGAACGCACGGCGGCCGCCGCGCCAAAGTCCGCCGAGGTTCGCCGTGCGGCGAATCTATCGTTCGATGGCCTCACAGCCGATTTCTTCACCGGCAACTTCGCCCGGGCGCTCGTGCGACTGGCAGAGATGGAAGCCGGATTGGCGTGCGCCTCGCAAGCCGGGCAAGATGTTCGGCGCGCAACGGAGGATCGGTTGTTTCTCGCGTCCCACCGCTTCGGCGTGGAGCCTCGGCTTGGCGCGGCATCGTCCACGCAGTTCGTTCGCGTGCACGCGGAGGCTCTCGACGGGATGCGCGGCGCTAGCCCGCCGACCCACATTGTCCTCAGTCAGCAGGGTCGGACGCGGGTCCTCGAGTCGGCCGGTCTCTTGGATGCGGGAGTCTCCATTCCCCTCGGCAGTCCGTTTTCAGCTGGCGCCGTCGATGTCGCTGTCCGGATGCCTGCGATCGGAGATGTCCCCATCGGCAGGGTGTTCCTCTTCGACGGCCCGCCCGACGAACGGCGCCGTGAGCTTTCCGCGCGCATGGAAGGCAGCTCCGATCGGCTTGACCCGTCGAGCCTCGCGTCGCTGCGCGCGCGCCTGGATCTTGCGTTCGGCCCGTTCGATCGGTCGAGAAGCGCGGATCTCCTGGCGGACCCTTTGGAGCTCGTGCGAGAGCTCGAGGACGAACTCGGCCGCGCGGACCGGGGGCAGCGCCCATACGCGGCCCCCGGCGACCGCTGGCGGGTGCTGCGCGTGCACGGAATGGAACTGCCGATGCGCCAGTACATCCCGGAGGGTGATGGCCCGTTTCCGCTCGTCATCGCCTTTCACGGCGCAGGCGGCGACGAGAATCTGTTCTTCGACGGCTACGGTGGGGGCAGGCTGCTCGAGATCGCCCGAGACAGGCGCATCGCCGTGGTCTGTCCTCCGACTGTTCCGTTCGGAGTGAGCCCGAATGTCCTCGCCGGGTTTCTCGAGGAGCTTGCGAAGGACATTCGTATCGACCTTACGCGGGTCGGCCTCCTCGGTCACTCGCTCGGCGCCGTGACGGCATCTCGACTCGCGGTCCTGCGCCCGCAACTCCTGAACGGCGTGGTTTGCATCGCGGGATTTGCGGATCTCGTCCGTAAGTCCGACGCACCGCCGCGGCGGGTCTATCTCGCCGAGATGGACCCGATCTTCGCACTCGACGCGATGCGTCCGGCAGTCGAGGCCGCGCGCTTGCGTGGCGAGCCGATCGAACTGGTGGTTGTCCCGAACGAGGGGCACACGCTGGTCGTCGGCGAGGTGCTTGATCAGGCCATCGACTGGTTGCTGGCGCGCGCGCCCCGAACGACCGCCAGCGCGCCTCCCGCGATCAGCGCGCCGAGCACGAGGCCGATGAACACGGAGGTCCCTGCACCGGTGGAGAGCGAGACGAGCCCGAGCGCCGGACCGAGGAAGTAGCCGGCGCCAACGAGCGCTTCGTGGATCCCGCCCGCCTCGATCTTTGCGCCGCCCACCGCGAGGCCATAGTAAATCGCGCTGTAGTAGATCGTGCCCTGACCGAGCCCGAGGGCCGCGAGTCCCACGATCAGCGTCATCTCGTTGGGTGAGAGCACGGCGGCCGCGAATCCGCTTGAGAGAAGCACGCCGGCCACGACCAGCGTGGCGGCGCGTCCGTGCCAGAAGGCGGTTCGCCAGAGGACGATCACCGCCGCCAGGCGCGCGATGTGCCAGGTCGCACCGATCGGCGCCTGCGCCGAATCATCTGTGCCGAGCGCGTTGAAGAGATACGGGAGGATCGGAGACAGCGCGCCGATCACGAGGTAGCCCATCGGATGGAGGACGCGTGCCGCTCCGAGAAGCGACCTGTAGCCGTGTGGCACATGCTGCGCGCTCGCGTCCGGGTCATGTCGCGGTGGGTGCGCCGGGAATGCGCCGAGGAACGCGATCGCAAGCAGATTCGTGAGCAGAAGCGACGGGATGGCCCATCTCATGAGCCCGAGCGATTCGAGCGGCCCAGCGAGCGCGAGTCCGAGCGCCGTCGCCGCCATCCAGGATGCGTTCCACCAGCCGATCGCATTGCGCATCTCCTGGCCGTGTCGTCCGGACGCCAGATAGTGCTGCACGATGGGCCATTGCAGCGCGCCAAGGGCCGTCATCACGACCGCCGCGAACCAGAGCACCGCGATGTGGGGCACAAGGACCAGTGGAGCCAGCCCAGCCTGAACCAGAAGCACCAGTCCGAGCGCGGAGCGCGGCGACATCCGGCGCTCGAGAAACGCCACGATTCGTCCGGCGTTCACCGCGACGACCGTGTACAGGACCCCGTTCACGAACGCGAGCAGCAGGCTGTCCCGCTCCGAGAATCCGTACTCGCTCTCGGCGATGAAATAGAGGGCGTTCCAGAGGATTCCAGTGCCGAGCGAGCACAGGAAGGTGAGCCCGCCGATCGGGAGCGGTCGAACAGGGGTGGCGGAATCAGCCTGCATCCGGGCCGAGTGTACGGTGGCGCGCCGTGGTACACTCCTCGCGCTGTCCATGTAGCTCAATCGGATAGAGCGTTGCCCTCCGAAGGCAAAGGTTGCAGGTTCGATTCCCGCCATGGACGTTCCGAGGGCCCCGCGAAGGGGCCCTTTCTCTTCATGAGAGAAGCTCACGAGCGCAGTTCGCGTGGGCAGTGGCCCTCCTCAACGCGAACCGAAGGCGACCATGGAACTCCAAGCCTTTCAGAAGCTCATCCGAGACAAGTACTACGCGACCGACTCGCAGCGGGGCGCTCCGGGCACCTACCTCTGGTTCGTGGAAGAGGTCGGTGAGCTCGCCCACGCGATCGCAAATCGCGAGCGCGGAAAGCTGGACCAGGCGAATCTCGAGGAGGAGTTCGCGGATGTCCTGGCATGGCTGGCGACCCTTGCGAACATCTGCGATGTGGACCTCACCAAGGCGGTGCGGGACAAGTACATCGCGGGCGGCGGTCCCGAGGGATTGAAGGTATGAGCGCCGGCGCGGACATGTCGGCTCCCTGCCCGTTCTGTGGCGGCGTGCCGCAGACCTATCTCGAAAGTCCGCGCTGGCTGCTGCTTCGGCATGCGGATCCGGTCGCGCTCTCGGGCTGGATGATGGTCGCATCTCGCGCGCATCGGGCTGGCTTGGACGAACTCGACGACGCCGAGACGGCGGAGCTCGGACAGGTCCTCCGCGAGGTCGCGCGTGCCGTGCGGGCCGAGACCGGATGCGAGCGGACCTACACGATCAGCTTCAACGAGGCCGTACGCCATCTCCATGTCCATGTGATCCCGCGGCACGCAAGCGATGCGACGACCACGAGCTGGGCGCTCGCGGACCGCTACCGCGCCACCGCGCGCGGAGAGTGCGCTCCCTCCGCTGCGGCAGAGGCGACCGCCCAGGCGGTGGCGGACCGACTCTTCCAGCCGCTCCGGGCGCTCGGATTCGAGCGGCCCTCCATCCGCGGATCACACGCATGAACACGATCACACCCAGCGGGATCGAGCGCGTTCGGATGGCCTTCGCGCGTGCGCGCGCCCAGGGGCGCGTCGCGCTCATCCCCTTCGTGACCGGCGGGTACCCCGATGTCGGTTCCACCGAGCGCGTGCTGCGCGAGTTGCCCGCGGCGGGCGCAGACATCATCGAGGTTGGAGTGCCATTCTCCGACCCGATCGCGGATGGACCGGTCATCGCCGCCGCGATGCACCAGGCGCTCGCAGGCGGAGTTCGACCGCCCGACATCCTCGAGGCGGTGCAGCGTGCGGCGCGCCCTGGGTCGGCGCCGGTGCTCCTCATGGTCTCGTATTCGATCGTCGGGCGCATGGGTGCCAAGCGTTTCGTCGGCGACTCGGTCAATCATGGAGTGGCGGGGTTCATCGTTCCGGACGCGGATCCGGACGAGGCCGAGTCCATCTCCCGGCTCGCCGGCGAGCGCGGCGCGGCGTTCTGCGCACTGATTGCGCCGACGACGCCGGCTGCGCGTGCGGAGCGGCTGGCACGGCTGTCGACGGGCTTCATCTATCTCCTCGCCCGAGCGGGGGTGACCGGAGAGCGAAGTGAAGTTCCCGATGTGCGGGATCGGGTCGCCGCGATTCGGAGCATGTCCGATGCCCCGATCGCTGTCGGCTTCGGCCTTTCGAGCGCGGAGCATGTGCGGGCGGTCGGTCAGCAGGCCGACGGTGCGATCGTCGGCAGCGCCCTCGTGCGGCGAATGGCCGACGCAGTGGGCGAGGGGCGATGCGCCGTCACTGAGGCGACTGACTTCGTCCGTCTCCTCGCCGGGAAGCCCGGCTGAACGCACGCTCAGTAGCGCCGCAGCACTCCGATCACGACGCCCTGGATGCGGCAGTCCGCGACGATGATCGGCTCGAACTCGGGATTCGCCGGCTGTAGCCGGATCCGTCCGTCGCGTTCCCGGAAGAAAGTCTTGAGCGTCGTCTCGCCGCCCGGCAGCATCGCGACCACTCGCTCGCCGTTGCGAGCGGTCTCACGCTTGTCGACGAGCACGAAGTCGCCGTCGAAGATGCCCTCGTCGCGCATCGACATGCCGTCCACCTGAAGCGCGAAGGTCGATCCAGATCGTCCCTTTCGCGGCCCGAAGAGTTCCTCGAGGGCGATGGACTCGCTCTGTTCGAACTTCTCGATGGGATGTCCGGCGGCGACCTTCCCGACGAGCGGAAAGCTCAGCGAGCCGCCGGCATCTGCATGGATCTGCCTCGGCGCGATCTCGTCGGTCTCTGTCGGGAGCACGACATCAGGCGACAGCGTCAAAGAGCGAGCCTTGTTCGCATCGCGCTCGAGCGCACCCTTCGAGATGAGCGCCTCGACATGCTCGAACACCGTGACCTTGCTGACGCCGAGCTGGTCGGCGAGCTCCTGCATAGTGGGCGAGTAGCCCTTCGCGCGGCGCCACTGATCGACCAGCCTGAGAACTCGGAGCTGCTTGGGAGTGAGATTCATCGTGGATCTCCTGCGGAGGCGCGGCGCGGTGCGGCGCGGAAACGGGGGAAGGGCTTGGAAGCATCGAGTGATCCGGCGACGATTCGTTGGACGCGAACACGTCGCGCGCGAGCATTTCGAATCTCGCGAGCAGGGCGCCGAGGACCCGGGCCAGCGGGGCACGGATCCCCTCGAACGGAACGGCGTGCGGAACGGCGTGCGAATCGACCGGGAGCTGCCCATTCACACGAACGATGGTGCTGCGCGCGTTGGTGGCCGAGGCATCGCGCACGGCGATGTAGCGCTGGACATACTCGCCGCCTGGTCCAACCATCACGAGGGGCCAGTCGGCGGAGTGCGGAGGCTGGGCGGGGGACTGGGCCGGCGATTGGGCGGCGGCGTGCTGCATCGAACTCTCTCCTGAGCCGGTCCTTCGAAACCGCGCGGATCCGAGTGGGTGGATCTGTGCGCCCGAAGTGCGGCGATTGGTCCAGAGCTCGCGTTTCCCCCGCGGCGTCGGACGGCTGGCGAAGCGAACGGCCGGCGACACTCCGTCGCAGACCACGATGCGCGAAGCGCAGCCTCCCGACGTGCAAAGGACCGACGCGCGCGTCAGTCTCGCAAGGGGGCGGTGGCTGGTCTTCGTCTGCATGGTTGGGTATTCGGCCGATGTTCGGGGGCGGCCGCACATTTTGTTCGGGGAATGTTCGCCCAAACGAAAGCCGTCCGCAAGGGGGTGAAGGGCTCGACGCGCCAAATCGCTGCGGAATCTGGACTTGGGGGGCGTTAGGGTAGCCGCGATGGCCTTTCCCCCACCCCCGAACGAACTGGCGCTCGGCCGCACCGAACAGTCGCTTGCGGACCTTTTCCCCCTCGATCGCTCGTACTGCTTCCTGAATCATGGGAGCTTCGGAAGCGTGCCGCATGAGGTGCTCGCGACGCAGCAGGCGATCCGGATGGAGATTGAGGCTCGACCCATCGAGATGTTGGACCGGCGCCTTCGTGCGAATCTCTCGGCCGCGCGGGCTCGGGTCGCGCAATTCGTGGGAACGGAACCCGAGCGACTCGGGTTCGTCGTCAACGCGACTGAAGGCGTCAACGCATTTCTTCGGTCGCTCAGGTGGGAGCGCGGGGACGAGGTGATCGTCGTCGACCAGGTCTACAACGCCATGCGGCAGTCGCTGCTCCGCCTGACGAGGGAGTTCGGCATCGGCCTTCGGATCGTCGAGGTCGGGCTGCCGGTGCCGACGCCGTCTGCGTGGATCGACGCCGTCGAGTCCGCCTTCACCCCGCGGACGCGCATGCTGCTCATCGATCACATCACGAGCCCTACCGCGCTGGTGCTACCGGTTGTCGAGCTCGTTCGGCGCGCGCGGGCCCGTGGTGTGCGGACGCTGGTCGACGGCGCGCACGCTCCCGGATCGATCGCCCTGTCGATCGACGCGATCGGAGCAGACGCCTATACGGCCAACTTGCACAAGTGGGTCTGTGCGCCCAAGGGCTGCGCGTTTCTGGCGGTCTCTTCGGAGCACGCCACGGAGGTTCATCCGCTTGCAACGAGCCACTTCTTCGGCGAGGGGTACACGCGCGAGTTCGACTGGCAGGGAACGAGGGATGTCAGCTCCTGGCTCGCTGCGCCAGCAGCGATCGACTTCTTCGAACGCTTCGGATGGGAGCGCGTCCGCGCGCGGAACCACTCGCTCGCCTGCTGGGCGCAGAGGTTCCTCTGCGCGCGCTGGAGTGTCGAGCCGATCTCGCCGCTCGATGGGTCGATGCTCGCATCGATGGCCGCGGTCTGGCTGCCGCCACGGGTTCAGGCGATGTTCGGAAGCGCAGTGGAGTTGCAGGCGCATCTCTACGCGGCGCACCGGATCGAGATTCCCGTGATCGACTGGAAGGGACGATGGCACGTGCGCGTGTCCTGCCATCTCCACACGAATCCGGCGCTGATCGAGCAGTTGGCGGAGGCGATTCTCGGACTCGGGACCCGTCAATGCCCGGCGCCTGCTGCGGTGGACTGCAGAGCGACGGCCGGCGCGCCGACGAAGAGTGCATGATCCGCACCTCGACGATCGCCGCGCTTTCGCTGCTGATGCTGCCCGGTTGCGAGTCGCCGTGGGACTCCGCCGCCGGCACGGTCCAGCAGCGCGCGAGCGTGACGCACCGGTTGGTCGCGCGCGATGCCGGGCTCGGCAAGTGGATCGACAAGCGTCCCAAGGGACAAATCACCCATGGCATGCTGGTGATCGATGGGCCGTTGCCCGATGTCGGCTACCACGCCCCCGGAACGGCCGTCGAGATCTCGACGACTTCCGATGTTGCGGCAGACAAGATCAGGGCGCTGCTGGCAGAGGAGATTCCGACCAGTCCCGGTGCGAAGCTTCACTTCGCGCTCGGCAGGACCGAGTCCGTTCGAATCGAGCGCATCGGCGAAGGCGGTGCCCGTACCCTGGTTGCCGAAGGGCGCGTGAGCTTCCTCGAGATCTCTCCTCGGTGACATCGACCCGAACGGGCTCGCGTCCAGTTCGAAGTGGGATCAGCCGGGGGGCGCCTCACCCGTCGCGATCGACCGGAGTCGAGCGGGTTCGCGCCGCCTCGGACTCGATGGCCCGTTCCATGGCATGATCGGCGGCAAGCCTTGGGAACTCCTCGCGGAACCAGCTCAGCCAGCGCTCGCGGTCGTACCCGTACGGGGGCGCCGGTTTGCCGGTCGTGCGCTCAACCACCATCGCCAGGCTCTCGTGCACTTCGGTCCGGAAGATCTCCACCTTGGACTCCATGATCCTCAGCAGGCTGCCTTCAAACAGCGTCCCGACCACCGGCTGGAACGATGTGGAGGAATCCCCGGTGACGGGGATCTGGTTCTGGATGTAGTGCGAGGTCCGGCCGATCGCGATCCAGGCCTCATCGCCCACTGTCTGCTTCGGTGGAGCGTACTGCGCGTTCACAAGCGCGGGAATAAGCTCGGCGGCGGCATGGGCGCTCGCGATGCTCGCGGCCCGGTTGATGTGGAGCTCGCGGTCCGCACCGAGCAGTTCGCAGAGCCGCGCGTTCGCATCGCTCGAAAGCTGCTCGGGTAGGGCATCCTGGGCGCGCTGTCTCACCGGGTCGCTCTCGGTCACCGCGAGTTCCACCAGCTTGACCTGCCCAAAGCGCGCCTCGCGCGACATGGCGGTGAACAGCGCCCGTCGGACCTCCGGGTCACGCTCGATCAGGTTCGGCGAGCG
>Ga0209770_10000596_pt1 | contig 19466 bp, 14 predicted proteins | sample LauGreSu1BDMLBDD_2_FD_187572 | JGI IMG/M metagenome (GOLD analysis project Ga0209770, IMG submission 187572) | Freshwater lake microbial communities from Lake Michigan, USA - Su13.BD.MLB.DD (SPAdes) (version 2) | ecosystem: Environmental > Aquatic > Freshwater > Lake | place: Lake Michigan, USA...
GCTGTTTTTTCGAAAATTGCAGCCAATGCTCTTTTGATCTCAAGCAATTCATTTTTCATTTCGAGTAATGTACGGAATACAATGTCGGATTCTTGCGGAAAATTCGATTGTTGAACATGTGAGGAAAGCATAATTGCTTGTTCATTCGGTATTGATGCATGAATACCATCTTGCTCACCGATTTGCTTTTGAAGCATCATGCGGTCTATGATACGACCATGTTCAAGCGTTGAGACGGTTTCTATGACATTGCGTAATTCACGGATATTTCCCGGCCAAGAGTGACTTTCAAGAAAATCAAGTGCATCATCTGTATATCCTTTATAGGAAATACGGTTTTTCTTGGCAATTCTCGAAGCATAATATTCTGCAAGAAGTGGTATGTCTTCCTTATGCTTTCGAAGAGAAGGCAAATGCAATTGAAATGAATTCAGGCGGAAATACAAATCTTGTCTAAATCTGCCATTACGAACTTCATAGTTCAAGTCACGATTGGTTGCAGCAATAACCCTGACATTCACTTTGCGAACCTCTGATGAACCTATGCGAGAAAATTCACCAGATTCAAGAATGCGTAGTAATTTCACCTGTGTGGCAATTGGCATTTCACCAATTTCATCGAGAAAAATCGTGCCTTTGTGAGCTACTTCAAAAAAACCTTTTCTTTGCTCTACAGCTCCTGTGAATGCACCTTTTTCATGTCCGAAGAGCTCTGATTCAAGTAAAGTTTCAGGAATAGCACCGCAATTCACACTTACGAATGCCTGAGAATTGCGTTCACTTAATCCATGCAGTGCATGTGCGAAAACTTCTTTTCCCGTACCTGTTTCACCGGTAATCAGGACTGTCAAATCCGTTGGTGCAACTTTGAGAAGTTTCAATATGACATCGCGCATGAGTTCTGATTCGCCGATGATGCCGAAGCGATCACGGAGAAAATCCATGGTCTTATCATCGAGAATATCGTACATCATTATTTGCCTGAACCATTCTGTTTCCAATCATCCCAGCCACCAAGATAGATGTATACTTTCTTGAAGCCTAATCCAATCAAGTTATTGCTGAGTTCATGACTCAATTCACACTGTCCACCACCACAATACACGATGACGCGAATATCCTTGTTCATTCCTATGAGTTCGGGTATATATTGCTGGAATTCCATGGCAAAAATATTTCGTGCTTTCGGAAGATGTCCTTCTGCGAATTCATGTTCATTTCTCGCATCAATGACCATCACTGAGGGATCTGCCAATAACTTCTTTACTTGAACATAATTCACTGCTTTTGCTTTTGCAGGTCCTTGGTCTTCTACAGATTTATTACCATCATTTGCCGAAGTGACTTGCTGAGTTGATGGAATAGGTTTTACCGAATCCTTTTTAATGGGCAATGTATCTTTTGGTAATTCCTTGATGGGCAAAGTATCTGAAGATATTGCTGAATCTGTATTGATTTGTTCAAATTCATCATCATTGGCAATTTCCAGAACTTGTTTTTCTCTGATGAGAGAAATTCCATTCGGATTACTCAAACCATTGAACCAAAATGCGAGGATTGTTGATATCCCAAGAATGATTATGATATCAATAAGAAGCTGATTCTTTTTCATAAGAAAATGTAATGTTAATAGGGCATAATGACAGAAATATACGCAATTCTGTCAGTACGATAAAGTATAAAGTCAGAATCTTGTACCGATCGAAAAAGAAAAGAGTATTGGACCTTGAATCACCCCATCGGGTGAAGAAACAAAGAAGAAACTTTTGCCGGCTGATATTCTGGCAGGACCTAGCGGAGTCTTTGCATGCATGGTGATTCCTATGCCATGTTGCATGCTTCCAATTGAAATTGTTTCAAATCCATTCCATGTTGAACCAAAATCGTATCGAGCAGAGAAATGAAGTGGAACCAAAAATGAAATGGGGGAAGCCCATCGAAATTCACATGAACCCATGATTAATTGTGCACCTCTTTGATCATCTTCACGCTTTCCGAAGAACATATCATCTCTTCCCAAAGAAACAAATTCCGGATTAGGAGTTGAATTGTCAGAAAAAACACAATTCAATCGAGGAGTAATGGTAAAATTCTGAAATGTAAGCGAGCGTGCAAAAGTGGCATTGATTCTAGAAAATGTTATCTGATTATTGAGCAATGGTAATGATGTTTCAAGTGATAATTCAAGCAATCTTCCGCTCCTAGGTAAATCCGCATCATCTCTGGTATCTATCTTGGATTGTATTTTCCAAGTGAGTATTGGATAGTATGTTGGAAATAAATCTGTCTGAATAGCATAAATCCTTTGTTGTTCAAGACGAAATCTAGATTGCAAAATTCCAGATTTACCAAGTGTTCTAGTTATATCAGCCATCATACCAAATCGATCTTCTCTCAATTCTTCAAGACGCTTGATTTCATATGTTTCTCCGGAGGGTCTGATACTTTTTTCATATTGAAACATCTGCTTATATGATGAGTAGCCATGAAGTGTAAATCCCCATTGAGAACCGAATAGAGTTTTTTTTCCAAAACTCAATAGACCGGATCGATTTCTGGAGCCACCAATGAGTGATAAAGAAGACCACAATGTTGTGCCTAATACATTTGCATCATATCCATCAAGTACCAATTGACCATAGCGCTCATTATCTACTCTTGCTCCGACACCTATATATTGAGGGGATTTTTCCCAGGCCTGAATATGGTAATGAAGGGTGTCATGAATGAATTTTGGCCTGATGTCAATCTGCTCATACTCATCACCGGAAATCAATGCATCCCACTGATTATTGATTGAAATTGTATTTAATAAGGAATGTTGCATGAGTTCAGAAATCACTCTTGAGGAATCAAGAACATGTTTGACATGGACTTTGAATTCTTTCGGTGGACTACATTTCCATGTGATGACCTTTGAGATTGTGTCCATAATCGGATTAAAACGAACAAAAGAAATTGAATCTCTGCGTAATAATCTATGAATATCATGTTTTTTTTGTGAAAGTGTAGTCTTCAGCTGTATGATGGAATCAATCATACCGATCATTGATCGAGATATTACTGTAGAATCAATTGATAAGACATGATTGAATTCTTTATGTTCCAATGAACTTGAATCAGTATCATATAGTCCAAAAGCTCGAAGTGAATCTTTAATGATTGATATTGCTTGCAATGCTGCAATTTCGCCCTTCACAATCGTAAATGGGATATGCGTAGGATCTGTGTTTTTTGCATCATCAAGTATTGGAGAGATGGTAATTGGTGATATGAGTAGACTCTTCTCTTCTTGACTTTTCAGCATTATACCAACAATCTGCTCTGCAATACTCCAAGGTGTATTGAGTTCTTGTTCGGGAAGCAAACCGGAAATCGAGTTGACGGTAATGATGATATCGGGATTGAATTCTTTTTTGGCAACATTGACAGGGACATTGTCCAATACTCCACCATCTACCAATAACAATGAATCATAACGAACCGGAGAATAACGAAGTGGTATGGTTGAACTCGCCTTTATGATTGTTGGTAAGTCTCCCGATCGATGTATAATGGAAGTACCTGTTATCAAATCGGTTGATATAGCTCTGAATGGTATGCGTAATGAATCAAAAGACTGCCAAGCAGTAAATGGTGCATTCCACAGCAATCCTTGCAATTGTCCCTGATAGTGTATGCCTTTAGACACTGCTTTTGGTAAATCAAATGAAAAAGTATTGAGTCTCATCGAAAAGAGATGTCTGTCATCAGCAATCTTTTGATCGAGAAACATATCTTGTCTATTAACTTCCGAAGCCGAAGAAAGCAGTTTCTCCCAATCTGTATTAAGCACTATCTGCTCTATTTCATCAGGTGTATAGCCGGTTGCATAAAGTCCACCGATATACGCACCGATACTTGTTCCAATGATATAATCAATAGGTATTGAATATCTCTCCAATACTCTTAATACCCCGATTTGAGCCATTCCTCTGAATCCTCCACCACTCAAAACCAATGCGACTTTGGGTCTTTTCTCATTCTGTTTGGCTTGCATTGATACAATTTTGGTACTATCAAACAACAAAATGAAGGTGAGTATCAGAATATGTAATGCGAGATTGTTCATGCAAGATTGGAATCGTAAGATATTTATGACTACAAACTACAAGGTTTTCGACTATCCTATGGCATGAGCAGTGAATGGCTGTCTTTGGATAGAAATTCATGCTGAAAATGAGATTGCAACTCCAAGACATTCTTCAAGCAATGCAGTTCTTCGTTCCGCACCCCAAATTTCGATGTCTATGAGTGCATTTTTTTGTGTAAACAATGCAATGGACATTGTGGTATCATGTATATCGCAATGCAAAGTATCTATCAATTGTTGCTGTCTTCTATCGAGTCCTTCTGCAATGCGTAATATGCCTGCCAATATCGAAATGATTCTTTGTCTTTCAGGACTGCATGAAGCAAATCCCGGATGTTTTCTTTTGGGATGACTTTTTCTATGATAGCGGGCAATCATTCCAATCATTTGAGATTCATCATTTGTAAATCCCGGCATGATGCAATGGCTGATGATATATTGACTATGATGATGATGTTGATCCGGTGAAATATGATATCCTACATCATGCAATAGGGAAGCGGCTTCCAACAATTCTCTTTCTTCATCACCCAATTGATGTCTGTGTAAGGTATCATCAAACATTTGCAAAGCAAGCCTCTTTACATGTTCAGCATGCTCTACATTGACTTTATACTGTTCACAAAGGGAGTAAACCGTATCATAACGCAATTTTGTGAGATGATGATATTCATTGATGTCTCGCAATTTTTCAACAGTATCAAATACAATGCCCTCTCGCAAGGCAAATGCCGATATGAGTAATTTTGAAGCAGAGATAGTTCGAAGATAATGCTCCAGAATCAATGCTCCCGCAACGATGATATCAGCTCTTTTAGACTCCAAGCCCGGTATCAATAATCGTTCTTCAGTTGTATGCGCTACTGTGAGTTTGTCAATCTGCGCATATATATCTTCAGTCTGAATGGTAATTCCATTCAATGTTTCCGGAATCTTTCTTTGCTTATCGGCATAGATCATCTGTACAATTGCATGAATCGTGCCTGAGCAACCAATGACTGTATCAAATCCAACATTTTTGATTGATGATATACATGAGGACAATTCACCATTTATGAATGTTCGGCAAGCTTTTACTCTTTCTGCTGTAATCAATCCATCCGGAAAAAATCGTTTCGTCAAACGGAGTGAACCCAATTTTGCACTGTGTATATGATGCATCTTTCCAAATTGTCCGATCACTGATTCAGTGCTACCACCACCAATATCTATCACCAAAGCCTTTTGTGTGATGATTGGTAAAGCATGCATTGCACCTACATAAATGAGTCGAGCTTCTTCTATACCGGAAATAACATCAATGTGTATCCCTGTTTCTCTCTCAATCAATGAAATGAAGAAATCCTTGTTTTCAGCTTCTCGAAGTGCACTTGTTCCTATCGCCCTTATCTGTGCATTGGATTTTCGAGCCATGATTGAAAACCTTTTCATAGCTTTCAAGCCTCTTTCCATGGCTAAATCTGAAATTTGCTTAAAGTCCGAAGTGGCATCTCCCAAACGAACCATTTCCTTTTCGCGAGACAATATGCGGAGAGACCCTTTCTCCGTCACTGATGCAATGACGGCATGAAAAGAATTCGTCCCAACATCTATAGCAGCAATGCGGCCAAGACTATCATTTTTTGGTTCGATCATTGGATCTCAAGGAATGGACTGTTGTTTTTCCGTCATCATATATGACAGATTCATCTTTTTTGATTGATTGTTTCGATTTCGGAATGAAACCTAATAGAAAACGACGAAGGAGACCAAGCAAAGCAACAATTGCAAAAACAATTCCAAGGATTATGGCAATGATTAATAGAAAAAACTTACCCATATCCATCCAATTTAGAATTGTACTTCAGTCTTTAAGGAAATTTCCTCCAATACCGCACTGACATTCAGGCATTCATGTAGCGGACCTTCATAAACAGTTGCTTTGCCTGAATTGTGAACCTCCCAGGTCAAATGCTCCGCTCTATCCATAGAACAATGCACTGCTTTCAGTATCTGTATGATGACTTCATCAAAAGTATGATGCTCATCATTGAATAAAATGACTTTTGCATGCATTGTACCTGTAATGGAATCGAGAGTTTCTACCAACTGCTCTTCTTTTGTATCTGGAAACACGGTTATTCAGCTTTTGAATGTAACAAACAACATTGCAAAAATAATGAACATGGACCTTTTAGACATGAATACATGTTCGATTGTCAATAAAAGCTTATTTTTGACCAATAAGTCAATTAATTGAGTGATATATAATGGCTAGAACGAAAACCGCTCCAGAAAATAGGATTGCAAAACGAATGCTCATTCTTGAAACTGCAATCGGAATATTTGCTTCCAAAGGTTATCACGCCACAACGATGCAGGATGTAGCAGATGATCTAAGTATAGCAAAAGGAACTATTTACGAATATTTTCCAAATAAGGAAGACTTATTTCTAGCTGTTTATGACATGTGGATGGATGAATATGAACAAGCCATGCACAAAGCTGTTGATGATCATTTTGATCCGGTATCAAAAGCTGATGCATTGATTGACACTACAGTCGAATTTTATGAAAAACATGCAAATTATGCTCCATTGCTTTTGGAATTTTGGGCACATGCTCTTCGAAGTTCATCAGATATATTTTTGATTCGAATAAGAGAGATGAAAAAAAGACTCGCTGAATTGGGAGTGGAAGTTACAAATCAAATGCAAAAACTACATCTCTTCAAGAAAGTTGATTCGGGTTCATTTGCTGTATTGGAATTGGGAATATCAGATGGAATATTTCTTCAATGGGTATTAGATGGTCAGCAATATTCTCTTAGAGATGCATATAAATTCAGGCAATCTGTCATTGGATCTGGACTTATGACCGATACTTTGCGAACCATAGTTGCAACCAAAGTCGAAAAGAAATTAAAACAAGGATTCATAAATCAATCAATTAATCGGAGTTAATCCACATGAAGCGAATGTATACGATTGTATGCTTAATGCTTTGCTTGGTATTCGCACAAGAAATGCAAGCACAAAACAGTGTTTCCGTGAACTTGAAAATCACGGATATGGAAAATCGCCCACTTAAAAATGTCATGTATCGCATTGACAATAAGGGTGGCAAAACAGATGCAAATGGTATAGGAAATCTCCAATTGTCTCAAGGCAACTATACGATGCAATTGTCTTTGATTGGATATGCATCTAAAACAACTTCGATCGAAGTGATTCCGAGTATGTCTAGTCTTTCATTCAAGATGGAAGAAAAACAAACACGCACCGAGGATGTCACTGTCTATGGTGCATCGAGGCGTCAGCAAAAAATCACTGAAGCCCCCGCAGCGATTTCCGTTGTTCTTCCGAAGGAATTGGCTATGGCGAATTCGCATGGACAAGTTGCCAAGACCATTGAAGCAATTCAAGGAGTTGATGTTGTTCAAAGCGGAATGAATGATTTCAATGTGAATATGCGTGGTTTTAATAATTCTATCAATAGAAGAGTATTGGTTTTACTCGATGGACGAGATCCATCAACTCCGCTTCTCAATCTTGTTGAATGGAATTCATTTCAAACAAATATGGGTGATATCGCATCGATTGAAGTCGTAAGAGGTCCCGGATCGGCTCTTTATGGCTCCAATGCATATAATGGAGTAATCAATATCACTTCAAGCGCTCCGAAAGATATTCAAGGCACAAGAGTGAGTCTGACAGGTGGTGATTTCAACACTTTCCGCGGCGATATCAGACATGCCGGTGGAATTGGCTCACTATATTATAAGCTCAATGCAGGCTATTCCACTCAAAGACAAAGTTGGGTGAATTCACGAGATACGACGAAAGGTGGAACACTTGAATATCCTGGTCTTGCTCGTGATGTTGCAGGGAATCGTTCCGGCATTGGCATGATTGCAAATATTGATTCACTCATCAATGCAAATAAATATGCGACCAATGTTTTCGGTTCTGCTCGTTTTGACTATGAATTAGGTAATGAAGAAAGAGTGACCGCCGAAATGGGTTTCTCTCGTTATGGTGGTGAGTACTTTGTGAATCAAACAGGACGCATTCTCATCAATGATGTAGAAAAACCATATATGCGCTTGGCCTATAACTCATCTTCACTGAATGTTCAAGCTCATTGGAATAGAAGAAATACAATAACACCGCAAATTGTGATGAATGCTGCGGCAAGCTCTGCGGAAAGAAGTGATGTCTATGTGATTGATGCGCAATGGAATGGCTCTTTCATGAATGATGCCATGAAATTGATTGTAGGTGCTTCCCATGAATATCAAGCAGTGAATACATCCATCATCGGTGCTTTGCCACTGCTTAATCCTGATAATTTGCATAATAATTTCAGTGGACTCTATGCTCAGGCGGAAATAGACCTACATTCAACACTTCGTTTTGTTGGTGCCGCTCGCATAGATCGCTCCACATTCTTTGATACGCAATTCTCACCAAAAGCGGCATTGGTTTATACGCCGGAAGAGAATCACACATTCCGTTTGACTTTGAATCGCTCATTCCTTCGTCCAAGTTATGCAGATTTATATCGCTATTCGCCCGCCGGTGCGCCTGTGAATCTAGCAGCATTGGATTCAACCATTGCTTCAAAGTATAATGTTCCAAGACTTGGTTTGACTTCAGCCGTACCACAATGGAATCTTGGCAATCCGAATATTAAGGTTGAAACAGCAATGTCATATGAGCTTGGCTATAAAGGTATCATCAATAAAGATTTCTTTGTAACTATTGATGGATATCTCAATCGCAGAACGAATTTCATTTCTGTTCCATTGGGAGGTCTTGCTCCTGATGTATATACCCCTCGCAGATATGAAAATGAACAAGCAAATACTGAATTGAAAACAGAATTGGATAAAATTAATAGACTTTTCTATGATCGTTTGGCGACAATACCTGCAACAGGTGCAGCGGCACTCATCATCACTCCAAAGAATATAGGTGTGATCAATGAATATGGTATTGAAATAGGATTGAACTACTATATCATGAATGGTCTTTTGTTCCAAGCGAATTACTCTCATCTTGGTTTCACTGTCGAAGAGAATTCTCTTCAAGCACAAAAGATAGTACCTAATGCATCACCAAATAGATATAATTTCGGTTTGCAATATGACAAAGATGGTATTGAGTTTGGAGTGCAGGTTCGTGGAGTCACAGGATTTGAATGGGTAGCTGGATTGTTCCAAGGCTATGTTCCGGAATATTGGCTGGTCAATTTGAATGCAGGATATACAATATCTCCTGAGATCAAAGTAAGTGGAACAATTTTCAATGTATTGGATAGAAGACATTATCAGATCTTTGGAGGGACAATCCTTCAAAGAATGGCTAGCATGAATCTTACGCTTAATATCTGATAAATAAAAAAAGGCTCTGAGAAATCAGAGCCTTCATTTTTCGTGTCGGTGTGGCGGGATTCGAACCCACGACCCCTACTACCCCAAAGTAGTGCGCTACCGGGCTGCGCTACACACCGAATCGAGCACAAATGTAGGGTATTTTTGTGAAAGTAGGAAGCCGTACTTTGCATTAAGGGACAATAATAAGTTGTTCTGTCATGCGCTGACCATCAAGTGATATAGACAAGAAATATGTCCCTGCCGCAAGACTTTTTACCTGCAATTGCATCAAATGCATCATTCCCAGATTTTGTATATCATTGAATTCAATGGACTTTTCTTCTATTATTCTACCTGAAATATCAGAAAGAATAACTGAATATGTACCAAGCCTATTGATGGGGAATTGAATCTGAACATCCTTGCCTGAATGAGTTGGATTCGGAAACATTTGCAATAATTGTGGGGACATGCCATTTATGATGAGTCTCTTCCCGCCAACTTCACAAATATCAAGTTCAATATTTCCATCAATAGTATTGATCAAAGCAAAGGGTGTGGAATTCCATGTAACCGGAAGCCATTTCAATGGTGTAGTAATCATCGAGTCAAGTTGAATGATACCTGAAACAGTCGTCAATATTGAATCATTGACTGATAAAGGAACTTTTGTAAACTGTACATTTACAATTCTATTTCCACTTGCATCTACTGTGCTTGACAAAATTCCTTTGCTGGCATTTTTCGGATAGAATACTGAGCCATTCACCGTAAATGAAATTGTCATGTCTGCAAGAACAGAATCCTTGCCGGGAATGGAATAAATGATTGGAATATCATAGGAGTCAGCTTTGGGATCAGCTTTTGGAGAATTGCCAAAACGCATGCCAAGAGAGGGAAGACTTGCGCTTGCTGTAATGGGTATGAACATGGAATCAATACATGATTTCAGATTTGCAATTGAAAATATCTCAATTGTATCACTTGATATTCCGGAATTAGTCATGGTGATGGATATTGTCAATATCAGTGAATCACCCGGTTGAAGTTCAAATGGCAATGCAGGTACGGTTTTACTGATTTGAAATGGTACTTGCAAACCAAAAGTGCTTGTTGTGATATAGGCAGATGCAGTACCGGTATTTCTGATGGTAACTGATTCAGTATTTGTGATTCCAATGGATTGATTCGGACTAGAGATATTGGGTTTGTCAGCTATTAGAATCGTTTGCTTTCCTTTGGCTTGTATGTTTATGAGATCAATTGTATCACAAAGTGGATAATGAAGCTCAAGCGATATATTCTGCATGATATCATTCTGCGGAATATACTGAATGATAAACATGGTGCTGTCATTTCCGGGGATTGCATTTCTTTGTGGAGCAATATTCCAATCCATGTTTCCGGATAGTCGGACGCTATCCGATGGAATAAGAATGGAAGATCTATTGATGATATAGATGGTATCGGTTATTGCAGAACCAATGCAAGTTTCGGGAAGAGTGAATATTCTTTGATATAAAGGATTTCGCATGGTACGATATGCCAATTCAATGACTTCTTTTCTACCAGAATAGGCAATTTTCCAAGTTGGATCATTCTTGGCATTCGAGCTGATGATCAAAGTGTCGAAATATGTTCCTTTTTGATTGACTTTGGCAAAACCAATGGTAATCTGAATGGAATCACCGGCTTTAACATTGATAGGATAATTTTGAGTCTTTACCGTAAAGAAGCCATTGTTTTTGGATTCCCAAAAAGCGGAATCTATGGTCAAAACGCCATTTCCTTTATTCTTGATATTGATGATATTGAACACTGTATCATCTGAGCAGAGAAGAGGCATTGATAATGAAATGATCGTATCACTTGCTATAATTGGATATACGGGTGCATAAAGTACATTTCCCGCAGATTGAGAAATGATGGCAAGAGGTTCTTTCTCATATTCACCTTTAGAAATGAAAATCCTATTAGACTGCATCGCCATCAGATAGTACAATGAATCAGGCAATAATGCAGGATCATTGAAGGGCATGACCAATAGTCCTTGATCTCGAGCTTCTGTGAAGGCATATGGAATCCAATCACCATTATGTGACTTGAGATAAAATTGTATGCTATCACCTGATGAATAATTCAGACTTAGTGGTTTCGATCTGTCCACGAATGAAGCTGATTCTATTGTTATACCTCTATAGCTTTCTTGTCCCACTTGATTAACAACTGGATAAGAAAAAGGATTTAATGTTGGATATCTGGGAGATTCAAAACGAAAGCGACCTTCACCACCTGAAGTGGGACCCGGTCCACCGGCAATGGAATGTGACATAGTGGAAATAGCATCTCGGGCACCAATCCCGATATACCCACCGGAACCACCTCCTCCATTTGGATTATTATCCTCACCACTAGAGCCTTTTGCTTCCAAAATGATGTTTGAAATCGTTTGACCGTGAAAATTCAATGCACCACCACCACCACCGCCATAGCCTGAGCATGTTATTGTTCCAAATCCTGCTTTTGGATTCCCGGTTCCTCCGCCACTTCCTCCTGCAATTGGAACAACAGCTCTATTCCCAATTACTTTGCCACCATTTATGGCATTGGAGGAAGCACCTTCTGTTCGATAACCTCCGCCACCACCGAAAAGTCCATCGGTAGGTGAACTGCCGCCACCATAAAAACCATCTATTTCACCATTCCTTCCATAAGATCCGGATCCTGACATACCATAGGGATGACCTGTCCCACCTCCACCGCCTTCATAAGCTCGACATTCACCACCCTGTACACCGGTAATTGTAGCGCCAGAAATTGGACCTCCAACATTTTTTCCTGTTCCGGTACCGATGATAGTGTAATAGTTATTCGTAAATGGAATGCCCGCTCCATTTCTTCCACCCGGAGCTCCTCCCGAATAACCATTACCTGCATTTGATGTTGGATTCGTAATATCACAGAAAACTCCAGCACCGCCACCACCACCCGGTCCGCCATTTTGTCGATTGGCATTTACGGAAATGATGCTTCCACTTCCTTGTACATTACCTTGAACAATAAAAGTAAAAGGAAGATATCCTTGATTACCTTCGAGGTATGGATCACAATCATTAGTGCTGATTTCATATTTTCCATTGAGAGGCAATATCATTGAGTCAACTATCATTGCTCCTTTTCGTGAGCGCTTACCCCAAGTTCCGGCACCAAATACACTCGTTTGTGATTCACTTACTCGATTTCCAAAAGCAAATGGTTGAACGATATAGAGTGTATCAATCGAAGATCGTACTCCATTGACTGTCACACAAATAGGTATGCGGAATCTATTTTGTAATAATGACCAATCCCAAGAATTCGGATTGGGTCCTCCTGTAATGATCGGTGGTACAAAAGCTTGAATGCTAATGACTCTTCCTTCCCAACTTATGATGAAAGGTGAGAAAACTATTTTATTTGAGTCGGCTGGAATGAGGGTTTGCACGCGAATGATATCAGATCTATTGTTGAGATAGATACCATCAGTTCCAAATGCACCTTTTTCAGAGGCAGGGGCAAGAATCTCCATTGCGATATTCATTCCAGGAGAACAAATGTCAGGAATCACTGCAGAAATGGAAGGTTGAGCAGAAAGGGAACACCATTGAAAAAACATTCCCACCAAGAACAGACTGATATATATGATGCGTGACATCAAGATATTCCTCAATGGATGAAAACAAGCAACCGAAATATACTAAGTGCTGAATGAAGCAACAAAGGAATCGAATCTCTTAGTCAAGATTCTTTGTATTGATGCCAAGTTGGTCAATGCGATAGCGCAATTTAGCCCTAGATACCCCCAGAATTTTTGCCGCCCTGATTTGATTACCACCTGTTATGTTCAATGTTTTAAGGATGAGATCCTTCACAACATTATTCATCTCAACACCATCAGGATGAATTTGGAGAAGATGTTGTCCATCCTGTAATTCTTTCTGTTTTTGCGATTGTGAGGTATTGCGCAGAAAAGACAATGAATCTTTTGAAATCGTTTCTTCTGATTCAAGAAGAATAATTCTCTCTATTACATTCCGTAATTCTCGAATATTACCTTTCCATGGATGATGCTGAAGTATATCTGCAGCTTCAGGTGAAAAACCCGAAACCGTTTTGGCAAATTTCTTATTGAACTCTGTCACAAATACGCTGGCAAGAGGAAGAATGTCCTCCTGTCTTTCGCGAAGCGGAGGCAGGGTGATCATTGCCACATTGAGACGGTAATATAAGTCCTCACGAAATTTCCCTTCTTCAACCAATTGCTCAAGATCACGATTGGTAGCTGCAATGACACGAACATCTACTTCAACTTCTTTTGTGCCACCGAGTCTGTAAAAAGTTCTTTCTTGAAGGACGCGAAGGAGTTTTACTTGCATCTCAAGACTCAGCTCTCCGACTTCATCCAAAAGGATTGTGCCTTTATCAGCTTGTTCAAATCTCCCCGGTTTTACTTTTTCCGTAGCACCAGTGAAAGCACCTTTTTCATACCCAAAGAATTCATTTTCAGCCAATTCTCTCGGAATCGCTCCACAGTTGATCGTAATGAATGGCTGTCTGGATCTTCCACTGCTCATGTGGATGAAACGAGCCATCAATTCCTTGCCGGTACCTGATTCGCCCAGAATTAATGCTGTCGTATCTTCTGCTTTTGCAACTATTTGCGCTATTTGTACTGCTTTTCTGATTGCAGGAGATGTGCCCAAAATCTCAGCAGAATCATCCATGAAGAGATTTGCTTCGAGCTCCTTGACTTTCTTTCGCAGAGCATAGTTTATGAGAGCTCTATCGACTGTGACTTCTAATTGATCTTTATCAAAAGGCTTGATGATGAAATCATCTGCTCCAATCCGCATGGCGCGAACGGCAAGTTTGATATCATTGAAACCGGTGATTAGAATGATAGGGAAGGACATCCCTGCAGAACGGATTGCATTGACAATTTCCAGTCCATTGACCGGCCCCAAGAAAATATCAAGCAATAATACATCAGGTTCAGATTCACGAAATGATTCCATGGCAACTTCCACAGAATCATAAGATGTAATCCCGGCATATTTGTCTTCCAATGTTTCATGAATCATTGACGACAATGCAGGATCCATCTCAAGCACAGCTATTGTATATGCCTGAACTGACACGATATTCCGCTAGATAATATTAAACATGTCATCACCCGAAGCGTGACTTCGGTGCTGCTGTGATGCTTTGCGAATATATGAAAAGATGTAGAATATTCTACAATTCACTGGCGAAAATTCACCAATCATCGAATGATTGAAATTATCCCTCTATGCTTGACACCTGTTTTTTCAGTGATGACATAACCATAAACTCCACTTGAAAAATCAATTGGAATACTCTGGTTATATGTTATTTGTGAACCATTTACGGATGTGAGTACAATGTCTGAATCATTGAAAATAGGGTCAATAAATAGTGACTGAGTTGTCGAATTCCAGAAAACAGGTTCTTTCTTGGATGTTTTGATCTCATAAATGGAACTTACATTACCTACATTGAATGTAAGAGAAATGGAAATTCTGTCAGAAGGATCTTCTTCATTGAAGAAGGCAAAATCCAGTGTTGAAATCCCTTCTTTGGGTTCATTGAATACAGCATAATGATCCACATAGGCTGTGAATGCATTGGTGTCTTGGCCTGGTTTCAAAGTAATCGGCTTGCCACCTGCAATATCTCTGGCATCCACCACACCGAAAGAATAACATTGCTCCCAGCAAAAATACGCTCTATGAGATGGGGATATCTTTGATGTATCCATTGTAACCCAAACTTTCACTGGAGTTGAGCTTACATTTTTCACATGGAGATTGATTTTTGCAACATCAACTTCCAAATCAAAATTGACCGGACCATTTGGAGTTTTTGTGAATTCTAAACTTTGCGAAAATACAGGAGACAGACTGCCAAGGAAAATCGCAAAAAATAAGCTGAGAAAGGATCTATAATTTTTCATGTTTACTATGTGTAATTGTGGCACATTATGGGGAAAAACTACCGAAAACTTGGCTTAACAGCAAGTTTTTTTTATTTTGTATGTGGCATTTCGGATAATTCACGCCAAATGCAAAAGTACTTACTCACCATTCTCCTTCGGAGCATTTATGAGAACCATGTTCTTGTCTATTTCATTCATGTTTCTTTCGCTTTGCAGTATTTTAGAATCACATGCTCAAGACAATGTAAAGCAGGTGATTCCATCAGCTTCGATCAAGAATATCAAAGGTGAAAAGGTCAATTCCGCCACCATTACAAATGATGGAAAACCGATCCTTCTTAACTTTTGGGCCACATGGTGCAAACCATGCATTCAAGAATTAAGCAATCTTAGTTCACTTTATGATGATTGGAAAGAAGCAACAGGAGTGAAAATAGTAGCTGTTTCTGTGGATGATGTCCGTAATTCTGCAAAGGTTGCTCCTTTTGTTAATGGAAAACGCTGGGAGTATGAAGTATACCTTGATGAAAACGGTGATCTCAAAAGAGCAATGAATGTTAACAATGTGCCTCATTCATTTTTGATAGATGGCAATGGCAAAGTTGTATGGCAACATAATTCTTATGCTCCCGGCGATGAAGAGAAATTGTATGAAGTATTAAAGCAAGTTGCTGCCGGACAGGAAGTAACCGGACATTAATTGAAAATCAATAAGCCCATCGAATATACGATGGGCTTATTGTATTGGATTTATTTTTTCAAGGTCATATGAAAACACTTTTACTTTTAACATGCATTTGTTGTTTTTCACTTCCTCTCTTGGCGCAAAATCAAAGTGATGGCACCATCGGAGGAAATTTTCAAATTGATGTTCAATCATATTCACCGGATTCACTTATTGGTGCTCAAAATGTACCCGAAAAAGTCCGATCCAATGCATTCCTAAATCTTAATTACACAAAAGGTAATTTTAGTGCCGGTGTCCGATATGAATCGTATTTGAAAGAAATTCTTGGCTTCTCACCAAATTGGGGAGGAAAGGAAGGAAATGCCGGAATTGGATATCGATATGCTCGATATACGAACGATGATTTTGATGTGACTATTGGTAATTTCTATGAGCAATTCGGGAATGGAATGATTCTCCGAACATATGAAGAAAGAGGATTAGGATTAGATAATGCACTTGATGGCGTTCGTGCGAAATTAACAATGTTGAAGGGGCTACAAATAACAGGTGTATTTGGAAAACAACGCTCATTCTTCAATGTTGGTCCTGGCATCGTTCGAGGAATTGACGGAGAATTGCTGGTTGAGGATTTTCTTAAGAATTTTGGCGACAATATTTCAATTCTTCCGGAAGGATGGAGACTCAGATTCGGTGGAGGTGTGGTTAGTAAATATGAACAGGATACAGACCCAACCTTGAATCTTCCCGAGAATGTGCTAGCATATAATACACGCATGACATTCCAAGCAGATGGTTTTGCACTCGATGCTGAGTATGCGTATAAAATCAATGATCCAAAAACAACAAATGTAAATACATTCAATCCCGGAAGAGCTTTATATGTGAATGCATCTTATTCAGCACCGGGGATTGGCATTAATGTTTCATTGAAATCACTTGACAATATGGATTTTCGTTCAAGTCGTCGTTCGCAATTGACTGACCTCGTTTTGAATTATCTTCCTGCAGTCACAAAACAATATACTTATCGTTTGTTGACGCTGTATCCGTATGCAACTCAGCCTAATGGCGAGATTGGTGTTCAAGCTGATTTATTGTACACCTTTCCAAAAGGTAGTTTCCTTGGTGGTAAATATGGTACTTCGATCAATATCAATTATGCAAGAGTGCATTCCATTGATTCTACAAGAAATTTGAGTGATTCGACTGCAATTGAAGGAAATCTATATAACACCAACTTTCTTTCTTTTGGACGCAGAGTATTTTTTGATGATATCAATGTTGAAATCCAGAAAAAATGGTCAAAAGACTTTAAGACCAATTTTGGTTATATGCGCCAGTATTATTTGAAGGAATTGATTGAACTTCTTCCCGGAACCGGTGCTATCAAGACTGATGTCATTACATCTGAGTTCATTTATTCGCTTACCACAACACAGACAATTCGTATCGAATTGCAACATATGGCTGCTGAGCACAGAAAAATTGATGCAGATGGTAATGACAAAGAAGCAGAGAAGGACGCAAATGGTTTTACCATTTCTCCAAAATTGGACAATAATAATGGTAGTTGGATTTACGCTTTGGCTGAATACACTATCGCACCTCAATGGTTCATCTCAGTCTTCAATGAATATAATTATGGCAATGAAGATCCCAATCGCAGATTGAATTATCTCAGCGGAAATATCATTTATGTGAAAGATGCTCTCCGCTTATCAGTCGGATATGGCCGAGTGCGTGGAGGTATTCTATGCGTTGGTGGTGTTTGTCGTCCGGTACCTGCTTCTAATGGATTTTCACTGTCTGTTTCATCCACATTTTAATCTTGAGGTTTTTTCATTATGAATAGATATTTCTCAGTGGCTTTGTGTGTGATGTTTGTCATGCTCCTATCAGCATGTGATGAGATTGCACCGCCATATAAGCAATCTGGTGGTGTTGTAGTTGTTACAGGTGAACAAAAAGTATTGATTGAAGACTTTACCGGATTTCGTTGTGGGAATTGTCCGGCAGCGGCAGATATTGCAAATAATTTATACAAAGCATATAAAGGCAAACTCATCGTACTCGGCATACATAGTGGGCCTACTTTTGCTTCACCTCGCGGAAAGTTGTATGCAACGGATTTTAGAACCACTGTTGGTGAAGAATTATTCAATACATTCTTGGGCGCCACAGGTGGTCAGCCCAATGGAATGGTAAATCGTGCAGGTGATGGAAACAAGATCATTGCCCCTGATGGTTGGTCTGCACAAGTCGCGGCAGAACTTGAAAAAGAAGCCAAGGCAATCATTGATCTTGCTCCTAAATATGATACAAATACTCAAATATTAACAGTGGATGTGGATGTTCGATGGCTTGCTGAAGGAGCAGAAGATGACCACTTGGCTGTGTATTTGAGTGAAGATTCAATCATCTATCCCCAGAAAGACTATCGTAGACCTTCTCTTGGTTTTACTGAAGATGATTCAAATTTCGTGCATATGCATGTCTTACGCTCTGCTGTTGGAGAATTCGGCACATGGGGAGAACAAATCCCTTCTCAGAAGTCCGGAGCGAAAGTCTCAAAACGCTATACATTGAGTTTTGCCGGTAAGCCGTGGAGACCAAAATATTGTTCTGTGATCGGAATACTTCATAGCAAAAATGAAGGTACGATCATTCAAGTAAATGATGCAAAAATTAAATAATATTATTGAGGTTTTTTACAATGAGTTCATCTAGTTCACCCTTGACAGGTTTTTTGAAATTCTTCGGTGCCGTAATTGTCAGCATCATCACGCTTTCAGTTGCGATGTTTCTTGCCGGAACAATCTCACCCGGTTCTGATACATTGGGTTCTCATCGATGGATGACAGGAATGATACTCACAGTGCTTGGAATGACTATTGGAATTGCGGCAACATATGCTCCAAATCCTTTGGATGATCCAAAGAATGCAAGCTCCATTTTCACGAATATGTTTGAATGGGTCGGAATGATGACATTTTTCGGCGGTCTTGCATTATTTGTTTCTGCTCAAGCATCACAATTCAAATTCTAAAATATTTGTGAATCAATACATGAATGTCCTCAATTATGAACGCGACTCGATCGCTGTACATAATGGTGAATTGACATATACAGAAATCACCACCAATTCGCTTCGACATATCGAAGAAAAGAGTTCGCTCAATGCTTTTTTACATCTTCATGATGGAGCTTTGAATAGAGCGAAAGTAGCTGATGAACGAGCGAATAATGCTCCTTTACTCAATGGAATGACCATTGCATTGAAAGATAATATATC
>Ga0209770_10000598_pt1 | contig 19421 bp, 24 predicted proteins | sample LauGreSu1BDMLBDD_2_FD_187572 | JGI IMG/M metagenome (GOLD analysis project Ga0209770, IMG submission 187572) | Freshwater lake microbial communities from Lake Michigan, USA - Su13.BD.MLB.DD (SPAdes) (version 2) | ecosystem: Environmental > Aquatic > Freshwater > Lake | place: Lake Michigan, USA...
TATAGTGGGACATATAGATCAAATAGATTAAATAGATGTTATACATCAATTAGATCTGATATTGATCCAAGTTATGTTAAATTAAATAGATGGGTTTTTTTATGGTCGCAAGGCGACCCCGCCCTCTCCATATCTTCAAACACCACATATAGAAAGTATTCTCACAATGTGAGACAAATCATTCCATATAGTGGGACATATAGATCAAATAGATTAAATAGATGTTATACATCAATTAGATCTGATATTGATCCAAGTTATGTTAAATTAAATAGATGGGTTTTTTTATGGTCGCAAGGCGACCCCGCCCTCTTTATTCAAAATAGAACAGGAGAGAAATAGTAAAAATGGCTAGAACTGGATTACATGGTGGGCAAGGCCCACGACAAAATAGGCTGGTAAAAGGAGAGAATGAACCTCTTGATATTAAGCCAGATAATGTAGAACAAATGGTATTAATGTCTTTAGGAACTGCTACATGGCTGGATCAGGCTGATTTGGCTTCAGCTTCAATTGCTGTTCAATTGGCTAAATCTATGGATGAGATGCCAAATAGAAGGCATCAATTGGCTCCAATCCTTATAGGGCTTTTGTCCAATTTGGGGCTTTTGAACAATAGACAACAAGATGAGAAAATGACACCTGCTGAGATGCTTTCAGCAATTGCGAATGGAGATCATAAGTAATGAATGAATGGGTGCCAACACACTATACAGATTCTCTGTTTGAAGACTTTACAACAGATGGTGATAAGCTCATCAATATTGTAGAGGCTATTTGGCACCTACCTGAAAAGCATAATGCAATGCTGGTATTAACAGATTGGCAGAAGTGGTTAATCCGTAGAGTATTAGAGCGTTACCCAGATGACTATATAGACCCAGATAAGGCTGGTAGGCTGCGTTACAAGCAGGTGTGTATATCTATGCCTAGAAAGAATGGAAAGAGCCTCATAGGGGCTCTATTTGCCCTATATGGCATGCTCCTACATGAGCCAGCACCTGAAGTTGTATCAGTGGCGGCATCATCAGATCAGGCTAAAATTGTGTATAGAAGACTCTTACATCAGGTAAATAATAGTGATTTATTGAAGACATTATTCAGCAGAAGCACTGAACATAGAGGTCTATGGACTGCAGATGGCACTGGAGTATATAAGGTTATCGCTGCAAAGGCTGCAACTGCTCAGGGTCTACATCCATCCTTGGTTGTATTTGATGAGCTCCATGTGGCTAATGAAGATGTATGGACAGCTATGGCATTAGGTTCTGCAACTCGTGATGACGGAATTATCATTGGTATTACTACTGCAGGCGATGACACATCAGATTTGCTCAAGAATTTATATAAGCGTGGCTCTCAGGCTATAGATGGGCAGGAAGACCTAGAAAGATTCGGTTTCTTTTGCTGGGAAGCTCCAATAGGCTGTGAGGTCTTGGATGAAGAGGCGGTAAGAAGAAGTAATCCTCAATTGGCCACAGGTATTCTCAATTGGGAGTCAGTTAAGAACGAATTGGCCACAATGCCAGAGGCAGATGCTAGAAGATACCGTCTAAACCAATTTGTTTCCAGCATGAATGCATGGATTCCAGTAGGCGTATGGAACCAATTACCAGAGGGTAGACCAGTAAATCCTAGAGTATTTGCAATTGATAGAACCCCTGGTTGGGACTATGCATCAATTGTTGCAGCGGAATTAAATGAGGATGACACAGTATCTACGGAGTTAGTAGCATCCTTCAATAACACCAATGTGGACGAATTGATGAATGCATGTGCCAAATTGCAGAAATATGGGGCTCCATTCATAATGGACTCATATGTGCTCTCTGATCTTGCGGCGTCACTTAAACAACGAGGATTTAGAGTACAAACTACGTCAAATAAGGATTTAATGTCAGCTTCAAACAACGCATACCGTACAATAGTAGGTAAGAGACTAAAGCATCCAAAAGATGAGATAGTTTCATTGCAGATACAGAGAGCTGTGCGTAAGAACATAGGCGAAAGCTGGAAAATCACACGCAAAGACTCTGGAACTGACATTGATGCAGCAATTGCAACAGTATTAGCGATTTGGTATGTTGAAACACAAAAGACGCCAACGCAAATGGTATTTTAGGAGAAGATATGGGACTATTTAACAGAAAACAAGAAGTGTATGAACCAGAATCTTTTGTTCCAAATACACAAGACAGATCATCAATTACACCACCATCAAGAAGCGAAATTGTAATCAATACAACTTCAGCATTATCTTTGGTGCCAGTTAGCAGATCATTAGCAGTTCTAGAGACAGCTATGATGCAAATACCTGTAGAAGTTTACCGCATGGATGAACAGATTGATACTCCAGCTTGGTTACAGACACCAGACATTGAAAACAATGTTTCGCAGGCAGAATTTATTGGTAAGACATTAATTCACCTTGCAGTATTTGGAAATGCGTTCTGGTATGTCACTAGAGGTCAAAGAGGAATTGCAAATGTTAAGGTGTTGTTTCCAGAAGAGGTATCTGTAAATACAGACACCAATGGTAAGGTCTTTTATCATGTGGGTGGACTAAAGGTTCCAAACGAGAATATCGTTCACATTAAGTTATGGGAGAGATTAACTCTCAACGCATTACTTGGTGAAGGACCAATTCAGCGACACAAATATATTATCAGAGCAGCACTTGATCTTCAGGATTATGCTGACAACTGGTTCCGCAGAGCGGCAGTTCCAACAGGAACATTAACAACATCAGAATTTTTATCAGAGGATGTAGCTAGATCAAATAAGCTTGCATTCATTGAATCACAACAGCAACGAAGTGTTGCAGTATTATCTTCAGGCCTTTCATATGAGTCACTCTCACTAAATCCTGAAGAAGCACAGTTCTTGGAAAACCAGAAGTTCATTGCACGACAGATTTGTACAATGTTTGGAGTTCCATCAAGCTATCTAGGACTTTCTATGGAAGGTGCAGGCATGACCTACACCAACGGAAATGAAGATAGAACAAAGCTATACGATGACGGTTTGCAGCAGTACATCGTTCGTATAGAACAAGCACTTTCTGACTTACTACCTAGAGGACAATTTGCTAAGTTTAATTTAACTCAGTTCCTTCGTCCTAACCAGTTAGTCAGATTCCAATCTTACGCTATTGCGTTGGATAAGAAGTTCATGACACCTAATGAGGTTCGTGAGCTAGAAGGCATGCAGGCAATTAATGGTGGCGATGAGGTTGTACAACAGCCAACTCCAGCTCCTATAGGTAATGAGACACCATCTCAAGAGCAGGCTGCTCCAACTCGTAGCAAGAAGAAGGAGACAAATTAATGGAAAATCGTTCATTTGAAATACGAACAACAGACATGGAGAAGCGTGAAGTTTCTGGTGTCGCAGTTCCGTATAATGACACAATAGACATTGGTGGAGGATGGTCAGAACGCTTTGAAAGCGGCGCTGTAGATCTAAATTCCGATGTTAAACTTTTCCGTGATCATAAAGAAATCATCGGAAAGGTCACAGAGCTAAGAGACGAAGAAGATGGTCTATGGATCACCGCAAAGGTCTCTGATACAGCTTTGGGCAACGAAACACTTGAACTCGTCAAAGATGGAGCTATTCGTAGCTTCTCTGTAGGTTTCGTTCCAGTAAAAGACGAGAAACTAAACAAGACTATTATTCGTAAGAAGGTTGATCTAAAGGAAGTATCTTTAGTCGCTTTCCCAGCGTACTCCAATGCCTCAGTCACTGAGGTAAGAGAAGAAGTCAAGGAGGAAATAAAAATGGAAAACACAACACCAGATTACGACGCAGCTATTGCTGAAGTTCGTGACCACGCAGTTGCGTTGGAGCGTAGACTAGATGTTCTTTCTACACCAGCAGTTGCAACAGCATCAGCACCACAGTACCGTTCATACGGTGAATTCGTAAAGTCAGTAGCAGCAGGTAAAGAAGAAGCAGTTGCTCTTCACCGTACATTTACTGGCGGAGTCCTTGATGACTCAATCCTAAAGAACGCTTGGGTTTCAGATACAGTACGTATCCTCAACGCAGGTCGTCCTACATACTCAGTACTTTCTTCAGCAGCACTTCCAGCAGACGGAATGAATGTTGAATACCCAGTATTAGCAACAAACACAGTTGATATTGCAGAGCAGGCAGCAGAAGCTGACGAGCTTGCATACGGTAAGATCACTCTTACATCAGCAACAGCACCAATCAAGACATACGGTGGTTGGACAGATATGTCACGCCAGGTAATTGAGCGTTCATCTGTTAACTATGTTGACACAGCATTCCGTGCAATGGTTGCTAAGTACGCAGCAGTTACAAACAACGCAGCTAAGGCAGCACTCAACACAAACGCTGGTTCAATGAACACAGCATCAGTTTCAGCATGGGCTGCAGACGCAGTTATTGAAGCAGTAGCAACAGCAGCAGGTAAGGTAAACGAAGATACAGGTCGTGCTCTTGAGTTCATCCTCGTATCTAAGGATGTATTTATTGCTCTTGCAAAGATCACAGATGAGGCAGGCCGTCCAATTCTTGGAAACGCTGGCGCAACTGTTAACACATTCGGTTCAATCAACCCAGTTGGAATGACAGGAAACATCCTTGGTCTTCCAATCGTAATGGACCCATCACTTTCAGGTGGTAAGTTCTACATTGGTAACTCAGCAGCATTCACAACATACGAATCAGCTGGTGCACCATTCCGTCTAAACAAGGAAGAAATCACAAACCTTACAAACGCATTCTCAGTGTACGGATACCTTGGTATCGCAGCACCAGATGTAAAGGCATTTGTAAACGTAGCAAATCCACTAGACTAATAGGAGATTAAGATGAACTGGACTGATTTAAAAGATTACGTAAACGCATCCGATATGGATGACGAATACGTTCAAGATTGCTGGAATATAGCTAGAGACTTAATTGCCTCATATGTTCAATCAGCTGAAATTCCTCCGCAGGTTCTTAAGAGAGCTTACATGGAAGTTGGATCAGAACTGTATCATCGCAGGAACGCTCCAATGGGTGTAACTCAATATGCAACATATGATGGTAATCCTGTCAGAATTGCTAGAGATCCACTCGTTGGAGTGTATCCTCTTCTAAATAGATATATGGTGAGATTTGCATGATTCAAGATACTAAGGACACGATTAAGAGTGCTCTCATATTAGGTGGGGTAACAAACGTCTATACCTACCTACCTGAGAGACCAACACCACCATGTGCAATGATTGAGCCTGATGTTAATTTCATCAGACTTACTGAAGATGCGTATGGCCCAGTTTATACTTCTAATTGGAAGATCAGACTCATGGTACCGTTTGGTGCTAATGACAAAGAGACCACAACCTTAGACACATATATTGATGACTTGCTTCCAGTAATTTGGGAACACACAGACTGTGCAACCTTAGCGGTGGAAAAGCCATTTATCACAGAAGCAAATAATGCAAATTATTTAACAACATTTTTAAATATTTCAATAGACATGCAAGGAGGAAATTAACATGGCACGTTTAAGAGGAAAGTCCATCGTATTTGAAGTAGATTCTACTGAATACTCAGGTGGCGTTTCAAACGTAAACTTTACAAACGAAGTTGGAGAACTTGGTTTCGGAGATTACGAAGATTCATTAACATTCCGTTGCCAGGTAGTAGGCTTCCAGGATTTCGCATCTACATCGCTTCACAGCTATTTATATGACAACCCAGGAAAGACTCTATCAATCACATACGCCCCACACGGCAATGAGACAGCAACAACAACCCAGCCACATTTCACAGCTACAGGCTACTGTGAGACTCTACCAGCAATTGGTGGAGCAGCTGGAGAATATTTCGTATACGACCTTAACATCATTCTTGATGCTAAGCCAGTACGAGTAACAGCTTAAGTTTAGGAAGGTAGTAGTTATGGCATCAGTTGTAAAGATCAAAGGACTGCGTGAAGTTACACGTAGCTTGAAGCAGTACGCTGGTGCAACTGATGATCTGAAGGAAGCTAACGCTAATATCAGCTCAAAGGTAGCAAAGGATGCTATAACTATTGCCCCTAAATCAAGTGGTACTCTGGCCAGTACAATCAGAGGAAACAGAGCAGTACAGAAGGTTCAGCTAAAGGCGGGTGGAGCAAGAGTTCCATACGCAGGAGTAATTGAATACGGTTGGCCAGCTAGAGGAATAGAAGGACAATCATATTTACGTAAGGCGGCCTATGACAACATAGGTTTTGTAATACAACAGTTTGATGCGAATTTAGAAGATCTAAAACGCAAATACATATCAGGAAGCTAGAGGCACAAAATGGACGTAAGTAAATTAAAGATGAAGGACCTAGCAGAAGTTGAAGAACTCTCAGGTTACAACATGGATGAGTGGCAAGATTGCCCAAAGGTTAAACTCACAATGGCAATTGCATATGTGGTTGGAAGAAAGTCCAATCCAAGTTTAACTATGGCACAAATTGAAGAGATGGGCATTGAAGAAATGGAATCTCTTGCAAAGGATTTAGAGGCCCCAAAAGCCAACAACTCCTAGATCTAATGGGCGGATTCTGTGCAGCCACAGGATATACGCCACAGCAGTTTTGGGAGATCACGAATGAAGAGTTCTCTGCAATAAGCAGAGCGTTGAGGAGGAATAATGGCTAATCAAATCACGGTTGATATTTTAGCTGACACAAAAAATCTGGTAGCTGGTGTCAATACAGCCAACTCACAATTAGCAAACCTTGGAGCATCTGTCTCAAAGGTAAGCGGAGCATTCAGAGGACTAGCATCAGTATTTGGTGCACAGATAGGATTTAGCTTCCTAACAGATGCAATTAAAGGTGCATCTGATGATCAGGCAGCATTCAAGCGTTTAGCAGACTTATTCGGCAAAGACATAGATAGCATTGCTAAAAAGGTAAATGATATCTCTGGCAAGTTTAAGGTAGATGATGGAGAAATTGCTGACTACTTTGTTAAGCTCAAGTCATCATTCTCATCAGCATTTGATAAGTTTGTTCCAACAGTAGTAGAAGCCTCAGCTACCCTGGCTCTACTTACAGGCAAGCCTTTAGACGAGGTAATCTCTCTATGGGCAAAGACATTAAAAGACGGCAAGATAACAGCCCAAGAAGTACAGAAGCTTGGTATAGATTTAACAGCAGAACAAGAACAACAGTTTAATAAATTAAAGACTTCTGCTGAAAGACTCCAGTTCTTATTGGACATTATCAATAGCCCAGAGAACCAGAAGAAAGCATTAGACAATTTAACTCCATATCAGAAATGGCAGTATGTCATGGAGAAGCTCAGAGATATGGTTGGTAATACATTGCTACCAATCCTTGAGAAACTGACAAATTGGTTTGATGGACTTAGCCCAAAGACACAAGATTTAGTATTAAAGATAGCAGGATTCACAGCAGCACTCCTTGCAATAGGAGCAGTGGTAGCACCACTTGCTATAGCAATAGAAGCAATCGTTAGCCTCTTCGTACTCTGGAGAAGCACAGCAATGGCTGCAGCAATTGCCCAAGGTATATTTAATGCAGCACTTCTTATCAATCCATTCACACCACTTATCGTGGCAATTGGATTAGTTATAGCTGCAGTGGTTCTTCTTATTAAGAACTGGGACAGCGTAGTAAATGCATTTAAGAATGTAGGCAACGCCATAGCATCAGGAGCATCAGCTTTAAGAGGTGCAGTAGTTGGAGCATTTAACTCAGTCAAGGATGCTCTAGGAAATCTAATTGAAGGATTTACTGGAATAGGTAAGCAGATAATCTACGGACTTGTAAACGGTATTAGATCTGTAGCAAACCTTCCAATGGAAGCAATCAAAGGAATTGGAAATGGTCTTGTAAATACATTCAAGAGCCTCTTCAGAATTGGCTCACCTTCCAAGCTGTTTGCAGACTACGGTAAGAACATCGTACAGGGATTATCCAACGGTATTGATGGGGCCCAAAAGTTAGCTGTTACCAGCATGGACGCCATGTCAGCCAGAGTTGCTAGCCCATCCTTTAGCTTTGCAGGCGGAGGCGGAACAAGCGGAATGAACATAACTATTAATGCAGGAGTAGGTACAGATCCATATGAACTTGGTAGAGTTGTAAAGGCAGCACTGGATAAATACAACGGTGTTAATGGTAGACGATGAAGATATTTGACCAGATAGATTTACAGATACGTACAAAGATTGATGGCCTATTTACAATTGGCGTAGACCGAATTGGTGAAGCCTACCTAGCATCTGATGCTGACCTAAATGATGACACACAATATGAATGGCAGTCTATATTACATGGAGTGCTATCACTCAGCCTTCGTAGAGGCGTAGACTCATACACTGGAGCATATGCCTTGCCAGTAGTAAATGTTGGCTCTCTGCATGTCATCTCAACTAATCAGCAATTAGATCCTGTAATAAATAGATACCTACAGCCTAAATCAAAGATTAGACTTATACTTAAGGGTGAGAGTCCAGTCACAATATTCCAAGGTCGTGTAGACAATATCTTTATTGACTACAGATCAGACCAAGAGAAGCCTTTAATTAGTTTTGATGTTATGGATCCTATCAGCGATTTGCAAGGAACAATGACTAAACTATCAGGCATTTCTACCTCAGCAACACATACCTGGTCTGAGCGTATCAATGAGATACTCTCTAACGGCGGTAGAACGACCTCTGCAGGCCCTAAACAGCTCATCCGTAACATCTATGGTGGGGCGACAACTCATGGCTTCTGGGACGACAACAGGACCATTTGGGAGGCATTGACACTTGCCTCAAATACAGAGGGTGGATTCATTTACTTTGATAAGGGCAATGAATTAAACTGCTACGCATCTGAAGAGATTCCAGATAATGAGCCATCAATGGCATTTAGCAATATTGATCCAGAAGCAGTTAATTATGGATTTAAGAATATAGCCGTAGACTACAATACCTCATCAATTATTAATGAGGTCCAGGTTGGTAATACATGGGGCTACACAACAACCTCATATGACCAGGAGCAAATTGGCGATGACTATGGAACATGGACTACTGTCACTGAAGTTAAGACTGAGGCGGAAGGTCCATATAGAGACCAAGCTTCTATTAACAAGCATGGCACACACGCATTAAACCTAGACACTAACTTCTATCTTGGCGGAGGAAAAGAAGAGCTAGTCACATGGGCAAATAGAATTATTAATAAGTGGAAGAACCCAACTACCCTTGTTAAAGAAATTGAATGGAATGCCAAGAACGATATTACAAATGCTGCAGGCATGGATATCTTAGACTCAGTAAGCATTCAATACCAGACAGAGAATACAGGATTTACATCTGAACTAACCGTAATTGGAATACAGATGGAAATAAACGCCGACCAAGATACATGGCGTGTAAAATATATATTGTTCCCAAGGAGTAGATTCATATGACAATCAGATACACGGCTTTTGCTGATAACGAAATTCTTACAGCAAATGAGCTTATTGATCTCCAGAATAACGGAGTCATTCAAGTAACAAGTTATTCAGAACTAGCGGCTTTAGAGCCAACAGTTAATGCCGCATACGTATTAAACGATGGCGCATTTTATGTACGCAAGCCAGATGCATCATGGGGCCAGGTTGGTGGATTAGCATCAGTTGCTGCATCAGCACCTACCTCACCACAGGTTGGCCAGATCTGGTACGACACAGACGCAATTTTTCCAAACACACAAAAGAACGGCTATAACGGAACTGAGACAGTTTCCTCATCTACATTTGCATCACTTGCAAATCTAGCAGCCGTATCAGTAACTTCAACAGAACCTTTCCTTGCTCTCGTAAGCTATGGAGTAGTACAACCAATTGGTTCAGACGCAACAACAGGTGTCACAATGGCAGTAGATGTATCAGGCGATACAACTAGAGCCAACACATTCGTTGATTATGCTCAGTCAATTGGCACACAGAAGGTAACAATTAATAACTCATTCACAGTAGTTGTTAATGCAGGTACTACTTTATTTACACCAAAAGCAAAGAAGGAAGGCTCAGGAACTGCTACCGTTACTCAACCATGGATTGAAGTAGCAGCCCTTAGATGGGTTTAATAAATGTTAAAAGTCTGGGATGGATCCGACTGGCTTCCTCTTGAAGGAGTCAAGTATTGGAATGGCACAGGTTGGGACAGAAACAATAAGTCCAAGGTGCGTTCAGCATCTGCAGTTTGGCTGCCACAAAAATTCACAGACAAAGACGTTTCATATATAGTTAAATGGAATGTAGAAGGAAGAACTCCACCTGCTACACCAGATCCAGTAACAGCTGTACCTAATATAGTTGGCCTCACACAGGCTGCAGCTATATCTGCTTTGCAGGCAGCTACGCTAAACATTGGCGATATTACATATTTTACAACAACCACGCTGGCTAATGATGGCAAGATTGCATCTCAGTCAGTACAGCCATTGCTACAAGTTCCGCAGAACTCATTTGTTAACTTCGTAGTATATGAGTATAAGGTTCCAACAGCTACAGTTCCACAGCTTAATGGTCTTTTAAGAACAGCAGCAGAGTCAGCAATTACCAGCTTAGGCTTCGTAGTTGGAGAAAAGGGAACAGTAGAAACTTACGACACAACCTTAATTGGTAAGGTAGTCCCAGATGTACAGTATCCTGTACCTGGAACAGTTTCAGAAGTTGGCACAATAGTTACATTTGATTACTACATCCAAAAGCCATTTGTTACTATGCCTCAGCTTATTGGTATAGGTGAATACGAAGTCTTTAGCGCTTTGTATGCAGTTGGCCTGAATGAAGGAACAAAGACAACTACAGAAACTACCAATAAGACACTTGAAGGCAAAGTTAAGACTCAGCAATATAACGCTGGTCAGCAACTTCAGGCTGGAACAGCTGTAAACTATAACGTATATATTCCAAATACAACAACCATCATGCCTAATATTGTTGGCAAGACACCAGCACAGGCATCAACATTATTACAAGCTGCAGAGCTTTGGCCAGGCACAGAAACAACTCAAGAGACAACTAACGTATCTCTTGAAGGAACAATTGCCTCAGCACAATATGGAGCGGGAACAACAAGACCAGTTGATTCAACAGTTAACTATGTAGTCTATGTTCCTAATACAACTACAACAGTTCCTAATATTGTAAATCAAACCACAGCTACAGCTACATCATTATTAACAACAGCTGAACTATACCTTGGATACCAGACAGCTGAAGTTCAAACATCAAATACAACCTTGCACAATAAAATAGCTGCACAGTCACCAGCATCTGGATCAGTACAGCCTGTTCACAGTTCAGTTAATTACACATTATATGTGCCATTAAAGACAGCAGCTGTGCCATCAATTATTGGACAGACAATATCAGTAGCTTCTCAGACATTATCTGCAGCAGGCTTTGTGCTTGGATATCAGACTGGCACATCATATACAACAAACTCAGCACAAGTAGGCACAATTGTTAGTCAGTCTTTGACTGGAACCCAGAATATTGGTGCAACAGTTAACTACACAACCTATATATTAAACCCAAATACCACTGTGCCTAATATTGTTGGACAGTACTTTACAACAGCAAATACAACATTGGTAACAGCAAACCTAAACGTAGGTACAGTTACTGAAGTAGAAACAACAAACTCAGCACAAGTTGGGTATGTACAGTCTCAGTCCGTTGCCTCTGGATCATCAGTTCTAAAAGGAACAACTGTTAACTACGTTAAATACAAGGCTAAGGTATTAGTACCAGTAACAACTACAAAGACTGGAACTGCATATATCTGGTCTCCACAGGTCAGCTCATATTACGGAAGCGGAAGCAGAAGAGCATCTGGAGAACCAGCATACTTTGGTCAATGGGTAACATCTACTGGAGATCAGTTCTCTTTGATTAACGTAACAGACTCAGCTAGAGATTCAGCATGCTTTGCAGTATCAGGCAATAGACCTTATACAATAACTTCAGCAAAGATAAACTTTACACAAGCATCTGGCGTGGGTAACACAACAAAGAACTTCTACTTTGGAACATACCCACAAGCATTCTCTGGATTGCCAGGCAGTGCAAGCAAGTCTTCTATTACCAATAACCAATATGTCTCATCATCCTCAAATGGTCAGTCATACTCTCTAACATTAAACAACACAATTAAGAGTCATTTGTTTACCTATCCATCTTACGCTATGGCTGTAAACTCAAATACATCAGCACAATCAGGATATGGCCAGCTAACTGGTATATCATTTACGCTAACAATTCAATGGACGGAGACAACTTACGTATGAAATTATTTGGAGTAAGCCTACAACGCAATGGTGCAATTGAAAACAACAACCTAGCAAGCAGTATTATCTGGACACAAATTGGTGCTTATCTTTATACAACCCTATATCCAGCAGAGATACCAGCTGGAACAGGCTCTTGGTTTGAGAATGTAACTACTGAAGAAGTAGATGCGGCAGGAGTGGAATTGTTCGGAGGGCCATTTGATAGATACTTTAATGCAGATGCTATCCCAGAATATAAATACGGCTATGATCCTCTATGGAATGTTATAGACACAAATGCATATTCATACTATGACAAACAAACTGATCAAACATATTCAGTTGTTGCTGGAGAAAGTACTCTAGGATTTCCAAAAGCACCATCAATTGAAGAAATGCTTTTCTATAAAAACGAATGCAAGCTTCAGTCAAGACTATTGGCAATTCACAATGATTCAGATGCTCAGGTTAATGTTAAAGTAAGAATAGCTGATCAATCATTTAAGGGTGCGGTTACAGAATTAATTAATATGACAGACCAGAATGATCCTTATGAGCTATTAGAAGTTGGAACTGGACTTGGAGTTCTTAATGAATTTGATTCTGGGCTTACTGGACCAATGGTAGATACAGATGGGTCTGATTATTCACCAGCAAATGTTAAGTTTGTTTTTGCTAAAGGTGCTCTTGGTAACACTTTGCCATACATCCCAGAAGAAATGACTTACACCATTCCAGCTCGTGGATGGGCTATGGCTTATATGCCAATGTATGTTACAAAAGAAAATGGGGACTATGCAGGAATCAATGATGACTATCTAATTCTTGCAACAGAAACACAGTAGATTTCTCTACTCAGTTGCCTCTGTAGAGATTATGGAGAGGTCCTCAGATTCCGCCTTCTGAGGATCTTCTTCCTTTTTAGCAGGCTTAACCTTTGGCTTCTTTGTTTCCCAATCCCAATTCTTTACAGGGATTAACTTACCTTGATAATAAACGTTCTTCATTTGTCTTCTCCGATTCCAAGATGTCTTTCAATTCTCGTGAGCTGATCCTTCATTGATGAGCCAGAATTCGGCTTAAGTTCAGTCAGGTAGTGCTTAACAAGGACCTTGATACGTAGTTCTAGACCTGTTATTAATGCTAATATTGTGCAAATTAGGCCTAAAACCTGTGTAGCGTCCATTAATAATCTCCTCCGTGACCTGTGGTCACAATACATCTATTCTATACTAGAGGTAGTTTCAAGGAGGAATTAACATGGCTAAAGTAATAAACGCACAACCACCTAAATTTGAGTGGCGTGTATATAGAAATGACACAACATCGCTGACAATGGCGGCATTAAATGATGACGGAAGTCCGTTTGATTTGACGGATTACACAATCCAGGCAGAGGCAAGACTTGAGCCAACAGCCACAACTACGGTTGGAACTATAACCGTAACAGCACAAGATAACATTATTACACTAGATCTAGACACAACTGGATTAGATGTAATTAACTACTTTGATGTTGAAGTTGTTCATGTTCCTACTGAGAAAAAGACAACAATTTTATACGGCACAATTTTCGTTGAGGAGGACGTTACAAGATGATTAATTTAGAAGTAGTCTCACAAGACGAATTAAAGCTTTACTTAACAAACTTAGAAACAACTTTGGTTCAAGGACCACAAGGTGAAACAGGTCCAGCAGGAGCTACAGGCCCAGCAGGAGCCACAGGTGCTCAAGGGCCACAAGGATTAAAGGGTGACACAGGATCTCAAGGTCCTGCAGGTGCAACTGGTCCAGCAGGTGCACAAGGTGCACAAGGTATTCAGGGACCTAAAGGTGACACTGGTAATACTGGTGCTCAAGGTATTCAAGGTCCTGCAGGTCCTGCAGGTTCACAAGGTATACAAGGAATCCAGGGTGTTCAAGGCCTAAAGGGTGACAAAGGAGATACTGGCGAAAAAGGAGACCAAGGAAATAGTGGTCTAGATGGAGCTGATGGAGCTGATGGAGACCATTACCACACAACATCTTCTACATCATTTACATTAGGCACAACTGGTTCACAAACAATTGTTCTTGATGATATTAATGTTGATTATTCAATTGGACAAACAGTTATTGTTGCTTATGATATTGACCATCATCAACATGGAACAGTCTCTAATTATAATAATTTAACAGGCGAACTAACATTTGTTAAAGATAATAAAACAGGTACAGGAACATTTGCATCATGGACAGTTAACCTTTCAGGTGCTGTTGGTATTCAGGGTCCAGCTGGCCCACAAGGTATTGCTGGTTTTGCATGGGATCCAACAAGAATAGGTGCAAACCAATATGTAATTGGTGACATTGTAAACTATCTTGGCAATTACTATATCTGTATTGCAAGCAATGATGCATTGCTTCCACCTTCTTCATTAGGTGTTTATTGGAATAACTATTCATTTGTTGGAGCACAAGGTGCTCAAGGACCACAAGGCCCTCAAGGTGAACAAGGTATCCAAGGAGAGACTGGTCCTCAAGGTCCTCAAGGCACCCAAGGTGTTCAAGGTGAACAAGGTATTCAAGGCGAAACAGGTCCACAAGGTCCGCAAGGTGCTCAAGGAGAAACTGGAAACGCAGGAGCAGACGGAACTGACGGAGAAGATGGAACAAGCATTGCTTACAATGGAACATCAACAACCTCAGTTACATACGAACAATACAATTCAGCTACATTAACAACACAGACAGGTCTAGCTTGGGAAGGCGGACAGACTGGAAGAATTGTTTCAACAGATAACTCAGTTATTATTGAATTCGTAACTAACTCTTATAATCCAGCAACAGGTGAATTAAGCATATTCATGGTTAACAACTTCCTAGACAATGCAACCAAGTCTTCTTGGAATGTATTATTCAATGGACTTACTGGAAACAACGGAAACGATGCAAAAGAAACTGCATTCTATTTCTCACAAACAATTGATATGACAACTCTTTCAGTTGGTGGATACGTAAACTTCCCTTATCGTCCTAACAGTATATTTGAGCCTGGTATTCCAGTATTGCTTACATCTACAAACTGGTCAAATGATGGTGCAAGAATTTCAGGTGTAATTACTGGAGTAAATGGAACATCAAGTTATACAGTATTGATTGCAACTATAACTAACCCTGCAACTATTACAAACTGGGGAGCTTCATTATCTGGAGTTAGAGGCCAGGCTGGTGCAACAGGACCTGCAGGAACATCAGTTATATTTGCTTCTTTCTATAACGCAGGACATTTAACCTTTGCTCAATATCAGAACTTAAGCATTACTATCCAACCAGGTAGATCTTATATTGGTGGCGAGTATATAAAGATTTCAGGCTATAACGGAAGCTACCAAGAAATTGGTGGAAGCGTAAATAGCTACAACTCAACTACAGGTGCTTTGGTAGTTTCAATGGAATATGAAATTACAAATGGTGCTAACGTAGCTGGTATTACTCAATATGGCATACAGCTTTCAGGAGCTAGAGGAGCACAAGGATCAAATGGAGCACCAGCTAAATACACATTAAGTACTGCTAAAAGATCTCCATGGGTACCTTATACAAACGTAACATTAACAGGATTGCCTAACGACCTTTCATATATTGGTGGGGAATCATTTAAGGTTCAGCAAGGAGACCAGAACGGTTTCATATCTCAGACTTACTATGTTTACTGGTATGACAAGAATAATGGACAGATGGGTGTGCAAACTCGTGCAGAACAAATAAACGGCACAACATCAGGATTCACAACTTTGTCTGGTTCATTAATTGGTGAGCCAGGAGCAAACGGTGCTAATGGAAATAACTTCTATGTGCAGTCAGGAGCTCCTTCAAATCCAGTAACAGGAACAATTTGGGTGCAGATCTAAATGGCAGTATGGGATTCAACACTAGCAACCTTTAGCCCTCGTATTTGGCTAAAGATGGATCAGAACTTAATTGATGCATCTGGTAACTATGGATCAATTCAGTCATGGGTTATTCCACCATCAATCCAATATTTCAATACAGCACCAACTGTAAATACAACTGGTGGTGCAACTGGACATTGGATTAACTTGCCTACTGGTGGATCTAACTATGTAGAAATGCAGCCATTTATTAACTACATTCCAGAGATAACAAATAAAAGCTTTACAATTGGTACATGGTTCAAGAGAAGCGGTGTTCCATCTGGTAACTCTGAGTTTGTAATTGGATCTTGGGGACAAGGCCAGGCATTTATGGGATTTATTATTCCAGGCACAAACGATCCATATGGCAATGGTGGCAGATTAATCTGGAACTTTAACGGAACAACAACAGGAACTGGTAATGGATCTCCAGGATTAGTTACTGATGGCAACTGGCATTTTGCTGCTATGACAGTAAGCGGCGGGGATGTAAAGTATTACCTTGACGGTACATTAATTGGACAACAGTATGGACTAGACCTAGGTACTACAAATATCCAAAGAATATTTATTGGTTCATCTGGTAATTATGCCAACGCATTGCATGGAGGAATAGATGATTTCTTCCTAACCAATACAGTGTTAACTCAAACTGATATAAGTACTCTATATGCAGCAACAGCAGATGTTGCATTATTAAAGCATTGGACGGGCTCAGCATGGGCAGCTCCAATAGCCATTAAAAGATATTACAATGGTAGCTGGCAGAATATTGGATCAGAAGTAAAGACTTGGACAGGCTCAGCCTGGAGAGTAATATCAAAGTAGCACTTGACATTAGCTACTGATTTGTTATAATTATATTACTACGGTGATTGCTCATTTGTAGAACCCCTACTGGGGCCCAGAGTTGAGACCTTTTGTCTTGCCACTTAAACTCCTCTGGGCCTCTTTCATTCCCCTCTTGACTTGGGAAAATCCTTATTGTACAATTGTCTTATAAGGCAAGCAAAAGGAATACTACATCCATAAATGCCTCAGCGGTAAATTAACTGACACCTACTATTGATCCTACTTTCAATAGATGGAAAAGGGTTTCTTATCTCAGGTCGTTGTCCCCAATCAGTTTCTTATAAATTACAATCCAGTTGCAGTATTAAGACTGGCATTAACAGGATATAGAGTGTCACCCAGAGTCTATATTTCAAGTAGTAGCGAAAGCTAGTGAACCCACATGGGGGAGAGAAATCTTCAAAGGAGAATACGAAGGTTAAGCTTTAACAACTTAACTTCTATATATTAAATATATATAGTATATATTCTCTCCAGGACACGGTTAATGGACCTGCTATGCAATAAATAATAAAAATTATATAATAGAGATATGATAATTGTAGATGTAAATAGACATGGTATTCGTAGAGAAACAGATACCGAAAAGATGAAGAAAAAGAATGAAAAGAGGAAGCAATGGGAGCAATCAAAGAAGGAACATTGGAAGAAAAAGAAATCTTCAAGTCAGCCTTTGAAATAATAGATGAAATTCAGGCTATAGCTGACCGTATATTGGCAGGCCTTGATGAGTAGACCAAATGGGCTTAAATACAAGTCTAAGAAGATAGAGCCAAGAGGCCAGCAACCAGGTGAATTTCGTATGCAGAAATCATTCTGGAAAGACTTTAGCATGGATGAGGTAATTACTTGGACGGCGGCGGAACTAGAAGAAAAACTAGAGACCTACTTCACAGAGTATGAACTAAGACAAAAGCACATTAAACCTAATTGGCATTGGCCAGAAGATCCATTACAGCAAGTAGCCATATTAAGATCAAAGAAGAAGGAATCTAAATACAAGGCAGACCCATTCAATAGAAGTCTTTAGTTGCATTTAGAATAAAGTACTGATATAATAAATACATAGTAATAAGTAATTACTAAATTAAGTGGCAAGAAGAGGCAATCATGAAAACATGTATAAGGTGTGAGAAAGAACTAGAACTAAATCAATTTGGCAAGCGTAGTGCAAGTAAAGATAAAATAGATTATTACTGCAAGTCTTGCAGAGCTGCATGCTCATTCAATAGCCAAAAGAATAATGACAGAAGATGCACATGGGCTGGGTGCGATAGACCACATTGGGCTCATGATCTATGCAGATTACATTTGCAGAGAAAAGAGCGTGGGGCAGATATGGATGACAGAAAAGACGGCAGTCAGAAATATAGGCTAATAAAGAATAGATATAAGCTAACCAAAGAACAATATGATGAGATGGCTAAAGAAGGATGTTATATATGCTCATCTACAGAATTCCTCCAAGTAGACCATGATCATGCATGTTGCCCAGGCTCTAAGTCTTGTGGCAAATGTGTGCGTGGAATTGTATGCTCATCATGTAATCGCCATCTTGGTAAGTTTGATAAAGGAACAATCAATTTACATAATAATCTAAAGCCTAAACTGATACAATATATTCTTGATTATGAATTGAAGAAGAAGAGCCTTGGCTAAGCATGGAACGCCCACATATTACCTTGCCCTATATAAATCATCAACCAGACCACGAAAGTGCTCCAGATGCCCTGCTATGGCTTACCACGAGCATCCTGAGTGGGGTAGGACATGTGCAGCATGCCTATTAGACCTGATGAACATAGGGGAGCTTCTATGGAAATGGGAGGATTACCCATTAATCTGGGCAAGAATGGAATCACTCATAGCAAAATCTACTACAACAAAGAAGAAGACAAAACCTTCATTGGAGAAGACCCAGGAAGAGGATGGGAACTCATTGGATGGGTGGAATCATGAGTAATGCATATAACACAGCAGAGTATAAGAAGAATAGAAAGCTTATATTAGAACAATCTAATCACACTTGCCATTACTGTCAAGGTCCAGCTAATACAGCAGATCATATAATCCCAGTATCTCAAGGTGGATCAAATGAATTATCCAATCTATTGGCTGCATGCCATATGTGTAACTCAACTAGACAAGATAGAACAATGGTTAGATTAAAGTATTGGAATCCCAAATACAAATGAATAATATAAAAGAGAGGATAGGATACATGGATAAGGTACTTAATCTATACAATCCCGCCCTCTCCATATCTTCAAACACCACATATAGAAAGTATTCTCACAATGTGAGACAAATCATTCCATATAGTGGGACATATAGATCAAATAGATTAAATAGATGTT
>Ga0209770_10000599_pt1 | contig 19415 bp, 18 predicted proteins | sample LauGreSu1BDMLBDD_2_FD_187572 | JGI IMG/M metagenome (GOLD analysis project Ga0209770, IMG submission 187572) | Freshwater lake microbial communities from Lake Michigan, USA - Su13.BD.MLB.DD (SPAdes) (version 2) | ecosystem: Environmental > Aquatic > Freshwater > Lake | place: Lake Michigan, USA...
TATTATAACATAAGTTCATCTAATTCAGCCTTAACTCTATCAATTTCAGTTATAATATCTTTTTGGTCATGTTTTGCCGTTCTAAGTTGTTCATTTACTACATGTTCTGTTTTTATTAAATCACTTATATATTCATTAAGTAATAGAAGAGCGCTATGTTGTTGTTTTTTTTCATTTAAAATATAATCATAATATTTTGAATAATCATCTTTTACTCCATCTAAGTAATCATTCAATTTATGTTTCTTATCTAATTCCTTCTTTTTCTTAACTAACAATGATTTCTTATTTTGAATTTCTTGTTGTATTTGTAATAAATGCATATCTCTTTCAGCTAACGGTAAACGTAAATCCATTTTATTATATTAATAAGTTATTTATTTTTTAAATAAAATGTATTTGAAAAAAATATAAAATCTTTACTATATATTATTTAGTATGTCCAAAACTAATACAGAACCTTTGTTAGCAGAAGACGATAATAGATTTGTAATGTTTCCTATTAAATATGATGACATATGGAAAATGTATAAAAAACAAGTTGATTGTTTTTGGAGAGCAGAAGAAATTGATTTATCGAAAGATTTAGCACATTGGAATAGTCTAAATAATGATGAACAATATTTTATTTCTATGATTTTGGCTTTTTTTGCGGCATCGGATGGTATTGTTTTAGAAAATTTAGCTCAACGTTTTATGAGAGATGTTCAAGTATCTGAAGCCAGGGCGTTTTATGGTTTTCAAATAGCCATGGAAAATATACATTGTGTAACTGGAACAACCAAAATTTTAACAGATAATGGGTATTTTAGTATTAAAGATTTAGAAAATAAGTTTGTAAATGTTTGGAATGGAGAAGAATTTTCAAGGGTTGAGATAAAATATACTGGAGATCAGGAAATATATAAAGTTTTATTATCAAATGGTATGGAATTAGATTGTTCTCCGGGACATAAATGGTTAATACAAAAAGGCAACAGTGAAGAAGTAGACACTATTTCCTTAAACGTAGGAGACATAATAGAAAAATATAATACTCCATTTATCGAATTTACTGATTGTGATGAGTTTTTAAATCCATATATACATGGATTTTTTTGTGGAGATGGAAGTTATATATCAGGTTATATAAATAAGGAAAAATATACAGTTCCTATTAATTATAGTAAAGATGTTCGACTTCGTTGGTTAGAAGGATATATGGACGCATATAAAAATATAATAAGGGATGATAATTCGATTAAAATTTTATCTACAAATTTACAATTTTTACAAGACGTTCAATTAATGTTAACAACATTAGGAATTTTAACAAATATAGAAATTAGAGACAATGATTGTAAAGAACGTTATATTTTAAGTATAAAAAGAAAATATTTAAATAAACTCATTGATTTGGGGTTTTCTCCACAAAGATTAATATTATTGTATTGTGAAAAATTAAATGAAATAAATGAAATAAATGAAGATATAAAAATAGTGAGAATTGAAAAAATATCTGAAAATGAAGCAACATATTGTTTCAATGAACCTAAGAAACATAGAGGTATTTTTAATGGAATTTTGACATGTCAAAGTGAGACATATAGTCTTTTAATTGAATCATATATTAAAAATAAAGAAGAAAAACATAAACTATTTAATGCTATATCAAATTATCCTTGTATTAAAAAGAAATCTGATTGGGCTCAAAAATGGATTCATGATAATAGATCCAGTTTTGCTACTCGTTTGGTGGCGTTCGCTTGTGTAGAAGGTATCTTTTTTAGTGGTGCATTTTGTAGTATTTTTTGGCTAAAGAAACGCGGATTAATGCCTGGGTTAACATTTAGCAACGAATTGATTTCCAGAGATGAAGCACTTCATTGCGAATTTGCGGTTCTATTGTATAGTAAATTGGCTAAAAAAATAGATAAATCTCGTATTCATGAAATCATTAAAGAAGCGGTTGAAATTGAAATCGATTTTATTTGTGAAGCGTTGCCATGCAAATTGATTGGTATGAATAGTCTGTTAATGACGCAATATATACAATTTGTGGCAGACCGGTTATGTGTCCAACTTGGTTACAAAAAAATTTATAACGTTAGCAACCCTTTTGATTTTATGGAATTGATTAGTCTTGAGGGAAAAACAAATTTCTTTGAGAAGGTTTCATCAGATTATAGCCTAGCATCAAAATATAACGCAGACACTGCATTCGAATTTGATTCTGAGTTCTAAAAATGAAATTGTATAAGATATTATAAGATGCTGTGAGCACAGGAGTACTTGGAGTCGAGTTCACCGGAGAACTAGCGACTACTTCTTCGTTTGACTTGGCTGGCGACGCTTGATTGACAAATGGCGATGTGGATGTTGTGTTGCTTCTTGCTTTAATTTAGATATAATATAAATATGCCAAAATAAACACGGATTAATCTAAAACAATTTGGTAACTAACTTAAATATTATATTATATATTTTAATACTTATGCAAATAATATCATGTAGATTATGTGGCGGATTAGGAAATCAGTTATTTCAAATATTTACAACAATTGAATGCGCATTCCGAAACAATAAAGCATTCGCATTTTTAAATACATACCATTTAAAGTATAAAGGTTCAACAGATAGACATACATATTGGTATACATTTTTAAATAGTTTAAAGCCATTTTTAATAAATGTTATTCCTAATTTATATACTTTTAATGAGACAACATTTAAATATCATGAATTGCCTAAAATGAATTATGGAACTTTGTTAGTTGGTTATTTTCAAAGTCCAAAATATTTCAATAATTATAAAAAATCTATTTATGAATTGTTGAAAATAGACAATGCAAAAACAATTGTAAAAAATAAATTAACAGATGAATTAAATATAAATATCAATAATATGCATACAATTTCAATGCATTTTAGATTTGGAGATTATAAGAATTATCCACATATTTATCCATTATTAGACTACGAATATTATTCAAATGCGTTAAAAACTATAACAAATAAACTAACAACTTATAAAAAAATACAAATATTATATTTTTGTGAAGATGAAAGTTTATTAGAAGTAGAAGAAATAATACAACAATTGAAAATAAATTATAATTATACTTTTATTAGAGCAGACTCATATTTAGAAGATTGGGAACAAATGTTATTAATGAGTTTATGCGAACATAATATAATTGCAAATAGTACTTTTAGCTGGTGGGGAGCATATTTAAACACTAATTCTGAAAAAATAGTGTGTTATCCGAAACAGTGGTTTTCAAAGGAGGCCAATAAGGATACTAGAGATTTGTTTTTGGATGAGTGGATTCCAATAAATAATATATTAGAATAATTTAACAACATTATATGCTATGTCTGGTTGAAGCCTATGACTCTTGTTGTCATTTTTGGTTCCTCAAACTACACTAGTATAATAATATATTACATGGAATAAAGATGTATATACTTTTTCAAAATAAAATGGATTGAATTTAATAAAACATACACATAGTGTAAAAACACGATAAATTATTTTCTTCTATATTTTTTTGATTTATATACTCTGTGTTTTTTAGACCTTGCATTTTTTATTTTTTTCGTGTTAGTATGTCTTGGTTTGATTCTTCTTTTATGTTTGCCACCAATCATTCCATTATATAAACTATTTTTTAACGAATTAGAAACTGGTAACAAAGGGTATTTATCAGGTTCTGAATCATGAAGGGAAGACATTGTTTTAACTAAGTCATCTATTGCCACTTCACGCATTTTAAATAATTGGTCTATTTGGACATCAATATCACTTCCAAATTCCAATATTTGTCCCTCAATAAATTTTTTTGTTTTTTCTAATCCCATATCAGCATATTTATTTTCACCATATAATGTTTTCATTTTATTAATATAATCTTGTATCTGGACATCATTATTTACATCTAAATTATAATTTCCACATAACCATCCAAAATAGTTCCAAGAATACTTTACATTAGATATATATTTATTACTTCCTTCTGGCGAACATAAATATCCCAATGCTTTTCTATATTCTTTATTTCTAACACATTCGCGTATTTTATTCATAATTTCCGGATGTATTTTTTTAGTTCTTCCAAAATCAATTATACTTGCCGATAGTTTAACTGGGTTACCATTCATTCTTTTGAAATAATCACCATTTAACTGTATCAATATATTTCCTTTATGAAAATCTCCATGATTGTATTCCGTGTCTAACGCAAGTTTAAGCATGGTATATCTAGCTATATTTAATGCCTTAATTTTATTAAGCTTATTTACATTAGGAGATTCTAAATAATGATGTAATGTGAAACTATTATATACCAATTCCATAGCTATTAATCCTACACCATAAATCATAACTTCTTTTTCAATAATTTGTTTTTCTGTTGAAGTTATTCCGATAGCTTTGGAAAACAATAAATGACATAAGCGTAACTTGCTTGTTATATCTGTAGATACTATTGCACAAACGATAGAAGGACATATTGGTTGTAAATAGTTTAATGTTTTAAATGTTATATCTGTTTGAACATTTATCTCATTTTGAATATCTGCTAATTTAACTAGAAGCTCCTGATTATTTGTTGAAATAAAAGATGGAACCAAATTTTCCCTGGGGAAACAGGAGAAAGACCTGAAAAGTATAGAAGAGAATACAATAATAAAAGTATCCAACCGCTAAAAGCCGTGAAATGTGATACAAAATTAACAATTTTTTTTATTTAAAAAAAAATTGAAATGTTTTTTAGTTCCACCTTAGGTAAATATAGAAATGCAAATGATACGACATCCGTTTTCAGAACATGCTGATAAAATTAATTGGCAACGGTTATGTGAAAATCCAAATGCGATTGATTTGTTGGAACAAAATTTAGATAAAGTTAATTGGCTTTGTTTAACTAAAATTCCAAATGCAATTCACATTTTGGAACAAAATTTAGATAAAGTTGATTGGCATTATTTATCTATAAATCCAAATGCGATTCATATTTTAGAACAAAATTTAGATAAAGTTGATTGGTATTATTTAGCTCAAAATCCAAATGCGATTCATATTTTAGAACAAAATTTAGATAAAGTTGAATGGCTTAGTTTATCTTATAATCCAAATGCAATTCATATTTTGGAACAAAATTTAGATAAAGTTGATTGGAAACGGTTATCATGTAATCCAAACGCAATTCACATTTTGGAACAAAATTTAGATAAAGTTGATTGGTATAATTTATCTTGTAATCCAAATGCAATTCATATTTTGGAACAAAATTTAGATAAAGTTGTTTGGTATTGTTTATCTTGTAATCCAAATGCTATTCACATTTTGGAACAAAATTTAGATAAAGTGAATTGGCATTGGTTATCTATAAATCCAAATGCGATTCATATTTTAGAACAAAATTTAGATAAAGTTGATTGGGTATATATCTGGAAAAATCCAGCTGTTTTTGAAGAAGTTCCTGATTATTTGTTGGGGGGTAATTGCTAGAGACGTATTTTACTTTGTAAGTATAAAAATTGAATTATTATTATATTCAAAAGCTATTGTATAAAAATAATTATGAGTAGCGGGTAGGGTTTCATGGTGATTCAGAAAGAAGAAACAATAATAATAAATTATTTTCTTCTATATTTTTTTGACCTTGCATTTTTTATTTTTTTCGTGTTAGTATGTCTTGATTTGATTTTTCTTTTATGTTTTCCACCAATCATTCCATTATATAAACTATTTTTTAACGAATTAGAAACTGGTAACAAAGGGTATTTATCAGGTTCTGAATCATGAAGAGAGGACATTGTTTTAACTAAGTCATCTATTGCCACTTCACGCATTTTAAATAATTGGTCTATTTGGACATCAATATCACTTCCAAATTCCAATATTTGTCCCTCAATAAATTTTTTTGTTTTTTCTAATCCCATATCAGCATATTTATTTTCACCATATAATGTTTTCATTTTATTAATATAATCTTGTATCTGGACATCATTATTTACATCTAAATTATAATTTCCACATAACCATCCAAAATAGTTCCAAGAATACTTTACATTAGATATATATTTATTACTTCCTTCTGGCGAACATAAATATCCCAATGCTTTTCTATATTCTTTATTTCTAACACATTCGCGTATTTTATTCATAATTTCCGGATGTATTTTTTTAGTTCTTCCAAAATCAATTATACTTGCCGATAGTTTAACTGGGTTACCATTCATTCTTTTGAAATAATCACCATTTAACTGTATCAATATATTTCCTTTATGAAAATCTCCATGATTGTATTCCGTGTCTAACGCAAGTTTAAGCATGGTATATCTAGCTATATTTAATGCCTTAATTTTATTAAGCTTATTTACATTAGGAGATTCTAAATAATGATGTAATGTGAAACTATTATATACCAATTCCATAGCTATTAATCCTACACCATAAATCATAACTTCTTTTTCAATAATTTGTTTTTCTGTTGAAGTTATTCCGATAGCTTTGGAAAACAATAAATGACATAAGCGTAACTTGCTTGTTATATCTGTAGATACTATTGCACAAACGATAGAAGGACATATTGGTTGTAAATAGTTTAATGTTTTAAATGTTATATCTGTTTGAACATTTATCTCATTTTGAATATCTGCTAATTTAACTGGTATTTTTAAACGAGGGTTAGACACGTGCTCGTATATAAATTGGAATTTTACAACTAACATGTTTACGGGTTCTCCGTATGTTTTATTTGGTGTCATTTTGCGATACAACATATGTTTTTTAGTTTGATCATTTATAATGTTATCAGGTAATTTTAATAAAAACGCATATCCATATGAACCTGATGATATTAATTTAATTGCTTCGGCGTTTTCTAAATAATACATAAAAATTTCATTCGAATGAATTATATTGTCTTTTGGTGTATTATATGGTAATATTAATCCTCCACCAAATATATTTGTATCATTTATACTTCTCATAATATATAATAATATATAATAATATTTTATTATAATAATATTTTTATTATAATAGCAATCTTTGAAACATAAACCAATTATCTAAATTACGAATATCTTCTGTATGTATATAAAATAAATTTTGATTTTTAAATATTATATCCATAATAATTGTTTGGTCATCTTTTATTATAAATTCGTTAGTAAAATAATATAAAAGTTTATCATTATATAACTTTGTATAAATATGAATTAAATTATGATTTAAAATAAAAAATCCACCAGCAAAACAATCATCTTCAAAATTTATGCAAGGTTGTTTTGATAATTTATTTGTATAATGATTCTTAATGTCATTATATAATTTTACATATATGAATGTATTATTTTGAACACATCCGTAATGTATATAACTATCATTAAAAATAGAACTATCTAAAAGTTTTTCATTATTGGGCCAATTTATCAAATATTTTGTATGTAAATCGTTGTTTCTATTACGAAAATACCCAATATCACACCAACAGTAATATATTGTGTCAAAGTATTTATTTTGTATAGTTTCATTTACAAAAAAAACTTTTTCATTCCATAACATTACTAAGCGCCAATCAATATTAGTATGTAATTTTAACTTACTTTGTTCATGATTTTTTATCCAAAAATCTTTGTATCTGTATGTGTAAAATTCTTCAAAAGGTTTTATAATTATTTTTATTTTTTTATTTGATAATGGAATCAAGCCACGTATTTTATTGAGTGATTCTATATCTGTATAAATTACCAAATTAAAATTATTTACTATTGATAACATGTTTTTAATCCATTTTGAATATGTTGTGACATCAAATTTCGATTTTACTATATACCAACATGTAGATAAAGTTATGATTATATTTTGTTTTGGTTTTTGTTTAAATACAAACATTATATATTATTATTTGTTTTTAATAGCTGATTGTTGTCGCATTTCTTTTATTGCTTTAAATAATTCTGTTTTATCCAAATCTTGCATCATTTTTTGATAATTTATGACCTTTTGTTCAATATCACTATAATCTTCACGTTGGACTACGGTTAATGGTGTTATTAAATACCATTTGCTAGAATTTTGCAAAACAAACCAGAATTTATCAATTGCATATTTTGATTTTTCGGTTGGTTTATTTAACAAATTAGTCAGTCCCATTTTTACATTAGATGCTAATATATTTATATAATGACCATTTACTAAATAGCCGGTTGTTGTTTGACAACGACTAACCTTAATACAAGTTTCATCTATTTTTTCGTATGGTGGCATATTATTTCCGGCTAACAAAATAACATCCCAATTATTTTGGTGTTTATTTAAAAATATGTTGATTTGAGTTTTAAATAGTTCTGGATCTAAAAAAGTTATATCATCTTCGACAATTAATAAATGGTCTAATTGATTTTTCCTGGCATCTTCTAAAATTTTCAAATGACTCATACTACAACCAATTGCTCCATTATCCATTTTAATAGCTTTAAATCTTGTTGCTGTTATTCCTATGTTAGTTAATTGTTGTTCTACATGTTCTTTACGATCAGTTCTATGTTCTAGATTAATATAGAAAGCATGTTTGATATCATTTAAACAAGTGATTGTCATTATAAATATAATGTATAAATTATGTTTATAATGTTTTTTATTTTATTTATATACTCCACCCAATCTAATATTGGCCGAAGCAGATGCTTTTGGTTTGGGAGCTATAATTCTGGAATATACTGGAGAAAATTTATTTATGCCTGGTGGTATTATGCGTTTAGATGAGTTTATATTTCGCATACTTTCATTATATTGTTGTATTTTGCTTATAGAATCTGTATGAATTAATGGAATTGGGGGTGGAAGAACTTCTTTAGTAGGGTCTGTTGAATTATCATAGCTATATTGAATAATTTTTTCGGCCTCATTTTTTCCATATTTTTTAATCATTTCATTTTTTTTCTCAGTAGTAGGATAAAATGGAATATTAGACCAATCATCAGTAATATGATCTATTTTTGTTGTTTTAATTTTATTAGGATTAATTATTTTTCTAGGCGGTTCTCTTAAATCATATTTATGATAATTATCATGTTCGAATTTAGTTCCTGTCATAAAAGTTGATATGTTAATAATAAACATATTGTTAGTTTGTATTGTATGAACATTATCTAATGGGTTAACAGATTCATTATTTACTGAATATTGTAATTTATATATTGTTATTAAACCATCAATTCCGTCATCATGTGTAGCTCTCCATGGATCTTTGCGATTTATAATTCTTTGAACACCATCAAATAAATGCAATATATTTGGATTACCAATTGGAAAAAATTGTCCTCTATCAATATGGATGTTTTTTTTCTCACAACGAGTTTGTAAAACATTATCTTCTAATCCCCAACCCCAAAAATTCGGAAATCCATTGATAGATTCAAAATCTATTCCTTTTACAGCTACTATTCCGCCAAGTGCGTAATCAAATCCATAAAAATGTTTTACTGTTCCTGAAACGGTTTCATAATCAAATATATTGGCAAATGGGATAGTATCTATATCATTAAATACAAATGTTATATTTTTATAATCATTTGGATATTTTTCTTTTACAGCTAAAAATCCAATATTTTTCGCTGCTCCTCTATTAAACGCCCTTATATCACATTGATGAGAAAAATATACTTCATAATCGTTTTTTAAAATACTATCGTTCATAATAGTTTTAAGATAATTTGAAAAAAAATACTTATGTTGGGGACGATTTCTGTATGGAACAATAAATACAACCTTTGGTATTTTTGACATTATATAATACAGTTTAGCATTTTTATATTATTAGATTACGAATTTATTAAATATTCCTAAATACGATATTATACATTTTAACATGTAAATTAAAGGTCTAATAATTTTGTTCAATATATGGAAGGTAAAATGTAGTATTATTTCCACAACATAATTGAATGTCAGAACCACCATATTTTAATTTAATAATCTTAGATGTGGTTGGATTATCACAGTTTGTGAATTTGGTTGGATTTTTATAAGTAGATATAATACCATAGTTTGTTACTAGTAAATTAAGTGTTTCAATATCTATATATAAATAATGCCAAATATCATCATTAATGTTTCGATACTTTAAAATATTTACACCAGAGTTTAGATTTGTTTGAAATTCTATAAATAACATTGAATATAATGTTATTTATAGAAAATATATCTAAATTAATTTTTAATTTAACAATTTCAAATTTTGATAAATCCAAATTTATGCCTAAATCAAAAATTAAAGTATGTATGTCAACACCTTATTTGAATTTTTGAAAAAATTTGTCTATTAGTTATATTTTCATCAGCATAAAATGTTTCTGTATAAACACATATATATTTCTTATACTTATGTCATCAATTATTTTTGAACTATATCAATTTGTGTGTTTGAACATTTCATACACACAAGTAAAATTTCCAAGTATTTTTTCTGTATCTAAAATTACTGAATCTGTTAGTTTAATGAATTTGTCATTTTTAATTTGATTTAATTGCGACAAATATGTTCATGTTTTAGTCATATATTCGTATCAAAAAGTATCAGTTGAATCAATTTAATTACACTGACGAAGATGTGTAAATTCCAGTGTTAATTTTACACTTGAGTAGATTTAGAACTTTGAGTATATTTAATTAAAATAACGGAAGGAACTAATTCGTTTGTCATCTTTTGTAATTTTTTAAAACATTTATTAATTGTTACTTCTGAGATTTCACTGATTATTCTTACTTCTCTTTTAGATACATTTAATTTACATAATTGTGAAATAAAGTAAACTACACCAGCGGCAATAGAATGTGGGGTATTTTCTGGCATTAAATTTTTTTTTTCAATTTTAATTGCAATAAATTTACATAATTTAGTTAGCTCCAAATTAATATTAAGTTTGCTACAATATCTTTCTATAAAATCTTCTGGTTTTGTTTTACAAAATGATGTTTTATCTTTATTATCCATATCTTTTTCAAGAATATTTAAAATTGTTTGCGCATTTTTACATCCTTGAGTTGCGCTTGTTACATCTAAATTAAATATAGATGCTAATTCTTTAGCTGTTCTTGGATAATTATTAATTCTACATGATATATAGATAGATGCTGCCATTAATCCATCCTTATTTTCGCCTCTAAATGACTGTTCATAATCGCATATTTTTTTATGATATCGAATTGCGTCATCAATTATTTTTTTTGATATTCCTGCATTATTTGCATAAATTGTGATTCTTTGAAATTCATCATATTGATGTTTTTCCTTGTAAGGCATTGATTGCCATTCCGTATATCGTCGTATTTTTCTCATTTCATATGACGATTTGCCCATGCATAATACTTTACATCCAAATGAAGATTCTTCTAATAATGGATTAATTGGTATACCACATCTAGTAGGATCCGAATTTTGGTTATCATCTGCGCCATAATATCTCCATTCCGGAGAATGATCTAATAAATCTTTATATATAATGCCACACTTGTTATTAGTACATGTAAGAAAACCTTCATCTGAAAATGCTAAAATAGATTGACATCTTTCACAGTTTTCTCTATCTCCGGCTGTTCTATATAAACATTCAAGTGGTTCTTTTGGTTTATATGGATTAATAACTTCTGATTCAAAAACATTCCAAAGATTTGCTTTTTCTTGTAAAGATATTAAACTATTGTCTTTATTTTTTTTGCTTCTTTCGTTCGCCATTTATTTATGATTAATGATAAAATATTTCTAAATCAATTTTATTTATTAACAATTGTAAAAGGAATATGGATAATTGATTCAATTCCTGGCTTTTCATTTGTTAGTTTGTAATCAAATACTTATAATATATTATTTTATGTTTGCAGTATAAGTTTTTTTTAAATATATAATATATGGGAAATCAAACATCAACAGCAAATGTAGAAAAAAGTGATGAATTAAAACCTAAATCAATATCGCAAATTTTGGATTACATAGCTACTTATTATATTTTAACTATGGATTTTAAAAGCTTAAAAAACCTATATAATAAAGAGTATTGTGATAAGTTGGTTATACTAACAACAGATATAATTCAAAGATATTTTACTGATTTAGAAATCACATATTTATCACAAAGAATTAAAGATGGTATTGAGATAAATGAAATGGAAAAAGATAAAGTAATTTTTTTTAATAGGGATATGTTAGATAAAATAGATGTGCAAAACTCTGTAAAAAAAAAACGTATTTGTATGTCTATAGCAAAATTTTACGTTAAAATAGCTCATATTTTTGCAGCTATACTAACAACAATTAATCCTATTTATGTCTATAAAGATACTGAAGGAAATACTGTTCGTGCTTCTTTATATGAAAAAGGGAAAATACCAAAGGATACACCAAGAGATATCTATAAACTTAATATATGTGATAATCGTATAAATTCATTACAAAACAAGCAAAAATTAGAACCTGATGAAAATGGAGAAATTACAGTTGGTCCTAAGTTTTGTAATATGAATATAGGGGATGATGGTGAATTGAAAGATTTAGAAGATGAACCAGGCATAACTGAATTAGAAGATTTATATTATGATGACAATTATGATTTTAATACAGGAAAATTTACAAGTATGACTGAAGATACTAAAAAGGTTTTTATAAATGATCTGCAAATTTTTTATAATGTATTTACTGGTAATTCGGGTAAGTTACCTCCTGGAATAACAAAATTTAGTGATATTAAATTAAGAGATTATCACAATATGGAAAAATGTAAAGGTTCGTCTCCATTGTTTGATAAAAAATATAAGGGTAAAATAACTAACAAATTATTTAAAGATTATGCTGAAAATTTGAAAAAGATGATACAATCAACAAATAAAAACCAACAAGCATTATTAGGAATTATTAATCAAATTTTTGTATATACAATAGATCCCCAAACTAACAAAAAACAAATCCGTGTTAGTCCATCTTTAACTGAAAATAGATTGCAAGAGATAGTTATTGAAACAAGAGCTTTAATTATTAAGTTATATTTAACATGTGAAATGGATTATGTTAATGGTTTAAAAATGTATGAGGCTATTGTAGAGCATAAGATATTAGAAACAGCGCAAAATCAAATAAAAAAATTAGAATCTATATCTGAACAGTTATATGTTGAAGAAAAACTGCCTGAGCCTGCTGAAATGCAACAAATAAAAGAAAAAGCTGAAGAAAAAATAGCAGAGAATAAAGAGAAAGTTGAGAAACAAGTAGAAGAAATAAAACAGGCAGAAAAGGATATAAATGTTCCCCCACAAGGGTCTACTGTAGTAAATGTTCCCCCACAATGGGGGAAATAGAAATTAAGAAAATTATCAAAATTAATATATACATATTATATGAATGATATACATTCACAACTAACAAAACATAACTCAGAAGACATATCAGAAACTGAAAAACAATCTATGTTTGAAATGTATCAGATAAGCTACAACATGGGAGGACAACCATTGTGGTTTAAAAATCCTAATGAATTATTTTCAAGATATCCTTGCTTTGTAACATTCAATAATGAGTTTTTAAAGGTATATGCCATGTATCAATTCAAACCAAAGTATAACAAAATATCTCTTGTTTGTCACGATGGCAGCGAAGAAGGCAAACAATTATCTATTAAATTAAGACTACAATTATTAAATACTAATGGGTGGATGTTAGAAGCAGCCGATAAAGTTTCTTGGATATTAAGAAAAAATAGAGCTCCCATAATTACCGGTTATGATAACATTGTTGATGCGTTAGATATAGCACATAATGAAAACGATAAAATACAATTAAATGACGCTTTTAATTATGAAGATAAAACATCATATTACTATATTCGTTTTTATAATGATATTAGAAACGCGAAAATTTATGAATCCAAAGAAACACTATTTGGAACGGCTCATTGCAATTATACTAACACTGATTGTAAACGAGAATGCAATATTGTTTCTGGCGGAACTACCAAACGAAAAACATACAAACGAAAACGAATTAAGCGAAAATCTAAACATAGATAATGTGCACAGTTGTTAATTCGGTGGTGCAAAGGTGTAAAATCATAATAAGCTGTTGGCTTACCTAATTGTTGAGTAAGTTGCACTGTATTTAGTAACGACATATATATTAAGAAAATAATTGTCTAGCTGACCTTGCGCTGCCACCACTTGCAGAACCATACACCGATTGATATTTTTTAGCCTTGCAGGTCTTTAAACGACATTTTAACAGTATCGAATTTTTTATATATTTATTTTTTTTATAATTTTTACGTGTTCTATTTGACATTTATATTATATCTTTAGAAAAAGGGAGTAGTTTGAATGCATAATTTACTTAATATGTATTCAAATATTTTTGGTTTATATTCGGTTTATGCTCTAGAAGCCGCTGCTGCACGGGAAGCGGCACGACCGGCTGCCTCAGCGGCAGATGCGGTTTTAGTTGCAGCCTTCTTAGCAGAGCGAGCAGCAGTAGCGGCACGACCAGCAGAAGCAGAGCGAGCAGCTGCGGCTGCGCGACCAGCCGCCTTAGCCGCCATTTTAGCAGCAGTTCTTGCTTGAGCTGCTGCCGCGGCGGCACCACGAGCAGCAGCACGTTTCATTGTTTTAGCAGCGCCTCTACGGCGAGCTGCGGATCTATTACGGGTTCGACGAGCCATTATATATATTACTCTTAGAAAAAAATAAAATTCCTAAATATAATTTTCTTAATTATTTTATTTGTCTACCAAATAGTATCTGTTGATGCCCAATACATTTTATCTTTCTTTTGAATATTATATAAACTTCTAAATAAATCTAAACGAGCTAATGGGCAATTTGTCCTATATTTATCCATAGGATGTGGATTTGTTTTTAATTGAGATTTTATTGCTTCATCAAATATTTTTTGACGTGCTTGAATTGCTAAATAAACAAAGAACGTATGGAATGATAACGCGCGTATGGGAACTATATCTTGATTTTTATCCTGAAAATCCTTTAAATACTCTTCGCAAATAGCCATTCCAGAAATATCAGCTAGATTTTCACCAGTGCTTAAACTTGCATCCATTTTGATTCCATCATAGCTTGCAAATTGTTCATATTGCTTAATAACATTTTGAACCTTTCTATTAAACTTCTTACGATCATTTTTTGTCCACCAATTATGTAAATTACCATTTTCATCATATTTACTTCCTAAATCATCCAAACAATGAGACATTTCATGCCCTAATGTATATCCTATATGCGCTAAATTATACTCTATTCCACGTTCATCTAAATCTATAAACGGTGGCTGTAAATATGCTAAAGGAACATATATTGAATTTTCTGTTGGTGTATAATATGCGTTTACTACATATGATTGTTTTCCAACCATTTTAAACTCTTCCCAATCAATTACAGGAATATCAATATCACTCGTTTTTCCGTCTAACATAATCATTTGTTTTGTTCTCCAATGAGCTATTTTACGCATATTTTGGTATGCTTCTTTATTACTATAATCTAAAATTGGGTCATCACGCAACAGTTTAGGACTGCCTACTTCTAAATGTATTTTTTCTAGTTTTAACAGAGCATATTTTTTGGTTGAAGGCGATAACCATGTATTTCTTTTAATAATTCTTTTATAAACTGTTAGCAAATCTGCAGCCATATTATGAGTATAATCAATATATTGTTGTTTTTTATTTCTATCTATGTATTCATTTGTTAGAAAAGTATTGAAACATAACGATAAACCGAAAACCGGATATATTTCTTTTGGATACGGAATTGGAACTCCTTTAATAAATTTACCATGAAATTCAAAATATACATTACGCCAATCACTATGAAATCTCATTATTTGTCTGAAATTCAGATACAAATAATAAGTTCTCCATTTTGCACTTTGCCATGCGTTATCTTTTGTTAGTGTTTCCATAATACATTTCAAATAATTTGTGCTTGTGCATATAAATTTTTTCGGTACTGTTTTATAACCAATTTTAGTTGCCAATTCATACCAATTAAAACCATATTTCATAGCAATTTCTTGTGTAAGAACATTATACCCATCTTCATCGTCATTTTTTATGGTATTGCATCCTAACGCACTTAATATATCATATTCACATTCCCATACATCAATTGGGTTAAGACCATGATTGTTTCCTAAACATAATGTAAACATTTTATCAATAAATTGTAAAAAAGTACGTTTAAATTCTTTTTTATATTTTTGTTTATTTTGATCATCTACATTATCTTCAATGTATATTTCATAATCATAAATTGTTAGTTGTGGAGCAGAAATTATTGAACTATAATATTTTACATTTTTTTCATCTTTTAATACATTCCAAACAATTGGACATCCCCAAGAAACAATTTCATTTCTATTTATTCCACCTAAAATTTCATATATATTTCCTGATGCTATTCTTTTATCTGTTAGTTTAACATAATATTCAACAAATCTTTCAGCCGATTTATTGTCCAAATAATATAATGATTCGTATACTGCTTTAATTGCTTTAGATTTTCTTGTATGATTTTTTGCAATATATTCTTTTACTATATCTATTAATTCATAATATACTTTTTCTTGCGTAACTCTAAAACTATCTATTTGAACGTAATGTTTTAACTTATCTTTTATTTCCTCGGTTGTTTTTGCCAACCATTGATAATTTATATATGTATAATAATCGTCTTGAGCTCTATATTTTGTTGGTGTAAATGGGGTCTTAAATAACTTTATTAATTCTTTTTCAACATTTTGATGATGTTTTACTAAACTCATTTTAAAATCTTTTTCATATTTTTCTTCAAAACTATTAAATGTATTTGCATATTCTTTACAATATACCTTTAATTCTTTTTGACTTGGTCTACATTTTTTTGTAATATTGTTTGTAGCCTTTTTTTTCTTTGTTCTCATATATAATAATAATTTATTATTATTATTATTATTATTATTATAAAATTATTATTTGTTTATACAACCCAAAAGTAGTAGGAACTTCACATGATTTTTCAGTTGTATCGGAACTGGAATAATATGAGTTTCCACCTTCACATTGTGTATTCAATTGTTGATATAAACCAATTGTTAAATCACAATTAGAATAACATGTTAAACATGGTTCTCGTGAAATTTGCACATTAAATACGTAATTTTGTAAATTTGAACTTGTTAGTTCGACAAACTTTATCAAAACAATTTGTGTTCCAATAAGGATAATATTGTGAGTTAGGACTTATACAATCTGGAACAACTGAAACAGTCGTATCATATACAGAATTATAATTTAAGTCTCCTTGTTGGCATAAATAATAACCACCAGGGCATAAATTATTTATAGGAGAATAAACAAAATATTTTACATACGTTTATCAATAATGGTATTTTTAGCTACATTACTGATTATTTTGTTTATATTTTTATTTCCCTCTTCTTCTGTTAATCCATTCATAGAATTACTAACAATTTTTAAATATAAATTATTTTTTTTCGAGTCAGAATGTGTACAGTCTGGATTTTTTTGTTGCCAATGTTTTATTTGTTTTATATTTTCATTGGCTATAACTTTAATAGCCTTTGTTAAAATTGGTTTATCATCACATTCTTTTTCCCATCTGTCATTATCTTTAATATATATAATTTCTCGTTTATTATCACTACAATGTATTGGTCTATGATGATGTTCTAGGTCATTCAAATTGCGTATAATAATATTTGAAATTCCTTCAATATAACCTTTTCTTCCAGTATGTTCTAAATCATCTAAATTCATTTTAATTGAACTAACAAAATCAGACATGTTTATAGCTTCTTTGCATGTTTCGTTTAAAAAGACATTAAGATTAAATGCTTTATTATGAGAATTAGTTGTTGTATTGTTGCAGTTGTTAGTTACACCGTTTTTGACAACGTCTTGTACAATATTATTTAAAGTATTATGTTGTTGTTGTATTGTATGACTTTGCTCCATACATAGTTTCTGCATATCTCTATTATCTTTAATAAGTTGCAATACAAGTTCGGTAGTAATTTCTCCAGTAAAAAAATCGCAACAGTGTTTTTTATGTTTCCACAATCCTGAATTATCTTTGTAAGCTTTTCCGCAGTGACATTTATAAATTGTTGTTTGCGATTTTTGCGATTTTTGGATTGCCAAATCGGCAATCGCCATTGACAAAATCGCTTTTTTGTGTTTATTGGTCTTAAGGTGTTTTTCGTAATCGTATTTATTAGACGTTATATAGTCACATGAGTGACACTCAAAATTCTTGCGATTTTTTGCGATATTTTCCATTGCCAAAATTGCCTAATATTGACAAACATAAAATTTTTAAATTATTTTTTAAAAAAAATATAAAAATTTTATCGTAACAACATTTTCATTTATAAAATATTTTTGAGAGCATTATGATGCAAATTGATTTTTTTATAGCGTTTTTGTGAAAAGTATTTTGATTTTCAAATTTTGGACATTTTAAAAATGTCCATTTTCATTTTTGACCCCGACTTTTTGGAAAAAAGTTTCAAATAATATATATTATCTATTTTTGAACTTAAAGACTCTTTAAATTACTTTTACATAATATATTGTCTAATTTGTGAACTTAAAGAGACACTGATAAATGTTATAAATAAAGATATAAATACATTCATAGTTATTAGTTATGTATGTCGATAATGAATCAACAGATGTAAATAACCCAACAGATGACATTACGTATAATGTTAGCACTAAAATGCATAACAGACCTATGGATGTAATTGAGTTGTCTTTGACAAAAGAATTTAAATTTTGTAGTTGTTGTGATAATTCAGTATCTATACTTATTAGAAAACCATTAAATGAACAAATCGAAGGAACTAATAGTTTGGGAGTAAGAAATCTTCTACAAAACAAAGATATAGCAAATATGAATGACAGTGGTAAATATATGGTTGAATGGTGTATTGATTTTTTCTTATTTCAGAAATATAATAATGATAATAATATTAATTATCCTAAACAAAATGTACATACAATACATAAAAATAAAGAGATCACCATTTGGAGATTTATTTGCGATTTTTTTAACATACAACCAAATTCAGGATATGATTATTATGTATTAACATGGCTAGAAAGGAATAATATTAGTGAGCATGGATGTGCCATACGATGTGGATGGATTCTACATAATCGAACAGTATATTCCAATAGGACATTAAACCAAGAAAGAGCAAAGATATTAGATGAATGGGCAAAAAATTTACAGGATGAATTTTTTGTAAATATTATTACACTGTGAGTAAAAATATTTATATAAGAATTGCTAATAATATAAGTAATTTATGATATAAAATAAACTCATATTTAGATGACAAAATTACAGGTAAAATATACATATG
>Ga0209770_10000601_pt1 | contig 19403 bp, 17 predicted proteins | sample LauGreSu1BDMLBDD_2_FD_187572 | JGI IMG/M metagenome (GOLD analysis project Ga0209770, IMG submission 187572) | Freshwater lake microbial communities from Lake Michigan, USA - Su13.BD.MLB.DD (SPAdes) (version 2) | ecosystem: Environmental > Aquatic > Freshwater > Lake | place: Lake Michigan, USA...
AACCCGCCCAACGCGCCGGTGTTCACGTTCCCGCAGCCCGGAGCGCAGAACGGGCAGCCAGGCATGTTCCAAAACGCTCCACAAGGCGCCAACGGGCAGCCGATCGTCATCAACCCCAATACCGGCGCACCGCAGAGCATCACCATCAGCCCCGCGGCTCCCGGCACGGCGCCGTCGTTCGGCGCACCGTCTCCCGGCATGATCGTCACGCCGCCGGTGCAACCGGGCGTCGTGCAACCGGCCCAACCCGGCCCCATGGTCCGTCCGCCCGGGGGGGCATAGCCCCACTCAAGCGGTGTCGCGCCGTTCCTTCGGAACGTCGGCCCGCCATCGTTCCGGTTTCACCCGACTCTCAATTACGCAATTGGCGCGCTGACCACGGTGAATGGTCTGCGTCTTGTCTCGTCCCTCGCGTACAATTGACTCTTCCCTCGCAGTGCTGACTGGCGTGGCTTGTTTTGTCCATGGCGGAAATCGAACGCTACACCCCTGACGATCGACGGGGCATCGAACAGATTTATCGGCGGACGCTCGGCAACGAGGCGGCCGATCGCCTTCGCTTGCGCTGGGATTGGGTGCGTCGCAATCCAGCCGGCGGCGTCGAGCCGCCGTACTGGGTCGTGCGCGAGGGGCCGACGCTGATTGCGGCGATCCCGCTGCTGCCGGTGCTCGTCACCGTCGGTGGCCAGGAAGTCGCCGGCACCTGGAGCACCGACCCGCTCGTGGTCGCCGAACGCCAACGGCAGGGCCTGGGCGGATCGCTGCTGCGGGCGTGGGACCGCGGCACCGGCGTGGCGCTTGGCGCGGGCCTCTCGCCGGCAACGCGGGCCCGGCTCGACGAGATGCGCTGGCCCAAGGCGCAGCCGCTGTCGTGCCTGGTCAAGCCGATCAGCCGCCGCGCGCTGCGCATTCCAACCTGGCCCGTGGCCATCAACCGGCTGGTCTCGGCGCTGGCGCTGCCGGTGGTGCGGCTGGTGTCGCGCACGCAGCCGCTGCGTGAAGAGGTCGAGGCGGTGCGCCGGTTCGACGAGCGATCCGACCGGCTGTGGGAGCGCATGGCGGGCCGGTTTGCCATAGCCGTCAAGCGCGATGCCCGTTACCTGAACTGGAAGTACATCGAGCCACCGCACGTCCGCTACTCCGCCGCGCTGTTGCGGCGCGGCGACGAGGTGGACGGCTACGTGGTGTACCGGCACTTGCGCGAGCCGCAGGGCCGCGTCACGCAAATCGTGGACCTGCTGGCCGATCCCGCCGACGAACGCGGGCTGAAGACGCTGGCGCGCTGGGTCGACCGCGAGGCGCGGGTCGCCGACTCCGACAAGATCCGTTGTTACGCCACCCACGCGGCGTTCCGGCGGGTGCTGCGGCGCTCGGGCTACTTCATGGTGAAGTCGGGCATCGACCTCACCGTCAAGGTCAACGCGCTGACCCCGGCGAAGGGGTTTTCCCAGTCGACCGACGACTGGCACTTCACGCTGGGCGACGGCGAATTAGATCACTAGACGGTGTAGCCTCCGGCTTTGGCCGGAGTCCAGCGAAAGAGAATGTCATGTCGTTAGAGCAAACACTGAGCGCCGATATCGTGACGGCCATGAAGGCGAAAGACGCCACGCGCCTGACCGCGCTGCGCATGCTGAAGACCGCGCTCACCAACAAGAGCATCGAGAAGGGCCGCGCGCTCGAGGCCGCCGAGGAACTGCAGGTGGTGTCGATGCTGGTCAAGCAGCGCCGCGACTCGATCGAGCAGTTCACCAAGGGCGGACGCGTCGACCTGGCCGACAAGGAACAGGCCGAGATTGCCGTGCTCGACGCCTACCTGCCGGCCTCGGCCAGCGACGACGAGATCGCGGCGGCGGTGGCCGCGGCGGTCGCCGAAACCGGTGCGACGACGGCCAAGGACATGGGCAAGGTGATGAAAGCGGCGATGGCCGCGCTTGCCGGCAAGACCGTCGACGGCAAGAAGGTCAACGAAGCCGTCCGGCGGTCCCTCGGTTAGTCACGACAACTATGCAAATTGTGGGGCGGGCGAGCAAACATTTGGCCGGGGTGGGCCGTCTATATCTTTGAAAGGCCTAGTCAGCCTCTCACCATCCTCCTTAGGGCTCGAGCCGAACGGCTCGAGCCCTACTTTTTTGTGCCGCCGCCCCCCTGGCCGCTGTCCGTATCTGGAACGCCGTTCCACCGGCGACCGCCAATCGCCATGCTACGCTTGCGCTGACTGATGCCCGATTCCTCACCACGCCTGGCCCGGTCTGCCGGGGTCTTCGGGCTGGCCACGTTCGCAAGCCGTATTCTCGGGCTGGTTCGGGATCAGGTCCTCTCCTACTACTTCGGCGCCGAGACGACGGCCGATGCGTTTCGCGTCGCGGGCCGCATTCCCAACCTCGTCCGCGACCTGTTTGCCGAAGGCGCCATGAGCGCGGCGTTTGTGCCGACTTTCACAAGGCAGCTCACCCTCCACGGCCGCGACCGCGCGTGGAACCTCGCCAGCTCGGTCATCAACTCCCTGATCCTGGTCACCGGCGTGCTGGTGCTCGCCGGCATCGTCTTCGCCGAGCCGCTGGTGCGCACTTTCGCACCGGAATTCAGCACCGTTCCCGGCCAGGTCGAGCTGACCGTGCACCTGACGCGCATCATGCTGCCCTTCCTGACCATGGTGGCGGTGGCGGCGGCACTGATGGGGATGCTCAACTCGCTCGGCCACTTCTTCGTGCCGGCGCTGTCGCCCGCGATGTTCAACGTCGCCGTGGTGGCGATCTCGATCATCTTCATTCCAATGGCGCCCACCCTCGGCGTCGCCCCGATCACCATCGTCGCCATCGGCACGCTGATCGGCGGCCTCGGCCAGTTGCTCATTCAATGGCCGCCGTTGCGCAAGGAAGGGTTTCGCTATCGCCCGATCATCGACGTCAAGGATGACGGGCTGCGCCGCGTGCTGCTCCTGATGGGCCCCGGCACCATCGGCATGGCGACGACGCAGATCAACGTGTTCGTCAACACCATGCTGGCCACCAGTGCCGGCACCGGCGCGGTGACCTACCTGGATCTCGCGTTCCGGTTGATGTACCTGCCCATCGGCTTGTTTGGCGTGTCGATCGCGGCCGCCTCCACGCCCGCGATCTCTCGGCTGGTGGCCGAAGGCGACACCGGCCGCGTCCGCTCGACGCTGGCCGGCGCGATCACGCTGATGCTGCTGCTGAACGTGCCGGCGACACTCGGCCTGATGGTGCTGGCGCAGCCAATCGTCGCGGTGATCTTCGAACGCGGCCGGTTCACGGCCGCCGACACGCTGGCCACCGCCGCCGCCCTGCAGTTCTACGCGCTGGGCCTGGTGGGCTACTCGGTGGTGCGCATTGTCTCGCCCACGTTCTACTCGCTGCACAAGAGCCGGATCCCGGTGATGGTCAGCATGGCCTCGGTGGTGGTGAACGTCGCCCTCAACTGGTGGCTGGTGGGACGCCTCGGCTTTCGCGGCCTCGCGCTGGGCACGTCGGTCACCGCCCTGCTGAACGCCAGCGTCCAGTTGTGGCTCATGCGCCGTGAACTCGGCGGCCTTGACGGCGACCGCATCCTCCGCTCGCTGATCCGGATCGCGGCGGCCTCGGCGGCGATGACGGCCGCGGCGTGGGGCGCCAACGCCGTGCTGACGGCGTGGCTGCCGGGCCAGGCGTTCGCGCTGCAAGTGATCCGGTTGTCGGCCAGCATTGCCGTGGCGCTGCTGACGCTGGCGCTCGCGGCACAGGTCCTGCGCATCCAGGAGTTCGGCGAGGCGCGCGACCTGGTGCTCGGCCGGTTCAGGCGGATGGTGAAGTGAAGGACCGTGGCTGGCTCGGCCTGCACACCTCGATCTGGAAGATCGCCTCGACGCACGTCGTCGTCGACGGCTACACCAACATCTACGCGCCGCTGCTGCCGCTGCTGATCCCGCACCTCAACCTGTCGCTGGCGACGGCCGGCACCCTGGCCATGTGTTTCCAGATGGCCAACTCGGTGTCACAGCTCGGCTTCGGGGCGCTGGCGGATCGCTGGCGGCCGCGCCTGCTCGTCATGGCCGGACCACTCGCCGCGGTCGTGATCCTCAGTTTCGTCGGGCTCGCCACGTCGCCGTTGATGCTGGGCGTGATTCTGGTGGCCGGCGGCCTGGGCGGCGCCGCGTTCCATCCGCCGGCGGCGGCGCTGGTCTACCGGTTGGCCGACCACCGCAAGGGCCTGGCGATGTCGACCCACCTGTCGGGCGGTTCGCTCGGCTTCTCGGCCGCCCCGATCCTGTTTGCCCCGTTCATCGCCTACATGGGTTTGCGCTGGTCGCCGCTCATCATGATCCCCGGGCTGATAGCGCTGGCGTGGACGCTGCGCCAGGTGCCGGTGTTCACGCTGCCGGCGGCGCACGAGCGGTCGACGCTGGCGACGTTGCGGCCGGCGGCGGTGCCGCTGACGCTGCTCTATCTCACGATCGTGCTCCGGACCGCGACCACCTACGGCTTCATGACCTTCACGCCGACGCTGTTGACGCGGCAGGGCTACACCATTGGCGAGGCCAGCCTCGCGGTGTCGCTGTACCTGTTTGCCAGCGGCATTGGCGGCTTCATCGGCGGGCCGCTGGCCGACCGCGTCGGGCCGCGGCGGGTGATCCTCTGGTCGCTCATCGCGGCGGTGCCGTTCATGGCGGTGGCGCCGCGCCTGTCGCCGCTCGGCTTCACGGCGATGCTGGCGATCGGCGGCCTGCTGCTGCAGTCGACCTTGCCGATCAGCGTGACCTTCGCGCAGACGTTCGTGAAGGGCGGGGCGGCCACCGTGTCGTCGCTGATGATGGGGTTTGCGTGGGGCATGGGCAGCCTGGCGGTGCCGCTGATTGGCGCCGGCGCCGATCGCTTCGGCATCGAGAACACGCTGGCCGTGCTGGCCTTCCTGCCGCTGGTGGCCGCGGCGCTGGCGGCCGGGCTGCCGGCCACCGAATCGGCGCCCGCCGACACGGGAACGCCGGTCGAGCCGCTCCCGTAGTACGATTCGAGGACGCGCATGGCCCGCTACCCCTCCTCTTCAGGCGCCTCGTATTCCTTCGGGCCGGGCGGCATCACGCCGGCGGTGAAGCTGCTGATCATCGCCAACGTGGTGATGTTCGTGCTCAACCTGATCGTGCCGGCCATGACGTTGCGGCTGGGCCTCGAGCCGCGCGCGGTGTTCGAGGACTTCGCGGTCTGGCAGCCGTTCACCTACATGTTCCTGCACAGCATCACGGGCGTGGGCCACGTGCTGATCAACATGCTGTCGCTGTGGATGTTCGGCACCGAGCTCGAGCGCACCTGGGGCACCCGGTTCTTCACGAAGTACTACTTCGTGACCGGCGTGGGCGCGGCCGCCACCAGCCTGCTGCTGTCGCTGTTCGTCGACGGCATCTACTATTCGGTGACGGTCGGCGCGTCGGGGGCGATCTACGGCCTGCTGCTCGGCTACGGGATGTACTTTCCCAACCGGCCGATCTATCTCTATTTCATCTTCCCGATTCCGGCGAAGTACTTCGTCATGATCGTCGGCGCGATCGCGTTCTTCTCGGCGCTGGGCGGGCCCGGCGGCGGCGTGGCGCACTCGGCTCACCTCGGCGGATTGGTGGTGGGCTACCTGTACTTGAAGGGACTGCGCGCCCGGCCGCTCGACGAACTGAAGTACCGCTGGCTGCGCTGGAAGATGGGCCGCGCCCGCAGCCGGTTCGATGTCTATTCCGGGGGCCGCTCGTCAGACGATGACTGGAAGAGCGAGTGGAAGAAGCACATTCACTAGAAGTGAGAAGTGAAAAGTGAAAAGTTAGAAGTTAGAAGCTAGAAACAGGAAGTCAGGGCTTGCCGCTGACGAACTTCTGCGCGGGCCTGAAGCCGGCCAGGCTGGCGATGAGGTTGTCGGGGAACGCCCCGAGCGCGGTGTTGTAGGCCGCGGCCAGGGCGTTGTAGCGCGTGCCGTCGATATTGTCCTCGCCCGCCTGCTCGCGGGCCTCGAGTTGCTTCCACTCCACCAGGATTTGCCGCCGCAACCGGTGCAGGCGGTTGTAGGCCGCCAGGGCCCACAGGGCCAGGACGGCGAAGACGGCGATGGTGAAGAGGACGTTCACGACTCGTGATTTCTTGTCATTTCTTGTCGTGGAAGTAACTGTCGGTGCCGTCGAGCCAGTCGTGGCGGATGGGGCTGAAGATGTCCATCTCGAAGGTGTCGTCGATGGCTTCGGCCTGGTGCGGAATCCATGACGGAATGTGCAGGACCTCGCCCTCGCGCACGGTGATTTCCTCGCCGTTGATCACGAACCGCAGGCCGCCCTGCAGAACATAGGTCATTTGCTCGCTTTCGTGCGAGTGCATGGGCACCAGCGCACCACGCTTGAGGTAGATCTGGGTGACCATTTCACGCTCGCCGGTGATGATCTTGCGGGAGATCATTTCGGTGACTTTTTCGAGCGCAATCTCGTCCCAGCGATAGAGGCGTACGGATGGTGAAGGCATAAGGATTAGGGGTTGGTTGGCGCAGATTATAGCATCCACCCGGATGGTATAATTTTGACGACATGAAGGCATCGACGCTGGCATCCAGACCCGACGCGCGGACGGCTGCGGCCGCCGACACCAGCGCGCGCTGGGGCGGTCTCACACGCGACCAGTTGCTGCGGGCGTACCGCACGATGCTGTTGTCGCGCCGCATCGACGACAAGGAGATTCAGCTCAAGAACCAGAGCCTGATCTTCTTCCAGATCAGCGGCGCCGGCCACGAGGCCGTGCTGACCGCGGCCGGCATGCACCTGCGCGCCGGCTACGACTGGTTCTATCCCTACTACCGCGACCGCGCGCTGTGCCTGCAGCTCGGCATGACGCCGCTCGAGATGCTGTTGAGCGCGGTCGGCGCCAAGGACGACCCCAACTCGGGCGGCCGCCAGATGCCGTCGCACTGGGGCCACAAGGCCCTCAACATCCCGTCGCAGGGCAGCCCCACCGGCACGCAGTGCCTGCAGGCGGTCGGCGCCGGCGAAGCCGGCATGCTCTACGAGCGCCTCACGGCGATCGACGGCCGCGAGGATCGCTTCCACGCCGACGAAGTGACCTACATGTCGATCGGCGAGGGCGCGACCAGCGAAGGCGAGTTCTGGGAGGCGCTGAACACGGCCTGCACGCGCAACGTGCCGGTCCTGTTCCTGGTCGAGGACAACGGCTACGCCATCTCCGTGCCGGTCGAGGTGCAGACCGCCGGCGGCGACATCTCCAAGCTGGTGGAGTCGTTCCCCAATCTCGAGGTCTTCCGCTGTGACGGCACCGACTTCGTCGACAGCTACCGCACGCTCGGCGACGCGGTGGCGCGGGTCCGCCGCGAACGGAAGCCGACCTTCGTGCACGCCAAGGTGATTCGCCCGTATTCGCACTCGCTGTCGGATGACGAGCGCCTCTACAAGACGCCGGACGAGCGCAAGGCCGAGGCGCTGCGCGATCCGCTGACCAAGATGCGGGCGTTCCTGCAAGCCGAAGGCCTGGCCACCGACGCCGACCTCGACGACGTGGCCGCGTCCGTGGACCGCGAGATCGCCGAGGCGACCGACGCCGCGCTGAAGGCGGCCAAGCCGGGGATCGACACCGCCGGCGCGTTCGTGTTCTCGCCCGATATCGATCCCACGTCGGCGCAGTTCGAGACGCCGGCGCAGCCCGAGGGCAAGCCCGACACCATGGTGGCGGCGATCAACCGCACGCTCAAGGACGAGATGGCGAAGAACCCGCGCATTGTCGTGTTCGGCGAGGACGTCGCCGATGCGAGCAAGGCGTCGGCGCTGGCCCACGTGCCCGGCAAGGGCGGCGTGTTCAAGGTCACGCACGGCCTGCAGAAGGCCCACGGCGCCGATCGCGTCTTCAACTCGCCCCTGGCCGAAGCCAACATCGTCGGCCGGGCCGTCGGCATGGCCACGCGCGGCCTCAAGCCGGTGGTCGAGATCCAGTTCTTCGACTACATCTGGCCGGCGATGATGCAGATCAAGGACGAGATGTCGATGCTGCGCTACCGCTCGGGCAACAACTGGTCGTGCCCGATGGTGGTGCGCGTGCCGATTGGCGGCTACCTGCGTGGCGGCGCGCCGTACCACAGCCAGTCGGGCGTCAGCATCTTCGCCCACTGCCCCGGCGTCCGCATCGTCTTCCCGAGCAATGCCGTGGATGCCGCCGGCCTGCTGCGCACGGCGATCCGCTGCGACGACCCGGTGCTGTACCTCGAGCACAAGCACCTCTACCGCCAGACCTACAACAAAGGCGCGTACCCGGGCGCCGAGTTCATGATTCCGTTCGGCAAGGGCTCGCTGCGTCGCGACGGCACCGACATGGTGGTGCTGACGTGGGGCGCGCTGGTGCAACGCTCGCTGCTGGCCGCCCAGCAGGCCGAGAAGGACGGCATCAGCGTCGCGGTGTTCGACCTGCGCACGATCATGCCGTACGACTGGGACGGCATCTCGGCGCTGGTGCGCAAGACCAACCGGGTGATCATCGCCCACGAGGACACGCTCACCTGCGGCTTTGGCGCCGAGATCGCGGCGCGCATCGCCGACGAGCTGTTCGAGCACCTCGACGCGCCGGTCAAGCGGGTCGCGGCCATGGACTGCCCAGTCGCCTACTGCCCCGAGCTCGAGGAAGTGATCCTGCCGCAGTCGGCGGACGTGCTCGCCGCCATCAAGAGCCTGGCGGCGTACTGAAGTTAGAAGTTAGAAGTTAGAAGTGAGAAGTAGGAAGTCAGAAGCAACTGCACGCTTGGTCCTGGCTCTGGTTCTCACTTCTCACTTCTCTCTTCTCACTTCCACCCAGTCTTCCGCCCAGCGGCCGTCCCCGGGCCGCGTCGAGGTGTTGCGGGCGGTCAGCACCCTGGCGCCCGACGTGGTCGGCCAATTCCGCGAACCCATCGGCTTCAAACAGACGGCCAACGGCGACTATTACGTCTTCGATCGCCGCGGGCATGCCGTCTACCGTGTCGACGCGAACGGGCGCACCGGCCGCAAGCTGGTGCAAATCGGCGCCGAGGATGGCCGCGTGATCGAGCCCACCTCGTTCGACGTCGCCATCAACGGCAGCTTCGCGGTGGCCGATTCGCCCAACGGCCGCGAGCGGGTGCAGTTGTTCGACGCCGCCGGGGTGCGAACCGGCGGGTTCCTGCTACCGGGCCGCGCCGCGGCTCGCGTGGTGCTGGGGTCGCTCAGCCTGAACGGCGTCGGCACCCTCGCCTTCACCGGCCGCTCGCTCGTGATGAGCCAGCCCGACTCCGGGTGGCTGATCACCGAGTACGGACTGGGCGGGACACCGACGCGGACGATGGGGCAACTGCGGCGGACAGGTCACGAGTCGGATCGCCAGTTGCACCTCGCGCTGAACGCCGGCATTCCGGTTCCCGATCCCGCCGGTGGCTTCTATTTCGTCTTCATGGCGGGTCCGCCGGCGTTCCGCAAGTACGACGCGGCGGGAGAGCTCATCTACGAACGGGCTATCCAGGGCCGGGAGATCGATCCGGTGGTTCAGGCCATCCCGACGCGCTGGCCGCGGCGTTCGGCCGGCGACGGCGAGCTGCCCATGGTGGCGCCCACGGTCAGAACCGCGGCCGTGGATGGGTCGGGCCGTCTCTGGGTCACCTTCGTCATACCGTTCACCTACGTCTACGACGCCGACGGCGAGAAGGTGCGCACGGTCCAGTTTCGCGGCGCCGGCATCATTGCGCCGGCCAGCCTGTCATTCACGGCCCGGGGCCGGCTGCTGGTCACGGCCGGCTGCTACGAGTTCGCGCCCTGAGAGTCGAGGTACAATCAAGGGCTCGACATGAGGGGAATGGGACTGGTGAGTCTGGTGAGCGCGCGGCGGGTTTCCCGGTCGCTGCTGGTGGCAGTTTTCGTGGCGGTTATCGCCGTCGGCTGCAGCAGCAGTCCGACCACTCCCACGCCAACACCCACGCCAACACCCACGCCGACGCCGACGCCGACGCCGGATCCCGATCCGCCGACGTTGACGTGTCCGTCTCCCGTGACCGCGAGCACGACGGGCACCGGCACGATCGTCACCTTTGCCGCGCCGGCGGTGGCGGCGGGTAAGGAGCCGGTGACGGTCGCGTGCACGCCGGCCTCGGGCTCCACCTTTGCACTCGGCACGACCGCGGTGAGCTGCACGGCCACCGACGCGCTGAATCGGACCAGCTCGTGTTCGTTCAACGTGACCGTCAGCAAGACGCCGCAGTTGACGGCAACGAAGTTCCTCGCCTTCGGCGACAGCATCACGGCCGGCGAGGTGAGCTTCCCGGTTGCCGGGATCCTGCCGCAACGCGGCGGCCTGGGAAATTTCCTGCTGCGGGTGGTACCGTCGGCATCCTATCCAACCGTCCTGGCCGGCCTGCTGACCGCCCGCTACACGGCCCAGTCCTCGAGTATCACCGTCGTGAACGACGGGGTGTCGGGCGAGCGGGCCCGTGACGCGGCGACGATGACGCGGTTTCAACAGGCGCTGTCGACGCACCGGCCCGACGTGGTCCTGCTGATGCACGGTTACAACGACATCATCGATCCGACCGTGATCACCGCGACGGTGAGCGCCGTCGATGCGATGATGGCCGAAGCCCGCAACCGGCGGATTGGGCGGGTGGTGGTGCTGAACCTGGCCCCGCCGCGTCCGGGCGGCAACAATTCCCGCCCGGCGTCGACCATCGACGCCTTCAACGAGCGCCTGCAGCGGGCGGCGTCGGGTGAGGGCGCCTTGCAGGTGGACATCCACTCGGCGCTGTCGCCGGCCGTCAGCACCTACATCGGCATTGACGGCCTGCACCCGAACGAAGCCGGCTACCGCAAGATTGCCGAGACCGTGCTCGCCGCCATCCGTTCCAACCTCGAAGTGCGCTAGGACAGGTGCACGGGTTCAGGGGTGCACGGGTTCAGAGGTTCAGAGGTTCAGAGGTTCAGAGGTTCTCAATACGGCGGGCGTTAGCTTTGGCCGCCGACGTGAGCAGATAACCTCGCAGCCTTACGGCGGCCGTGACCGCTCGCTTGACGAGCAACAATCCCGCGTCTCGGCCTTCGTCGTCCAAGGCGCCACGCTGCCAGGCTTTTAGGATGTGATTCTTCGTTTCCTGCTCCGATCCGATTGCAATCCGAAGAAAATGCGCAAACTCGGTGGGCGCGAAACGTCCGAAGCCTTCGGCGATGTTGCGGGGGCCAGAGGCGGCGGCATCGAGTGCCTGACGGCAGAATACGAAGTCCCTCGCGACCGAGTCATGCCGGACCATCTTGGCGACGAATCGCTCGACTTCGTCAGCGAGCTGCCAGGCGATCAGTTCGGTGAAGGTCTTGGCCATGGGCCACTGCTGAGCAACCTTGGTGCCAGCGGGCGAACCCGTGAACCTCGAGAACCCGTGAACTTGTGAACCTCGGGACCCCCTGAACCTGCCCTCCCGCCAACTCCAGTTGCACCCGCGACAACCCGAGTTGCCATCTGAATCTGATGAACAGCTGAACCAGTGAACCGGTGAACCGGTGAACCCGTGAATCTGTGTTGACATGCATCTCGCCACCAACCGAGAATGAATGAATGTTCATTCAGTGGCGGGGGCCGCGGCGCGGCGGCTCACCGCCGTCAGGCCCGCCGCCACCGCCGACAAGCGCGACCTCATCCTGCGCGCGGCGACCCGGGTGTTCGCGCAGCACGGGTTCTTCCAGTCGCAGGTCGCCGACGTCGCCCGGGTGGCGGGCGTCGCGGCCGGCACGGTCTACCTCTACTTCAAGGGCAAGGACGACCTGCTCGTGTCGATCTTCGAGCGATCGATGGGCGAGGTGATTGCCGAGGGCCGCGCCGCGGTCGAGGGCGTCGCCGACCCGGCCGAGCGCCTGCGCCGCATTGCCCACCTGCATCTCGGCCGCCTCGGCCGCGACAAGCACCTGGCCGTGGTCTTCCAGGTCGAACTGCGGCAATCGGTGAAGTTCATGGAGCGCTTCTCGGCGACCTTCCTGCAGGACTACCTGAAGTTGATTCGCGAGGCGATTGCCGACGGCCAGGCGACCGGCGCGTTCCGCACGGACATCAGCGCCACGACGGCCACGAAGATGTTCTTTGGCGCCCTCGACGAGATGGCCACCAACTGGATGCTGAGCCGCCGGAAGTACGATCCCACGGCCGAAGCTGACGCCGTGGTCGACCTCTTCATCAACGGCGTTACCACGCAGATGACGCCGAAATCACACCAGGGCCGCAGATGACGCAGATTACGCAGACCAAGGGGACAACGGAATGATCGCGATCAACTCCGTCACCGTGCTCGGCGCCGGCACCATGGGCGCGCAGATTGCGCTGCACTGCGCCAACGCCGGCGTGCCCGTGCTCCTGCTCGACCTGACCGCCGACCTGGCGCGGCAGGGCCTCGAGAAGGCGCGCAAGCTGAAGCCGGATCCGCAGTTCACGCCCGACGTCCACCGCCTGGTCACGACCGGCGGCTTCGACACGGATCTCGACGCGATCGCCACGTCCGACTGGATCATGGAGGCGGTGGTCGAGCGGCTCGACATCAAGCAGCAGCTGCTCGCCCGGGTCGACGAGCGGCGCCGTCCCGGGTCGATCGTCAGCACCAACACCTCGGGCATCGCCATCGCCGCGCTCGCCGAAGGCCGTTCCGACGACTTCCGGCGGCACTGGCTCGGCACCCACTTCTTCAATCCGCCGCGCTACCTGCGGCTGCTCGAGATCATTCCCACGGCCGAGACCGATCCGGCGGTCGTGGCGGCGGTGTCGCGCTTTGGCGATCACGTCCTCGGCAAGGGCGTGGTGGTGGCCAAGGACACGCCGAACTTCATCGGCAACCACATTGCCCTCTACGGCGTCGCGCGCACGCTCGAGGTCCTCGCCACCGGCAAGTACACGATCGAGGAGATCGACGCCATCACCGGTCCGGCGCTCGGCCGGCCGGGAAGCGCGACCTTCCGGACCATGGACATTGCCGGGGTCGACATCCTCGCGCACGTCTTGCGCAACCTGAACGAGCGGCTGGAAAGCGAGGCCGACCGGGCCGCCTTCGCGGTCCCGCCCCTGGTCGAGGAATTGATCAAGCGTGGGCAACTCGGCGAGAAGACCGGCAAGGGCTTCTACGAACGGCGCAAGAACGCCAAGGGCGAAAGCGAAATCTGGACGCTCGACCCCGCCACGTTCGAGTACCGGGCCAAGCAGTCGGCCCGCATCGCCTCGATCGAGGCCGGCCGCGCCATCGACGATCTCGGCGAGCGCATGCGCGCGCTCTTCAACGCCAAGGACAAGGCCGGCGAGTTCCTGCGCGCCACCCTCGCGCCGACGCTGATCTACACCGCGCGGGTCACGCCGGCCATTGCCCACTCCATTGATGATGTCGACCGCGTCATGCGGTGGGGATTCGGCTGGGACCTGGGTCCGTTCGAGCTGTTCGACGTGATTGGCGTGCGCGAAGTGCTGGCGGCGGCCGAAGCCGCCGGCGGCCACGCCATGGCGGGCGGCGTGCCGCCGCTCATTGCCGGCCTGCTCGAGGGCGGCCTCACCCGCTTCCGCGAAGGCGCCGTCAAGCCGGCCGCCGCCGACCTGCAGATCCTGCGCACGGCCCGCGAACAAGGCCGCGTCATCAAGAAGAACGCCGGCGCGAGCCTCGTCGACCTCGGTGATGGGGTGATCGCCGTCGAGTTCCATTCGAAGATGAACGCCATTGGCGGCGACACCGTCCAGATGCTGAACGCCGGCGTGAAAGAAGCCGCCAAGAACGGCCAGGCGCTGGTGGTCGGCAACGACGCGCCGAACTTCTCGGCCGGCGCCAACCTGATGCTCGTGCTGCTCGAAGCCCAGGAAGGCAACTGGGACGAGCTCGACTTGATGGTCCGCGCATTCCAGCAGGCCACCATGGCGCTGCGCTGCAGCCCGGTGCCGGTGGTCGTCGCGACGGGCGGCCTCACGCTCGGCGGCGGCGCCGAGATCGCCCTGCACGGCGATCGCGTGCAGGCGGCCGCCGAAACCTACCTGGGCCTGGTCGAAGTCGGCGTCGGCCTGATTCCCGGCGGCGGCGGCACCAAGGAAATGACCGCGCGCGCGATGGCGGAGCTGCCGACGCCGCAAAGCGATCCCCTGCCTTACATCCAGAAGGCGTTCGAGACGGTGGCGCTGGCCAAGGTCTCGGCCAGCGGACCCGATGCGCTGCGCCTGGGCTACCTGGCGGCCACCGACGGCTTCACCATGAACCGCGAGCGCCTGATGGCCGACGCCAAGGCCAAGGCGCTCGAGCGCGTGCGCGAGGGCTACCGCGCGCCGATGCCGCGCACCGCGATTCCCGTGGGCGGCGAATCGGTGACCGCGGCGCTCAACCTCGGCGTGCACCTGATGTGGCGGGCCGGCCGCGCCAGCGATCACGACGCCCTGGTCGGCCGCAAGCTCGCGCACATCATGGGCGGCGGCAACCTGCCGCACCCGACGACGGTCAGCGAGCAATACCTCTTGGATCTCGAGCGCGAGGCGTTCATGAGCCTGGTGGGCGAGCGCAAGACGCTGGAACGCATCCAGCACACGCTCAAGACCGGCAAGCCGCTCAGGAACTAGGGATGATCGACGTTGGTTCCGGCTCGCCGATTGTGCTGATTCCCGGCCTGCAGGGCCGGTGGGAGTGGATGCGCCCGGCCGTCGAGGCACTGGCGCGCCACCACCGGGTGATCTCGTTCTCGTTGTGCGACGAGCGAACCAGCCCGTTCCCGTGCGACCCGGCCAAGGCGTTCGACAACTACGTCGCCCAGGTCGGCACCGCCCTGGATCGCGCCGGCCTGGCCCAGGCGGCGATTGCCGGCGTGTCGTACGGCGGGCTGATCGCGGCCGAGTTCAGCGCGCGGCATCCGGAGCGCGTGTCGGCACTGGTGCTGGCGTCGGCGCTGCATAGCGGGTGGCAGCCGAACGACGCGCAGCAGCGATACTTGAAGGCGCCGCGGCTGATGAGCCCGGTGTTCGTGGCCACGGCGCCGGGGCGGATGAACCCCGAGGTGGCGGCCGCGATTCCGCGCCTCGGCCCGCGCCTGCGCTTCATGGCGGGCCAGGGCGCTCGGATCGCGCTGGCGCCGGCCTCGCCGTCGCGCATGGCGCGGCGGGTCGCCTGGGCGGCCGGTCACCACTTCGCCGACCCGCGCACGATCCGGGCCCGAACGCTCGTCATGACGGGCGAAGCCGAGCTCGATCGCGTGGTGCCGGTGCAAGTGACCGAGCAGTACATGAACGAGTTGCAGTCGGCGCAGCGCGTGGTGCTCGAACGGACCGGCCACATTGGCCTCGTCACGCGGCCCGACACGTTCGCGGAGATTCTTGGAAGGTTTGTTGATGAAACCCGAATTCCTGCGTGAGATTCCCGGACCGGCCGGTCCGCTCGAAGCGCTGCTCGACTTGCCCGACGGCGCGCCGCGAGCAGTGGCCGTGTTCGGCCATCCGCATCCGCTGCATGGCGGCACCATGCACACCAAGGCGTTGTACCAGGCGGCCAAGGCCATGCCTCGCATTGGCGTTGCGGCCTTGCGCTTCAACTTCCGAGGTGTCGGCCGCAGCGCCGGGACGTTCGACTCGGGCGCGGGCGAAAAGGCCGACTTCGCCGCGGCCATCGATTTCGTGGCCGGGCGCTTTCCGGGCCTCCCGATCTGGGCGGCGGGTATGTCGTTCGGCTCGTGGATTGCCCTGACCGTCGGCGCCGTGGACCCGCGCGTCTCGCTGCTGCTCGCCATCGCCCCGCCGGTCGATCGCTACGAGTTCGACGTGCTGCGCACCTGCACGCTGCCCAAGTTCATCATCCACGGCGAAGACGACGAGCTCATCTCGATCAAGGAAGTCCGCAAGTTCTACGGCGGACTGCCGGAACCGAAGGAACTGATCACCATCGAGGACGCCAACCATCTCTTCGAGATGAAGACCTCGCTGGTCGGCGACGCCGTCGAAGGACTGTTAGCTTCATAGGACCCACCATGCAGGATGCCGTCATCGTTTCCGCCGTTCGCACCGCCGTCGGCAAGGCGCCCAAGGGCACGCTCAGCGTCGTCCGCCCCGACGAAATGGCCGCCGCCGCCATCACCGGCGCCCTCGCCCGCGTGCCGGGGCTCGATCCCGCCACGATCGACGACGTGATCCTGGGGTGCGCGATGCCCGAGGGCGAGCAGGGCTTGAACGTCGCCCGCATCGCCAGCCTGCGGGCCGGCATCCCGGTCGAGGCCTCGGCGGTGACGGTGAACCGCTTCTGCTCGTCGGGGCTGCAGGCCATTGCCTTCGGCGCCGAGCGCATCATGCTGGGCCACGGGCAGGCGGCGGTCGCCGGCGGCACCGAATCGATGAGCATGGTGCCGATGGGCGGCAACAAGGTGTCGCCCAACCCGGCGCTGGTGGCCAGCTACCCCGACGTCTACCTCAGCACCGGGCTGGTCGCCGAGAACCACGCGCGCGAGTCGCGGGTCTCGCGCGAGGCGCAGGACGAGTTCGCGCTGCGCAGCCACCAGCGGGCCATTGCCGCCATCGACGCCGGCCGGTTCAAGGACGAAATCGTCCCGCTCACCGTCCGCATCGTCAACGGCGCGCCCGCCGTCAGGGAGATCGTCTTCGATACCGACGAGGGTCCGCGGCGCGATACCTCGATCGCCGCGCTGGCCAAGCTGCGGCCGGCCTTTCACGTGAGCGGCACGGTGACCGCCGGCAACTCGTCGCAGATGAGCGACGGCGCGGCGGCCGTGATCGTCACCTCGGCGGCGCTGGCCAAGGAGCGCGGCCTGACGCCGCTGGCGCGGTTTGTCGGTTTCGCCACCGCGGGCGTGAAGCCCGAGCTGTTTGGCATCGGTCCCGTGCCGGCCATCCGCAAGGTGCTGAAGCAGGCGGGACTGACGCTGGATCAGATCGACCTGATCGAGTTGAACGAGGCGTTTGCCTCACAAGCGCTGGCCTGCATGAACGAACTGGGCCTCGATCCCGACAAGGTCAACGTCAACGGCGGCGCCATCGCCCTCGGCCACCCGCTGGGCTGCACCGGCGGCAAGCTGACCGCGACGCTGATCCACGAACTGCACCGCCGCAAGGCGCGATACGGACTGGTCACGATGTGCGTAGGTGGCGGCATGGGCGCCGCGGGGATCTTCGAGCGGATGTAAGGTCCGGCTAAAGCCGGACACCACATTAGTCAGATGTAGCGTCCGGCTTTAGCCGGACCCTTGGGAGACACAACATGGCAAGCGCGACGAGCGAGACGATGGCACGCGGCGGTTCGTGGTTGATCGAGGAGACCGCGCCGGCGTCGGTGATGACGCCGGAGAAGATCACCGAAGAGCACCAGTTGATTCGCCAGGCGGCGAGGGAGTTCATCGCCGGCGAGGTGATGCCGGCCAACGAACGCCTCGAGCAGAAGGACTGGACGCTGCAGCGGGAGCTGGTCAAGAAGTGCGGCGGGCTCGGCCTGTTCGGCACCAACGTCCCAGAGACGTATGGCGGCGTCGACCTCGACAAGATCTCGACGCTGGTGGTGTCGGAGGAAATCGCCACCCACGCCTCGTTCGGCGCGACGTTCGGCGCCCAGGCCAACCTCACCATCCTGCCCATCTTCATGTTCGGCACCGAGGCGCAGAAGCAGAAGTACCTGCCGGGCCTGATCTCGGGCGAGGTGGTCGGCGCCTACTGCCTCAGTGAGTCCGGGTCTGGTTCCGACGCGCTCGGCGCCAAGACGCGGGCCATGAAGCAGGCCGACGGCAGCTTCGTGATCTCCGGCGAGAAGATGTGGATCACCAACGGCGGCTTTGCCGACGTCTACGTGGTGTTCGCCAAGGTCGACGGTGAACACTTCACCGCCTTCATCGTCGAACGCAAGTGGCCCGGCGTGTCGAGCGGCAAGGAAGAGCACAAGCTCGGCCTGCACGCCTCGTCCACCACGCCGGTGATCCTGCAGGACGTCAAGGTGCCGGCCGACGCGGTGCTGGGCGAAATCGGCAAGGGCCACAAGGTGGCCTTCAACGTGCTGAACTTTGGCCGCTTCAAGCTGGGCGCGATGTGCTCGGGCGGCGCGCGGGCATCGATTGGCGAGGCGGTCAAGTACGCCGCGTCGCGCAAGCAGTTCGGCGTGCCGATTGCCACCTTTGGCGCGATCAAGCACAAGCTGGGCGAGATGACGGCGCGGCAGTACGCGCTCGAGAGCATGATGTACCGCACCGCCGGCCTGATCGATCAGCGCATGGCCGCCGCCCCCGACAAGAAGGCGGATGACCCGGCGCCCATGCTGCAGGCGCTCGAGGAGTTCGCGGTCGAGGCGTCGATTGCCAAGGTCCTGGGCAGCGAGACCGTGGATTACGTCATCGACGAGAACCTGCAGATCCACGGCGGCAACGGATTCGTGCACGACTACCCCGCCGAGGGGCACTACCGCGATGCGCGCGTCAACCGCATCTTCGAGGGCACCAACGAGATCAACCGCCTGCTGATCCCCGGCATGCTGATGAAGAAGGCGCTCAAGGGCGAGCTGCCGCTGCTGGCGGCCGCCAAGCAGCTGCAAGACGAGATCATGAGTCCGTCGATGGCGGTGGCGGAGACGTCGGACGAGCCGCTGACCGACGAGACGCGCGCCTGCGGCGTGTTCAAGAAGGTCGTGCTGTTTGTCGCCGGCACGGCGATGCAGCGCTACGGCACCAAGCTCGAACAGGAGCAGGAGGTGCTGAGCTACCTGGCCGACATCCTGATCGACACGTATGCCGCCGAGAGCGCGGTGTTGCGGGCGCGCGACGCGGCGGCGCGGAAACTGGGCAACGCTGACGCCCATGCCGATGCGGCCCGCATCACCACCAACGAGGCGGCCGGCCGCATCGAGCTGGCCGCGCGCAGCTGCCTGGCGGCCATGGCCGAGGGCGACACGCTGCGCACGCAGCTGGCGGCGCTGCGCCGGTTGCTGAAGGTGACGCCCGTGAACACGGTCGTCATGCGCCGGCGGCTGGCCGACGCCACCGTCGCCAAGGGCGCGTACCTGTTCGCCTGAGCCGGCCGGACCTCAGCGGTCATGAACGCCGCGACCGGATAACGGACTTTGACGCCAGGTTCGCCAGCGGCTACTGTCGGCGCATGCGTGCCCTCATCCTGGCTGTCCTGGTCCTGGCGCTCGCCGGCGGCGGCGCTGCGCAGCCGCGGACCTTGCAATCATTGCTCGACGCCGAACTGGCCGCGTTCCCGGCGGTCACCGGCGTCGCCGTGAAGCACCTGACCACCGGCGAAGCCGCCGGGGTCCGGGCCGGCCAGGATTTCTCCACCGCCAGCATCATCAAGCTGACCTTCATGGTCCGGGCCTACCAGATGGCCGACCGCGGGGAGCTGAATCTCGACGAGCGCATCACGCTGACACGCGCGCACCTGCGGCACGGCACCGGCGTGTTTCAGTATCACGAT
>Ga0209770_10000602_pt1 | contig 19379 bp, 27 predicted proteins | sample LauGreSu1BDMLBDD_2_FD_187572 | JGI IMG/M metagenome (GOLD analysis project Ga0209770, IMG submission 187572) | Freshwater lake microbial communities from Lake Michigan, USA - Su13.BD.MLB.DD (SPAdes) (version 2) | ecosystem: Environmental > Aquatic > Freshwater > Lake | place: Lake Michigan, USA...
CCAGATTTGCCGACAGATAAACCCATTATGCGGTCTGCTTTTCCCAACCGACGACAGTAACTGTCACCTTTGCTGCTGTGTCTGAAAGTCCCTGCAAGGTTTCACCTGCAGCAAGCACAATCGCTGTGTCCCAGATGATTACATCATTGGCACCAATTGGCAACGCCGACAGCAAACGGTTCGCAGCTGTGGCTGCAGAACCAATAGCAAGTGTAACTGTACGGTCGATTGTGTCCGTGTTGGTAATAATTATCTGTTTGATAATTTCTGCGTAACCAGTAGGTGCTGTTGCAATTGTGGTCGTAGATGTGCCAAGTTGAATTGGTCCACCAAGACGTGATTCGCTTCTATCTCCAATAGCCATTTATGCTCCTATGTCCATAGTAATAATCGCAGCAAAACCTGCGTTAGTGATTGGGTTTGTTGCTGGTGCATCTGTCCAAACAGTGTTGTAATTTGTTCCATCAACTTTGCTAAGAATTTGCCCAGCAGTTCCACCTGCTGCAACACCCGGACCAGTCGCACCTGTCGGACCAGTTGCGCCTGTTGCACCAGTAGGACCAGTATCTCCTTGGATACCTTGTGGACCTTGAGGTCCTGTTGCTCCTGTCGCTCCCGTTGCCCCAGTAGGGCCAACTGCTCCAGTAGCACCTGTAGGTCCTTGAGGACCGACTGCGCCCACAGCACCAGATAGGTTCACATCCCAAGTTGAATATGTTCCAGAACCTTCAAAGTCTGTAACAACTGCGACCACAACACCAGTTGATGGGTTATAAGTATCAATTTCCGCATGCATGTGATTACTCAAGTTGTGCGAAACAAGAATTGTTTGGTTGTGCGTGTACGACAATCCAGCAGCAATTGTGAAAGTAATACTTCCACTAGAAACAATTGTCAACGTTGTAGTTGATGTTGTCTGATATTTGTCACCAGCAAGACCTTGAATACCCTGTATGCCCTGTGGTCCTTGTGGACCAGTAGCACCCGTTAAACCAATTGGTCCCTGTGGACCAACTGGTCCTTGGATTCCCTGAATGCCTTGGGGTCCAGTGGCACCTGTGGCTCCAGTGGCACCAGTAGCTCCAGTTAAACCGATGATTCCCTGAGGACCCTGAGCGCCAGTCGCTCCTGTTGCGCCAGTAGCCCCAGTAAGACCAATTGGACCCGGAGGTCCCATCAAACCCGTAGGACCTATAGGTCCAGTCGCACCCGTAGCACCCTGAGGACCAACAGGTCCAAAGCTAGCCGTGCTCACCAAAGAGACTGTGGCTGTGCGAATTACACCGTTAGTGGCGTCTCCACGGGTAAGGACAATTGACGTTGTTGACATTTAACGAGTTACATCCGCAAGCACATTAACCGTTCCAGCAAGAATCGTAGAGACAACACCAGCGTTGGTTTCTTCAAGGTCCCAGTAACTAATGCCAACAGGCAAAGTTTCGGTAACTGCAGGCAAGATTGTGCATGTGACTTCTCCGTTAACGGCGCTAGTGACCGAACAAGAGAATGATGCGCTAATGCTAGATGAATCTTTTGTAAGTCGAATCTGAGCACGATACGTGCGACCAGTAATGTTGATTGGCGCTCCAGCGCTATCAGCCATCGTGATAACAACACTTTCGGTATCTCCACGGGTCATAGATAGGTTTTGCTTAGCAGGAACAGCCATTAGTCCTCCTTCAATGGGAAAACAGCCATCTTAGGCTGAGTATTATCGTCAATACCGCAAGCAGGGCAAATCCAATGAGTAGCAACAGGGGGATACTCCTCTCCACACTCTGGACATTCAACCATGTTCATACAGCCTTCAATTGCGTTCGGTTAGATTTTTCACGTTCAGCAACTGCAGCAATCAACGAATCCAATTCATCGTCAGAAAGTTCAGAAGCTTTCTTATTAGATTGAACCGTTACCGTAGGCGGAGCCATACGGTTAGTCGCTTGTAGATACAACTGTGCAGATTTGGTGTCACCATCAAGAGCCTTGGCATACAATGTGTCTAGGAGCCGCTGAGTGCGCTCAGGCGACCCCTGAACTTCGTCAACCTGTTCCTTCCAGCGGTCACGGAAAACTTCCTTCTTCTCCCATCGGCGTATGGTTGTCTCGTTCACGCCAAGATGAACTGCCATCTTGTGCTTGCTTGGAGGAATGCGTTCACTTGGGGCTGTGCACAACCAGTCAAGGTACTCCTGTTGTTGTGCAGTCAAGGTCAGTTCTTCGTTTTGTTTCATCGCTATTAGTGCACTTTGTTACGCTACTCACAGTAGTCTTTCGACCACTGTTAGACATGTAACGGGTGGGGGGGACTATAGGGGGGGAAGGGCAAAGACTATCCACTCGCTTCTAGCGAGGTGGATGCAAGCACAGTTTAAGAGGTAAACACATGGCAACAAGTAAAAAAGACCCACGTCTCGCAAGAGCGGGGGTCAGCGGTTATAACAAACCCAAAGCAACACCAGACCACGCAACTAAGTCGCACATTGTTGTGGCTAAATCCGGCGGTCAAGTTAAGACCATTCGATTTGGTCAGCAGGGTGTCAAGGGCAACCCTAAAAAGCAAAACGAATCTGCAGAGTACGCCAGTCGTCGTCATAGATTTCAGACACGTCACGCCAAGAACATCGCTAAAGGACCTATGAGTGCCGCTTACTGGGCGAACAAGGTTAAGTGGTAGACCAAATTTAGCATCAAATTTAGTGCTAAAACTCATATGAAATAAGGCTTTAGTATCCCTATTTGCAAAGGGGTACCCTATGTTTCAAGCACAGTCAGATGGCTGCGAGCTAATCCCATCCATTCTACTTGACGGGGTACGGGGGGGCCGCACCCCCACCCCCTTGCCTTGTGCGTGTATTCGCCCGTATTCGCCCGTATTTCCTGCAATAAACGAATAACGGAATAAAGATGCAAACAATGAATATGCAAGCAACAATGCGGGCAGATGAGCAACGCTCAATACACAAGAGAGGCACAACCTATGGAAGTCATCGACCATTACGAATACGCACGCAAACTACGAAAATATCTTTTGCTGTGCGTGAAGTTAGGCATCGCACCGAATATGCAAACTGTCAATGACGCAAAGCGCAAGTTGATTGACGCAAAGCGATAGTCGTTACTTAGTACAAGTGCATAACTGATACTGCGATATCAGTTGTGCCCTTGCTAGTGAGTAATCACTGCGTGTGAGTTGCGCAACAACTCCAAACACAAGGAGAGCCATCATGGCAACATCAAAGCAAGCAAAGACAACTATCCGTACCAACTTCGCAACGGTTCACAGCGTGAAGATAAAGGCTGGCAGTGAAACTGTCATTGAGGGTTGGTTCGGTGCATCACTTGAAGCAATGCGATTGGGCATTGACGCAAGCAAGTATGCAAGCGCAAGCATCTCACCGCTAAACGCTGGTGAGGCTCGTTGGTCAGACAACACCATTCGTCAGAATGTCACGGCTGGCATGAAACTCATCAACAAGTACGGCACTATGGCTAGTGCAATTCGTGCTTGCGAACTTGAGTACGCAACTGCATCGTGGAATAGCCTCAAGGCAATGGTTGCTGGTGACGGACAGCGTGCAAAGAAGAGCAATGCAAAGCGTTTCGATGCTAAGCGTGAGGCAAAGAAGTACACCAAAGCACAGTTGCTCAAGATGCTTGAGGCAAAATAACTGATACTGCAATATCAGTTTCAACTCATGTGAGTTAGCACAACATTGCGTAGCCCCCTGCGTAGTGTTGTGTCATGTTCACATAAGTGAGCAAATACAAAAGGAGAAACAGAAATGAATTGGTTCGGACTATTCACAATGGCAATGATTGTGGTGCTTGCAGTTTGGGGCTTCGCATTCGAGTTTGGTTACGAGAAAGCCGAGAAAGATTGGACTATGAGTGATGAATGGATTGCTCGCCAAGAAATGGAAATGCGTAACTGGAGTAAATACAACCACCCAACGAATGGAGATTGGAAATGAATGACATTTACATTTCACGCATGATGCAGAACATCAGCGTGACATTGGCTCAAGCAACACAAGAAATTATTGCGTTGCGTAAAGAGAATGACAGACTCAAGCAACTACTTGACTTTGCATTAGTAAAGTCTGGTGACACTGACGCCGAACAAGTAGCGTGAGTGTTGCTCATACAAACTGATACTGCGGTATCAGTTTGCGTGAGCGAGAGTGCATCGGATTCCCCCATAGTTCGGTGCATTCTCGCTCATGACAACCGTTATGAGAAAACATATACACAACAAACAGAAAGGGCATATCATGCCTGCAAGTGAAGAAACAGAATACATCGACTGCTACAACTGTGGTGAAACCATAGAGCACGACGATGCGCAAATGAATGAGTACGACGACATGTTGCGTTGTTGCGATTGCAATAGCGACTATGTGTACGAGTGCGAGCGTGAGATTGAGCGTGAGCAAGAAGATGAAGATGACGATGAATCAGAGTTGATTCACAGTTACTCTCACAAGCCAAGCGCAATCTTCCTAAACGATGACGGTCACAAGTCTTACTATGCAACCGTCATTGACCAATCAACATCATTGAACCGTACATCGTTGTACATGGGCTTTGAGTTAGAACTAGAGACTGGTCGTGGTGTTAGTCGTGATGATTGTGCTCGCTTTGTGCTTGAAACAATCAACGGCGACAGCAACAACGACTCAGTTGTCTATCTCAAAGACGATGGCTCACTTGAGCATGGATTCGAAATTGTTTCGCATCCAATGTCATTGGGCTTTGCGATGGAACGTTTCGCATGGGATGGAATTAGCGGTCTCATTCGTAAGGGTTGCAAGTCGTGGGACACAAGCACTTGTGGTTTGCACATTCACTTGTCACGCTCTGCGTTCAAAGACGAAAAGCATTTGTTCAAGTTCTTCAAGTTGATTCTTGATAACGCAGACGATGTAAAGCGTTTTGCAGGTCGTGACTCACAGCGTTGGGCGAACTTTGACAAGTCATATTTCCTCAACGCATGGAATGAGTACAACGACGATGGCAACTATGTCACTCGTACTAATCATTCGTTGATGAAGTTTGCAAAGAACGAGGCTCGCAATGACCAGCGTTACTGTGCAATCAACTTGCAGAACCGCCACACAGTTGAGTTGCGTTTCTTCAAGCCATCGCTCAACCCTAAGACTGTGCAGTCTGCGTTGCAGTTCTGTGATGCAGTCTTCAACTACACCGAGACAGAGTGCAACACTCAGAAAGTTATGTCTGGCAACGCTTTGGCGTTCCGTTCATTCCGTTCATGGGTTTCCACGCAAGAGCGTTATGCCTTGCTGTCTGCTCGCATCGCTGAGCGTTGCGATACCAATGGCTCTGTATCCATTGACCTCTGATACTGCGGTATCAGTTTCTTATCCACCAAATCAAACACAAACAAACACAAACACAGAAAGGGGCACAACATGTGCTTACTAACATTCATTCCTGACTATGTCTCACCAGACCTAGACAGATTCAAAATTGCTGCAACTGCAAACCCAGACGGTTTCGGTTTCGCAATATCAACTGGCAAGAAGATTGTCACTTATCACAGCATGGACTTTGATGAGGTTGCAAACAAGTTCATTGACTTGCGACCAACACACAATGGTCCTGCAATCTTCCACTTCCGTTGGGCTACTCACGGTAGCGAGACTGTTGCTAACTGTCACCCATTTTTCTTGGGCAAAGATAGTCAGTCAGTTGTCGGTCACAACGGCGTGTTGCCTGTTGCCATTCCTAAGGGCGATGTTCGTTCAGATACGAAAGTATTTGCCGAAGACATTATGCCTAGTGTTGGTGGCATCACTTCACTTGACAACGATGAGTACTACAAGAAACTAGAAGCATGGTCTACTGGTTCTAAGTTGGTGTTCCTCACCGTCAATGAAGATGCAAAGCAAGACTGGTACATTCTCAACGAGAAAGCCGGTCACTGGGACAAGGACATGTGGTGGTCTAACTACTCATACGAGAAGACCATCTACAAGACTTACACCAGTCCAACTGCAGGTGGCAGTGGCAGTCTTTGGGGTTATGACGATTGGGATTACGGTTACAGTCGCACCTCGTACACATCATCATGGAGTAAGTCACCTAGTTCAGAGTTGCACATTCCATCTGATTCATACGACGATGAACTTGAGTTCATTGCCGAAGAACAGATGCAACAGTTCGATGTGTTCACCACTCAGCTGAATGACAACACCCAGTTGATTGAGTGCTACAACTGTGCTCACTCGCACAAGACACCCGATGGCGTACTAGAAACTCATTGCGATGAGTGCGGTGCATGCCATTTCTGCGGTGCAACATTCCCTTGTGCGTGCTGGTCTGCCATCTACCAAATCTACGATTTGGAATTGTTCAATCAGGACATTTACGAGGCAAACGCTGTCACTGTTCCAACACAATCAACCACTCACCCAAGTTATTACTAGGAGGTAATAATGACACCACAAGAAATGCGTGCTCACTACTATGTTGCTCTGTTTCAGAGAAACTTTGCAAAGCACAACATTCGTCTGACTGAGGTCACATTTGATGACCTCATTCCAGACTCACTCAAAAAACAAACAGAAACAGGAGAAGAAAATGACAAATAGAAAATTCGTTGACGGATTTGAGTTGCGCACAGCGTTGGCAAAACTCATGCCCAACTACAAAATCGGTATAGATGGCGACGGGCAACTCGTCATCTACACCAACCTAATTGAAACAACATTCGACAACTACGTAGAAATGGAAAGCAAATGACAACTATCAAACTCATACCATCAGTAATGGAATTCGATGTGTCGCTTGACAGCGCATCAATGCCATCACTATTCAGTCAATCACTAGAGACAACCATCATTGAGCAGGTAGAGCGACAAGTAAACGGTCGCATACCAACTCACGATTCAGTTGTTGAGTCAGTTTCATCAGTAATGATGGAGAGCCGTGACTACACACGCAAGGTGCGTAACTGGGTTCTTGAAAGCATTGACTACTCACAGATTGTCAGTGAGGTTCGTGAGAACATGGACTACGCAGAACTTGTAGACCTAACAGCACCACTGTGGGAAAACGAAATGTTCTTGCGTCATCTACTCAGCAACAACCGTTTCAGAAACTTGGTGAACACTCAAGTCAATGCAATGGCTAGTGCCGGGCTTGACCACAACACCATCAGGCAAATGGTCAATGAGAAAGTTGAGTCAATGACTAGCAACATGTGCAACGAGATTGCAGAGAAAGTTCTGAGAATTATTCAGAATCGTATTGTTGCGGGGTCAGATGTTTGATTTCGCATTGATAGACTTTGCTAAGGCAAATTGCAAAGAGCAACCAACAGAATGGTGGTTCCCTGAGTATCCCCCTACGGTTACAAACGCAGGCAATACTCGTAAAGCAAAACAAATCTGTTCAACATGTCATATCAAACATGAGTGTCTTGCCTACGGGCAATCCACTTTGTCTTATGGCATTTGGGGTGGGTTCACACTCACAGCAGGAAACATAGGTAGAAAATCAAACAAACAGAAAATGGAGAAAGCAAAATGAAAAATGCAATAAACTATTCAGAAAAATTTGAGCAATCTCTCAAGGAGATTGACCAATTCGTAGCACAGAAAGTTGAGTCACTGGTTGATGAACCATTTCAAATGCCAAACTCAATGTTGTTTGCTATCGATTATGTACGTGGCGAAGTCCCGGCAATCAAGAAGATTGCTGAGAGCGCAGATGTTTACGACATGCTCGATGACACACTCAACGCTGTGCTTGTGTGGGAGACTGGCTACAACGGTTGGTCTGTCGTCACTACTGGTTGGGCTTCACCAATCAAGAACACCGAAGACGATGAGATTGCACCTAGCAAACATCCTGAGCGCAGGCGTGTTCGTCTCATGTCAATGATGCACAACGGGAAAATGGGTTCATCTATCCGATTTTCCGATGAACAAAGCGTTACATACGACGAAGGTAACGCAAGTGGCACATTAGCAATGGTCATGCGTGACTTTGACGATGTTGTTCGTGCAATGAAAGTATCCGCATCAAAAGAAAATGAAAGGCAACTACCGTGACTAATAATCACCGCAAGCAAGAACCAACACTCGAAGTAACACTGACAACATCAGAGTTACGGGCAGTGGTCAAATCACTCAGCATTGGCGTAGACCAGCTCGCTAAAAAAATACAGCGACTTGGCGACGGCAGGCGAGCCGACGATACTCACGATGAGTTCGTTGAACTTCTATCTGCTAAGCAAGAGATGGAAGATGTTTTATTGGAAGCACTACAAGGAGATAACTCTTGATAGCACAAGCACTTGTTTCACTTTCATTGGTTGCGGGGGGCTTTATGCCCCCCTCTTCCTTTACCAAGCATGATGTACCAGAGCCAGTAGAAATCTCTGCATCAGCACGCTGTCCTCAGTGGTGGCAAACCGCTGTGGATGCAGGCTGGAGGCAGTCGCTTCTACCAACGCTTGACTACCTCATGTGGCGTGAGAGCAGGTGTCTACCAACACAACACAACACAGACGACCCAATGGGTGGGTCTAGAGGCTTGGTGCAAATCAATGGCTTCTGGACTCCGTGGTTGGCTTCTAAGGGCATTGTGAAGCGTTCTGAGGGGCTGTTCGGGCCTTATCGCAATCTTCGCTCAGCACTAGCCATCTACAACTACGCAGACACAAAACACGGCAATGGTTTTGGTCCGTGGGGTCTGTAAAAAACTGATACTCCGATATCAGATTCAAGCACCCTTGACCCTTTCTCCCCTAGGTGTAAACTTGGGGGGGAAAGGGGGGGCACAACAGTTCCACCATCGCCCCTTAGGGGGCGTGGTGTTCACATCAAGCACAAGAGAAAAGAGCAATAATGCGTATTGAAAACAACAAGATTTTCATTAGACAATCTTGGTTAGGTGATGCTTTGATGTGTCCAGAACGAGCAAGGCTTTCTGCCTTGCACCCTGAGACACGAAAAGAAAACGATTCAGCAATGATGGGCACTGCTGTGCATGCCGGGATTGAAGCGGTTCTCAAAGAAGAACTAGACCCGCAGTACATCGGTGAACATTCCGTTGAAGCTTTCCGTATGCGTGAGCAAGAACTTCACGCACTTGGCAAGTCAATCAACATCACCAACACTGAACCAAAGAACTGGGACAAGCACATCAACTCAATGGCAGAGGCATGGGTCAGGGATATCTACCCTCATGTTCCTCGTGGTGGGATAACCGAGTACAAATTTGAAACAAAGGTTGGCGCAATCGCCAACGAATTGTTTGAGTACGAACTTTGGTTTGAAGGCACGATGGATTACTTTCATCCGCAAGGTATTTGGGACTGGAAAACTGCTGCGAGAAAGTATTACGAAGCAGAGAAACAAACTCAAAACATCCAGTCTGCAATCTATGCAGAGTCTGCAGTAACATTAGGCATGATGAATTACGACGTGGACTTTACGTTCGGTGTCATGATTCGAAATGCTTCATCAACAGGACAGATACTGACAGTCAATCGCACAGCGAGCCACGGTCAGTGGATTATCAATCAAACAAAATCGCTAGTCAACACATTGTTGACAATGCAAAAGAACCTGCCACAAGAAAAGTGGTTGGTAAATGACCAGCACTATCTCTGTTCACAGAGGTGGTGTCCAGTATGGTCAATGTGCAAGGGCTCGTACATCACGAGCGACAACAACAACGCTGAGGAGGCGTAAACAACATGGATAAAGACAGAGCAATCATCACTCAGGTCTCAGCAAAAATTGCTGCAGACATGACAAACAAGTCAACAGATGTAGACACCCGTATGGGCGAGTTTGCAACCCTGTTTGCTTCAATCAATGAAATCATCATGGACACCATCTATGGCGGTACTACGAACACACAGGCTGTAGCACAGAACGCTACGGTTGTTCGTATGCTGAAGGAAGAACTCGGTGCAGAAGAAGTTTCTGTGCCTGCAAGTAGTTCTGCAAGCGGTGTACAAATTGCTGGCAAGCAACACGGTCCAATTCCAGACTGGCTCATCAAAGCGTGCAAGCGTGACGGTGTAACCAAGGTCTACGACAACCGTGACGGTCTTGACGCAAATCCAAAGCGACCACACTTCAAGGCAGTTGATGCTGAGAAGGCTTACTGGCCACCACGGAGCCGATGATGAGACTCTCCGCAGAAGAACTTTCTGCGGGCTGGGAGAATGTGGGGCGACCATCCGCGGTCGCTCCACATCTTTCGGATTACCGGATGTACACACCACTCGCTGAAGCGGCTGACTCATTTGTGCGTTGGGCACAGTCACCGCAAGAGCGTGTGCATCTTGGTATTGACCGCATAGATAAAGAAATGCGTGGTATCGCTGCTGGCGAAATCGCAATGATGTTGGGCTTTGCTCACGGTGGTAAGACACTCTTGCTACTTCATGCACTCCGACACAATCGTGATAAGCACATTGCCATGTTCATTCCTGACGAGCCACGCCAACTCGTATTGACCAAACTCACCTGTATGCATCACAACATTGATGCACGAGAACTGGAACAACGAGTAGCAGACGATGACAAAGATGCCATTGAATTGCTACGCCGTACAGCAGAAGAGGACTTCCCTAATCTCGCTGTGTTTGACCAGCCACTGACAAGTTCCGACATGGAACGTGCCTACGGTGAAGTTTGCGATGTGTGGGGCAGAGTTCCTGAACTGGTTGTGGTTGACTACCTAGACCTAGTTGAAGCAGGAGAGACTGTGCCTGACAAAGCAACCTTCCTCAAAGGCTTCGGTCGTCGTCATGACATACCGATGCTGGTGTTGCATCAAACATCACGCCACGCTGGCGCTGACGGTGCAAAACTCACCATGTCATCAGGCTCATTCGGTGGAGAGCAACAGGCAACATCCATTATCGGTGTACGTCGCAAGAAGTACCAGATAGCACACGAGATAAATGAACTCATTGAGAAGCTTGACCGTTCGCATAGCGAGCGTGCACAAGACCGACTCGACTTCCTTCGCCATGAAGCGAAGGTGCATGAGTACACAGTCACCGTGAGTCTTCTGAAGAACAAGCGACCTGCAGGACAACTGGTAGACGACATTGACTTTGAGTTAGATGTTGCTACTGGTCGCCTCACCGACTTGGACACACGCCTGCCTGACCAGTACCACCAGTTGGGGATGATATTCAATGACTAGCATCGTTGACTCATTCGCCTCACTCTTCGGTGGAAGAACTGACGCATACGGCACATGGGAAGGTGGTTCTGTGCGTGTTGAGGTAACTCGCCAATCATTTGAAAATCATTTGAACGGCAAGGAACTCATCGGCATCTACCCTCTGACAGCAGGCTCAACAGTTCGTTGGGGTTGCTCAGACATAGATGTTGATGACCTTGACTCAGCACGAAACCTGCAGACAGCGTTCGCTGTGAAAGGAATCAAATCGTTCGTAGAGAAAACACGCAAGGGATACCACGTGTGGATATTTGCAAACGATTGGATACCTGCTGCAGTAATGCGCCGAGCATTCCTATCAGCACACGAAGTCATTGGACTGCCACCAAAGGAAGTGAACCCGAAGCAGGAAGAGACAACAGGGTTGGGCAACTATGTCCGACTCCCATACCCGAACGGATTGAATGTCATTCCAGAGAACAGGTATGTGTTGTTTCAAGCCAAGGACACACCAATGACACTTCAGCAGTTTGTAGAGGCTGCGATGGAAGCAAGAGTTACACAGAAAGAATTGCTTCCACTAGCAGAACGACACAAGCCAAAGACTCGTGCTGTGCTTGACCACCTAGCGGTATCTTCATCGGTGCAAGAGTCGTTGCGCTTTGTGAATCCATACATCAAGAACATCTGGAAGAACGGACCATTCGATAGTCGTGACCGTTCCAACACGCTGTGCAAGATGGTTCACAGAATGCATGACTACGGAACCCCAATGGGACACGCCTATGTCATCGCCACCGACGCTGATAAGCGTTGGGGCAAGTTCCACCTACGTCAAGATTGCGTAGAACAAATCACTAAGATTGTGGAAGACATTTACGGCGAAGTGCCAGAGGGATTCAATCCATGAAAAAGAAACAACACCATCAGGTTATTCCTCTTCGCCCAAGGGCGAAGGGGAGACCTCGTGTAACAAAGTCCGGTCATGCTTTCACACCGAAAGAAACCAAGAAGTATGAAGCAGACTTTGCTGAACTGTACGAAGGTCCTCTTTACGAGACCGAACTACTTTCAGTGAAGCTTGCATTCACAGTTCATGGGACAGAGGTGTTCATAGAGCCAGTACAACCAAACAAGAATGTTGACCAACCCAAAGGAAAACTAACTGGGGACATTGACAACTATGCCAAGGCTGTACTTGATGCGCTGAATGGCGTAGCGTACACAGACGACAAGCAAATCGTTTGTCTGTATTTGGAGAAGGCATGACACTTGGAATGTACATACTGGGGATGGCTGTGATTGCAGTCATTCTTCTTTCGTGAAAGAGTCACGCTGGGATTTCCCAGCAGAACGCAGATACAACTTCTCCGATGACTTGAAGTTTGGAAAGAAGGGTGAGGAACTCACCCGTGACTTCCTTCAATCAATTGCCGATGGTTCATTTGAAGTCAAGACAGACCGCTACCGCAATGGTCGCATGGTTGTTGAGACAGAACAGAACCCACGCAACACAGGTTGGAAACCAAGTGGTCTTGAAGTTACAGAATCAAAATGGTGGGTGTACATCTACTGTCTTGACGGTGCAATGATTGCTGTGAATGTTGAAAGACTGAAGCGCTACATTGGAACGCTTCCAAAGAAGCGTATGAAAACTTTTGCATGGAACTCAACTAACCCGGCAAGAGGATTCCTACTACTACCTGAGGAAGTAATGGACATGATGATAAACCCTGAGTACGATTCTGAGAAATAGAGAAGTACCCCTCACTCCATTCCACGTATCAAACATACGTGGTGGCAGGAGACCTGAAACGCCGATAGAGGCGTTGATGATGGCTGGCTCCATGGAAGACACCATGGAGTCAGTTATCGAATTGCAACCGCTCCGAGAAGCAGTGGCTTCTTGTATAGAGCAACTTGATGAACAGGACAGGTTCATCGTTGACGCATTGAACTCCGAAGTGATTTCACTTCAGGAGTTAGGCAACAGACTTGGTGTGTCAAAACCCCACGCTTGGCGCTTGCGTAATGCTGCATACAAGAAACTACAATTGCTTCTTCTACAAAATGAATTGATTCGTGAAAGGCTTGGATTAGATGAAGACGAGGCAGATAACGGTGGGCTTTGATGTTGAAGTTAGCATCAACGAAGTTGCGAAAGTACTTGAAGCGCACTTTGGGCACACTACTGTGGGTAAGGGAATACCAACAAACGGTTTGCCAAATGGGTGCTTATATATTGCTAATAAGGCAAGGAAGAAAAAAAATGGATGAAGAGCAAGACTGGATTCACCAGATAGTTCCGCACTCACAGATTGAATCAATGAGAGTGAACGCTAAAAAGATTGAGAAGGGAATGGATGATGGTGTATCCATAGTTATGAGTACCGACAATCTTTCTGCTGTTGAACTTTGCCAATGTTGGCAACTCGCATTGTACGGTGACAAGAAAGCATGGATAAAAATGTCATCGTTCCTAGGCAACATTGTTGCAACGATTGAAGAACACTTAGCCGAAGAAGGGATAAATCCATATGAGGACTAAAGAAGTCAAATCAGATTGGGCACTCGTTGTCATTCACTGGATGGATGCATTCGATGGAGAGAACGGTTGGACTGACATTGAGAAGTATGAGCCAGTAGAAACAACCGTTGTGACTGTTGGTTGGTTGTGGCCCGAATGCTTGGAAGGCTACGTCACTGTTGTCAACTCATACTTCCCTGATGAAGTAGAAGACCCTAAGACTGTTGGAATGCCAATACACATTCCTATTGGAATGATTGTCTCAATCAAGATGATTGAGCAACCATCATTCTTTATTGTGGAAGAACCAACTTCTGAAAAGCCTCACGCATCTTCTTCGGGTCATTAGCCATCTCTGGCGAAATTTCTAAATGGAGCCAGTCCCCACCGGGTGCTCCCTGAATTGTTTCTTTCTTGTACGCTGACCAAGCATCACGGTCGCACATCCATGCCCTGCCCCACGGCTTAGGGAAATAATCAAATAATGCTTCAAGACCAAGCAGGTCTGCATTCGCTACAAGAATCTTGCAGATTCTTACAGCCTCTCTTCTTCCGTTCTTCACACCTTTAGTGTTGCTTGCGTCTTTCACATTGACGATGTGCCTGTAACTTAGGTCAACAGCACGACCCGTAGCATGCACAGACAAAGACTCTTTGCCTTTCATATTCCGAACACCGAAGTCGCCGTTATTCCAGAGCGCTCCATTGCTGAGCTTGATTACCTCTTCAATGAAAACCTTTGTGCCTGCCTTTAGTCCTTTGGCTGCACCATCTTTGTTTCCTGTGTAATGACGCTTACTCATTCTTCACCCTCCAACACTTTGTTCAATGCCAATATGTCTGCAATGTTCTTGCGCCTTCTGTACGCCTCGTTCTCAATGTCACGCTGTTGCAACTGACGACCCGGAATACCCAACCATCCAAGTAGAGGCGAGATAGCGCCTCGTGCTTGGTATCCCTCTGTTGAAGGCATCAAACGTTCTGCGGTTGCTAATGGTGGTATCAATCCACGCAAAGCGTAGAACGCTGCTTCGTTCACATACTTCTCTCCACCAGCACCAGTCTCACCGAATCCAAGACCCTGAAGCAACGGTTGTAGCACCGAAGCCACAGGCTTCGTTGCACCAGTCTCAACTTGTACAGGTGTCTTGGAGAACTCACGACCAGTGAAGAACTGTTTACCAGCTAGCAACTCCATCGGAACTTTGATGGCAGGGTTGACGTTAGACATGAACTTGCGTGGGTCTCGAATCTCATCAATCGTTTGACCAACTCTGTTGAATCCAAGGTCAGGTGTTGCGTACAGGTTGTTGCCAAATGGAAGCTTGAACGCACCCATCTCTTTCATCCACTGTGGAACAATGTCATCTTCTTCGTCTGCGCTGATGTTCCGTTTGATGTTGTTGTAGATTGCGTACGCTCTAGGGTTGAGCCACATGTTGCCAATCTGCATTGGCAAGTTACGGCTAGTCCACATCCAGAACGGAATAATCTGACGCAAGTATTGGTCTGCTGTAGACACATCGTTGTAGTCAATCAAGAAGCGCTTCACACGAGCAGAAGCCATCTGCATGTCCATGCCCTTCTTCACTCCGTCATAAGCCATCATGAAACGTGAGTGCTGTTCAATCCACTGACCAAACTCTTTTGACTTACCAGTAAGTCTAGGTGCTGTTCCTTCCATGAAGTCTGCTGTGATACCGCCACCACTAGCGGCCGCAGCTTCCCATGCTGTGCGTGCATTCTTTGCCTGCTCTGCTGGCAAAGTAGCCAACCACTGTTCAACAGTCTTACCTTCGTTCAATGCTTTTATCCATGAACGACTTACCTCAAGACCTTCAGCCAAGTTCTTGAAACTGCCACCTGCGGCGAGTTGCATGAAGGTGTTGGACAAGGTGTTGCGCAAATGGAAACCCGGCGACAATGTTGCATACGCTTTGAAGAACTTGGTGTACTTGCCCAAGAACTTGTTCAACTCACGCACAGTCTGAGGCTCGTTGATGCGGTGAACGTTCTGGAAAATCTCCTGCAGTTCCTTGCGCACACCAATGTTTTCAAATCCGGGTGACTTACTCAAAGCAACATAACCCTCATCAAACATCATTCGAATCTTCACAGCATCAGGAGGGATAACACCCATCAACTCTTCAGGGATAAGAATGTCAGCACCAGCAATCATTCCCTTGTCGGTAATCATTTCTTTGATACCACGCTGAATCAACTTGTCTTCTGTTGCAGTACCCAAAGCAGCGACACTCTTCAAGTACTGGGCTTGTGCTTGAATCTGATTAGTCATCATCGCCTTGATTGGGGTAGGTATGTCACCCTGATTCATGAACTGAATCATCTCTTTAGCGTCAGCAAGGAACTCGTTTGCTGGTCCAATCCATGCGTCATCAACCTTCTTGATTGTTCCACGGACTGCTCGACCCTTGGCGAGCATGTCTGCTACATCGGCAACATCACGCTCCGCATCCAAGATGCGTTGAGGGCCCCAAGATTTGTAGTCAACAGCAATGTCAAATGTTGATTGCGCTGAACGCAATGTTGAGTATGCGTCACCAACAACCTTGTCGGCACGGCTCATAGCCTTGCCGGCATTCACAACCTTCTTGGACACGAGTGCTTCGTCAAGGTCACGCACCAACTTCATACGCTTAGCAAGAAGTTTCTTCTCAGCGGTAGACAACTCTGCTACTTCACGCAAAGCTTCTTTCTGTTTGCCAGCCAAAACAACTTTCTCAAAGTCAAGATTCACTATTTGCTTCTGAAGGGTTTTCCGTTCGCTTTCAATAACAGCCCTGTCCGCAACATCCTTAGCCTTGATTTCTGCCATACGAGCAGGAACTGGTTCAGCAAATCGTGCTGGTGTTCCAGCACTATCGCCAACAAGAGCCTTTACTCTTTCATCAATCTGCTGTGCGGTTGGGTCAACATTGAGTGCATCAATCTCACGCTGAATCTTTTGACGTGCACCACCCTTAGCCTTCTTCAACTCACCTTCAAGAGCATTGATTTTTATGTCACGCTCAACCATCAACTGACGACGAGCAGCAAGACGACTCTGCTCTGTCATTCCAGCAAATGCTTCTGGTCTTCCACGCAACTCACCAAGACGGTCTTGAGCGGCTTGGGCTACCTTCTCAGGACTATAAGCAGCTTTAGGTTCGCCAGTCTTCTTCAGCTCTTGGTACACCTTGTTCTGTAGTTCCTGAATGTCAAGAGTGTGTTGCTGTTGCTTGCCCTTCAGTTCGCTGATTTGATTACGCAAATCATCATGTGCCTTAGCAACACCTTCAGTGTTGTCATACCATGTGTTGTGTGCAGTGTTATCAATCTGCGCTTCAGCGGTACGAATCTTGTTTAGGTGTTCGTACTCTGGTGACTTAGAGTATGAATCAACTAAGAACTCACGTCGAGGTTTCTTGACACTATCAAGCGCCTTCTTCTCCATGCCAGCAGGAACATCATCACGAAGGATTATGTTCATCTCTTGCTTGACGGTACGTTCCTTTGGATTGGTTGCTCCCTTTCGATATTCCCTGCGGGAAATTTCAATGTTGTCAAAGAACTGACCAAACTTTTCCATCGCTGATGCGTGTGCTTCACGCACAGCAATAGCATTCTCGAAGTATGCAACCTCTGCTCTTAGTTGTTCAACCTTGTCAACAAACTCACGTGCACCCTTGTTGGTGTACTGCATTGCGTAAGCCTTTGATGTTGGCTTACCAATGCGCTCAAGTTCGCTTTGAGCCAAACGCAACTGCTTGCGCATTTCACCAACAGGTCGCATGTCTTTAGGCGTTAGCCACAAAGCCTCGTACTCCTGAGGTGTCATTCTTGTGAGTGCCATACCAACTTCATCGCTGTATCCAGCAAGTTCCATCGCAACAATCTGTTCGTTCTCTTTGCGTAGCGCACGAGGATACTCAGGACTGTTCTTTAGTTCTGCAACCTCTGCCATCAGCGGAGCGTTGCGAGCATCTTCTCTTGCTTTTGCTTCAACAACTCTTTTAGCAGGACCCATGTCTTGCTTCTTTTTGAGACGTTGTAATTCTCGTTCAGCAATCTTTATGTCAGTTGCGTAATCTTTGTTCTTGCCCAAAGCACGCAGAAGATTATCTGCATATTCTTCAAGTGCTTGGGTGTATCCCTTTACTCCGTAAAGGTCTGGGTTCAAAGCCCAAGTACCAGCAACCCAACGACCATTGACAGACTCACCCGGTACACCGTTCTTTATCAAACCAGTAGGCAAGTCACTTTGACCAGCAAGATAGTTCAAGCCAGCAATTCGACTCCTTGTGCGTGACTCTAGTTTTCCAGCGTAAGATTTATCAGGGCTGATAATTTCGTATTCTTTTGTACCTCTTGCTTCACGCACAATCTTGCGTGAGCGAGTGACACGAATAGGTGTGTAGTCGGTTCCACGCTTTAGGCGTGGACCGCCAAGAATGTCTGCAAACAAATCGTTGACAGCAACATCGCTACCATTCAATGCACGATACAAGTTCTGAGAGAAGCCATAAGCCTCACCAGCTTCAATTGCGCTACGAACAGTTCCAGAACCAACACGGATGTTTTCTGAACCACTGAACTTACTGCCAGCCTTCTTTGCTAGTTCACGCTGTTTATCTACATCAGCAACAATTTCGTCAATTCGTTCTTTGAACGAATCTATTTTATTTCGGAACTGGTCTTTGAGTTGTGATTCCAACTCTCTACCCATAGTTGTGCTTGTAACTTTTTTATTTAGATTAAACTTCTTGGTATAAATAGATTCGAGTGTTGCCATTGCTTTGTCAACATCTCCACGCAATGACTGATATCTAGCGCTACGAGCCGCATCGCTTGCTCCAGAGTAGCCAAGTTCATCTTGGATGACACTTTCTTCACCACGATAAACTTTTCCACCACGACTAACAGCACGACCTTGACCAGCAGTAGGTGCTTCCTTTTCAATCTCCTGCAAGATTTCGTTTATCAAGTTCTGTGAACGAGCATCCTTGTAGAACAAAGTGCTTCTGTCTGACATGTATTCAAGACGCCACACAGCCTCAAACTCTGGGAAGTGCTTTGAAAGTAACTCTGCTTTCTGAACAAGTTCTTTCTCTGCAGCGGTCAACTTCGGTTGAGCGCCATTAGGCAATGGCTTCTTGAACTGACCCGCATTGAAGATGCGTGACAGTTCTTCACGCAAGGTTTGTGGGCGAGAAATAAAGTTGTCACCATCACGCACAATCGTGACGTCACGGAGTTGCTCAACAACAGCCTTAGCCTTGGCAAACTCCTCAATGTATTCCGTCTGTGCCTGCAACTCATGTCCAGAAACCTGAGACAGAATCTCGTTCCACATTCTCTCAGTTGGTTGTTGACCACGCTGAATCAAGAAGTCTGCAACACGAGAGAACTGCAAGCTTGTTTCACGGTACAAATAGTATTCAGCAATACCATCAGCAAGGTCGGCAACAATGTCTTTGTTGCCCTGAGGGCGAACTAAACGGTCAGCAGTAGCCTTCTGTTTAGTTGGAACTTTCTTAGCCGCAGAAGCACGAGCATTCTGCGCATCAATGATTTGCTTGGACAAACTAGCATGCTGTTTCCTGAACGCATCTTCAATAGCACCAGTCAATTCCTCTTCTGGAACATCATTGAACTTAGATACAAGATTGTCCAACTG
>Ga0209770_10000604_pt1 | contig 19328 bp, 17 predicted proteins | sample LauGreSu1BDMLBDD_2_FD_187572 | JGI IMG/M metagenome (GOLD analysis project Ga0209770, IMG submission 187572) | Freshwater lake microbial communities from Lake Michigan, USA - Su13.BD.MLB.DD (SPAdes) (version 2) | ecosystem: Environmental > Aquatic > Freshwater > Lake | place: Lake Michigan, USA...
GACCGCGTGCGGGCAAGCACGATCTTCCGGAGCGCGCCGGCGCGGATGCGCGCCAGTCCCCCGTGCACGGCGCGCGACCACTCGGCCTCGCCCGCGCCATCCGAGAGCCTGACGAGCGCAGGCTCGACCACGCAGCCCTCGCGGCGCGAGGAGAGTGCGCGCAGCCCTGCGGCGAGCTGCACGCGGTCGGTCGCGCCAGTCAGGTGGACGGAAAGCGTGTGGACCTCGCCCTCGCGACGCAGCTCGATCGCCGGCAGCACGCACGACTGGCCGTCGAAGGCCCGCCACTCGGCGGCGCGCGCACGCCCGCCGTCGAACGGCATTGCGACAAACCACGCGGGCCCGCGCACGGCCTCGACCGGAGACGCGGCCTCGCGCCAGCCCTCGTGCTCGCCGAACGCGCAGCTCGCCGCGTGCCCGCAGGCCGCGATCTCGAGCCTCGCGCCACGGTCGCGGAAGTAGCGCCGGGATCCCGGCGCGACGCCGCGCAGCCACTGCAGGGGCTCGACGGGATCGAGGCGCATCTCGAGCCTCGCCCACTCGCCGGCCGCCGGCACCGGCGCCTGCTCGACGCGTGCGGCGAGCACGCGCGCGGCACGGCCCACGACGCTTGGCGCGTCGTCGAACTCGGTGTGGCGTGGCAGGCTTCCGGCCGACATGGATGGGGCAGCGTAGTGGACCCGGACACGCTTCGCCGTGCGCGCGCCGCGGGATTCGACCCACCGTGGTCCGAGAGGCTCGCAGAGCCTTCAGCGCTCCGGACGAACGATCGCGCCGTCCTTCGGCAACTGCGAAACGACGCCCCGCAGCGCGACGGAGACCGCGACGCCGAGTGCGTCCGCGACGGACCGCGGGGCGTTGTCCGCGATCGGCGCGGTGCCAGCGCCCTCGAGCAGCAGCCTCATGCGAACGCCCGAGTCGGCGCGATCGAGCAGGTAGGTCCGCATCCGCACCACCGCGACGGGCGCGCCCGGATCGGTGAAGTCGCAGTAGAACGACTCGACCACCGTCTCCGCGGAAAGGTCGGTGGGCACGGTGGAGCTCGCCGGCGCGATCCACGAGAACCGGCCGCAGTCCTCGAGCGCGCGGGCGACCGCATCGGTGATCATGTCGCCCGGATCCGCGAGGAACCCGTTGTAGGCATCGGTGCGCCACTGGCCGTTCGAGAGGTGGTAGACGAATCCGCGCGCGTCGAACGGCCGCTGGACGGACGCCCGCCGCACCAGGATGCTGCCGAGCGGCTCGCCCTTCTCCGCGGTCTGCCGCGGCGGCGCGAGCATGAAGTACGAGGAGCCCGGCGCGTCGCGGTCAAGCACGCTGCAGCCGGTCAGCGGGAGCGCGAGCGGGACCACCAGCCCGGCGACGAGCGAGGCCGCGAGCACGCAGGCGGGTCCGGATCGGGTCTTGGCGCGGGTGATGTTCGTCATGGCTCTGTACCTCGCGGGTCGTTCCTCGTGGACGAGTTCACGGCTCGATCTCCCCGGGCGCGAGCTTTCGCGGCGGGCGCGAGAAGAGGAGCTGCGGCGGGTCGTGCCGTGCGCGCTCGCTCACCGCCTCGAGGTTCTCCGCGGTCTCGCGCAGCGCACCGAGCAGGCGGCGCAGGTCGTACTCCTCGTTCGAGATGACCGCGTTGAGATTCGCCCCGAGCTCGCCGTACTCGCGCACCGCGCGCGGGAGCGAGGTCCGCAGGTCGGTCGTGATCGAAGCGGCGTTGTCGAGCGCGCGGTCGAGCCTCGGGTCGACGAGCAGCCGCTGCAGCGCCGCGTTCGAGCTGCGCAGCTCGGAGATGAAGCCGTCCGCGTCGGCCAGCAGCGAGCCGACACGGTCGCCGAGCAGCGCGTTGAGCTTGTCGGCGGCATCCTTGAATCCCCCGCCGATCTTCTCGAAGTCGATCGCCCCGAGCTTGGCCGAGACGCGCTCGAGCGTCGCGAGGACCTCGTCGAAGCGGCTCGGCGCGCTGGGGACATACGGGTGCGCGCTCGCGAAGGCCGGCGCATAGGCCTTGTGCACCGCGGGGTCGGCCATGTCGAGCTCGATGAACATGCCGCCGGTCAGCCCGGCCGAGCGCATGCGGGCGCGAAGCCCCTGCGCCACGCCGCGCTCGATGTCCTTCGTGAACAGCTCCGACTGCTCCGGCCCGAAGACATCGACCCGCACCTTCATGCGGATGACGACGGGGCTCGCGTAGTCGAACTGCAGGCTGCCGTCGTCCGGCCTCGGGTAGAGCCGGTCCGCGAACGAGATGGCGCTCACCTCGCCGATCGGCACGCCGCGGTACTTGACCGGGCTGCCGACCTGGAGACCCTCGACCGAATCGCTCGTCGAGGTCTCGATCACCTGCGTGTCGCGGAAGAACCTGCCCGATCCGAGCGCGATCACGCCGCCGAACACGAGGCTCGCCGACACCAGCACGAACACGCCGACCTTGATCTCGCTCGATGCACTCATGCGGCTTCTCCGCTGGGGCTGCGGCTGAGGAACTTTCGGACCCACGGATCCGCGCTGCGGTCGCGCAGCTCCGCGGGCGGCCCGACGGCGACCAGCCGGCGGCGCGCGCCGTCGAGCATGGCGAAGCGGTGTCCGATCGAGAGGATGCTCGCGAGCTCGTGGGAGATGACGACGAATGTCGTGCCGAGCATGCGGTTGAGCGCCACGATGAGCGCGTCGAGGTCCGCACTCGTCACGGGATCGAGTCCCGCGCTTGGCTCGTCGAGGAACAGGATCGGCGGATCCAGCGCGAGCGCACGCGCGATCGCCGCGCGCTTCTGCATGCCGCCCGAGAGCTCCGCGGGCCGCTTGTCGGCGTGCGCGGCGAGTCCGACGAGCCCGAGCTTCGCGCGAACGACCGCGTCCATCGCCTCGCGCGGAAGGTCGGTGAACTCCTCGAGCGGAAGGCGGACATTCTCGAGGAGCGTCATCGAGCCGAACAGCGCGCCGAGCTGGTACATCATGCCGAAGCGCCGGCGCACGCGCTGCAGCGTCTCGTCGTCGGCGCCCGCGAGCTCGATTCCCTCGAAGACGATGCTGCCTGCGAGCGGCGGGCGCAGCGTGTTCAGCGACGCGAGCAGCGTCGTCTTGCCGCAGCCCGATCCGCCGCCGATGAAGAGGATCTCGCCGCGCCGGACCTCGAGATCGATGCCCTCGACGATGGCGCGCCCGCCGTAGCCGATCGCGACGCCCTTCAGCGAGATCACGCTCTCGGGTGCGGCGGCGGGCATGGTGTCGTGGCGCGGCATGGCGGTTCAGATTCCAAGCGTGTAGAAGAAGGTGCCGAGGACGCTGTCGGCGACGATGATCGCGACGATTCCTGCGACGACCGCCCGCGTCGTGCTGAGTCCGACGGCGCCGGGCCCCTGCCCCGTGCGCATGCCGGAGAGGCAGCCGATCCCCGCCACGAGCAGCGCGAACACCGCGGACTTCGCGAGCCCCTGCAGGAATCCGCCGACGGTCAGCGCGTCGCGGGCCTCGACGAGGTACTGCGTGAGCGTGATGCCCTTCGGGCCGAGCACGAGGAATCCCCCGAGCACGCCGAGGATCGACGCATACGCCGAGAGCAGCGGCGTCACGATCACGGTGGCGATCATGCGCGGTATCACGAGGAACCGGACCGGATCGATGCCGAAGGTCCGAAGCGCGTCGAGCTCCTGCGTGACCTTCATCGTGCCGATCTCGGCCGCGAACGCGCTTCCCGAGCGGCCGGCGAGGATGATCGCGGTGATCAGCGGCCCGAGTTCGCGCACGATCGACACGCTGACGACATCGGCGACCTTGAGCTTCGCACCGTACCGCGCCATCGGGTCGTAGGTCTGGTACGCGATGATCGCGCCGATGAGGAAGCCGAGGAGTCCGACGACGGGCACCGCGTCGCTGCCGTGGCGCGCCATCGCGGCGATCGTGTCGCGGACCCGGAGCTGCCACGGGCGCCGCAGGATCCCCACGGCGACGATCGAGACCTCGCCGGCAAATCGGAGGAGGTCGCGCGCCATCGAGCCGATGGAGATCGCACTCGAGCCGATCTCGCGGAGCAGTCCGATCGGACGCGGCGACGGGACCGGATCCTGGCCGCGCATCGCGAGATCGACGAGCAGCTTCCGGTCGCCCTCGACGCCGATCACCTCGAACGGGATCCCCTTCGGCTGCGCGAGGCGGTGCAGGTGGACGGCGACCGCGACGCCCGACGCGTCGAGGCGCCTCACGCCCGAGAGGTCGAGGCGGATCGCGGCCGGCGGCTCGATGAGCTCGCGACCGAGCGCGGCGAGCGCGGGACCGACCGATTCGCACACGAGGTCGCCGTCGACGGAGGCCACGATTCCGCCCGGCCCGCGCACGACACGGACCGCGGCCTGGGCCGTGCTCGAGGCGGGAGGGCTCAAGGCCGCCGGCCCTTCGCGGCCTCGTACACGCGCACGGCCTCCGGCATCAGCCGCTCGAGCCGGCTCGCGCGCGTCTCATCGCTCGGGTGCGTCGAGAGGAGCTCCGGCGGCTTCGCGCCGCCGAGCGAGGCCATCTTGCGCCAAAAGCCCGTCGCGGCGCGTGGGTCGAAGCCCGCGTCCGCGGCGATGAGGAGGCCGATGTGATCCGCCTCGCTCTCCTCGCCCCGGCTGAACGCCGTCTCTCCGAGCACGCCGTAGGCAGCCGCCGTCGCGCCGACGATGCGGGGATCGACCCTGTCGGACGCCAGCGCGACCCCGATCGCCGCCTGCATCGCGATGGCGCGCGAGATGCGCTCGGCTCCGTGGCGCGCGATCGCATGCGCGGCCTCGTGCCCCATGACGACCGCCAGCTCGTCATCGCTCGCCGCCACGCTGAGAAGCCCGGTGTTCACGGCGCTCTTGCCGCCTGGAAGCATCCAGGCGTTCACCTCGGGCGTGTCGATGACCGCAAAGTCCCACGAAAATCCGTCGACATCGGCGCCGTAGCGACGCCTGCTCGCCGCGGCGATGCGCGCGCCGACCCGCTGGACGCGGTCGAACGCGGGGCCGGATCGGACCAGGGTCGCCTTCGCCAGCTGCTCCTCGTAGGCCGCCGCGCCGAGGTCGCGCTCGGTTCCCGCCGACAGCAGCACCATCTGCCGGCGCCCCGTCTCGGGCACCGTGCGGCACCCCGCGGCCAGAACCGTTCCAGCCAGCCCCAGCAGCATGTACCCGACGAATCGCGCACCCACGGTGGATCCTCCACGAAAGTCGCCGCTCCGCGGCTGGCCGGATATCGGCCAAGCCATCCTCCCGGCTTCACGGACAGCCCCGCCGCGGTACGCTTCCCCGACCATGCGAAAGTCCATCCCAGTCCGGCGGGGCAGCTGCGGTCTTCAGATCCTTGCGGCGCTCGCGATCCTCGCGGTCGTCCTCCTGATCGTCGGCGTCGTCGGGTTCATCGTGTCCGGTCCGTCGTCGGCCGCGAGCCAGTTCGAGGCGCAGCTCAAGAAGTTCACCGAGTCCGCGACGGTCTTCGAGGCGCCAGGATCGAAGGAGATCGAGTTCAAGGCCGGCGGCGGCGTCGTGATGCTCTCGCCGGAGGGGATGGTCGGCGACAAGCGGATCGGCACCCCGCCGTCGAGCGTCACGCTGGATGTCAAGATCGAGTCGGCCGACGGCAAGGCCCTCAAGTTCGAGCGCAACACCGCGCCGCGGAACCCGGCGGCCCCCTTTGAGCTGATCGGCTTCTTCAAGGTGGACGCGGACGGCACCTACACCGTCACCGTCACGCCGAGCGACGGATCGACTCCCGCCGCGATCCTCGTCGGCGCCGGCACGGAGCAGGAAGTCGCGTCGCTCCTCTCGAGCGTGGCCGCCCTGCTGACCGCGACCGTCAGCGGCTGCGTCGGCATCTGCGGACTCGTCGGCGTCATGGCGTTCGGCATTCCGGCGCTCGTCATGTGGCGTTCGAAGCGCCGCCAGCAGCAGGAGCAGCGCGACCCCTTCGGCGGCGCGGCCTGACCGCAGCCGGCTTCAGTACGCCGGGTTGTACACCTTCGACCGGACGAACGCGTTGATGTCGCGCGGACGCTCGACGCGCGCAAGCCCGCGCTCGAAGACGAGCTCCGCGACCTCGACCGCGACATCGACGGCGGACTGGTGGATGCGGTCGATCGGCGGATAGATCAGGCCCACGGAGAGCTCCGCGTCGGTCGTGCGCGCGGCCAGCGATTCGGCGGCCTTCAGGAACATCTCGTCCGTGACGCGCGCCGCTTCCGTCGCGTACACGGCCAGCCCGACCGCCGGATAGATGTAGACATTGTTCCCCTGGCCCGGGATCAGCACCCGCTCACCGAGCGTGACCGGCGGAAACGGCGAGCCCGCGGCGAAGATCGCGTCGCCGTCGGTCCAGGTCCACGCCTGCTCGGCCGTGCACTCCGCCTTCGAGGTCGGGTTCGAGTACGGGAAGATCACCGGCCGCCGGCAGTGCTCGCGCATCGCCTCGACGACCTCGCGCGTGAAGGTCGCTGGCTGCGTGCTGGTGCCGATCAGGACCGTCGGCCGCACCGCCCTCACGGCGTCGAGCAGCGTCGGCTCGAGCCGGCCCTCGCGCACGAACTGCACCTGGTGCGGCTGGATCCCCGGATTGTCCCGCACGACGAGCCCCTTCGAGTTCATGAGCCAGATGCGCTCGTGCGCCGCGCGTTCCGGGACCCCGCGCGCCTTCATCGCCTGCACGACGAGGTCCGCGATGCCGGTCGCCGCACTGCCCGCCCCGAAGAAGAGGTACCTGTGGTCGGCGAGCGTGTTGCCGAGCGCGCGGCACGCCGCGAAGAGGCCCGCCACCGCGATCGACGCCGTGCCCTGGATGTCGTCGTTGAAGCAGCACACGCGGTCGCGGTAGCGCGCGAGCAGCGGGATCGCCGTGGTGTTGTGGAAGTCCTCGAACTGGATGCAGCACCTCGGGTAGACCTCCTGCACCGCCTGCACGAACTCCTCGACGAGCGCGTCGAACTCCGCGCCGCGCACCCGCGGCTGCCGCAGCCCCGGATAGAGCGGATCGCCCAGGAACGCCTCGTTGTTGGTGCCGACATCGAGCACGACCGGCATGCACCGGCCCGGATGCACGCCGCCGACCGCCGTGTAGAGCGCGAGCTTGCCGACCGGGATCCCCATGCCGCAGATCCCGAGATCGCCGAGCCCGAGGATGCGCTCGCCGTCGGTCACGCAGATGATCCGGACATCGGCCTCCGGCCAGTTGCGCAGGATGTCCGCCACGCGGCCCCGGTGCTTCAGCGAGACATAGAGCCCCTTCGGCCGACGCATGATGTGGCCGAACTTCTGGCAGGCCTCGCCCACCGTCGGGGTGTAGACGATGGGCATGTGCCGCGCGGGATCGGCGCGGAGCAGCTGGTAGAACAGCCGCTCGTTGCGGTCCTGCAGCTCCGAGAGGTAGATGTATCGCTCGAGGTCGTTCGCCCGCATCGCGATCTGCATGAGCGCCCGCCGCTGCTGCGTCGCGCTGTCCTCCACCGCGTCGGGAAAGAGCCCGGTGAGCCCGAGGAGCTCGCGCTCGGCCTCGGTGAACGCGGTGCCCTTGTTCAGCCGCGGGTTGTAGAGGATCTCGTGCGCTTCCTGCCTCATGCGGGTTCCCTCCAGGTGCCGGTGCGGAGCGGGTCGGATTCGTCGAGCCGCAGCACTCCGTCGGCCGTGATGAATGCCCGCCCGGCGACCGTGGGCAGCACCGTGCCGTCCGGTCCCGCGGCGTAGCGGGCCTCGAAGATGCTTCCGATCGCGGATTCCTGCCGCCAGACGGCGCCTTCCGCGAGCTCGCCGCGCGTGGCGAGCGACGCGAGCAGCGCGCTCGTGCCGGTCCCGCAGGGCGATCGGTCGAAGGTCCCGTTCGGGCAGAGGACGAAGTTCCGGGCGTGCGCGTCCCGCCTCGAGGGAGGAAAGAGCAGCGCCACATGGTCGATCAGCCCGCCGTTCTCCGGACCGGCGCGCAGCCCCGAACGCGCGATTCCGACTGCGATCGCCGAGGCGAACGCGAGTTCCTCGGCATGCGACCGCATCGCGCGCCCCTTCGCTCCGTCGAGGCGGACGATGAAGAACCAGTTGCCGCCCCACGCGATGTCGCCCCGCACGACGCCGCCCTGCTCGAGCGGCACCTCGACCTCGCGTGCATGGATCCGCGCGGGCACATTGCGGAACTCGACGAGCCCGTCGCCGCGCAGCGCCGCCTCGACCTCCCCGACGCGCGTCTCGATCGCGATCCGCGGCGGAAGAGGCGCGCCAAGCGCCGCGAGCGTCCGCACGAGGCCGATCGTCGCATGGCCGCACATGCCGAGCGGCGCCGATGCGTTCCAGAAGAGCACACCGCATGTCGCGCCTGGACGGGTCGGCCGGCAGACGAGCGCGCAGACCGTCGCATCCGCCGCGCGCGGATTCGCGGCGAGCGCAAGCGAATCCGGCGGAACGACGAGGGACCCGCCCGCGCTCCAGCGCGCGAGCAGCTCGGGAAGCGTGATCGGGAACGGCCCGCCGTCTGCCGCGAGCAGCACCCGTGTCGGCTCTCCCTCGGTGTGACTCTCCACGAAGCGGCTGAAGATCAGGGACGGCTGCACCCGGGCAGCATACTGCGGGCCGCTGCTACGCTGCGCGGATGACCGCCACCGACATGTCCAGCGCGCCGTTTCGCGGCGTGATTCCCGCGATCGTGTCACCGTTCCGCGAGAACGGCGACCTCTGCACCACGAGGCTCGCGGACCTGGTGCATCGCATGCTGGACGCGGGCTGCTCGGGCACGGTGTGGCCCGGCTCGCTCGGCGAGGGGCAGACGCTCTCGTTCGACGAGCGCTGCGAGGGCTGGCGCGCGATCGCAGCGGCGAGCGCCGGCAAGGGCGGTGCGTTCGCCACGATCTCCGCCGCGTCCACGCGCGATGCCGTCCGGCAGGTCGAGTCGGCTGCACGGATCGGGATGGGCGGCTGCATGATCCTCCCGCCGTATGTCCACAAGGGACCGTGGCACGAGTACCGCGCGCACTTCGAGGCGATGCTCGCCGCCGCGCCGGTGCCGATGATGCTCTACAACAACCCAGCGGCGTACATCGTGGATGTGACCGCCGAGCAGGTCTTCGACCTCGCCGAGCGCCATCCGAACCTCGTGGCGGTGAAGGACTCGACCGGCGACGCGCGCAAACTCACGGCCCTCGTCGCAGGCAGCTCCGCGCGGGCGCGGCGCATCGGCGCACTCGTCGGCCTCGACGACTGCGCGGTCGAAGGCGCGCGCATGGGATGCGCCGGATGGATCGCGGGCCTCGCCAACGCGATGCCGGAGGAGAGCGTCCGCCTGTTCCGGCTCGCGCAGTCGCTCGACCCCCAGGACATCGCGCGGTGCGACGCCCTCTACCGCTGGTTCCTGCCCCTCCTGAGGCTCGACACCGTCCCCGACTTCGTGCAGCTGATCAAGCTCGTGATGGCCGAGACGGGCACCGGAGACGAGCGCGTGCGCGCGCCGCGAAGGCCCGTCGAAGGCGCCGAGCGGGCGCGCGCGCTCGCGGTCATCCGCCACGCGCTCGCGCACCGGCCGATGTGAGCAGGCGATGTGAGCGGCCGCGCGAGCGGACTGGCGGGAACTAGGCGCGCACGCGGTCGAGGCACAGCGACTTCGAGAAGCGCCGCGCGGCCGCCGGCAGCCCCACCGCCGTGAAGCGGGCGTCGTTTGTCGCGGGCATCGGCCCGCCGTGCACCATCGCGGGACTCACCGCGACACCCGTCGGCATCGCCTCGTCGAGCAGCCTTCCGGCCTTGAACCGCAGCACGCCGAACAGCGTCGCGCGCGTCGCGGCGTCCGCGGCATCCGAAATCACCGTGCAGGCGAGCTGTCCCTCGAGCGACCGCGCGAAGTCGACGAGCTGCGCGTCGCCCTCGACGGCAACGACCGTGCCGAGCGGCCCGAACGCCTCCGACTGGACGATCTCGCGCGCCGCGCGCGCCTGTGCCGCGCCGATGCAGAAGAGCGTCGCCTGGTGTCGGAACCCGGGGCCAGTCGCGGAGCCGCCGCATACCGGCTCGAAACCCGCGGACCGGAACGCCGCGACCGAGCGCGCGAGCTGGGTGCGCACGCCTTCGGTGAGCAGCACGGCGGGCGCGGCCGCCTGCATGAGCTCCCGAGCGCGCGCCACGATCCGCGCGGCCGCGCGCTCGCCGGACACGAAGAGCACGCCGGGCTTCGTGCAGAACTGTCCTCCGCCGAGCAGCACCGACGCAACCCACGCGTCCGCCACGGCCTCCGCCCGCGCCTCCGCGGCGTGCGCGGCGACGAACGCGGGGTTCACGCCCGACATCTCGAGGCTCGCGGGCTTTCCGAGCGCGTCGCACGCGGCCTTGAGCCGCATTCCCGCCGCGCGCGAACCCGTGAACGCGAGCGCCGCGACGCCCGGATGCGCGAGCAGCGCCTCGCCGTCCTCGGGCGCGCAGTCGGTGAAGCACTGGATCGCAGCCGCCGGAATCCCGGCGGCGTCGCGGGCCGCGCAGGCGTGCGCGAAGAGCCGCGCCGTCGTGTTGGGATGCCCCGGGTGCGCCTTCGCGATCACCGGATTCCGCGCGGCGATCGCGGCGCAGAAATCGCCGCCCGACACTCCGTTGAAGGCCAGCGGGAAGTTCGACGGGCCGATCGACACGACCGCGCCGCCGAGCGGCACCAGCATCGAGCGCAGCGCGTTCCGATCGTCGCGCGCAACCTCCCGCCACGACTCGTCGCGCAGGCATCGCGCGGCGTCGCGCAGCTGGAGCGTCATGCGGTTGAACTCGACCTCGGACAGCCGCGGCGCGAGCGGCAGCGCCGTCTCCTCGTGCGCGACCGCCGCGATCGCGGCGCGATCGGCCTCGAGCCGGCAGGCGTAGTCCTCGAGGAAGCCGGCGATGCACGCGCCCGGCGCGTCGGCGAGGAAGTCGACCGCGTCGAACGCCGTGTCGGCCATCGCCTCGAGCTCCGCGCGCGAGCTTCGCGCGAACTCAGCGCCGAACGCCTCGCCCGTCGCGGGGTTCGCGGCCCGCACGCTACTTCCGCTCCGCGAGATGCGGGCGCCCGTCCTGCCAGGAGATCGTCACGGTCGCCTCGCCGCGCAGGAACTCGTCGAGCCAGTTGCCGACGGCGTCGATGCGCCAGTCGCCCGGCTCGAACAGCGCCTCGGGCTTCTGCGACGCGCGCGTCATCCACCAGCGCGAGAGGTCGCCGCGCGTGACCACCATGCCCGGCGCGAGCCCCATCGCGATGCAGCGGGCGCTGATGATCGCGAGCAGCGCGTCGATGCGGGCTCGGTCCTCGCCGGACTCCTCGAGGTTCTTGCCGTGCTGCAGCTTCTCCGGCGGCAGCTTTCCGCCCTCCTCGACCGACTGCGCGATCGAGTCGCCGTACTTCTGCGCGAACCGCTTGGGAAGCCCGCGGACCGCGCCGAGCTGCTGCGCGGACACCGGCCGGTGCTTCACGATCTCCGCAAGCGTCTCGTCGGGCATGACCACGCGATGCGGCAGGTCCTCCTTGCGCGCGATCTCGTCGCGAAGCCGTGTGAGCAGGCGCAGGATCGGGATCTGCGCCGGCTTCATCGGCCAGCTCTTCAGCGTGCGGCGGATCTGCGATTCCTCGTCGAAGCGCGCCGGGATCTTCACGCTCAGCTCGCACTCGCGCAGCGCCCACGCGAGCGAGCCGCGGCTCTCGAGCTCGCAGCGTAGGCGCTCCCACACGAGCGGCAGGTAGCGCACATCGTCGGCGGCGTAGCGCAGCTGAGACGCAGTCAGCGGACGCGCGTCCCAGTTGGTGAAGGTGTGGCCCTTCGAGAGGCGGTGTCCCGCGAACCGCTCGACGAGCTTCTCGAGGCCCGCCGGCCACGGCATCTCCGCGAACGCGGCCGCGACCTGCACATCGAGCGTGTTCGCCGGCTCGCGCCCGAGCAGGCGCCGCACCGGCTCGAGGTCCTGCGTCCCCGCGTGCACGATCGTCAGCAGCGTCGGGTCGGCGACCAGCTCGAAGATCGGCCGGAGGTCGGGCACCGCGAAGGCATCGACGAGGATGACACGCTCGGTCGTCGCGAGCTGCACCACGCAGATCCGCGGCCAGTAGCTCTCCTCGCCGATGAACTCCGTGTCGTACGCGAACACGCCCTTCTCGCGGACATGCGCGAGCGCGCCCTCGAGCGCCTCGGTGGTCGTCACGAGCTCCGCGTCGCCGCGCGCCACGAGCTGGTGCTCGAGGTGCGGGGTGTCGGGGGCGTCCTCGCCCTGCGCGGCCGCGTGGTGCCGCTCGCGCTTCTTGCGTCGGTAGTTCAGGTTCATCGCGCGCCGATACCCATGCGGTTGCGGACGGACTCGACCACGCTCGATGCGACATGCGCCCGCTGCGCGTCGGTCAGGTCGGGATAGATCGGCAGCGCGATCGCCTCGAGCGCGGCGCGCTCGGCGTTCGGGAAGATGCCGTTCGTGTAGTGGAGGTGCGCGAAGCACTTCTGGAGGTGCAGCGGCACGGGGTAGTAGATCTCGGTTCCGATCTTCCGGTCGGCGAGGTCCTGCCGGACCGCATCGCGGATCTCGGCCGGGACGCGGACCGTGTACTGGTTGTAGATGTGGCGCGCGCCCTTCGGCGCGGGCTTCGGAAAGCGCAGCGCGAAGCCGCCGGCCGAGAGCGGGGTCGACGAGTCCTGCGCGCCGGCCGCCGCGAACTGCGCGTCGTAGTACGCCGCGTTCCGCTGCCGCCCCTCGCTCCAGGCGTCGAGGTGCCGCATCTTCACGAGGAGGACGGCGGCCTGCAGCGCGTCGAGGCGCGAGTTCATGCCGACCTCGTCGTGGTAGTACTTCGGCTCCATGCCGTGGTTCCGCAGGCGCATCATGCGCGCCGCGAGCGCGTCGTCGTTGGTCGTGACGATGCCGCCGTCGCCGAATCCGCCGAGGTTCTTCGACGGGAAGTAGCTGAAGGTGCCGATCGCGCCGCGGGAACCGACGCGCTGTCCGTGGATGTCCTCGGTACCGATCGCCTGCGCGGCGTCCTCGACGACCGGGACACCCTGCTCGCGGCCGATCGCGAGGATCGCATCGAGGTCGCACGCCTGGCCGAAGAGGTGGACCGGCACGATCGCCTTGATGTTCCGGTGGCAGCGGAACGCCGCGCGAGTCGACTCAGGGCAGATGTTGAAGGTCGCAGGGTCGCAGTCGACGAACACAGGCGTCGCGCCGAGGCGGTGCACGCTTCCCGCAGTCGCGAAGAAGGTAAAGGTCGGGCAGACGACCGCATCGCCGGCTTTCACCCCGAGCGCCTGGAGCGCGAGCAGGATCGCATCCGACCCGTTCGCGCAGCCGATCGCGTGCTTCGCGTGGCAGTACTTCGCGGTCGCCGCCTCGAGCTCCGCGATCTTCGGCCCACCGATGAAGTACTGGCTCTCGATGACCTCCCGGACGACCGGCTCGATCTCCGATCGAATCGTCGCGTACTGTGCCTTCAGGTCAAGAAGCGGAACATTCACGGCTGCAGCGGTCGCGGTCGTCAAGATGGGCTCCAAGCTGGGATGAACTCCTCCGGCCTACCGGAGACCCGCCATTGTGACGAAATCCCGGCCTCCGCGCGAGGGGTTCACGGCGTGAGCGGCTGATGGCCGGTTCCCGTGGAGCCGAAGCCGGCCGACCCGCGGCGCGTCTCCGTAAGCTCATTGACTTCAAATACTTGCACATGCTCGACCCGCGCGATCACCATCTGCGCCACCCGCATCCTCGGCTCCACGACGAACGGCACCCTTCCGAGGTTGATCAGCGGCACCTTCATCTCGCCGCGATAGTCGGCGTCGACGGTGCCTGGCGCATTTGGCATCGAGATCCCGTGCTTCGTCGCGAGCCCGGACCGAGGACGGACCTGCGCCTCGAAGCCCGGCGGTAGCGCCATCGCGAATCCACACGGCACCAGGATGATGTCGCCCGGCTGCAGGACCACCGGCGCGTCGATGTCGGCCGAGAGGTCCATCCCCGCCGCGAGCTCGGTCTGGTAGGTCGGAAGGACCGCGCTCGCGCGCAGCCGCTTGAACTGGACTGGAATGCCGTGCATGGGCGGTCAGGGTAGCGCAGAGATCCACAAAATCACGCGGGGCGCCGGTGTCCCGGCGCCCCGCGGTTCCCCAATGGCCCATCGAGCCGGAAGAACGGCTCAGGCACGCCGCCGACGCGAACCGGCGGCACCTGCGAGGCCAAGCAGCGCGAATGCGCCGGGAGCGGGAATCTGGCTGAACTCCTGCCGGATGAACGACGCGGACGCCGTCCCCCCCGCCGTCGGCGAGAAGAACTTGAAGTCCTTGTTCACCTCGAACGCGCGGAACCCCTCGGGATTCTGCTCGCAGAAGTCGCGGTAGTCGGTCAGCCTCGACTCCGGCGGCGGCCCGCCGAAATTGAAGATGCTCAGCTGGCCGAGGAACTCGTTGGCGTCGAGGTCGAAGACCGACTCGTCCACGCGCGCGAAAGAGCCCTGACCCGACACGCCGCCGTTGAAGGTCGCCCGGAGGTCGCAGAGGCGGACGCCCTGCGCGTACGCGGACTCGTTGACCGCCACGGTGTACTGCAGGTTCGCCTCGGAGACGCCGTCGTCGCCCGGCACATCGGCGAACCCGCCGAAGAGGTCGAAGCCGACATTGCGGAGCCCATGGCCATTCCCGTTGAGCGAGATGAAGCCCACCAGCGTGATGTCCTCCAGCCCGAAGTGCGCGGACGCGTATGACTCGAAGACAAACTTCTTGTCGTCGATGAACACGGTGCGGTCGCTGCCTTCGGCGAAGAGCTCGACGAAGGAGAGGCTGTCGCCGTTTCCGAGGGTCCAGCTCGCCTGGGCGACCTGGCTCGCGAGCATCGCCGCGGTGGACGCCGCGAGGGTTGCAGTCTTGCTGTTCAATCGCATCGTTCGACTCCTAGGCCCCCCCGCCAGCCGGGCGAGCGTGCCGCACCGAGCGGCCCGACCGACCGGCAGAGCGGCGAAGCGGAGCGATCCAATGGAGGAGACGCCATCGCATCAAGCGAGGCGCACGCGGAAGGCTGCCGAACGCAGACACTTCCCCTAGGGAATCCGTGCGGGGCGTCAGCGAATCCGCGCGACCGCGGCGAGCACTTCGTCCGCGTGCCCTTCGACCGAAACCTGGTCGAACCGGGCCGCGACCATGCCTGCGCCATCGATCACGACCGTCGTCCGAACGACGCCCATGTACTTGCGTCCGTACATGCTCTTCTCCTGCCACACGCCGAAGGCCGCACACACGGCGGGCACTCCGTCCGCGCCCGGCTCGTCGGCGAGCAGCGTGAACGGCAGCGCATGCTTCGCCGCGAACTTCGCGTGGCTGCGCGCGGAATCCGGGCTCACGCCGAGGACGGCGCAGCGCAGCTTGCGGAACCGGGGCAGCCGGTCGCGGAAATCGCACGCCTCCTGCGTGCAGCCCGGCGTGTCGTCCTTGGGATAGAAGTAGAGCACGACCGGCTTTCCGGCGAAGCCCGACAGGCTCACCGGCCTTCCGGCGGCATCGGGCAGCGTGAAGTCAGGCGCCTTCGCGCCGACACCGACAGGGCCGCGCGGGGCTGCAGGCTTCCGCGGGGACTTCTTCGAGATCTTGGTCGCCGACTTCTTCGCCGATTTCTTCGACGCCTTCTTCGACGCCTTCTTGCTGGTGGTCACAGGCATGCGGCCCGCTTCGCACACCGGCCGCGCGTGGATGCAACCCGGTTCAGGCGTCCTCGCGACGGTAGTCGAGGTCGGGCCGCGGACTCGGATGTCCCTCGACCCACGGCGTGTTGAAGCAGCCCACCCAGCGGGTCGGCGAGACCTGCACGAGCGCGTACTCGTCGCGGCCGCGCACGGTCTCCGGGCGCACGCCCACCGGTGGGTCCGGCCACCATGGCACGAGGCTGTCGGCGAACTTTCCCGGCGCGTCGAGCTTGAGGCGGAACTGGGCGGGATCGCGCACGACCTCCTCGACGGTGGTGAGGCGGTGCTTGCGCTCCTTGAGAAGCGGAATGGAGTTGAACAGCCCGCGCGTGTACGGATGAAGCGGCTCGTCGAAGAGCTCGAACACCCGCGCGTACTCGACGACGCGACCCGCGTACATGACGCACACGACATCCGCGTTCTCCGCGACGACGCCGAGGTTGTGCGTGATGAGCATGATGCCCATGCCCCGCCGTCGCTGCAGGTCGCGCAGCAGCTCGAGGATCTGCGCCTGGATCGTCACATCGAGCGCCGTGGTGGGCTCGTCCGCGAGCAGCAGCGTCGGCTGGCACGCAAGCGCCATCGCGATCATCACGCGCTGCCGCATGCCACCCGAGAACTGGTGCGGATACGCACGCATGCGCTCCTCCGCCTTCGGGATGCCGACATCCTTCATGGCCTGCACGGCGATGTCCCACGCCTGAGCGGCGCTGACCTTCTGGTGCAGGAGGACCGCCTCGATGATCTGGTCGCCGATCGTGTAGACCGGGTTGAGGCTCGTCATCGGCTCCTGGAAGATCATCGCGATCTTGCCGCCCCGGACCGCAAGCATCTCGCGCTCCGAGAGCGAGAGGATGTCGCGGCCCTCGAACAGGATGGATCCGCGGTCGAACTGCCCGGGCGGACGCGGGATGAGCTGCATCGTGCTCATTGCCGTGACGCTCTTGCCGCAGCCCGACTCGCCGACCACGGCGAGCGTCTGGTTCGGATGCACGGTCATCGAGACGCCGGCGACGGCCTGGATGCGCGGTCCGCCCGCGGAGTTCGCGAAGCTCACCGCGAGGTCCGCGACCTCGAGCAGCGGCCTGGTCCGCGCGGGCGACGCCGCCGGATCCCTGTTCGTTGCGGCCTCCATCAGTGCGCCGCCTTTCGGAGCTTCGGGTCGATCGCGTCGCGCATGGCCTCGCCGAGCATGTTGTAGCTGAGCACGGTGAAGAAGATCGCAAATCCCGGGAAGACCGCGAGCCACCAGACGAATGTTCCAGTCGTGCCGGTCGCACTCGAGAGCAGCTTGCCCCACGACGCCTGGCCGTCGGGACCGAGCCCGAGGTACGACAGCGTCGCCTCGGCGATGATCGCCGCCGCCACCGCGAACGACGCGTCCACGAGCACGGGCGTCACGCCGTTCGGAAGCATGTGCCGGAACAGCACGCTGCGGAGCGGGAGCCCCGCCGCCTGCGCGCCCTGCACGAAGTCCTGCCGCCGCAGCTTGAGGAACTCCGCGCGCGTGAACCGGGCCGCGCCCGTCCACGAGACGCACCCGATGATCGCCATCATGACATAGGTGTTCCGCGGCAGCACCGCCGCGGCGACGATCAGCAGGAACAGCACCGGGATCGCCATGAAGATCTCGACGATCCGGAACAGGAGCAGGTCGATCCAGCCGCCGAAGTAGCCCATCAGCGCGCCGATCGTGACTCCGATGAGGAGCGCGATGCCCGTCGAGACGAGGCCGATCGAGATGGAGAGCCGGCACGCCCAGAGCATCTGCGACAGCACATCCTTCCCGAGCGCGTCGGTTCCGAGGAGCACCATCCGTCCGCCGATCGGCCGGTCCTTCATCGCCTCGGCGGCCTCGCCCAGCCGCGTGAGCGGTGGAAGCGTGTAGGTGTCGGATCGGCCGTATGCGGGCGAGAACGGCACCAGCGTGTACGCGATGTCGTACTTGCCCGAGGCTTCCTGCAGGTCGTAGGACTCGAAGTCGACGAGCCGCTCGCTCCAGCGCGACGCGCTCGCCGTGCAGGCGACGGTCGCCGCGAGCAGCACCGCCGCGAGACGCACCGGCGAGCGACCGGCCACGAGCGCGGCGAGCAGCGCGAGCACGCCCGAGATCGACGCGGACGCGGTCCACGCGAAGCCGTCCGAACGGCCGAGTTCACGCATCCACGCGGCGCTGTCGTTGTCGCGGGTGACCGACGACACGACGCCTGCGATCACGATCGTGAAGCCCGCCTGCAGCGCGACGAGCAGCAGCAGCCCGAGGCGGGACGAGCGATCCGCCATCCCGATCCGGTTCGCGAGCCCGAGGGGCAGGAACGCGAAGGGAACCCCGACGAGCGCACCCGCGAGCAGCGCGATGTCCACGCTCGTGAGATTCTGCCAGAGGGGCGAGTCCCACGCACCCGTCTCCAGGTTCCTTCGCCAGACCGGATGCGCGTTCGCGACGACCGGGCCGAACACCGCGAAGAACCCGATCAGCGAGATCCACCCGATCGCGAGCCGCGCGCCGAAGCGCCCGACCACCCTGTCCCACGCATCCGCCCAGAAGCCCTTCGCCTGCACGGCGCCCACGCCGCGCATGGCGTCGATGCCGCTGATCGAGCGCGGCTCCTCCGCGAGCGTGCGCGTGTGGTCACTCATAGCTCACCCGCGGATCCGCGACCGCATAGAGGATGTCGGCGAGAAGCAGCGCCGTGAGGTTGACGCAGGCGATCATGAAGGTGTTCGCGAGGATCAGCTCGCGGTCGCGCTGGTTGATCGCGTCGAGGATGAGCGACCCCATGCCCGGCACCGAGAAGATCCGCTCGATCACGACGGATCCCGCGAGCGTGGCCGGGAAGACCGTCACGAACATCGTGATGAGCGGCAGCAGGCTGTTGCGGAAGACATGGTGGATCACCACATCGCGGCGCGCCACGCCCTTCGCCTTCGCCGTGCGCACATAGTCGGCGTTGAAGTTGTCGAGCATCGCCGCGCGCGTCTGCTTCGAGAGCACCGCGAACCCGCCGTACACCAGGCACGCGACCGGCAGCACGATGTGCCACAGCGCGTCCCCGAGCCAGCCCGGCTGCCAGGTTCCGTCGGCCTGCACCGCCGGCAGGAAGGTCCACGCGTCGGCCGCTCGGTCGTGCAGGCCGGACACCGGGAACCACCCGAGGTACTCGTCGCTCGCGAGGTATCCGACGGCGAGCACGCCCGCCCACACCGTCGGCACCGACCAGAGCGCGACGTAGGTCGCGCCGGAGAGCTTGTCGAACCACGACCCCTTGCGCGCGCTCGCGAGGATGCCCGACGGGATCGCCACGAGATAGATGATCGGGAAGGCGATCAGGTTCAGGAGCAGCGTCACGGGAAGCGCGTCCGTGATCAGGTCCGTGACCGGGCGGCTCTTCGAGAACGCCGTGCCGAGGTCGGGCGTGCCGATCCACAGGATCCCGGGGACGATCGGAACGCCGGCATCCGGGAACGGCTGCTCGCGGAACGCCGCCGCCAGCGCGCCGCGCCGCACCATCGCCTCGCCCCACGCCGCCGACATCCTGCCAAACGCCGCCTCGACCGCGGGCCATGCCGCGTTCGCGCGGTCCGCCGGCGTCGACTCCACCCGCGGCACCACGATCTTGCCCTTGCCGTCGAGCCAGTCCTCGCGACCCGCCGCGCGCGCGTACTCGACGAGCGACGACTCGAACTCTCGC
>Ga0209770_10000607_pt1 | contig 19298 bp, 33 predicted proteins | sample LauGreSu1BDMLBDD_2_FD_187572 | JGI IMG/M metagenome (GOLD analysis project Ga0209770, IMG submission 187572) | Freshwater lake microbial communities from Lake Michigan, USA - Su13.BD.MLB.DD (SPAdes) (version 2) | ecosystem: Environmental > Aquatic > Freshwater > Lake | place: Lake Michigan, USA...
CTTGTAAAGTCAACAATCATTCAATTTTTGGTTACAAAAAAAGGGTGCTTTTACACACCCTTTTTGCCATTAAACACTATTTGTTTTATTTTTTTCCGTTTGCTCGTTTCCAAGCGTTTCGGATTTGTCCTTCGTGAACACCAAGTCGTTCGAAATGTTCAATCGCTTCTTTCAAAGTTACGCTTTTTAAGAATTCAACACTATATTCAGAACGACCAAGTTTAATTGTTAAAACTGGTTTGTTCATTGTTAAGCTGGATCAACGTAACTTATTACTGGAATCGCGTAACCATTCGCCGTAATTGTTAACTCAAAGTCATTTTGACCAGCAACCGCTGAATAAACCAAAGTGTAAGTTCCGTCAGGACCTTCAGTCACGCCAGTTATTGCAACTGGTGCGCCACCAGTAACGTCGAACAATGCAAAGTTAGCCAAAACTAAACCAGTAAGCGGTGTCGCATTTCCGAAAATTGCTGAATAAGCTGGTTTTGACAAAGCAACTTCAACACCAGTTGTCGTAATGTTTGACACAACGCTGTTAATTGGAACAAGACCTTTCAATTCTGTCGCTGAATAACCTAAATCTGAAGGTGTCAAATAATAGATTTTTCCGTCGTTGAAATATTGCGTTTGGTCGAAAGACAACATAATTTTTTGAACCGCTGAATCAGTCGCGTACATTAAAATTGCATTGTACGTTGAAGTTTCCATTGGATAAGGATAAAATTCAGTGTCGTCAACGCTGTCTTTGTAACCTTCAAGTTTTCCTTCAATGTCAACAATGAAATAAGAAAGTTGCGAACAACCGAATTTTTTCAATTCCGCTAACATACGAACCGAAGACGCTTTGTCCCAAAGTTCGAAAGCAATTGTACGAATTCCTTCTTTGATTTTGTATTTGTTTCCTGAAGGTCCAGTTTCGTAAATTGTGTCGCTTTTTGTAATTACAAAGTTCTCACCAAATGGCAAAGGATAAAGTCTTTCTTGCGCTGGTGTTGAAAATTGTGTTAAAGCTTGAATGTCAGCACCGATTGTTGGTGAAGTCAAGTCAATTTTGTTTAGTGTTCCGTCTTCAGCATAACGCGGAACGATAATAACATTGTGTGGTGTTCTTCCTATTACTGGACAGCCGTCAAGACCAGTTTCACCATAAGAAACGCCACAAGTGCAAAATTCTGCCATTTTTTTAGTTTTTAAAGTTGTTTAAAATTAACAATTACATTCACTTAATTTATAAATCGGTAGTGACAACCGCAATTCGACACCAGTTAAATCGGCGTCAATAATATTTGCTGTAAAGCCGTTCGTTGATTCAGTTCCGAACCGCGTGAAGTTTTTTAAATCGTATTCAGGCAAATTTCCGAAAATCGGATTATTTTGAATAGTTAAAATAAATTGTTCAACGCAATTATAAACGGACTGAAGTCTGTTTTCGTGAACTTCAGTCGTTAACCATTTACGCGCGAAATTGTCGTCAAGAAAAATTAAACGCAAATCACTTGTTCTTTCAAGTGAATTTTCTGACGTTGCAAACCTTTCTGACGTTGGTTCAACAAGCCAAATAAACGGAACTTTTTTTCTTTCGTCTTTATTGAACGCCTTCCATTCTTCGTTAGTTGAAATAGGTGTTCCGACAAAAAACTTATAAGCTTGAATAATTCCGTTTCCTGACCATTCAAACGAACCAACAACAATAATTGTGTTCGTCGTTGGATCAACTTCGCTTATAACAAAAGAGTGATTCAATTCGTCAACAATAGTTAAACTTTTTCGCGCCCATTTCAAAGAACAAACAACTAAAGCGTAAGTGTCAGGTGACACCAAAGTAACGCTTTCAACGTTGATTGTTAAATTCATTTTTGCGTGAATTTCGTCTTTTACTATTTGATAAATATCTTTCATTCCTTACATTGATAACGCTGGAAATTCTCTTAAACCTTTAAAGGTTGGATAATCAACTTCTTTGTTCAGTTCGACGTAATGCTGAATTGAATTGTATGTTTCAACCGCTTCATTCCAACGCGCGTTCAAACCTGACATTACAAAAGTTGTACTTTCTGAATTTTCACCTTTATTTTTTACCGCGCCCAACGTACTCATTTGAGTATATTGGTCACGAACGTAATAAAAATAAATCATTCCAGTCAGCAAGTCTTTTATTCCTTTCGATTCTAAAATGTCGCCGCGATCCGTTTGTTCGATAAATGGCAAGAAAATCTTTTCATAAATCGGTGACGGAACTGGCAAAACAATATCGGTAATAAATAGATTGTAAAGTTCGACACCAAGTAATTTATTCAAAATACTTGTTTCGTATCTGTCAATGTATTCTTGAAGTTTGTCAGCGGTAAATTGACTGATATGAACTTCGTATTTACCAGTAAAATCGTCAGCAATGATTAAAGACATATTAATAACCTTTTTTAGTAAACAAATCAAAAAGTTCCGCTGTCAATAAATAACGCTTTCCTTTTTTCAAATACTTTGACTTTCCTTTTGATTCAAATTCGTAAAACTTGCCTTTAACTGGTTTTGGTTTTACGTTAGAAATTTCAGCTTGTGCGGCTTCACGTTCTTTTTCAAGTTGTGCTTTTTGCGCTGACGCTGTTGTTTCTGTTTTTTTTGCTGTTGCCATTTTCAAAAGTTTTAATAAGGGGGAATTGCACCCCCTTGTTATAAATCAAATTAAACAGCAAGTGCCGCTTTCGCAACGTCAAATTCACCTTTGATTAAACAACCAACGTCGTTAGCCGAAGCGAATTGAACGATTCTTTTTTCAAGAAGCATTGTTTTTTTGTTGTTAATGAAGTCATTTCCGTCAAGACCAATTTGAATACCAAGTTCTTCGCGAACAAGTACATTAAGGACTGACAAATCGCCACCAATAAAATTCTCACCAGTAACCGCTGTCGTTGGAATTACTCGCATTCCTGAAACTTCAAGTCCGTTAGCCGTTGCGAAAACTGGCAAAACATATTGACCAACTGAATCTTTTGTTAACCTCATTCTTGCAACAACCGCTGGATTAACGAAAATTGCTGTTGGCATACCGAAAGCAAGTTCAGTTTGAAGTGCTACCGACTCAACAACGTCGTAATCTGAAGGTGAAACGATTGATCCAGCCAAAATACCAGCTGACCAAGGTGTCGCAAGGTTGAAAGCGCCGTTCAAGTTATCACCAAGGTTGTCACCATTGAAGAAATTGTTTTCAAGAACGATATCCAAACGCTTCATTAAATTGTTTTGAATGTAAGAAATCAACTGCGGCAAGTCAGACATCATTTCAGTTGTAACTTTTCCGTAAACAGCGATTTTCTTAACGTTTGCTGTTCTTTCTTCGTAACGAACTGACGCTTGTGGTTTTTCAGCACCTTCAGCTAACATTATTGGATTTCCTTGTTCGTCAAGTTCTTCAATCCACAAAGCGCGGTTTCCTGAAGTTGATCCAACAGAAACATTCGCCAAATAACGCAATTCGCGTTTTCTTATTGGTGAAATTATTCCAGTGTTGTCAGTAATAGTTACTTGTGTTGGACCAGCACCGATTGTGTCGTCAACTGACATTGTAACCGCAACTTTAATAGCTGTATCTTGTTTTCCAGCAATTGCTTTTTGAATGTCAGCTTCAGCGCCTTTAAATGCAACAGCCAAAGCTTGACCGATTGTTTTTGAACCTTCAACTTTCGCTGGTGCTTCTTTCAATCCTTTCAAATCAACAGCAACGCTGTTCAATTCAGCTTTCAATGCTTCAAGTTCACCTGAAGTTTCTTTTTTAGCGTCAGCAATAGCCGCTTCAATTTCAGCTTTTCGAACGTTTAATTCGTGTGCTTTTTTTTCTGTAAGGTAAGTCGCTTGTTCAGTCATTGACATTGCGCTTACTTCTTCAATTGTTTTTTCTACAAACATTTTCTTTTTGTTTTTAGAGTAAATTAATAAATAAACTATTTGGTTTTTGAGTGTCAACGATTGACGGCTCATTTTTTTGAGTGTCATTAACTGACGGCTCAATATTTTTTTCTTCTATTGAAAGAACTGGTGTTGCGTAATTTGAACCCATAGGAACAGCCGAACCTTCAAGAAGTTTAGCTTCAAGAACTGGATAAAAATAACCTTTTTCTTCAGCGTCTTTTCTGTTGACAACTTGGTCAATGTACTTGTTCCAAACTTTAAATTCTTCAGGATAACGTTCGTCGTTCACCGCAAGTTCGACTTTAACGTAACGCATACCAACTGAATGGTTTTTAACGTAGCCGTTTTTATATTGCTCGAACATGAATTCATTTCTTTCTTCAGGAATTTCAACGTCAAAAATAAGCGCTTGTGTTTGACCAGCGGCTTTGATTCCAACGCTTGACCAGTCTAACAATTCAAGTGAAGTTTTAATATTGTCTGAAATGATTCCTTCGAACGTCATGTTATGTTCTTGAAGCAAATACAAAAGGCGTTGTTCCTTTAATGTTTTATTCCAAAGTCCGTCGATATGAACGTCAGAATGTGAATCCATGATTCGCGTTGTATTCAAAACAAGACGCGCTTTTAAACGCGTTGGTTCTTCAATTGGTTCGTCTGAATTATTGAACATAGGTTCGTCGTAACCATTATAAACAGCTTTTGAAGCGTCGTTTTTTTCGATTGTCGGTGTAAAATGAATCGCGTCAGTATGCTTATTTGACATTTTTTTTGTTGCAATTAACATTTCTTTGTTCGCAACAATGTAATCTATTTCTTCAGCTTTGCTGTTAAATTTTAGGTCGTTCATTTTTTAACAATTTCGTTGTTAATTACTTGTTTTTGCTTGACTTCTTTCAGCTTTTTTATTTCGTCCGCTGTCAAAATTACTTTTTTCATAGTAAAAATATTCTCACAAATGTAAGAATTTTCACATTTATTACTTAAAAAACTTAATTTTGTTCGAAACAAATATTTTTTTTGTATGGATTTCACACCTCTTTCACTTATAAATTCTCTTTTTGGTTTTTCGTACACCAAAACACCAAGAACACAAACAGCACAAATTTTAACTGGTCAACCGCAATGGTTGTCACCTGATTCGTGGGACGCTTACAACGTGTATATTACAACGCCGCAACTTTATGCTGTAATTCAAAGACGCGGTTATTTACTTGCTTCAGGTGTTTGGAAACATTATAAAAGTGACAAATTTGGAAACGTTCTTGAAGTTACTGATTCGCCAGTTGTAAAACTTTTAGAAAATCCAAATCCTTTGGTAAATGGAAATGACCACATTCGACAATGGAACGAAAATAAATGTATTTACGGCAATAATTACGAATATATTCTTCGCGGTTTGCCTACTTCATTTCCGCAAGGTTTAACAAATTTACCAGCGGCACAAATGCAAATCAACGTTTCAGGCAAATGGTACGCACAAACGACTATTGAAGGAATCATAACTGGATATGAATTTCTTGACGGAAGCGGCGTAAAGTTTCAAACAAATGAAATTAATCAAACGCGTTATGTTTCTTCAAAGAATCCAGTAAAAGGTGAAAGTCCAATGACCTCATTATTCATGCCTATTTCAAACATTCGCGGCGCGTATGGTTTTAGAAACGTTATAATCAACAGAAAAGGTGCGCTTGGTATTTTATCAAATCAATCAAAAGACCAGTCAGGATCTATTCCGTTGACTGAAAAGGAACGTCAAAGATTGAACGACGAATATCAACGTCTTTACGGAATTGAAGAAGGTCAAATGCACACAATAATGACGAACACCTCTTTGAACTGGCAACCAATGACTTTTCCAACGAAAGACTTAATGCTTTTTGAAGAAATAAACGACGACTTTTTAACAATCATTGACGCTTACGGATTGAACGCGAACATTTTCTCAAGACAAACTGGTTCGACTTACGAAAATTTAAGTGAAGGAATCAAACAAGCGTATCAATCAACAATCATTCCTGAAGCTGAAGAACTCGCAATGAATCGTTCGCAACTTTTCGGTTTGATTTCTAAAGGTGAATGGCTTGAACTCGATTATTCACACATTTCAGTTCTTCAAGAAAACGAACGTGAAAAAGCTGAAGTTCTTGAAAAGAAAGCGAACGCAATGAAAACACTTTCTGAACTTGGAATTTATGAAGTTGACGACCTCAAACAAATTATAAATCTTTAACCTACAACTAAAAACAGAAAGTTAAGTGATTCTTTCAAGTTTTGGCGCACCTTAAAAGTGCGCTTTTTTTTATTCTTGCCACAAATAAGGGTGAAACGAACGCGCCATTGAACAAAGACCTTCTAACGCGTCAGGTGCGTCGTCATGCGGTGCTTTTCCGTCAGCGGTAAATTCAAAAATGTTTTCAAGAAATTTGTCGTAATCTGAACCGATTTCAATATCGTTTCTGAAATAGCAATGCTTTTTCATAAATCCTGAAAGTTGAATGATTCGACCGATTTTATTTGTCGTTGCTCGAATTGATAAAAGCGTAATGTCGTCTTGAACTTTAGGCTGTAAAAGCGAAAGGTACATTGAACCGCCAAAGTTTGATTCAATACGAACAAATTCGGGTTTGTGTTCATTCAAAAACGACGCTGTCAAGTCAACGTTTATGTCAGTACCTAATTTAGTAAAAACAACGTCTTGAATATAAATTCTATTTCCTACAATTGTGCCAACTGGAACAGCGTGATTGTCTTCACCAGTGTCGGCAACGTCAATGAAGGCAATTTTACCAATTGATTCAGACCAATCAACTTGCGCTGGATCGTAATAATTTAATTCTGAACGTTTGAACAACGCACCTTCTTGTTCATTTATCCAGCCACCAAGAACAACGTTTTTGTAAACTTCAGGTTCGTCAGCTTTCATTCGTTCGTAATCGCGCCGAATGTTTTCAGGAATGAATTTAGGGTTTACGTCAAGGTAACTTGAATGAATGTAAAGAACGTTGTCAACAACGCCGCAAAAACCTTCAGGAACGTTTTTTTTCTTGAATAGTTCTTTAAAAATCCAGTGTGTTTTTATTGTTGGGTTTAAAATAAGAATTGAAATGTTTCTTTTGTGGACCGAACGAATTGAATAAAACACTTTTTTAAATGTTTCGTAACTTGGAATTTCTTCAGCTTCGTCAACGACAAAACAATTGAAACCTGACAATGATTTTAAATTTGCTGTTTGTCCTTTTGATCCAGTTTTGATTCCTTTGAATGAAATTGAACCTTCAGAAACGCGTGAATCAATTCTAAACTGATTGTCAATAACTTTATTTTCGTAACCGAGTAATTCGATTTTGTCGCTTACTTCAGATTTGATTGAATCACCGATTGACGTATTTGTGAATCGACTATACAATACTTTCCAGCTTTTTTCGACGACACCTATTAAAGTTAAAAGCGCAACGTTGAAAGACTTACTTGAAGCGCGACCGCCAGTTAAAACAATCGTATCGACTTCGTTAAAAGAATTGTCGTCAAGAAGGTCAAATAAAGGTTCAAATTTATGACTGATTTCGATTTCATTCGGCATTTGAATTGAATTTCTTAAATGAAATAATTGGTGCTGTTATGTCGTTGCCGTTGCTGGTCACGTCAACCATTTGACGCGGCATACCAAAACGATATTTAAAAAACAATTCAACCGCCCATTTTTCACCAGCTTCAAGATTGTCTTTCAAAGCTTCAAAGGCGGTTTCGTCGAATGGTGTTAATCGTTCAACAAGTGCTTGTTCTTCGCTTCTTTTTTTTCTTCCAGCGTTGTCACGCGCACCGCCGTTGTTTTGTCTTTTGTCCATGATTGAAAAAAATTGAATATTCAAAGTTTTGTTAATCTTTTAACAAGTAAAATTATCAGATTCAGTGCAAAGATTCCAGCATAAACAAGAATCGTAAACACAAAACCGAAGAACAAAATTAGCAAGAACGAAACGATTGTTAAAATCATTACGCTGAAGTCGTCGCGTCGGTCGGTGTTGATCCAGTCTGTAAAGGTGTCAATTCGTCTTGTAAGAATAAAAAAGTGACTGATTCTATAAAGAACGTATAAAATCAAAAGTGCGAGTGTCGCGAATATTTCTTTTATTATCATTTTCTGTCGTTTTTAGGCGGTAATAAATAAACAATGAAGGCAACCATTAACACAACCGCAACAATTGCCGTCAAAGCGATAAATTTAATCAAATCGTTTATATTCGTAAATTCGGTCAATTGTTTCCAGTTTGCGTTGACTGATTGTTTTGTCTTCAAACAAATCTTTTTCTTTTCCAAATTTAAACTTTTTAAATTGAACTTCGATTTGTTGAAGTTCGCGGTCTTTTTTAGCTTCGAATTGTTTGGTCAGTTTGATTAACAAAAAAATCAACAATACGCACCAAATAGAAAAAAAAGTCATTTCTAAAAATATTCTTTTCATGTCGTCAAATTTTTAAAGTGTTGTTTTTTTAATTCGTTTAAATATTCCCAATGGTCAGGTCTTCTTGCTTTCCATTCTAATTTATTTCTGAATTCATTTTTTCGATTTTTTCTTGAATCAAAAATGTTCAGTCGGTGTTTGTTAGAAATTGAAATTCCAAATGCAATCATTTTTTAAAGGTTTTATTGTAGTATTTAATTGATGTATCTTCATTTTTAAATAACGTACATAGTTCTCCATTTTCAAAAGCTTGAATTATTTGCTCTTTTTCCATTTCCAGCGCTTTTGTATTTGCTTTTACAAAATCTTTTGTTGCGCTGGGTTTAATTGCTTTTGCTCTAATTAAAGCTAAAGTAAATTCTTCAATTGCTGTTTTCATCTTACTTTGATTTAAATGTTAAATAATAAATGCAACACGCCAAAAATTGCGAGGGCGTGAATGATTATTTTAAATAATAGTTTCATTTTACGGCGTAAAGTTTGTTAAGTGTTGTTGAATAAGTGTCAGCGCGAAATTGAAAAGCTTTGTTTCCGTCAAATTCACCTTTGCGTTTAAGCGTTGCTGTTTCAAAAAATAAATCTTTTGGAAGCCAACCAACAAGAAACGCTTTTGTAAGGTCTGAAAGAACGTAAACGAATAAATAAATATCTGTTTTCTGTTTCGTGTTTACCGCTGGAATTGTTGCGTTATGGTCCAGTTCAGGCGCGTTGTTAACTTTCTTTGTTTTTACGTCGACGCGTTTGTCATAAACTCGAAGGTCGTAATCGTAAGAACCGACATAACTGGCATTTAAACTTTCGCGATTATAAAAGTCAAGCGCGACGATTTCACCAACCGCACCATAAATTTCGCTTTTCCCTTTTGTAATTGAATTATTCAAATTATTGAAGGAATAAAGATTTTTTGCGCGTTTGATTTGGTTTTCTGAAATAAGTATTTCAATCATTTTTTAGGTTTTTTTTTGTTGTTATCAATCAAATCAGAAATTAAACCCATTGTTCGCGAAGTTATTGATCCAGTACCTTCAATAAAATCTTTGAACTTCTTCGAATTCGTGTTTCCTATTTCGCGCATTATTGCCGCTGGTGACATTCCTGAACGCGCCGCAAATTGATTGACGCGTTCAATGAAATCTTTTTCAAGTTTTGTTTGTTTGTTAATTCGCATTTTTAAAGAAATTTATTTCGTTAGTATTGACATTTTCACAAATTGTTTCAAGTGAATTATAATATTCTTGCGCCAGTTTGACGTAAATTCGAATCAATTCAAAATGTTCTTGTGTACATTCGACGCGGTGAATTCTTACGCGGTCGGCAATATTTGGAAACTTGCCTTCAAAATCAAATTCTTTTTCGACCTCAAGAAGAAAAGATTCAGGTATTTCGTCGCTGTAATTGTTTCCAGCTTCAACCCATAAAAGACGCGCTTGTTTAAAGATTAGTTCCGCTGAAGGATTCATTAACGAACGAATGACCGCACCAGCTTCAATTGATCCGTTTTCAAGTTCATTAATTAGCATTGCGTAACCGCGAATTTGCCATTCATAAACTGAAATGTCTTTGTCATTGTCGAAAAGCTTCAATCCTGAAGGCGACCATACGTTTTTTTGGTCAAAGACAAAATTCTTTACTTTCCAGTCATAACCCGACGAACAAATGAAATCGTTTTCAAGGTAGTTTTCAGGTGCTTTCGTTGCGAATGGATAACCAAGTAACGCACCAACCTGACGAATCGAACGTTCTTCAACCTCTTTGCCTTTTTCAATGAAACGATTTGTGAAACGAAAGCCGTAATCAAAACGTTCTTTCAAAAATTCTTCTTCAATGTACGTTTTCGCACCTTCAGAAAGTTTCGGTTGAAATGGCGTGTCACGCTTTAGAATTAATTCGTCGCGTTTTTTTGCTTGAATATCTGTCAGCTTTACTTTTTCCAATAGTGTTGAAAGTTCTTTTTGTTGCGCCTCGGTCAGACGTGACGCGGTTGGAAGTACCGCGCCAGTCATTAAACGACCAAAAGAAGAACAACGAAATTTTTTAGTCTTCATTTGTAAGTTCATTAAGTTGTTCGTCAGTTAAATCAAATAGGTTTGAAATGTTTTCGGCTGTTGTGTTTCCAGCTTTAATTTCGGCTTTTGCTTTCAATAGTTCGGTGTTCGATATTGTCGGCAAAGCTTCACCAGCGTCAACGTAATCAACGTCGTTAGTTTCAAAATCTGTAACAACAGCTTGATCCGCAATATTTGCTTTCTGAATTTCAATTGAAAGAATTCCCCATTTTGAAAGCGTGTTCTTCAATAGTGCTTTCATTGCCATTGCGTCAAAGTCTGACTTCCAAGGTCCGTTGTTGAACGTTTGAGAAAAACGTTTTCCATGTTCGGCGGCTTGGTCTTTTGTCCAGTAAGTCGTTTTTTCAAATCCGTTAATCAGTTTGAAATAAGCCGCGTAACCGATAACCTGACCTTCAGGCGCAAGGTTAAAGTCAGCGTCAAGTTCTTCGTGTAATGCGCTAAAGCTTTTGAACTGATTTTCGTAAACTTTTACGACGTTAATTCGGCTATATTGACCAGTGCGTTGCGCCAATTGGACATAACCTTTCCAGCCCATTTGAAATTGTGCGTGACCTTTGTACGGAACGATCCAAGCAAAACCCAAATTTTGGTTAATTGGAAGGTCAAGCGCGGCGGCTGTCATTGCGGCGTTATAAACTGACATCGGTTCGGCTTTTGATAAAAGCGCGTTGTTCGACGTTACTTGTAAAACTGAAGTAACGAATCCAGTTGCGCGGCTTCCAAGTAGTTCATTCATTTTGGATTTTACCGCGTCTTTTTCGAAGATTGACTTCAAAGTTAAATTTGACATTTGTTTGTGATTTTTGGTTAATAAAAATTTTTAGTATTTTCGTGGGTTTTTCGAGCGTAAAGTTTTTAAACTCGCAATGTTTTGAATTCTTTTTTCGTTCAGCATACCGCCAAAAGTAAACTGGATCGCTTTGACGCTTTCATTTTCAAGAACTGAAAAATCATTGTCAAGACTTGAAAAGGTAACGCCATTCGTCGAATAGGAATAAATTGACGCTGAAGTACATTTGTTTTCGATTGAAAGAATAAATTCACCGAAAGCTTTCAACGTGTTGAACGATTGCGACACTAAAGGGGTTTGAACCTTTAGCGATTTGTTAGTAATAACTGATTTGTTTGCTTTCAACCAGTTTTTAAACTCGGAAATTGTCATTGAATTCATGTCGTTTTGTTTAAATGTTTCAGCAAAGATAATTAAACTTAATTAATATCAAACATTTTTTTTAATTTTTTTTTCAGACCGCAATAAACTTGAATTGTTTTTTTACGCAATGGTCAACGTAAATGCGCGAAAAAATCTTTTGCCAACTCGGAACAAGTTCAAATTGATTCTTTTCAGCGGCTTTTTGTCTTTGAGCAAACTCGATTTTGGCGCAACGCATGAATTCATTTTTGTCTTGTTGACTGAAACATTCAGAAAAGTTTCTCGCGATTGCATCAGCGTGAAATTCGTCACCGATCCAGTGACCAGCTTCAAGCGATTTCAAATAAATTTCTTTTGCTTCTTGTCTGAACAAATGTTCCTGACGAATTGACTGAATTTCCTTTTCGTTTTTCTGTCGAATTAAATCAATTTCGTTCAATAAAATGACTTTGTTCTTCCAATATTGCGAAATTGGTTGGAGTAATTCGTCACGCGTTAGCGTTTGATAGGCTTTTTTTTCGATTACAGCGTATCTAAAAGCATTTTGAATGTCTGATATGGTTATACCATTAAAACGTTCGCAAATCGACGCAAATGAAATATTCCAAAGTTCAGGTGAAAGGTTTTCAGCGCGAAGACCAAACAAAACTTCACAGCTTGAAATTAAAATTCGAAGACATTCTTCACGCGATTCTTCAACTTTCGACGATTTCGACAGCATCAAAGGCGCTGTTATCTTCGCCATTGTGTGACCTTTGGCTGTCAACTGGTTCATTATTTCCGTAAAGAACTCTTTCAATATAGCTTCGCTTTCGTTCTTCGTTGTTAATTGGTTGTTGTGTGTTTCCATTTTTGTTTGTGTTTAAATTATTGATCCAAGACGCGTCGAATCCTGACCAGCTTCTTTCGACGCAAATTCTTAAAATTTCATTTGGTTGCAAATTTGATTTTTTTATTTCACGAATAAAAGCTTTCAAAGCCGTTTCAGTATTCTTTGCTTTTTTTGCTTTACGGATTGACAGCCATTCGTCAACCAGTTGTTCGTCAAAGTTTAAATTCAAAAGTTCATTTTTAAAAGAAAAAGATTTTTGAAGCAAAGCGACTTTATTCTTCTTCGTTTCTTCTTCTTCTTCTACTTCGTTTCTTTCTACTTCAAGCGGCGCATTGCTGACAATTGTCCGCGCGTTGCTGTCAAGTTGCGGAAATTTGCTGTTCATTGTGCGCAAACGTTGACCAAAGTCGACAATCTTTAAATATTTTTTTGAATCAACTTCGTATAAAATAATTATTCCAGCTTCGACGCAATCGTTCAGCATTTTTTCCACAATTGATTGTTTAATTTCTTTCAGCGGAAACAACGCCGCTTTTAAAAGTTTTGTGTTTCCATGAAAACAACCAAAGTCGTCAGCTTTCATTATCAAACGCGTAAAGAAAACTTCAGCTTCAAAATTTAGCGCGTCAACGTTTTCAGAAAATGTCCAGTCGCGTAATATTCGGTTTGCCATTTGTTAAAAAATTAAATAAAAAAAGCCTGACCAATTTACTTGCGGCTTCGACTTCGCGTTCAATTAATCAGGCAATAATATTTTCAGTTACTATATTGTCGAAGCGTAACTTTTGCAAATATAAAAATTATTTCAAAGTCATGTACCAGTCAATGAATGTTTTTGTTTCCTCAAAACCAACCGCGAACGTTGCGAAATAATTCATTTCGTTTAACTGGTCAATTGTCCGCTGTTGATTTGCCAAATGTTCAGATTTCAAAAGACAGCCGTCTTTCTTAAATGGTGACTTTGCTTTTAATTCAAGAAACAATCCATTGAATTTTGAATTTGGTTTAAAAATTATAATGTCAGGACAATGAAAACCGCGTTTTTGGATTGTTGAATTTCTGACGCGTTGCGGAATTGTCAATTGTAAAAATGCTATTGTGTCGCTTAAATATAAAACGTCTTTGTATTTTAAATTTAGATAGTTACACACTTGCTTTTGAAGCTGAAATTCAGGTTGATTTTTCATGTCGTTTTTTTTAGTTCTTTAATCTGAATTTTTAAATTTTCAATTTTAAAATAAACTCTCGAAATATTTCTCCATTCTTTAACATAAACTGGCGTCAAAATTTTTTTGTTTCGTTCTCCAATTTTTATAATATGTTTTATTAAATTGTCGGTTGTAAAATCTTCAATACTTTCAATTCCGTAATATCTGCGCACAAAATCAAGTCTTTTAAATCTTTTGTGTCCAAGTTCTCCAAGTGTGATAATTAATCCTTTTTTTGACATTTTAATTGCCAAATCAAAGCAATCATAAGCACTTCCGAAGGGATCTAAATCTATTAAATCAAACTTGCAATTTTCATAATATAGTTTATGAACTAATTTTTCAGCTTTTTCGGAATAATAACTATTTAATTTTTCATTTTCGTCATTCGTGTAAAGTTCATCAACCTTATCTTCATAAAAAGAAGGATATCCACTAAACAGATCAAGTACCGACTTTGGTTTTATTTCTATTAAAAAAAGTTCATTAGTGTAATATTTATCTTCTCTATGATTAACGTTATAAGTAGCACCATTTTTTTTTGACATTCTTTTTATTTTAATTGAAACTTGTGTTACATCTCTGTCAATACATTCTGCAATTTGCTTTGTATTAAATCCTTTTTCTTTTAACATAAAAACCCAATCAATTTCTTTTTCAGTCCATTTACGCGGCTGAAATTTGGTTAATCCTCCGTTCTTCGTGTAATCTCCTTTATATTCGGAAGGCATCAAATAAGGATTATCAAAAATGTTGTCTAATAAAATATTATCAGAATTGTTATTTTCTTTTGGTTCTGTAAATGTGATTTTTTTCATATCATTTTTTTTGCATTACTAAAATTGTGAATTTATTGTTTGCTGGATTGTGACAAATGAAGTGTTCAAACTTTTTGCCATTGATTGCGTTTTGACTTGACGTAACGTGTTGAATCGTTCCGAATTGTTCAATCGTAAGCGTTGCGCATTTGTCAAGGCGTTCGCCGTTTAAATAACCAACGATTTTGTAATCGTTTAAATTCATTCCAGTTGGTAAATAATGAACAGCTTCAGGAATGGTCCTGAAGCGTTCTTGTTGTGGTTCGGTGAATGTGATTTTTTTCATTTTTAGATTATTTTAATTTGAATGATATGTGACCTCTGTTGTAAGTTCCTGAAACCGACGCAACAATAGTTCTGTTATTGTGTTCAACAAAACAAATTTCTTTGTCCGAAGGAAAATGTTTTGTTTCTTTTGCAAAGATTGCCTGAAACAACTTATATTGTTTTAAACTAATAACTCTGTCACACCAGTCGAAACCAGTGTTTAAATCGTTGTAAATGTCTTGAAGATTATCAACTTTGATAAAACCTTTTTCGATTCGCTGGTTTTGCTTTTCTTCGTACCATTGAATCAGTAAAGTTGCAATTGTCAATTCAGTTTTCATATCGTTTTGTTTTGTGTTTTGCGTCTTATTGACCTTACAAAAGTAATTAAATTTAATTACAAACAAACTTTTTAATAATTTTTTTTAATTTATTTTTGATTTGATAATTAAACAACGTTTTCCGTTTATAATTTCCTCGCGAAAATCAGATTCACTTTCAAGAACTTCGAATGAATAATCGTAAATCGAACCAGCAATTGATTGACGTTCGTGTCGCTGGTGCTGTTTTGCCATTCCAAAAACTTTGTTCAATACAAATTCCAGTTCATTAAAAGAATTGAATTCAATTTCAAGCGTTACTTTTTTTCTTGTTGGTTTTTTCATTTGATTTTTTTTAAAAAAAACAAGGTCACACGCCGCAACGAATGACCTTCTTACCTACTTTAATCGAATTACGAAAAGTTGAATTTACGAATTTTTCAATGTAGTTATGTTCTAAATAACGCAAAGCAAGAATTTCGTTCTTTGAATGGTCTTCAGTTGCGTAAATGATAACGTCAGATAATGCGACAACTTGGTCAATTTTTTCTTTCAGTAACCAGTCAAAACCTTGAAGCGCGTTTAGGACGTTTTTAAGCGCATACACACAAGTCGAATGGTCTTTTCCAATATATCACCAACTTGTTCAAAAGTTGATCCTGAAGCGTATTTATACGCGATTAAAATTTGTCGCCAGTGAACAAAATCTTTTTTACGCGTCTTTTGCTGTAATTCGGCAAAGGTGTAAGGACACGCCGTCAAAACTTCTTCAACGTCGAAATAATAGCCGTCAGGAAAAAATGAACGCAATCTGTCAGCGTTTAAAATTGTGCGAAGGTCTTGTTTTTCTTTAGTGTTCATATCATTCAAATCGTGCGTTTTGTACTTTTAAATAGTGTTCGACATTAAACGAACCGCCTTTGTCGTGTGAAAAGCTTTTTTCCTTCCACCAACGCGCCATTCTTAAAACTGGAATCGGAAGAGAAAAAAAGCTGTTTTGTTTTTTGGTTTTGGTTTTCATATTTCACGAATTACTTTATTTAAACTTTCGTAGTATTTGTTGATTAATCGTTCAACGCCTTGAATGTCTTGGTCGCGGTGAACGAACATAACACCAGCTTTTTCGTTGTGCGCTTTCATTTCGCGAAGTTCTTGCTGAAGGTCTTCAATACATTTTACTAAAAATGTAATTGTTTCAGTAATGATTTTCAAAGTTTTAATGTCAGGCGTTGAATTTAAAGCTTCTTTTGCGCCGTCAACAACCGCTTTGCCTAAAATACTTTTTGTCATTTGTTCGTTGTCTTGTGAAAAGTCAACGATTAACTGGATCACTTGGTGTTTTGTTGTCATGGTGTTTAAATTAAATTGTTGCTAAATAAATGATTGATAAAATAATTGACGCGCCCATTAAAAAAGCCGCTGTCATTTCGAAGTGTTGATTTTGTTTCATTGTTGTTTTGTTTTTGTTTTTGAAAAAATGCGCGTTGTCAAGTCGCGCCCCTTGTTTTTTTATTTAAAATTCGTAATCAGTCAAGAAATCAACTTCACCAGCTGCACAAATTTGACCTTCACAAATCATTATGTAATTCTTTTTTTCTAATTGTGAAAAATAACCTTTGATTTGTTCTTTTGTTAAACCTTCAATTTTTCTTTGTACTTCGTCGAAATATGTGAAGTCGCCGCCGTTTGCGTCAGACGCAATAGAAATTGCTTTTAATACTAATTTTTCGTTTTCGTTTAAATTTGTGTAAGTGTTCATAATGTTTTGTTTTTTGTTTTGTGCCTTATTGACCTTACAAAAATACACAAGTTTTTTAATTCACAACACTTTTGCACAATTTTTTTTAATTTTTTTTTCGGTCAATAAAAAAGCCGACTGAAATTAATTCAATCGACTTTCTTTTATCTAACAATTAAACACAATTCGAACTGGCGTTCAAACTATAAACAAAACGATTCAAAGGTAAATAAAAAAACCAACTCTTTTGAAGTTGGTTCTTTAGGTCATTTTAGTAAGGTCCTTGGCAAGACTTGAACAAATGTAATTAAACAAATGGAATATACGACGTTTTACCAGCTTTTTTAATTGCGCGTAATGCCTGACGTCGATTGTTGCCTTTTCGGTAGCTTAAATGAAACCAAAGCGCGTTGGAATCATTTCCAAACTCATAAATTGCTTGGTCGAATTCAACGTTCGCAATGATCCATTCAAAAAGTTCGCGGTCATGTAGGTCTAAATCCATTGCCGCGCCATTCAAAGCACAATGCTGACTTGAAGCTGAACCCCCCGCGCGTCTGTTAACGGCTGGTGAACGATAACCGCTGTTAATTCTTATTGGACCGCCAACGTGTGCGCGTATCTTTTCAAATACATTTTCACACAAGTCTTTTGCAAATTGAATTTGACTTGAATTCATTTTGTTAGAAATTCCATGTTTCGTTGCAATGTCACTTCTTTCGAATTCGGCAATCGTAACGTGTGCGCTTAATTTCATTTAGTCTTCTTTTGTTAATTGTGAAAGTGCGGCTGTCAATGATCCAGCGACAACCAAATAACCGCTAACTGAAACAATCGCGGCTGGTAACGCAATTGGTGCGCTGACAATTGCCGCGCCGACAATACCACAAGCAACACCGATTCTTTGTATTTTCTTCCAAAACTTTGGTGTTTTTCCGTTCCAGCGTTCTTTTAATTCAAGCATAATTTATAAATAATAAATGCGGTTACAAATAAACTTAGTATAAACAATAAAAATTCTTCGCTGTTCAGTTTCATTGTCTTCGTGTCGTTTCTTCAATCAAACGACGAACTTGTGTCGTCAGTTCAGTCACTTGTTCAGCTAAATGTTTAATTTCAGTTTGTGTTAATTCTTCAATTCTTTGAAGTTTTAAACGATTTTCTTGTTCAACAAGTTCAATTCGACCTCTATTTTTTCCGTTTTCAGTAACTACTTTCTGAATGTCTTCACGAACCTTTTTTAAATCGCTGTGAACTTGCTTTAAAAAATAACCGATTATTGAAAAAACAATCGAAAAAATTGGAATAATTAACTGGTCCATTCGTCAAATTATTTATAATAAGTTCGTTGGTCTTTAAATTTGTCACCAGCGACACACTTTAAACTTGCTTCGCGTGAACCTTCGTAATATGTTATTTCAGGTGAACTTTCAACTATTGCTGGAAGGTCGTTGAAACGATACGAATGATTGTGCGCGTTATAATCAGACAAAAATAAATCATTTTCACTTAAAAGCAAGTTGTCAGTCAATTTTCGAATGATTCCTTCGCAAGTTGGATCAGTAATTATTTCGTAAGTATTCAAATTTTCACGAATTACTTTCTTCATTTCGCGGTTTTGATAAATCAAATTATCAGTTGACATATTTGGTTGACGATTACCAATAAAACCATTGAAACGGCAACTATCTTCAACCATTGAATTTGTGAAATCAATTTGTTCGACCTCGTTGTAATCGTTATAAATTGCTCGAACTCGCGCTGTAAAGTTTGCCGTTTCTGTTGTGAATGGTTTCAGGTCATAAATTCCCCATGTAAACGTAAGTTCAACGCCTGAAATGTCATAACTTATTTTTAAAGTGTAACAACCAGCGCCGTCAGAATTAAGTACATCGTTCCAGTTAATGGTCCAGTAAAAAGCGAAAGGTTCATTCACAAATGAAACCGCCGTCGGTGAATAAGCTGTTTCAATTCCGTCTTTGTAAAGTTTAGCTTCGGCAATGTCAGTCAAAGAAGATAATTTGATCCACGCTGAAGTTTTATCGTTTTTCCAAGTGTCAGAAGAACTTGACGCAAGAACTGGAACAACACAACAGCAACGCGCAAAACCGCGGTCTTCTTCTTCAAAAACTCGCGGTAAACGAATTGAATCGTATTTTCTGAAAATTCTGTCTTCAACTTTTATACAACCTTGTTCACATTCTTCAACAAGTAATTCTTCAATTTTAGGCGAAGCAATTGACCATTTACCAATTGCGCAAGGCGGTTCTTCTTCGTTGTCCAAAAACGCAACGACACCGCTTAATGAACCAACACCAGCGTTTGTCATTATCCATTGATTCGTTGGTTCGTTGTACCAAATTGTCAACAAACCGCCGCCACCGCTGAAAAATGGAAATTCGAAATAATCAAAACCCAAATATTGACCGACTGGATTCAATTCATAAACTTCGGTTGATTGACCTTGTTCGCGAAAAGTTAGTTTTAAACAATCACACGCCATTTTTTAAAGTGTTTCT